>Ga0067045_1002571_pt1 | contig 73583 bp, 60 predicted proteins | sample TerdegcTABiofilm_FD_59184 | JGI IMG/M metagenome (GOLD analysis project Ga0067045, IMG submission 59184) | Combined Assembly of (Gp0054472, Gp0054536) Wastewater bioreactor microbial communities from Singapore -Terephthalate degrading... | reverse complement strand
TCTATTCAGTTACCTTCTATTACCTTTAATTTAAAAAATTATCCCAATCCTTTCAATCCTGAAACTACTATTTCTTTTGAGTTATCAAAACCTGGAAATGTAGTTCTTAATATCTACAACCTCAAAGGAGAGCAGGTAAAGAAGCTTATCAACAATCAAATGAGCAATGGTAAACATAATATTGTTTGGGATGGGAAAGATAATAATGGTCATATCTGTTCTTCAGGAGTTTACTGCTATAAAATAGAAAGTAATGGTAGAGTTGAGGTTAAAAAGATGTTACTTTTAAAGTAATATTTCAGTTTAGTATTAGCAAATCACATAAACCCCGGTAATTGCTGGGGTTTTTTGTCTTGAATTTTTTGTATCTCTATAAATAACTTTAATCCGAATTCATTTATGAGCAGAGACAGTTATGATGGATATTTGCCAGATATATGTTAGTTTCTAAGGTTTATCTTAGCTCTCTCCTGTTAGCAACTTATGATAAGAGATAGGGAAGAGGTAAGTTAGAGGCAGGGAATAAATATTTGCCAAATATTTTATATATAATAAAAGCGTATTTTAATAATTTGTGTAAGATTTGATTGAATCAGCTATAAATATTTTTTTGAATAAGTAGGTAAAGGGGAAATAAATTTACTGCGGAATTGAGTTTATCATAAGGTACACAGCCTTTTTATAGCATAAAATAATCTATTGAAGTGAATTTTAGTAAGATATAGTTACATTGTTGTTTTTAAGTAATAGTCTAATTACTTATCTGGTATTTGTTTTATTAATATTTCTATCAGTACTCCAAAATGTCATCCTTATATATATGGAGAGTTATAATTTTTTGAAGAAAGTATGATTCTTCTATTTTTCTTTTTAAAGATGGAGGATAAATAAATGAGAGTAAAATTCAAATATAAAATACAATCTTATAGCGGAACACTGGACAATATAGTCTTTGGTAGCTATCGTTCCGGGAAAATTTGTGTTGCGAGGAAATATTTTTATCCAGAGCATACAGAGCAAAATACAAGCTTTGGTCTGATAAGTAAAAACATTGCTAAGTTATGGAAAGCAGGCTCAGAAGGTTTCAAGACTCAGTTAAAGATTTATTCTCGCTGGTATAAGGTTTATAATTCATCAAATAATAGTAATTCTCCTGGTGCATATTCTTTATGGATAAAGATAATTTATGAATGGGCAAAGGATGAACATATAAATTTAAAAAATATCACACCAGAAGAATTTCTTTCCCTTGGAACAGCCATTAAAACGATTAAAAATTGTGTAGATAACGGGTATTTAATGGCAATTCCACATTATGAAATTTTAACTGCACCCTTTTAATTATCAGAAATCAAGCTTATTGAGCTATTCTAAAGCATTTAGCTTTAAAATTACAGGCTTATAGATAAAGATTAATTCACCCGATTTTTATGCTAAACTATATTATCTATTCTATTATTTTTAGAGGAGTTAATTATATTCTTCGGTTTGAGAAATGAGAATAGCAGCTCCCAATGCACCGGTAATTTCAGGATTTGGAGGAGTAATAATAGTAGTATTTAAAAGTTCACTAAGGCATTGCACCAAGTTTTTATTTTGTGCAACTCCTCCAGTAAAAACTATGGGAGGCGTGAAATCTACTGCACTTAATTGAGTAATAATTCGCTTTGCAATGGAAATATGAGCGGCATAAGCAATATCTGCAGGGTCCGTATTTTTAGCAATCATACCAATGATTTCAGATTCAGCAAAAACCACACAGGTAGAAGAAATAGTTAGAGGATTTTTTGATTGCAGAGCAAGTTCGGAAAGTTCATCAAGAGAAACTTCCAGTCTACTGGCAACCATTTCCAGGAATCTTCCTGTCCCGGCGGCACATTTATCATTCATCACAAAATCTTTGATTTTTCCTTCTGGTGTTAAAGAGATTATTTTAGCATCCTGTCCACCCACATCTATAATAGTTCTAACTTCAGGTATAAAATAACGAACGCCAGCTGTATGACAAGTTATCTCAGAAAAAACTTTACTATTTCCTTTCCAGAGTTTGCGTCCATAACCAGTGCAAGCTATCTCTTCTGGTAGGTCAAGTCCATAGCTATTTTGGGCTTGCTTTAATAAAGAATGCACAGATTGCAAAGGATTGACTTCAGTAGCAGTCCAGGCAGAAAAAAGGATGGATTGATTTGAAGTATCATAAAATACTATTTTCGTGTTACGGGAGCCTATATCTATTCCTAAGGTAATCATAAATAAATATAAATCCAGATATTATCTTTTGTTAACCAGTTTTTTGCCAGATGGGAGATAGTTTTTAAATTCACACTACGAATCCTTTCTTCACGCTGAAAATAGTATTCCGGTTCATAGCCTAAAGCACTTAATGAAGAAATAGACATAGCTTGAGCAGAAGCATTTTCCGCTTCAAAACGATTCATACCGCAGAGATAATTCTGAGCATTTAACAGTTCCGTCTCTGTTACTCCATTTTCTTTCACTTCTTGCAGTATCTGGAGTATAAGTTCAAGACATTGTTTATAAACTTCTGGCTCACAATAAGCATAGGCAAACCAATAACCTATGCTATGAGCACAGTTATATTCAAATCCCGTCTGATAAGCAAAGCCTTTTTGTTCTCTAACAAGGTTGAAAAGACGAGAATCCATATCACCGCCAATAATTTGAGCCAGTAGATAAAAAGCAGTGCTATCAACTCTATCTTTAGCTGCAGGTGCAAAACCACCCAGATGAATAATAGCTTGAGGAGAACTTTTATGAGCGATAATCTTATGCTTTTTTATGGGATGAGGAGGTTCCGGATTTTTCCCTGTCCAATTTTCTGAAGGAGCTGGTTCCTTAAAAATTTGAGGTGCGATACTAAAGAATTTATCTGGCTCTAAAGAACCTATAACGGCAAGACTAAAATGTTCTGGACGATAATTTGTTTTATACCAGTTTACTACTGATTCTAAATTATGCCTTTTTAAATCTGAAATATTACCGGAATAACGACCATAGGGACTATTTTTTCCAAAGAGTAAATAAAACCAATGATAAAAAGCTTCGTTGTAGGGCACCTGTTTATCTCTTCGCAGCATATCAATAGCAGCGGTTTTTAAAAGTTTAATATATTGTTCCTCAAATGCTGGATGAAAGATTAGCTCTTCCAGTAAAGTTAAAGCAGGCAACAGTTCTTTATGAAAGCACTTACCACGAAATATAGTAGTATCCAGAGAATGCTCAACCTTTAAACTCACTCCATAAAGTCGGTAAAGAGAAAGAATCTCTTCAGCATTATAATTTGTAGAAGAATGTAGCAAAGCAGAAGAACATAGATAATTTAAGCCGTGCTGATTTTTATCTTCGTTCAACTGACAGATATCCGTGGCTAAGGCAAAACCGCTGATAGGACGATTTGGTAAATAGCGATATAGTAATGAAAGTCCGTTTGCTAATTTGACAGAATAAAAATCAGGTCTAATAGATTTATAGGGTACAGGATGAGTTAAAGAAGCAGGAATTTTTAATTCAGGAATAGGAGAAGTGATATTTATTTTTTTATAAGATAATTTCTCTGGAAGAGATAGAGAACTTGGATGGGGTGTCTGTTGAATGATTTGTAGATAAGAAGGTTGCCAGTATTGAGTTATTACTTTCTTGATATCTTCAAGTTTGAGAGGTTCTATTTTTTCGTCATAGTTATAAAGATTTTCATAACCTTCAATAAACTCTTCATCACCAATCATCTCTGCCAGGTCTTCCATACATTCAAAGCCATAACGCCAGGTATTGATAACATCCTTTTTAATGAGTTCTATTTCATTTAAATCCAGTTCACCTTGCAATATGCTCTGATATTCAACCTGGAATATATTTATTATTCTGGGAATGGACTTTTCATTTATAGGATACACTACAATAGCTGAAACTCCAGTCATAATACCAGAGATGGAAGATACTTTAACAGCAGAGGCAAGTTTTTCCCCTTCTACCAATCTTTTAAATAAGCGAGAAGAACGACCAATTGCTAAATAACGGATGGCTATAAGCATAGCATTACTTAAAGGATGTTTATCACTCAATTCAGGTAGAACAAAAGCTATAAATAACTGAGAACTGGATTTTGAGAGATAGGGAAGAGGAGGAAAATTTGGTTCTAAAAATTGTTTAAAATCTGGGAAAATGAGTTTTGAGTGTGAATTCCAATCGCCAAATAATTCTTCAATCATTGATTTTAATTGATTAAATTCTGCCTCTCCGGCAATAACCAGAAAAGAGTTATGCGGTTGATAGTATTTATGGTAAAAATCCCTTAGTTCTTTATACGATGCTTTCTTTATGGACTCTTTAGTTCCTAAAATAGGTCTTTTTAAAGGATAATTGGTGAAAGCAGCATCCTGAACAAACTGCAGAAAATTGGTCTCAGGGTCTAAGGTATTTTGAACCATCTCTTCCAGAATAATATCCTTCTCAACTTCCACATCTTCTTTGGTAAAAGTTGAATGAAAAGCCAACTCAGCTAAAACTTCTAACCCTTCCATAACAAATTCTGAGGGTAGTGAAATATAATAGCAGGTACAATCAAAATCCGTGTAGGCATTGATAGAACCACCTAACTTGCTGATATAAGCTGCAATCTGATTGAAGGGGAATTTGACAGTTGATTTGAAGGTTAGATGTTCCATAAAATGGGAAAAACCAGCTTCATCTTCCTTTTCCCAAGCACTACCTATTTTGATGTATAGCTGTAAACAGATGACTGGTTCAGAATTTCCCGGCTGGTATATGTATTTTAAATTGTTAGGTAAAAAACCAGAAACAGCAGGTTTTACGAGTGATTCTGACAAGGGTTTAATCCAAAACTTTAATGTTTAAGTCTATGAGTCATAGCATAGGCATTGTGATTATGAATGGATTCCATACTTTCCACTTCAGTAATGAATTCTACGATACGTGTGTCTTTTTCCAGTTTTTGGGTCACTTCACGCACAATATCTTCAACAAATTTCGGATTGGCATAAGCGTTTTCAGTTACATATTTTTCATCTCTACGTTTTAAAAGAGGATAAACAGGTGAACTTGCTGATTCTTCTGCAATTTGAATTAGTTCTTCCAGCCAGACGAACTCTGTATATCTAACCTTTATTGTAACCAGAGCTCTTTGATTATGTGCACCATTAGTAGATATAGCTCTGGAGCAAGGACAAAGAGTTGTAACTGGGACAGTAGTTCCAATCCAGAATTGAAAAGCATTATTAAAGGAAGCATTAAAGAAACATTGATAATTCATCAAAGAAGGAATTTTGGAGATAGGGGCAAGTTTTTTTATAAAATAAGGGAAAGAAATATCAATATAAGCCGCTTCTGCTTTCATTATATATTTCAGGTCTTGAAGTAAAGATTCCAGATTGCCAATGATACTATCGTGATGATAACGATTTAAAACTTCAATAAAACGGGACATATGTATACCTCTTCTCCTGGGATGGAGGTCTACATATAAATTGATGTTTCCCACCGTATCCTGAGTTCCATTTTCTCTGTCATCTACTACGATTGGATAACTTAATCCTTTGACTCCAACTTTTTCAATTGCTATCTGACGAAAGTCGTCTTGGGATTGTATATCAGGTATGCTCATTGTTCGTCGCGCCAATCCAAAGCTTTCATTCCTAAGGTTTTAAGAGATACTATCTGGTCATTTTCTTGATAGAAGATAACTGCATTACTATCAGGATAATATTTTAATGCTTCTATTGCTTGGTCAGGAGGTAGTAAAAACAAAGCAGTAGAAAGTCCGTCAGCCCAAGTGGCAGAAGGATTAATAACCGTCACTGAATAAACATTTTCCACAGGGTAACCAGTAAAAGGATTTAGAATATGATGATATCTTTGTCCATTATACTCAAAATAAAGCTGATAATCACCCGAAGTGCTTAAAGAACCATTTTTTATCTTGAAATTGCCAATTGTTTGCATTCCAGCATTAGCTCTCGGATGTTTTATACTCACAATCTGAGAACGTTTCTGCCCAAATAAAGTCATACTACTGGTGCAATCTATGATACCGCTAATAAATTTATGATTTTCCATATAATTGCGAGCTTTATCCAGAGCATAACCTTTGGCTAATGCACCAAAGGTAATCTGCATACTCTGGGGCATTTCTATATATTGTTTATTATAGCGAATGCGATTAAATCCTATATTCTTTAAGGTTTCTTGAATCAACATTGAATCGGGAGGCGCTAAACTTAAAGTATCGGATCCATATTCATTTATTTTACTGAAACCCCAGAGGTCATAAAGAGGTTTGATAGTTATATCAAAAGCTCCATTAGTAAGCTGATAAAGACTATCTGCCACACAGAGTAGTTCATAGGCATCAGGATTCATAGGATAGCGTTTACCCTGAGCATTATTGACTTTATAAACCCAACTTTGAGGATTATAATCATCAAAAATATCTTCAAAAGTACGAATATAGGCAAAGACAGAATCAATCTGAGTGCCAATATCTTTGCTTTTAGAAGTAGCAGAGATAGTTACCACCGTATCCAGTAAATCCAGATCTCTCTTGGTTTCAGAATAAGAACGATTTATCCAGGTCCAGGCTCCATAACCAACTACCACGATTAATAAAATGAGAGAGATAATTTCTTTCTTAGTCAATTTAATATCCTTCACTTAGTCTTATATTCACGAATAATCTCATACTCCAGCAATAAATCTATGTAATCTCTAATAGCAAACCAGGATAATGGTAAAGTTATTAAAAGCAAGACCAGAGCTAAAGCTGTGGCAGCAAGATTTAATACCAGTAAGATAAGTCCCAGCCAGAAAAGTTGCCAGCGTACTACCTTAAAATATTTATATGCCATTCTTATTGCTTTCCAGGCATTGACATTCTTGCGTTCCATAAGGATAGGTACAGGAAGTGCGACACCAATATAATATCCAACTAAAACTAACCAGACTAAATGAAGTATTGGGTCACTGGCAAAATTTGGTAATCCGAAACATATAATATAAATCAGGATAAAGTATAGAGCTGTTAGCAAAGAGAAGAAAAAGTATCTGGGATAGGCTTTAAATCCTTTTAATAAATCCTTTAAAGTGAGTGTATAATCCTTGATTTCACAAACCGGTTTAAAAGCTATCAATAATAAAGGAGTCAACAAACTAAGACCAATACCAGTGATAAAGAGATTTAATAGCAGCTTTCCTGCAGTTTCTTGCGCTTGAAAATCCAGTATTCCAAAAGCATTTAATAATACTAAAAAGGCTATGATGGGAATCACTCCAACTAAGATAGCAAAAGCTGCCACTGGAATATTGGCTCCTTTAAACTGCCAGTATTGTTTAAAAGTTCTTTTAAAACTTCCCCAAGATGCCAATTCATGCACTACAATAGGGGTTTGTTTTCCACAATTCACACACCAAAAATCATGAGGTGCTAAACGTGCATCACAATGTTTACAACGCATTACTACTCCTAAAATATAAAATCAACATTTAGACCAACCGCAAACAGGACATTTCAGACAACCTTCCAGATGTTCCACAGTTGAGCCACAATCCGGACAAACATAAATAGCACTTTTTGCGCCAGGTTCTTCTATGTGGCTATCTGTTTCAGTTTCCATATGAAATGATTCCACTTGAAGATTGTTATGAATTTTAAGAAAGTTCTCCAGAGCCTGTCCAACTGCATCTCCACAGGAAGTGATAAGGGTTCCATTATGCCACATTGGAGAAGGACATCGGATTCCTTTTAATTGACGAATAATAGATTCCAATTTTACATTAGAACGGAGTGCTAAAGAAGATAAGCGTGCAATAGCTTCCAATTGAGCGGAAGCACAACCTCCAACTTTACCCATCTGAATAAAGACCTCACAAGCGCCAAACTCATCAGAATTAATGGTTACATACATATGACCACAGCCCGTTTCCAATCTTTGAGTTAAACCATAAGTTACATCTGGACGACTGCGAGGTGCTACTTTCCCCTCAGAAGCAGTCATTTTAATACCAGAACTTAGAACTTGGTCTTCTCTGCTTCCATCTCGGTAAACGGTTATTCCTTTACAACCCAGTTCCCAGGCAAGCTGATAAGCTTTAGAGATATCTTCAATAGTAGCAGAATGTGGAAAGTTTATAGTCTTACTCACAGCATTATCTGTATATTTTTGAAAAGCTGCTTGCATCCTTATATGCCACTCAGGAGTTATATCCAGAGCAGTTTGATAAATCTGTTTAAATCTTTCAGGAATTTCCTTTATGTCTTTTATAGAACCAGTTTGAGAGACTTGAGATAAAAGTTCAGGAGTAAGCAAACCATTTTTTTCCAGTGCATTCTGGAAATATTTATTGGCATAGATTAACTTCTCACCATCCATCACATTTTTCACATAAACTAAAGAAAAAAGAGGTTCTATTCCACTGGAAGTATCTAAAATCATACTAATAGTTCCCGTAGGAGCAATAGTTGTAACTGTAGCATTACGAATTCCATTTTGTTTTATATCAGAAAGAAGCTTATCCCAGTCCTTTTTTATAGGTTCTCTTTTTAAAGATAGAGTGTCATAGATAGAATCAGGAAAGTTAGGAAAACTACCTTTTTCTTTAGCCAGTTCCATAGAGCGTTGTTTTGCTTCAAAATCAATAAATTCCATCAACTCTTTCGCTAAAGAGATGGCTTCTTCACTGGTATAAGGAATTTCCAGTTGAAAAAGTAAATCTGCCCAGCCCATAACTCCTAATCCTATCTTTCTATTGGCTTTAACTAAAGCATCAATCTGAGGTAAAGGAAAACGAGAACAATCTATCACATCATCCAGGAAATCTACACTCAGTCTCACAACTGCCTGCAATTTATCCCAATCAATGCTTCCATCTTTGGCAAATTTTGCCAGATTAATTGAGCCCAGATTACAAGCTTCATAGGGGAGAAGAGGTTGTTCACCACAAGGATTGGTGGATTCTATCCTGCCCAACTTGGGAGTAGGATTAGCAGCATTGATTTTATCTAAAAAGATGATGCCAGGCTCTCCATTTCTATGAGCCATTTCTACAATAAGATTGAACACATCCCTTGCTTTTAGACGACGAATAACTTTACCACTATGAGGAGAAATAAGATCGTAATCATTATCATTTAAGACTGCCTGCATATAAGCTTCTGAAACACCAACGCTGATATTGAAATTGGTAAGCTCTTTAGGATCCGCTTTGCACTGGATAAATTCCAGAATCTGAGGATGGTCTACATTGAGAATTGCCATATTGGCACCGCGTCTGGTTCCACCCTGCTTAACTGCATCTGTAGCAGCATTATATACTTTCAAAAAAGAGATGGGTCCACTGGAAACACCATTAGTAGAGCGCACAGGAGCATTTGCTTCCCTTAAATGACTGAAAGAAAAACCTGTTCCTCCACCACTTTTATGAATCAAAGCTGCGTTCTTCAAAGTCTCAAAGATGCTCTCCATACTATCTTCAATAGGAAGCACGAAACAGGCAGAAAGCTGTTGTAAATCACTTCCAGCATTCATCAAAGTAGGAGAATTTGGCAAAAACATACCGGAATCTAAAAGTTCAAAATAGAGTTTTTCCTTATCTTTACTGCCCTGAGCAATATTGGACGCTACTCTATTTATCATTCCTTCCCAGTCTTCTATAGTTTGTCCTGCTTCATTCTTTCTAAAATAGCGTCTCTCCAGAACAATCCGGGCATTTTCACTTAATTCCATTTCAATACACCTATAAGCCAAGAATTTCTCGTGCTTGATCTGGAGTTGCAAGAGGTCTTCCAATTTCAGCTGCAATTCTCGCCATTCTAGCTACCAGTTGAGCATTAGATTCTGCTAAAACACCTTTATGATAATAGATATTATCCTCAAAGCCCACTCTGATGTGTCCACCCATAACCATAGCGGTTAAAGAAGCAGGAATATGATATTTTCCAATTCCCGCAACTGCCCAGGTAGCACTCGGAATAAGTTCCTTTAAATGATATGCCATATAGACCACATTTTTAGGAGAACCATTCATACCACCTGGAACACCGAGAACAAATTGAATATGTAAGGGTGAATGAGTGATAATGCCCTTTTTAATCAATTTAGCTACATAATCTACCATACCAGATTCGTATACTTCAATTTCAGGAACTACTTGATACTCTTTAAAAGCTTCGGCTAATCTTATTATATCTGGAGGTCTGTTGATGAAAACATCATCTCCGAAATTCAAAGACCCAGCATTTAAAGTCGCCATATCGGGCTTCAAACAAAGAGGAGCAAGTCTTTTTTCAAAATCTTCTCCTACTGCACCACCAGTACTGATTTGAACGATAATTTCAGGAACAGCTGTTTTGATAGCTTTAATAGCAGCTTCAAATCTTTCTAAACTCTGAGTAGGATTTCCTTCATCATCACGCACATGAAGATGAATAATCCTTGCCCCGGCTTCAAAACAAGCAACTGCTTCTGCAGCTTGTTCTTCTGGTGTGATAGGTAGATTAGGTTGATCCTTGCGACAAGTTTCTGCTCCTGTAATTGCAGCTGTTAAGATTAAGGGTTCCATTATATTCTCCTTTGTTATTTATTCAAACCAGCTCTCATATAAACGAACTCTTTTAACAGGAGTTGGCTTAACTCCCAGAATATATTCAGCAATTTTGGAAAACTTTGCTTCATTATCACTGACATAAAATCTATCTATTCCTGGCTCAGTGCTACTTTCACCTGAAAGCAAAGATTTAAGATGCAAAGCAATGGCATCAGCACTATCTATAAGTTTAACTTTATGTTCCATAATTTCATCAATCAAAGATTTAAGTAAAGGATAATGAGTGCAACCCAGAACAAGTGTGTCTATCTCTTTATCTATAAAAAAATTAAGATATTCTTCTGCGACCATTCTACTAACAGGATGATATAACCAGCCTTCTTCAACTAAAGGAACAAATAGGGGACAGGCACAGGAAAATATTTCTGCTTCAGGAAGGATTGCTTTAATGGCTTTATTATATGCTTCAGAACGGATGGTACCTTCGGTGCCAATTACTCCTATACGATTGTTAATAGTTGATTCAGCGGCTGATTTTGCTCCTGGCTTGATAACTCCAATGATTGGAATATCTGTTATTTTTTCCAATTCTGGTAAAGCTACAGCGGAAGAAGTGTTACAAGCTACCACTAAAATTTTAATATCTTTCTGAAGAAGAAAGCGAGCATTTTGAATGGAATATTCTATGATAGTATTTTCAGACTTAGGTCCATAGGGAACGCGAGCAGTGTCACCAAAATAAATGATATTTTCTGCTGGAAAAGCTTTTTTAATGGCTTTATAAACAGTTAAGCCCCCTACTCCAGAATCAAATATTCCAATCGGTTGTCTCATCTCTATCCTCTATATCTCTCATTTGAATGACCATAATTTTTATCTCTAAACTTATAGTCAACCTCAAATCTATTTTTTCCTTTACGGCTTTTTCTTATCTTCTTATCATTATTGTAGCTATTTGTATTAGATGGCTGAAACTGAAAATGCCGATGCGATTCTTTACCTGATTTAAGTTCCAGATAAATATCATCACTAACTTCCATAATATTAACCATTACTTTATCCATTAGCTGGAAATAATCTCTATTATCTTCGTTTATAAAACGCATTTGTCTATCTAAAAAAATCCATCTTCCAGGGGGAAATTCTGTAACCATCAAAACTGCATTTATCGGAATTTGGTCCAATCTGATGATGAGCCTATCATTTTTCGCCGACATTACTATCCCGCTAAAACTTTCACCTATGAACTTTTTCATATAGGTCATACTGAAATAATGTTCAATATCTCTTTCCGATTGGTCTGCTTGTAATTCTTGTTCAGATGCTACAGAGGCAAAGTATTTTAATTGACTATAATCAAATTGTATTTTACTGTTTTTAAGTATATAAGTCTTACTTAGATGGTGGATTACAAGATCACATAAACGCCTGATAGGACTGGTAAAATGAGTATAAGTTTCCATTCCTAAGCCAAAATGTCTGATATGTTCGGTGGAATATTTAGCTTTTTTCATACTTCTCAGGATTATAGGTTCAAAAACTTTGTGATGTTCTGGAGTGGGGAGGGAGTGCAATAAATATTGAATGGAAGCATTAAGATTTTCTTTTTCATAAAAGGAGATACCGTAATAAGATAGCAATTCAATCAATCTTTCAATCTTTTCCCAATCTGGATCTTCATGAATTCTATAAATAGTTGCAGGTGCAAGTTTTGAAAGTTTAGTGGCAATACATTCATTTGCCACCAGCATAAAGTTTTCAATCAATTTATGGGATTCTGTTTCTTCGGCTAAAGTAAATCTTTTTAGAAATCCTTCATCATCATATTCATATTCCAGTTCCGGAAGGTCAAAAAAGATATAGCCCTCTTTAAGTCTTTTAGCAGTAAGCAAAGAAGAAAGTTTACGAGCTGATAATAGAGTCTCAGATAACTCTAAAGGAAATTCCGTCTTTTTTCCTTCAAAAAGCTCATCCACCTGGTTATAATTTAGACGAAAATCGCTTCTTATAACACTTGCTTCCAATCTTTGACGCATAATTCTGCCGTGCTGATTAAAATCTGTGATAACACTCATTGCCAGTTTATCTTCATTAGGACGTAAGCTACAAACTTTGTTAGAAAGTTTCTCTGGTAACATGGGAATAACTTTTTTAGGAAAATAGAAGCTATTTCCACGCTTCACTGCTTCTGAAAAAGTTGCACTTTCGGGTTTAACATAATGTGCTACATCAGCGATATGAACATAAAGACGCCAGCCTTGATTAATCCTTTCCAGGGATATAGCATCATCAAAATCTTTGGCTGAAGCAGGGTCAATCGTAAAGGTTAATATGTTTCTGAGGTCTAAGCGATGGGCTAACTCTTTGTCTGAAATGGATTCTTCTATTGCTTCCATTTCAGAAATAACGGTATCAGGAAACTGTAAAGGAAGATTATATTGCCTGATTACAGCTAAAAGTTCAACTTCCGGGTCTCCTGAAGGTCCTAAGATTTCTATTACTTTTCCTACTGGCATTCTGCCCATTATCTGATTGCCCCAATTTGTTACCTCCAAAACAACCTTATCCCCTTCTTTTGCACCATTTAAGTCACTAACTTCTATCCAGTTATGAATCTTAGGATTGATGCTTATAAAGAAAGTTCTGCTTCCACTTTTACGAATATCACCAGTCATAATCTCATTAGCACGTTTTATGATTTTGCGGACAATAGCATAATCTGGTTTACCCTTACGAAAATGTGGCTCTATTGCCACTATATCATTATGATAAGCATTCAAAGTGTCTTCTGAATTAATATAAAAATCGCCCTTTTCTGTACGGACAAAGGCATAGGATAAGTCACGAGCCAGAGGAGTGGCATCAAATATTCCTTCCAGCAATCTGGGATGAGAAACTGGTTCATAGGTTTCTTTCTTTAGCTGGTCAGGACTTACAGCTAATCGGAATTTTCTATTCTTCTTGATAAGGATACCTTCTGCCACCATTGCCTGTAAAGTTTCTCCAAGTAATAATTTTTCTCGCCTGACTAAATGAAGTTCATTAACTAACTCATTATAAGATAAAGGAGTATTGTTATTTTCAATAAATGTTTGTTCTATCCGGTCACTGAGATTTGTATTCTTCAAGTTTACCTCAATACTGTTTTCCTATTTTTTCTCGCAGGATTTCTAATAATTGTTCTTTCTCAGTTTGAGTTTTGGAAAAGCGTAAAGATTGACCTCTAAATGGGTCAAGTCTTCTTGGCATCTTAAAAGTGCTGAGCATCACACCACGTTTATCACAATAAAAACATCCAAAATCAGAGTATTTCCGCGTTATTTTGATAAAAAGATACATTATAACTATTTCATTTTCATAAAGATAATAAGTTGTGGGAATGAAATAGGGGAGAAGGGTACCTATGACCAGCAACATACCCAGATAATAATACCAGGGCTGATGCCATTCCTCCACTGTTACATTCCAGAGAAAATAAGCCAGAAAAAGGAGAAAGAGAATTAATAATACAGAGGTGAAAGGTCTTTCTATAAAGGGCCAGGAACGCCAGGTTAATAATGGTTCAGGCGACATTTTGAACTATCTCCCTGCATTTTTCTATTTCTTCTTTAAGAGTCAAAACATAGGTAAATGTGCGAGCTGTTGAGAATTTTGAACCCAAAGTATTAGCTTCGCGTTGCATCTCCTGAAGAATAAAATTAAGCGTTTTACCTGTATCTTCTTCTTTTTCAAGCGTTGCTAATAAGGTATTAATATGACATTTCAAACGTGATATCTCTTCTTGGATATCATATTTATCAATATAAATTGCGAGTTCCTGAACCAATCTTTGTTCCAACATTTCAGCATTGAAATTACTTAATAACTCAGTAACTCTATGTTTTAATATAGAATACAATTCTTCTTTAAAAGGTTGTATCTCCTTTTCTATGTTGTCTAAAGTCTCCAACATCAAATCAGAAGAATGCTTTAATGTTTCTTTAATATTACTTGCCTCTGCTCTTAAGGATAACTCTAATGCTTCAATTGCCTTATCCAGAGTCTGATTCAATAATTCAGCTAATTGTTCATCTTCATCCAGATTATTAATAGATTCAATTATACCAGGCTCTTTTAATAGATATTCCAATGAGATATCCTTATCTATATCAAGTAAAGCTTGAGCTTGTTTAACTAACTCATAATATTTCACTAATTTTACTTCATTTAATTTTAAGGCAGGTTCTCTACGATCAGCAAAAGTAACCCTTATTTCAACTGTTCCTCTACTGAGCACTTTACCAATATGTTGTCTGATGGGATACTCAAAAAAACTGATTTCACGAGGGAGGTATATTCTCATATCCAAAAAACGACCATTAATAGATTTAATTTCTATTTCGCAATCCATATCGTTTTTATGAATTTTAGCTTTTCCATAACCAGTCATACTTTTCATAATAACTCCACAAAATAGCATAATGATAAAGAGGGAAGAGGTTTATTACTCAATAAATTAGCCAACATATCTGTAAGTTTACATAACATAAATTATCAAGACCTATTAACACACTGCAAGGTGCTTCCAGTTGAACCCGTAACTATGGCTTTTTTTAAAGTACCTATATCCTGTTCAGTTCCATCTAAAACTGCTATCTTATAATCACGAGTTTTGCCTGAAACTTGATGAGCAGATTTTTTACTCAGACTTTCCACATAAACCTCAACTTCAGAACCAATTTTAGCTTCATACTTTTTAAGGGATATTTGTCTTTGTAGGTTAACCATTCTTTTTAATCTTTCTAATCTAATTTCTTCTGGAACCTGGTCTGGTAAATCAGCAGCTTTAGTATTTTCTCTTGGACTGTATTTGAAGCAAAAGGCATAATCAAATTGAATCTCTTGCATAGCTTGCAAAGTATGAATAAATGCTGTTTCTGATTCACCAGGAAATCCAGTCATTATATCTGTTGTAATTGCTATATCTGGTATAGCTTTACGCAATTTATCCACGATATTTAGATAGTGTTCAATGGTATAGTTTCTATTCATTGCTGCAAGGATGTCATTATCTCCACTTTGTAAGGGTAAATGTATGTGTTCACATATCTTAGAGCTTTCTGCCATCACTTCTATAAGTTCATCGGTAAGGTCTTTGGGATGGGAAGTAATAAACCTGATTCTATAGATGGAATCTATATCATTCAATTGTCTTAATAATTTAGGGAAATTGATATCTTGATAAGAGTAAGAATTAACATTTTGTCCCAGCAAAGTGATATCTTTCAATCCCATTTCACCACATCTTTTGACTTCTTCAAAGATAAGTTCGGCAGGTAAACTTCTTTCTCTTCCACGCACATACGGAACGATGCAATAGGAACAGAAGTTATTGCAACCACGCATAATAGTTACATAGGCACAAGTTTGACTTTGATGCAGAGGCATAATTCCTGTATAGGTTTGAAGATTATCAGTTTCTGTCTTTACACCCTTTTCTTGCTGAATTAATTCAGGAAGTTCCAGATACTTATCAACACCGACTATATAATCTATTCCATAATTTTCTATCAACCTCTTCCCCATTCTTTGAGCCATACAACCAATAACAGCTATTTTCAATTCAGGATTGATTGATTTTCTATATTTTTCCGTAGCTATGCGTCCGAGAACACGATTTTCTGCATGCTCACGGACGGAACAGGTATTGAAAATTATCAGCTCAGCTTCATCAATATTACTGACTAATTGGTGTCCTGCATCCATTAAAATGGAACTAACTAATTCACTATCAGCAATATTCATCTGACATCCGTAGGTTTCTATATAAAATTTCATCTTATTATCGTTTATTTATTTTATTTAACTTCTGGTTGTAGCCTGTAGCTATACCATAATAACATACCAAAAAACCTGAGCTCTGTAATCTGTCCAACAGAAATATATAATATTGAATGCTATAGTATAAAATATCCAGAGATTCTGGTTCCATAGCATAATTCGCTATTTCTTCATTTTTGCCGGATTCAAGAATATCTTTCAAAGTTAGCAATTCTTTCAAGGAAATTCTGCAACCGTGAAGTTCATCCGGACGATAATATCTACTTCTTTTTACAATCTTAGCTAAAAAGGTTGCAGTTAGTCCCACACAGATAATCATATCTGCTTTCCAGAAGGGGATGCTTTTCGCTATTTTATCAAGGACATTGTTGAGTTTTTTACCCTCTTGAACAGTTTTGCGAATAGTCAAAAGACCAATAGGTATGCTCATTCTATCTATATTTGAATCAGGTTCAGAGTAGATAAATTGAGTGCTGAACCCTCCAATATCAATAATTATAGCAGATTGTTTATCAGGAATTAAATCTTTAGCTGCCAGATAAGCTAATTCAGCTTCTTCTCCTTCTTTAAGTAACCTATACTTAGCTTTCCATTTTTTATTAAACCACTCTGATAATTGTTGAAGTTGTGGACTCTGGCGATGTATTCCGGTTGCTATAACAAATTTGGAAGAAGGTATGTTTTGGTCATACGCCATAAAATTACTGACCAGAGATTTGAATCTTTTAATAGCTTCTCTTTTAATTCTTACTGTTCCTTTTACTATTTTATATTCTCTACCTATTCCAGTTTTGATTTGAGCAGTATGAACCGGAACAGATTTTCCTGCTTCACAAAGAGCATAATTCAGATTATTAGAACCTATATCAAAAATAGAGTTCAGTTTCTTTTGAGAATAATGTAATTCAATATAGCGTTGCAGGATAAGTGAAGCCACCTGTTTATTTCTATTAGGTATTATTTTTCTGTGACCTGAAAAGGTAAGAGCAGTATGAAAAAGATTTTTCCATTCTGAGACACTTAGATTTAGTTCAGGTAGTTGGATTTTTTGTGGATAGGAAGATATACCTTTAATTAGGACTTCTTCTTCAGGATAATCTTTCCTTGGATAGTATATCAAAAAAGTTCCTGATTGGATAGCTTCAGCAAAGCTTCCATATCCTGGTTTTGTTAAAAGAATATCTGATATACTGATTAAAGAAGAGAAATCAAAATCTGGTGGTATCTGGATATAGTTAGGAATTTCTTTTAATTCTCTGGTAGATATAACCGTTCCTGGAAAAGCGGAACACATATTTTTCCAGTTGAGATTCATCTCCCCTTCTCCTCCAAAAGAGCAGGTTAAAACTGGAATCTTTGAATCAATACCCAGAGCCTTTTTCAGTTCTGGATTTGGAGGTTTATAAGCTGCAAGTAAACCAGTTTTTTCTATTTTTCTGAATGAACCCATACTTTTAGTTGAGCTGAGAGGTAATCTAAAAGCATAATCTACTCTTTGATAAAGACCATAAATAGTATTCAGCACCGGCTTTAAATCTGTCTGTTTGCCAAATAACTTATCATAGATGAAGAGCCAATCAAAATTGGATATAGCAAAAACAGGAATTTCTGCATAGGTGCCAGCTTCAACGGGTAACCAAGGAATATCGGTAATAATCAAATCCACTTTTTCTTTTCTGAGAAAATCCACTTCTCTATCAATTATTTCCTGTCTTTTACCCATTAATTGTAGCAAGGCAAGACGGGTGGCAGCTTTATCGGGTTCCAAATTCGCTTTATGTTTTACCCCTACATCACAAATTGTATCTTCTTTTTCATATAAATGTGGATTTAAATCTTGAAAAAGATAATCTGGTTTAGCACTTCGGATATAGACAAATATATCAAATTCATTGAATTCTTTTGCCAGAGCTGCCATACGAGTGGTATGTCCAAAACCATGATGAGATATATAAAAAGCAAATTTTAGCATAGGGATATCATTGAACAATCAAAGGTCTTTTAGCATTTTTAGAATGAATCTCTACCACTACTTTATTAGGAAGGCAGATTATAGGCAAAATATCACCCGCTCCCTGTCTAACACAATTATGATTTGGGCAATCTGCATATAACATCCTCACTTTTGAATTTTTAATCTCTACAGTGTTATGTTCGTCAATTCGGATAATACGGTCCTGTTCAAGGGAATAAACTCCAATTAATTGATTATTTTTATAAATATACACATTTCTTTCATCTTCTTTTTTTACCACCAGTATACCACTTATAATGATAGCGATAATTACCACTAAAATCAAGATAAAATCTGCCCAGCTTAGATGGCTTTTGAGCCATTTAAACATCAAAAAACCCCATATATCCTATAAGAGCAATTACGACATTGTCCTTTATCATCTATTCCTACTATCCTTCTGTGAGCAGATATCACAAGATTATCGCATTGGGGACAATGGGTTTCTCTAAATTCGTTAGACCAGATATTTCCAGCATAAACATAGGAAAGTTTTTCTTTTGCCATTTGACAAGCTTTTAAAACAATGCGTGAAGAAGTCGGTGGAATATTAGATTTATATGCTGGATAATAAGCAGAAAAGTGTAAAGGAATGTCCACACTTATAGAGGAAACAAAATCAATTAAAGCTTGAATATCTTCTTCCGCATCATTTAAGGTAGGAATTAGAAGATTAGTCAGTTCTATATGAATTCCAGCATTAAAAGCATTTTTAATGGTCTGTTTAACTGTCTCCAGACCTCCATTACAATGTTTAACATAAAATTCATTGCGAATTGATTTCAAATCTATGTTCATAGCCCGAATATATGGCATTAACTCCTTTAATGGTGCAGGATTAATGTAACCATTTGTTACCATTACTATATCTGTATCTCTGGCAAGCTTAGCAAAGTCATAGATATATTCATACCAGGTAAAAGGTTCCGTATAGGTGAAAGCTACCTGTTTATAGCCTTGATAAGAATGTTCCAGAACCAGGTTATATAACTGTTCGGGGTTGATATATGCAGTTGGACAGGGCATCTGACTGCTGTCATAATTCTGACAGAAAAAACAGCTTAAATTACAGGAATTAGGACCTAAGGATACAATCTGAGAACCAGGACGGAAATGATATAAAGGCTTTTTCTCAATGGGATCAAGACTAATTCCCATTGTCCTCCCATAATTTATAGCAATCAATTTTCCTGTTATATTTTTACGACCGCGGCAAGTGCCAGTCTCCCCCACTTTTAAAAGACAAGCGTGCGGACAAAGTAGGCATCTAACTTGCTGATTATCAAGCTTTTCATAGAACATTGCTTCTCTTTCTATGCTGTTATCCATGGTTCTAAACCCCTTAGATGATTTTCCAGAGCATTTTTATTCTGTTCTATACAAGCTCTGGCATTTTCACCCATTTCTTTTCTTTTTTCTGGATTTTGATAAAGATATATTATATCTCTTTTTAAGTTTTGCGAATCCGAAATCAATATAGCATTAAAGGAGAAAAGCTCTTGAACAGAACCAGCACAAGAACTATGATATGGACCCATTATAATTGGTTTTCCATAAAAAGCCGGTTCCAGAGGATTATGACCTCCAAAATCGACAAAAGAACCTCCCACAATGGCTAAATCGCAGATAGCATAAAACTTATTCAAATATCCTATTGTGTCTATTAAAAGGACATCAGCTGCTTCACTAACATTTTCTTGTAGTTCAGAAAAGATTGCTGCCTCTGGAAAAAGAGCTCTAACTTCTCCAATTCTTTGTGTATGGCGAATAGCAATAATCAGCTTTAATTCTGGTATGCTAAGCTTCAGTTCTGGTAAAATACTTTTTAATAAATCCTCTTCTCCGGGTCTACTGCTTCCAAAACAGATAATAAAATCTTCTGGACTATATCCATATTGTTTTCTGAGTTCCGATACATTGTATGAAGGTAAATCCAGGGCAAATTTAAGATTCCCCGCATAAATAACCGGGACAGTGAACAAATTTCTGAATCTAATTGCATCTTCTTCCGTTTGTGCCATTATAATTTTAATAGGTCTTTCCAGAAGGTGCAGTAACTTCTTCCATTTTTTAAAGCGTTTAAAAGTTTTTTCCGATAAACGGGCATTAACAAAAGCAATCTTTATTCCTTGCTTTTTAGCCTGATAAAGGAGATTAGGCCAGATTTCCGTTTCTACAATTATGATAATTTGAGGATTGATAGCTTGCAATTGCTTTTTCCTTAGCCACGGAAGGTCCAGAACCGATAAATAAGCAGGAATATTCAATGTTTTTGCCTGCTGTAAACCAGTTAAGGTGGTGCAGGTCATCACTATTTTGAGTTCTGGATATCTTTCTTGAAGAGCTTTCACCAGGGGACGGACTGCATTCACTTCTCCTACTGAGGCAGAATGTATCATTATCCCCTTTTCACTATCTGTAGCCTTAAAATTTAATGCACCCCAATATCTTCTTATTCCTATAAAAATTAAGATTAAAGGACTAAGTAGCAAACAGCAAATATCTAATAGAATATTCAAAAAGTGAAAGAGGAATCTTGGCATATTATTAACTTTCTCTATAAATAAAGGGATGCTTTTCCAAGCATCCTCTAAAATGGCGGGAGCGACGAGACTCGAACTCGCGACCTTCTGCGTGACAGGCAGACGTTCTAACCAAACTGAACTACGCCCCCAACTGGGTTCAATTTATTATTTATTACCCTTCCTGAAATTCAGCGTTTCTGTCAAGGAAAAAATATTCATCCTTGTAAACCTATCTATGCGTTCTCACTTATTTTTTCAAATCGTATCAAATTTTTTTTCAAATCGGCGTTTTTGCTGGCTTGCGAATATGGTCGGCACTCATTGGATTTGATTGTTAATCGAGATATTGAACTTTCTTATAGTATTGAACGGAAAGGATTTGACCACCTTTGCAAGTTGTGCATAGTAGCACCTATAAGTTAACAGTCGGGTAACCGACTTAGCATAATTGCAGATATGTGCCCCTAAATGGGATATAAAAATTTACATTAACCTCAACAAGAACATTGTCTAATGTTGAGCTTTGAAATTTTATGAATGTATAAGTAGTTATCTTCTTTTTTCAATATTTATAGATTTATATCCCCCCTCCCCTTTTCAGATACATCAGTTAAAAAACAAATAATAGTTTCCAAGTTTATTTTATTGACTTTAAATACTCTAAGAGTACCCCTAAAATAAATTTTATTCGTTTCGGTAAACACTATATAGTAAACATTTCTTTTTTGAAAATATCCCCTATCCTCAAAAGATATATATTCATCATTAATGAATAATTTATGCACTTTGCCATTAAGATATAACAATTTCAATGCTTCGATAATATCTTTGATTGGCAACAGATTGGTAGATGGCAGTAACTTGGAAGGATAATATCCTTTTAATATGAAATGCGCTTTATGTTTGTATTGATAAAACAATATAATATGGTACACAATGATTATCGAGACTGGCACTAAAAACAACCGTAATATATCCATATTTTACTCAGAATATAACTATCATTTAATGAGATGCAACCCACGCTACAAAACTTGAATATAAATATGACCAGCCAACTCTTATGGCAATAGAGCTTGTTCCACTGGGATCAACCACACCAATTAGCTCTCCTATAGCATCCATAATGTAGGGAGAGTGAGAGCTTGTTATATCGTACAAATCACAATATTCCATACTATGGTCATAAACATCTTTAAAGGTTAGAATTTTAATGATCGTTTCTTCATCATAAATACCTAATCCTTCATTCAACTTAGCAACTGCTGCATTTAATTCAGGACCTGGTCCTTGGGGTTTTCATTATATAAGTCTAATACCAAGTCTTCCCATATTATAAACTACACTTATCTGAAGAAATGCAATGTAGAACCACTCTGTCTTAATTGGGACAGATCACCATAATCTGTCAAGAACTTTCTTTTCCAATATAAAAAGTTCTTGATTCATTTGACCTTATCCCCGAAATTTACACCATTGTAAGGGTGGTACATTTAATGAGATGCAACCCACGCTACAAAACGTGAATGTAAATATGACCAGCCAACTCCTATGATAATAGAGCTTATTCCACTGGGATCAACCACACCAATTAGCGATCCTATAGCATCCATAATGTATGGAGAGTGAGGGCTTGTTATATCGTACAAATCCCAATACTCCATACTATGGTCGTAAACATCTTTAAAGGTTAGAATTTTAATGATTGTTTCTTCATCATACATATCTAACTCTTCATTCAACTCAGCAACTGCTGCATTTAATTCAGGACCTGGTCCTTTTTGTGCGTATATCTCAATAATTGGGCTCATCTTATCAATTGTACCTTGATCAAGCAAGTTATTTTCGATCATATAATTCCAAGTTGACAATGTCATATCATTGTTATTCATATCGAAAAATTGCATATTATCAATTTCTACAATCATACCCATACCGTTAATATCAGACAGAGCCTTTTGAACTGCCGCATCACATAAACTGCTGTCGTAACCAAGAGCTACCATATTGTTTCTAATGTCGCTAAAAACGGTTACTAAATCTTGATATCCTATCAAACCATCCTCGTTGATTAAAGGATCTTTTCTTTGGCATAAAGATTCTAGTACCAAATTATGAGCTTCACCAACGCTGTAGTTAGGTGTGTTTTGATTAATATCCTCAATACCAGTGGTTTTTTCACATCCGGTGATTAAGAAGATAATTGCCATTATTGACAGTGCGAAAACAATCTGTGTCTTCATTTTTTTCTCCTTTTTAATATTTAGTCTTGGTTCTTTTATAATGTTAAATCAAACTAAGGGTTTTCATTATATAAGTCTAATATCAAGTCTTCCCATATTATAAACTACGCTTATCTGAATAAATGCAATTTAGAACCACTCTGTTTCAATTGGAACAGATCACCATGATCTGTCAAGAACTTTTTTTCCAATATAAAAAGTTCTTGATTCATTTGACCTTATCCCCGAAATTTACACCATTGTAAGGGTGGTACATTGGAATGTAATGCTGTTTTTTCTGAGCAAAAATATCCCACTTTACAGAAGGAGCATAGGGGGAGAATTTGCTTCTAAGAAATAACTTAACAAGATAGTGAGAAAACAATGCCTGGCAAATTTACCTGCACCCAGATTCACCAGATCCTAAATGAAGCGGATTCAGGAGCAGAGGTTAAGGCTATATGTTATAAGTATGGCATCAGCTGAAACACTTTTTATAACTGGAAGAACAAATATGGAGGCATGATTCCCAGTGCTGCCAATAGAATCCTTAGGTGTTGCCACTGATTTTTGTTCTATTATTCATATTTGTTTCATTATCAGTCATCTGTATTCCTTATCTAAGGTTTTATTATAATTTACTTTAAACTATAATCAAATTTTTATCAAGTCCAACTCAAGCAATCCCCGGCTTTCAGTATAGCTATTTCTTTATAAAGTCCCTGATTATCTTCATTGATTATTTAATATTCTAAATATTTATGAAATAATTGATAGTATCTCTTTCCTTCCTTTATCTTAGCTCTTTCTTAGCTAAACTAATAGGAGAGAGTCAAGAGAGAGCTAAGATAGAGCCAAGATAGATATATTAACTATTTATATACTAGTTAGTTAAACCCAAAACTGTTTAGATATATAGACTTAAATATATATAATAGCCTACACTTATCAAGATTTAAATATATATGTATATAATAACTTATGCATATTTAGATTTAAGTACATATAATAACACGCCTATCTTGATTTAAATATATATAATAATTTATTAATATCTCCAATGGTCTATAAGGGGAGTTCTTATAATACCTATCTTATTTATATAAGAATAATTAACCTCATTTTTTACCTATTTTTCATCTGCGAATTTATCCAGTTTCTTGCTAATTTATTCCTTTCTAAGGAATAATATAAGGTGCAAGCAGTTATACCGCTTCAATAATACCGGGAACAGGTGAAAACTGGTGCCGCATTATGCAATTTTATAGGTGTGCAGATGTCCCCATCTGCACAAGCCTCGCAGAGGCTTTCTAAAACATAATATTAATTGCAAGAAGTTATACCGCTTTAATAATAACGGGAATAGGTGAAAACTGGTGCCGCATGATGCAAAGGAGGACCTTTGCATACCGATAAGGTGTGCAGATGTCCTCATCTGCACAAGCCTCGCAGAGACTTTCTAGAATATAATATTAATTGCAAAAAGTTATACCGCATTAATAATACCGGGAATAGGTGAAAACTGGTATCGCTTTATGCAAAGGAGGACCTTTGCATGCCGATAAGGAAAACAATGTCGTTAGCAAAAGTGTCACTTTACAAGTGGTGTAAAAAATGGGACAGGGTCATACGAAGTTCTGCCGGACATCGGCTTCGAAGTGATTCCCGATCCAGAACAACTGCTGCTTCGGGTTATCTATTTAATAAATATTCTTGTAATTGCTGACAAATATTTTTTCTTTTAATGTAGAGAAATAAAACTTATCTTGCATTTTCAAATTATTCTTGACGGAAAATGCTTTTATGAATTCCGATACATTTATATAAACACGAAAGATATGTATTCTTGAAGCTAAATTAGCTCAGCTGGCAGAGCAGCTGATTCGTAATCAGCAGGTCGGGGGTTCAAATCCCCCATTTAGCTCCAGAATAAAGCATTATAATCAGGCAAAATCATAGGTTCGGATTGAAATTATCATTTGTTATCTTAGCAGATCCAAATAAATTTTCTATAGAGCATTTATCAAGAAGAAGGAGAGAAAATGAAAAGACATTATTACATTCCTGCTATGATGCTTATAATTATAACAATGACAGTGGGATTTTCCTGTTCTAAGGAAGAAACGCCAACTACACCTAATTTTGAAGAATATGGAATTCCCTCCTATATTTGGGATTACAATTATGTTGTCTGGTTTGATTTAATTTATGAAAATCGGAACCAAAATATGGCTGAGGCTGAGATCTGGATGACAGCTAAAGGCGATTCACCAGATGCATCTTTAAAAATTGGAACATCTGATATAGTATTTAATACCATAGAATCATACACTAATGGGAAAATATATCGGGGTGGATTCTTGAATATAAGCACTGATCAACCTATTACTTATCAGATAGTAGATTTAGCAAATAACAAGACCTATAATGGCAGTATCTCTTTTCTACCCAAAAATATCATTGTAGATAGCTGGCCAGAATTTTCTCAGAATTACAATTACTCTCCTCTTTGGGAAGTTGCTGAAATTCCGGATTTTAATGTAATTGACGCTGGATGGCAAGGAAATAATCAGCAATGCGAATACATTCGTCAAATAGATGGTAATATTAATACTTACACCTTGGTTAAAACAGAATGGCAAAATCAAATTCCGATTGAAAATTTCTACTTTGGCGTTAATTCTATCGGATATCAAAGAAAGAATGATAATAAAGTTTTAATTGTTGGGGTTAGCAGTAATTATTACTGGTGGTATGCGACTGGTAAGGGTCAAAATGAACTAAAAACTCATCATTCTCCATTCCGCTTTTTGGACCTGATTCAGGAGGATATTTATAGCAAATAATATCAATAGAAAAGCCTATCGTGCCCTGGCACTATTTTCTGGAGGTCTGGATAGTGTTTTAGCTGTTTTCTGGATGCAAAATCTCGGATTTGAAGTTGTGCCAGTCTTTTTTGAAGCTGCTTATATCTTTCCGGATAAAGCATTAAAAGTTGCAGAAGAAAATTGCCTTGAACTATTAGTGATAGATATCTCTGAAAAGCATCTGGAAATGTTGCGTAATCCCAAAAGAGGTTACGGAAAGAATCTTAATCCTTGCATAGACTGCCATTCTCTAATGATTAAGGAAGCTGCAATGATGTTACCGGAATTGAACGCTGATTTTATTATCACAGGAGAAGTGCTGGGACAGCGACCTATGTCTCAGAATCTTGATTCTCTGAGAGCTGTAGATAAAATGAGTGGAGCAGGAGATTTAGTGATCCGCCCTTTATCACAAAAATTGCTCCCTGATACTTTACCTATTAGAGAAGGTTGGGTAAATAAGGAGCAAATGCTTGATATATCAGGAAGAGGACGTTCTCGACAGCTACAGCTTGCAGAACAATTTGGCATTTCTCATCTTCAACCTGCAGGAGGTTGTCTTCTTACTGACCATAATTACTCTATGCGACTAAGAGATTTGATGATACATAATCAGGATAACCAGCAAAATGTTAGACTATTACGCTGGGGCAGGCATTTTAGACTTACTGATGAAATTAAATTGGTTATAGGAAGAGATGCTGGCGATAATGCAGGAATTGAAAATGAAAATTATCCTGGTCTATATCTGAAGATTAGAGATGTAGAAGGACCTCTGGGTTTATTAACCGTTGAAAATTCTTCGAACGAAGTTCTTAAGCTCGCATCTTCTATTGTCCTGTTTTACAGTCATAAGGCAAGCTCTCCTGGTTATATCAAATATGGAGTTGACAAAAAGTTCAATAATGAGATAAAAGTTGAAAAATGCCCTGAAAACATCATAAGGTCATATCTAATTTCCTCATAAAGGATTACGAATGTTAAAGATTGAAGGTTATATTCTATTACCCGATTTTGAGACCAATACCTGGCTTTTATGGGATGAAGATTCCCGTGAAGCTATGCTAATTGATCCAGCTGCTCCTTCTCCTGATTTATTAAAAAGGATTCAAGAGTTGAATCTAAGAGTTAAATATATTATTAACACTCACGGACATATGGACCATATTGGGGGGAATGCCTGGTTCAAAAATCATCTTTCTGCTCCACTTATGATTCATTCTGCCGATGCTCAAATGTTGACTGATAATGCAAAGAATCTAAGTTTATTTATGGATAATCTTAGGGAAAGTGTTCCTCCAGATGTACTGTTAGAAGATGGTATGGAGCTTATTCTGGGAAAATATCCAGTAAAAGTGCTTCATACTCCTGGTCATACTCCGGGCGGTATTTGTCTTCTGGTAGATAAATTTTTAATAAGTGGAGATACTCTTTTTGAACAGAGTATAGGGAGAACCGATTTACCGGGTGGAAATCATAAGCAGATTATCAATTCTATAAAAAATAAACTTTTTGTCTTACCTGATGATGTGATAGTTTTCCCTGGACACGGACCTCGCACTTCAATTGGGTTGGAAAAGAAGAATAATCCTTTTGTGAGTTAAGTGGATGCGTTACGATACAGTTTTAATTCTGGATTTTGGTTCTCAATATACTCAGCTTATAGGAAGGGTGATTCGCTCTTTTAATGTCTATTGCGAAATCCATCCTTATAATTTATCAGTTGAAAAGATTAAAGAAATCAATCCCAAGGCAATAATCTTTTCTGGAAGTCCTTTCAGTTTAGAGCAAGCGGATGCTCCTCAACCAGATTATTCTATATGGGAAATGAATATTCCCATATTAGGTATTTGCTATGGGATGCAACTTATTGTTTCTCATTTTGGAGGGAAGATTCAGCATCAGACTAAAAGAGAATATGGTCAGGCTATACTGCAGATAAGAAATTCACATCCTTTACTGGAAGGTTTAACCTTAGAGGAAAAGGTGTGGATGAGTCACGGAGATACCATTTCAGAGCTTCCAATTGATTTCATTGCTTTAGCTTCTACTTCCAATGCCCCTTATGCTGTAATAGCTCATAAAAATCTTCCTATTTTTGGATTACAGTTTCATCCTGAAGTGGTTCATACTCCAAATGGCAAGACTATTTTGCAGAATTTTGTACTGAAGATAGCTAAAGTTTTAGCGAATTGGACGCCGAGTAATTTTATTGAGGAATCTATTAAAAAGATAAGAGAACAGATAGGAAATCAAAAGGTCATTTTAGGGATTTCTGGAGGTGTGGATTCTTCCGTATCTGCGGTGCTTTTACATAGAGCTATTGGAGAAAATCTTATACCAGTCTTTGTAGATAATGGCTGTATGCGTTATAATGAAGCAAAACGAGTGCAAGAAGCTTTTTCTGCAATAGAAAACTTTAAGATAAGTTTTGTGGATGCCTCAGAACTTTTTCTTTCTCGGTTAGCTGGAGTTTCTGACCCTGAAATGAAACGAAAAATTATCGGTTCCACCTTTATTGAAGTTTTTGAGAAAAAAGCGGCTAAATATGATAATGTAGGTTTTCTGGCACAGGGAACACTGTATCCTGATGTCATTGAAAGTATCTCTTTTCGAGGTCCTTCAGCAAAAATCAAAAGCCATCACAATGTTGGCGGTTTACCAGAAAAAATGGGTCTAAAACTTATAGAACCATTACGAGAACTCTTTAAAGATGAAGTCAGAGCTGTAGGAAAAGAGTTAGGTCTGCCTGAAAGTCTCATAAATAGACATCCATTTCCGGGTCCGGGTTTAGCTGTTCGTATTATAGGTGCAGTAGATAGTGATAAAGTGCAAAGATTACAGTTAATAGATGAAATCTTCATTCAAGAATTGCATAACTGGGACATTTACAATCAAACCTGGCAAGCTTTTGCTGTCCTTCTACCTATTCAAAGTGTAGGAGTGATGGGTGATGAACGAACTTATGAAAATGTCTGTGCTCTCAGAGCGGTGAATTCTCAGGATGGAATGACCGCAGAAGCTACTGAATTCCCTTGGAACTTTTTGAAGTATGTAGCGAATCGCATTATAAATGAGGTCAAAGGAATCAATAGAGTGGTCTATGACCTCAGTTCAAAACCACCAGCTACTATTGAATGGGAATAAATACTTAGATTTTGATTAACTAGGTTATATATAAAGTAACTAAAAAATCTTAAAATTTACTTGACTTTTTTATTTGCATGAGAATATTGAATTTGTTTTTAAGCTGACAATACAAAAATAGAATATTAAATAGATATTTCATAATGGAGATAAAGATTAGTTAGATGAGAAAAAGTATAGGAGTTATATTGTTTTTTATTTTAATTACTTTATCTGCTATATCTGCAAAAAATAATATAACTAATATTTCTATACCCTCTACCTTAGAGAAAAATAAAGGCATAAAATTAGATAATCCCACAACCATCATAGAATATATGGTAGAATTTTATCAGAAAGCTATCTCACCGGTCAAACAACAAAATTGTCCTATGTATCCTTCCTGTTCTAATTATGGATTAGAGGCATTAGAAAAATATGGATTAAGGGGCATATTTTACACAGTTGATAGATTAAATCGTTGTGGTCACGATTTACAATATTACATAAAAGTAATTGTGGATGATGAAATATATTTCCTGGATATACCATGAATTTAAGAGTTTTTGCTATTTTATTTATTTTACTGTTTTTTATCTCTTTAAATGGAGAAGTTACTAATAATTTTGCCTATGCCGACTTTTTAAAAAGTGAAAAATTGTATGATTTAGCTATTGGTGAATATTATCGTAGTATGTATAATGGAAGTAAAGAAGACACTACCAGAGCCTTATTTGGGATAGCAGAATGTTATGCGAAGTCCCATAAATTTATTGAAGCGGCAAAGACTTATGAAAAGCTTGAAGACCAGGAAATAAACTGGGACGCCATAAAATTACATACATTTCTTTTAACTGACATTAAATATTACTATGAGTCTAATAAATTGATTGATAAATTTATTCAGGCTTTACCTAAAGAAAAACAAGACTCTTTGCTAATTTATAAAGCAGTTAATTTAATAAATCTGGGAAAATATAACGAAGCAGAAGAAACATTAAATCAAATTAGTACGGACTATCCAAAATCAAGAGCTCTTGACATTCAAGCAATAATGGATGAATCTTTACCTCTAAAATTCAAGAAAAGTGGAAAAGCAGTATTTTTTCAAGCAATCTTACCAGGAGCTGGGTATTTATATTGTAAAATGCCACAAACTGCACTTGCAACCTTAGTGGTTAATTCTTTATTTGGCTATACTATTATGGATAATTTTAAACGAGGAAATACCGGTTCAGGTGTTTTCTTTTCTGTAATAGGAACAGGATTTTATCTGGGATCTATATATGGAAGTTTACAAGCTGTTTCCAAATATAATAAAAGAGAAATGGAAAATTTCTCTAATAAAATAAGACCATAGGAGGTTCTTATGCCTAAAAATTGTAGGTACATCGCCTTATTTCTGCTTACGATTGTTTTTCTAAACCTTTTTCTTCCCATCGTAGCTGAAAATGTTGTCGTTCGCCCAACAAGAGTTCAATTATCGTTGGCTCAAACTATTGATGCGGAAACTGCAAATCAAGGTGACCCAGTAGAGTTTGTTGTAGTACATCCTGTATATCAGGATGGAAAAATAATAGTACCAGCTGGAGCAAGAGCTTATGGGAGAATTGAACAAGTTACTCAAAATGGATTGTTAGGTAAACCTGCATCTTTAGCTATTTCTCTAACTACCGTTGATGCTATTGATGGTTCTAAACTCCCCATAATAGCAAGTAAGACCTTAAAGGGTGAATCAAGAACCGCAATATCAATAGGAGTATCATTATTTTTATGTATATTAGGCGTATTTATTAAAGGAGAAAATGTTACAATGCAAGCTGGATACATTATAGATGCAGATATTTTAGGAGGTAATGTAGTTAATGTACCCTAATTATACAAATAGTTATTGGTGATATCCCATTATATTCTCATTATAGATTAGCAGTTAATTTTCCTAATCAAATTTTTTTTTATTAGCGGGCATAGCTCAGTTGGTAGAGCATTAGCTTCCCAAGCTGAGGGTCGCGGGTTCAAGTCCCGTTGCCCGCTCCATTTTATTTTTTTCCCATTCTATATTAACTCTCCTATATAAGCAAAAGAATAGAGCTTCAGCTTTTTTAGTACGATTGGGCTTTTTCTGGTTTTTCTCCTTTTAAAAAGTTTCTACTATTTCGTCAATTTATCTTGAGCTGATGTCCAGCTTATGTCCAACTGATGTCCAGCTTATGTCCGAAATGGGACATAACCTCCCTATCAGCTACACATTATCTATGCATTTAAGATAGAAAAAGAGTTAAATAATAGAATGGCGATATAAAAGGAATATAGAGTAAATTTAAACTGTATCTATTATCTGGATTTTCTGATGTGGAAAGAATAAGTAGAAGAAATAATCTCAAATAGCAATGATTATAAAATGAATAATAAATATATGATTACTCCTACACAGATTGATTTACTATTTTTGCTTTAGAAATTCTCTTTTAGTTTAGATATATCAATTTATTGGTGGAGGTGGCGGGAATCGAACCCGCGTCCAAAGAACCGACTATGAGCGAATCTACATGCTTAGTCGTCTTTAAGTGTTGTCATAGCAGTGCAAGACGATCAGACCTGCTATGACCAAGCCCATAATCTTAACTGGCACTTATGGGCATTCGTGCCAGTGCAACCGAACTGTTCCGACGCTTAATCCCATCCCGTCGGTTCGGACGGGTTAAACGTAGCAGCCTATGCTGCTAATGCGTAATTGTAGTTTGCAGTTAATTTTGTTTGCTGCTTGGTAACGGAGTGGACAGCATCTCCGGCATGCATCACTCACACCCTGATTCCCTGTCGAAACCTAATCACCCCCCTATAAACTTGTAAAAGAGCACATAACAATATATAATGTAAAAGATTCGGGTTATTTGTCAAGTTCAAAAAGATTTTCACCCTATATGGAGTTATTATTATTATGCTTGCTTATTATATATACTTCTGAAGTTTCAATTTACTTTACCAATAATATCTTTCAAATTCAGGTTTCGTTGTGTTAAAAAATTCAGAAGTCCCTGATAAACTTCAGGAATGGTTAAAGGATTACTGAAATTAGCCGTGCCAATAGCAATAGCAGAAGCACCGGCATAAAAGAATTCCAGAGCATCCTGCCAGGAATGAATTCCACCCATAGCGATAACTGGAATTTTTACTGCTCTGGCAGTTTGATAAGTTAAAGCAAGAGCCACAGGTTTAATCCCTATTCCACTGTAACCACATACTGGAATGGATAATCTTGATTTGCCTGTTTCCCAATTTATTGCCATTCCATAAAGGGTATTGATTAAAGAAATGGAAGTTGCTCCTCCTGCTTCTGCCGCTTGAGCAATTAAGGCAATATCAGTAACATTAGGGCTGAGCTTTACAATCAATTCCCTATCAGTTAACCTTGCCAGTTTTTCAACCAGATTAAAAACAATATCAGGATTGGTCCCAAAAGCAATTCCTTCATTTTCCACATTGGGACAGGAGATATTAATTTCATAGCCATAGATTCCACAATGTAGTTCCAGTCCTTCCAGCATTCTAATAAACTCTTCTTGAGTAGCTCCTGAAAAGCTCACTATCAAAGGGATTTTAAGATATTCTCTCAAATCAAATAAATCATTATTGAGGAAGGATTTTAATCCTGGATTCTGCAGACCGATAGCATTTAGTAATCCTGCTTCAGTTTCATAAAGTCTGGGAGGTGGATTTCCTATTTTTGGTTTCAAGGTAATTGTTTTGGTTACATAAGCACCCAGAATTCCCTGCTGAAAAAAGTTAAAGTATTCAGTTCCAAAAGTCCCTGAAGCATTTAAAATAGGACTTTGAAGATTAATTTTGCCCAGAGAAGTGGAAAGTTCACTCATAATTCTTTCCAGCGTATTTTTTCTGCTTCAAAGATAGGTCCATCATAACAGACTCTTTGATAACCTTCATTGGTAGGAATAACACAACCATAACAAACGCCAACTCCACAAGCCATATATGCTTCCATAGAAACATAATGTGGAATGGGAGCAACTATTTGAGCCAGAGTTTTTAGCATAGTAACAGGTCCACAGCTATATATACAATCAAAGGATTCTTTTTTCAACAAATCAGCTATGTCTTTTGTCACTATTCCCTTATTTCCCAAGCTTCCATCTATGGTATAAGAACAGTCACAGGGAAAAACATCATCTTTTGAAGCTCCACCATGCAAAAAAAGAATATTATTGGAAGAATCCAGCCTTTTTTTCAAAAAAGCTAAAGGTGGATAACCTGTTCCTCCACTTACCATAAGTATTTTGCTATCTTGCCTTAAAGGAAAGGCATTTCCCAGAGGTCCATAAATCTTCAATTTATCGCCTGTTTTTAGAGCAGCTAAAGCTCTGGTTCCTCCACCTATGACCTTAATGAGAAAGGAGATACTTTCTTCTTCTATATCGTAAACACTGATAGGTTTAAAAAGACGCCAGCTTTGTGAAGTTATATCAGCTTTTATCTGGAAGAAATTACCTGGATTACATTGAGAAGCCAAATCTTCATCCTTAATAGTTATCTGGATGTAGTTGGTTCTAATCTTTTCTATTTTTTCTAAAGGTAAGATTTTATATTGCACTACTCAGCCTTCCAGGTTTGTCTTCCTTCCAGGAAAGTATATAATACCTTACTGGAAACTGTTTGATTAAGCCAGGGTGTATTTTTACTTTTAGAAAGGATAGATTCAGGAGTAAAGATAGTTTCAGCCCCCAGGTCAATGATAGTTAAATCAGCAGGATTTCCAGTTTTTAAGGCACTTTCAGGAAGATTTAGAATTTTAACCGGTGCTGAAGTTAAAGCCTCAACTAACCTTTCCAAAGATAGATAACCTGGTTTAACTAAATAGTGATAAAGCACAGGGAAGGCAGTCTCTAAACCAATTATTCCAAAGGGTGCCTGGTCAAATTCTCTGGCTTTTTCAAAATCTGCATGAGGTGCATGGTCAGTTGCAATACAATCTATTATTCCTTCTTTTAAAGCTTTAACGCAGGCTTGACGGTCTTTTTCGGTTCTAAGAGGAGGTTTCATTTTAGTGTTGGTATCAAAATTAAGGCAGGCTTCTTCAGTTAGTAAAAGATGATGAGGTGTAACTTCACAGGTTACTTTAACTCCTCTTTCTTTTGCTTCTCTAATCAATTCTATAGAACGAGCAGTGCTAATATGTGCTATATGCAATTGTGCACCGCAGTTTTCAGCTAACATAATATCACGAGCTACAATAACTTCTTCTGCCAGGGGAGAAATTCCAGTTAACCCAAGTTTTGTAGCTACTTTTCCACCATTAATTTGTCCTTTTCCGCTTAAATTATAATCTTCGGCATGAATGATGAGAGGAAGTCCAAAATTGGTGGCATAACGCATACAATTCAGCATTAATTTAGCATTCTGGACACAATTTCCATCATCGGAAACCGCAACTATTCCACCTGATTTCATAGTAGCCATTTCGCTTATTTCAAGTCCTTCACTTTTTTTAGTGATAGCACCTATAACAAAAACTCTGGCAGAACCAAGGTCTTTTGCTCTACGCTGAACATAATCTACAGAAGCAATATTATCCACTACTGGTTCGGTATTAGGCATAGCACAAAGAGTGGTAAAACCTCCATGAGCAGCAGCACGAGTTCCAGAAGCGATATCTTCTTTATAAGTTTGTCCAGGGTCTCTTAAATGAGTGTGAATATCAACAAAGCCAGGAAAAACATATTTACCGCTTGTATCTATAATTTGATCTACTTTATCCAAATTTATGGTTTGAGCAATTCTTTGAATCTTTCCGTTTTTGAGCAGAATGTCTTTGCGAGAAAAGCGATTATTGATATAAGCAATTCCATTTTTTATGAGTGTAGTCATTTCCCCCTCCTTTAGAGCTTGCCACCAAGAATAAGAAACATCAGTGCCATTCTAACTGCTACACCGTTTGCTACCTGTTCTACAATGATACTTTGAGCGCTATCAGCTATCTCTGGTAAAATTTCTATTCCCCGATTCATAGGACCTGGATGCATAATTAGAGCATCTTTCTTAGCATATTTAATCGTTTCTTTGGAAAGAACATAATGACGACTATATTCTTCCAGACTGGGAAACAGACCTTCCGTCATTCTTTCCAGCTGCATTCTTAGACCCATAACAATATCAGCATCTTTCAAGGCTTCTGCTAAATCATATTCTACCTTACATCCATAAATCTGTTCCATATTAGCAGGCATAAGCGTGCGAGGTCCACAGACGGTTACTTCCATTCCCAATTTAGTCATTCCAATTAAATCAGAACGCACCACTCTACTATTTAAGATATCACCCACAATAGTGATTTTAAGCCCTTTTAAATTACCCAGACGTTCCCAGATAGAAAAGATATCAAGTAAAGCTTGGGTGGGATGAGCATGTCTTCCATCTCCCCCATTGATTACTGGTTTTCCAGAATACTTATGCACTAATTGAGGACTTCCTGGACTGCTATGACGGATGCAATAGAGGTCTATTCCCATAGCGTTGAGAGTATTAACCGTATCCTGCAGGCTTTCTCCTTTTTTTAAAGAGGAAACTGTAGCCTGGAAACTTACTACATCTGCACTTAATCTACTGGCAGCAAGTTCAAAACTCATACGGGTGCGGGTGCTATCTTCTACAAATAGAGTACAGACAGTTTTCCCTCGCAGAGTAGGGATTTTTTTGTATTCCCGGAGGTTTATTTCCTTCATACCTTTGGCAGCTTCCAGGATATACATAATTTCGTCAGAAGAATAGTCATCTAAGTCATATAGACTTCTACCGACAAATTGAGGTGTTGATTCCATTTTTTACTCCTTTCCGGCTCACTGGCTCGGATTAAAGGTTTATTTGTATCTTTCTATTTAAAAAGCTGCTTTTGGTCAAGATTTTTTATCCACTCTTTTTTCATTTATCAATTTCCTTGCAAGACAATATAATACATTTCCTGCTCTAAGATATTCTCTCTTATCATATTGGAAAAATCCTTGACTTAACACCTTGCTTAATATTAATGTATTAATTAAATTGCATATATAAGAAAAGGAGTCATTTAAATGAAACGAATCTTTCTTCTTACCTTAGCTGTTTTGCTGTTCTTAACTGGTTGTGCGACAACCAGACATAGACTTAGTCCACAAGCTAATGTAGATTTAAAAACAGCTAATGTCTACTATTCTCAACAAAATGTTGAGGAAGCCCTCAAATATTATAATCGTGTATTACAGGATAATCCTGATCATGCTTTAGCTTTGAGACGGGTGGCAGATATTTATCTCTATTATGGTGAACAGAATCCAGATAAATCTCTGGAATACAACAAAATGGCTTATGAATATTACGATAGAGCCATAAAGATTATGGAAAAATATGAAAAGCCTACCGAAGATGAGTTAGCTGCAATCCGAGATATGAAGAAAAGGAAACTTAGTGCCTGGACTCGTGTGTATAATAAAGGAATTGAAGAATTGAATGCTGGCAACACTCAGCAAGCAATTAAGATTTTTGAACAAGCTGCAGAAATGGATCCCACAGAATTAAAACCATTGAATATGCTGGTCAATATCTACCAAAATGAACTTAAGGATATGGAAAAAGCAGGCGAATATCTTTTCAAATTATATGAACAGAATCCAGAAAATGTTGAAGTGATAATGAATCTTGGAGCTTATTATTATAATAAACAAGACTTTGAAAAAGCTATCCCTCTTTTTGAAAAAGTGAAAGAAAAAGAACCTACTAATATCAAGAATTTACTGGTTTTAACAGATTGTTATTATGCCAGCGGACAATACGATAAAGCTAAAAACAATATTCAATTGGCTTTGATTATAGAGCCACGAAACACCGATGCTTTAGCCACAGCTTATGATATTGCTGTAAAAATGGATGATGATGAGGCTGCTCTGAATTATCTAAAACAGCTTCTTGATATTAAAGAAGACAATATCTATTATGAAAACATCGTTATCCTCTTGAATTCTATGGAAAGATGGGAAGAACTGGCAAATTATGCGCAGAAATGGCATAAGTTTGACGAAACAAATAAGATGCCAGTTCAATTCGTTATCTTAGCTGCTCAAAAAATGAAAAATAAAGCGCTGGAAACAGAGTATACCAATATTCTGAAACAGATGAAATAAACTCTTCTGATAAATCTAAAGCCTGTTCCTCAAGGAGCAGGCTTTTTTAATCTAATGAATAAAACATTTCAAAAAGCCTATTACTATGCTTTTGCGGCTATTCTTGCCTGGTCAACTGTTTCTACAGCATTTAAATTAAGTTTAAAACATCTCACTCCGCTGGGTTTACTTTTAATCTCCTCCTTATGTGCTACTATATTTTTAGCTATTATCTTTCTGGTTAATCACAAAAGAGATAAGACAAATAAACCTTCTTTTAACTGGAAAATACGAATTCTATCTGGCTTGTTGAATCCCTTTATTTATTATATAATGCTTTTTGAAGCTTATCATCGCCTTAGAGCTCAAGAAGCTCAAGTGCTTAATTATACTTGGGCTATAGTACTGTCTTTTCTTTCTGCCCTATTCTTAAAGCAAAAACTCAGGATTAAAGATATCATCGCTCTTTTCATTAGTTTCTTTGGTGTCCTTCTGGTCTCAACTCAAGGTAGGTTCTGGGAATTTCAATTTGATGACCCGGTGGGTTCTCTTTTAGCTGTTTCTACATCTTTAGTCTGGGCTTTTTATTGGATTTTAAATATGAAAGATAGTCTTCCCGCTATTAAAAAACTTTTGGGGAATTTCTTAATTGGTACTCTGGCAACTTTTTTCTATGCATTAATACTGGGAAAATTGAATTATAATGGTTTATTTAGTTCTGAGGCAAATATAACATTTGGCATTCTGGGAGGGATTTATGTGGGAATTTTTGAGATGGGTCTCACTTTTCTTCTCTGGCAAAAAGCTTTGGAATATAGCACAAGCACTGCTTCTACAGCTAATTTAATCTTTTTAACTCCTTTTCTATCACTTATCTTTATCTTCTTTATCTTGAAAGAACATATTTCTCCTGCCACTTTAATTGGTCTGGTTTTGATTGTTTTAAGTAATTGGTGGCAGAAATCTTCTCGTCCTGCTAAAGTTCTAAAATAGAAGAATTTTATATAGGAATTTCCAGTTGTTCTTCCTTTTCTGGTCTTTCTAAGTCAAGTTTACCAACACCTACACCTAACAATCTTATCTTACGAGAATGGTCCCAGTTAGAAAGAAGTAGTTTTTCTGCATATTCATAAAGAATAGCGCGGTCAGCAGTAGGTTCAGGTAAAGGACAAGAACGAGTTATGACCTCAAAGTTATCATATTTTATTTTGATAAAGATATTTTTCCCCATTATACCTTGAAAGGCAAGACGATTTATCAAACGTTCAATCAATTTTTCCAATTCTGCTAAAATATCATTGATGTCATCCAAGTCTTTCTCAAAAGTATTTTCACAGCTTACCGTTTTGGGTTCAAATTCAGTAATAACTTCTCTATCATCAATTCCACGAACAACCTGATAATAATAAACTCCAGCCTTACCAAAATTGCTGATTAAAAAGCTTAAATCTTGATTATATAAATCTTCTCCATTTTTTATTCCCATTTTCTTCATTCGGGCAGCAGTGACCTTTCCAATACCATAAAATTTCTCTATAGGAAGTGAGAAAAGTATTTCACGAGTATTTTCTGGTGTGATGACACTAAGACCATCAGGTTTTTGCAGTTCAGAAGCTATTTTGGCAAGAAATTTATTATAAGAAACACCGGCTGAACAGGTTAATTGAGTGGTATTCCAGATATCCTGTTTTATTAGTCGGGCAATTTTGACTGCATCAGGTTCATTGATTTTATTTTCAGTTACATCCAGATAAGCTTCATCCAAGGACATAGGTTCAACTAAATCGGTATATTGATGAAAAATAGCCCTGATTTGTTCCGAGACCTCTTTATAAAGCTTGAAATGACCGTGAACAAAAACTGCTTGCGGACATAATTTCCAGGCTTGATAGGAACTCATACCACTATGAATACCATATTTTCTTGCTTCATAAGAACAGGTTGCTACCACACCACGACTATCAGGTAATCCTCCAACTATTACACATTTTCCTTTCAGAGAAGGATTTTCCCTAATTTCTATGGAAGCAAAATAGGCATCCATATCAATATGAATTATCTTTTTCATACCCTCATTTTTGGAGACATTTTTCTGCAGTCAAGATTTTTTAAACTACTTATTTTAGAAACTTCTATATCTTATAAGCTTCAGTGAAGTTAATTATATTTATCTGATAATTTTAGCTTATAGGGGAAAAACCACTTTGAGGAGGTTATAGTATACAATTCACAACCCGATATATAAACCGAGAAAGTAAAGTGCAATAATGGTCACTACAAATAACTACCAACTTTTATAATATTCTATGATTGTTATCAAGGGAAACATTGCCAGCATAATTTAACTCAAATTGTCTCTTAGCTCTCCCTTAGCTCTTTTGCTTATAAAGTGCTAAGAGAGAGTCAATTAGGAGTTTGGGATAATAATATTCATATAACTGTCTAATTTTAATGTAATTAAATGTATAATTTGTCCCCAAACAGAAGTTTAAAAGAGTTTAATTTACTGCTATCGTTTTGAAGAATAAAATTGTATCCATTAGTTATTCGTCATAATTATATCATCGTTAATACGGGATAAAGAATATTAAAACTGGTTCTTTTATATCAGTATAAATCTACACTTGAGTTTTATTCCGGATTAATAGCTGTCTGAGGAACAGGAGTAGAGTGCACTTTCAAAATAAAATAGAGAGTTCCCAGTAGACCAAAACCCGCGGCAATCAGGAAATTTAGCGCAGGACTCACCTTCCAGAGAAAAGCTCCAGCAAAAGCTGCAACGGATACAATGACATCCCGGATGAAATAATAAGTGCCAAAAGTCCAAGCTTTTGAATCTTCAGGTGCCAGGTCCATAATAAGAGCTTTGCGAGTGGGTTCCCCAAACTCTTTTAGACCTCTTATAATAAATGCGAAGATTAAAGCAGGAAAGGTTTTACTAAAGAGCAGGACAATAGGAAAGATAGTGAAATTGAAGAAAGTTATAGCTACATAAGGTTTGCGGGTACTTCTATCAGCTAAATAGGCAACTGGAATGTAAATAAGCATTGCTGTAACCATTTCAATAGCGGTCAAAATGCCAAATTGCATTTCGCTTATGTGATTATTCTCCACCACCCAAACCACCACAAAGGCATAAGGAATCTGTTCACAGAATCGTACTAAGATATCAGATACCAGAAGATTAGTAAGATTTTTAGAAAAGCGTCTGGACCCTTTTTTCTGCTTTGTCTTTTTCTCTACGGGTGGTTCAACGATTAACTTCTGTTGAACAAAGAGAGCTACAATGGCTAAAATTATGGCTACTATAAAGGCATAACGGACACCCTGAATCCTTCCAAATTTCATAATAAGTGCACCACCCATAATAGGACCCAGAGCCATAGGAATTCTTTTTACAATGGAATTCAAGGAGACACCCATAGAACGACGATTTACTGGAACCACAGAAGATATTAAACTCATAGTTGCAGGTAAGGATATAGCTGTCCAGGAGATAAAAAAGATAGCACCAATCAGCACTGCTTGCCAGGTTGGAAACAAAACTACAATCAAATATCCGAATATAGCCATTAAATTGAAGATAGCTAAAGCTTTTTTATAGCCTAATTTTTCCGCTAACCAACCACCTGGATAAGAATACAAAGCACTGAGAAGATTGTCCAATCCATTTAAGAGACCAATTATAATAGGAGTACCGCCCATCGCAATAATATAGAGAGGAAGAAAGCGTTCTGCCATCTTTTCTCCCATCCCTACCAGAATGACCATCAACAGCATTCCTGCCAGACTGGAATTCATTCCCAGAAAATCAACTATTCTCTGAAAAAACTTTTTCATCTTTTCTATTGCTCTTTCTCTATATTCTCTTTACTTTAGATAATAAACATCTCACTACTTTCTTGCTTTATACTTAGATATCTTAAATATTTTATAGCAGGAGATATTAAATCCTTAGTATATTATAAGGGAGTTTTAACGGTTTGTCAAATAAGTGATGGTCTATGATATTGTAATCAGTTAGATAAAATTAACCGTAAAATATCATAAAGAGAAGGGTATTTTTTCCTTTGGCTTAATGTCTTTTAAGGTTGAAAGAAGAGAATTTAGCTGATTATTTAATTCAATGAGGTCTTTGGAATTATCTATAACTAAATCACATAGTGGTATTTTATCCTGGTCATCAATCTGGGCATTGATGCGTGCTTCTATCTGCTCTCTTGTTTCTTTTCCCTTTTGTAATAATCGGTTTATACGGACTTCACGAGGTGCACGAATGAGAATAATATAATCAAAACATAGTTCTAATCCTGCTTCAAAGAGCAAGGGTATTTCAAAAAAGAGGTATTTTTCAGTGCTATTATCCACTATTTGTTGTAAAGCAGAAAGGGTTTTGGGATGGACTATACTATTTAGGAAATCAAGTTCTGATTTATTATTGAATACAATTTCGGCAATTTTATCTCTCTGAGGTTGACCATTTTTTACTATACCTTTCCCCCACCTTTTTATCAAGGTCTTTAAAGTATCGGGTTGATTTAATTGCTGTTGTGCAATCTCATCTGCGTATATAACTTTAAATCCTTTCTCTTCTAAAAGATTACAGAAGGTGGTTTTACCACTTCCAATGTTACCTGTAATTCCAATCAATATAGGTTGAGACATCTTTATACCTTTCTATTTTATCAAGAAGTTGCATCCATAAGAATCTGAAGCAATTCTTCATATGCCACATTAACTTTAATTTTTCCATTTTGAGCCACCGATATCTGACTGTTCTGTTCCGAAACAATGATAGCAATAGCATCGGAAACCTCAGTGATTCCAATTCCAGCAAGATGACGGGTACCAAAATGCTTTATGTATTCAGGATTTTTAGAAAGAGGCAGCACCACTTTGGCAGCAATAATACGATCACCTCTGATAATGATTGCTCCATCATGTAAAGGAGATTTAGGATTGAAAATAGTTAAAACCAATCTTAAAGAAAGAGCTGCATCAATTATCTCACCATTATTGATATACTCAGTTAGTTTCCGCCTATTTTCAATAACAATGAGAGCACCAATTTTACGAAAAGAAAGAGAGGAAATAGCATCAATCAGAGGCATATATACATAGTTAGTTTCTCTCTTTCTAAGACTCAGATTCAATTCCCGAGAAAGATTAATTTTACTTAAAAGAGTTCGGATTTCAGGTTGAAAAAGAATTATTAAAGCCAGAGCCCAGTATCTACTAATAGAATTGAGAAGTGAAGAAACCATCCGAAGATTTAAAGCTGTGGCAATGGTAGCTAAGATGATTATAGCTACTACAGCCACGAGAATTTGCCAACCTCCACTTCTTCTTAAGACCAAGAGTATCTGATAAATAAGAAAAGCTATAATGAAGATATCAACAATATCGGCAAATTTAGGTATTAGGATGTCCATTCACTAACCTCATTTATTTCCTTAAGTACCTGAAAGAATTGACGATGAGCTTGCACATTATGCACTCGCAGTATCTCCACTCCTTTTAAAACTGCTACCAATCCCGCAGCTAAAGTTCCTCCCAATCTTTGCTCCACAGAAGAATTATCCAAGGAAGCTATAAAACGTTTTCTGGAAACACCTATGACCAGTGGAAGCTGATGAATTATAAATTCTTCCAGATGTGCCAGCAACTGAAAATTATGTTCTGCTGTCTTCCCAAATCCTATACCTGGATCAAGATAGATACGGTCTCGTGAGATACCTTGCACTTCAGCATAGGCAATCCTTTCCTTAAAGAAAGCATTAATTTCTCCAAAAAGGTCTTCATAATGAGGATTATTCTGCATATTTTGAGGTTCACCTTGCATATGCATCAATATAACTTTCACTTGAGGATGAGATGATAACATATCAGCCATTTCAGGGTCAAAACGAAGGGCAGAAACATCATTTATAATTCTGGCTCCTAAATCTATAGCTGCTTCTGCTACCTTACTTTTCCGTGTATCTATAGAAATAGGTATATCCTGCCATCTATTTCTAATTTCCGTGAGTACGGGAATTATTCTTTGCAATTCTATATCTTCGGGAACAGGTTCTGCACCTGGACGAGTAGATTCTGCGCCAATATCCAGGATATCAGCTCCCTCCGAGATTAGTTTTTCAGCCTGAAGCAAAGCATCCTTTAGATTTATAAACTTTCCCCCATCAGAAAAAGAATCTTCTGTAATATTTAATATTCCCATTAAGGCAGGTATTTTAAATTCTATCATTACTGAAAAATAAAAGTTAGTTCACATTCAATTCCTGGTTGTGGTTCACCAATAATGTGGAATTTATCCCGATACATTTCCAAAATTTTTCTTGCTTCCGCAAAATAACGAGGTCCACTCTGCTCAATTGCATCCACTGTACTCATTATTGGTTTACCATATTGGTCTACTTTAAAACGAACAGTAACGGTTCCTGGAGCACCTAAAGAATGACGATAATCTTGAGGAAAATCAAAACGGACTCTTCCCTTGCCTTTACCAAAGGAGACATTAACTGTTCCCGCTGCAGAACTTTTGTCTCCTCCGGTCAAACCTTTTAAAAAACCATAAGCTAAAGGATTGTTTACTACAGGAGCAGTGGTTTTAGGAACTGGTTGAGTAGATAATTCAGGTGCCTCCATCACTTCTCCTGCTAAAGGTTGAGGGATAGTTTCTTGCTCTAAAGTTTGAGGAGGAACTTCAGATTTTTGAGGAGCTATTACTTTATTGCTGATTTGAGGTAATGGCGAGACTTCTTCTTTAATAGATTCTCGGGCTTGATCCTTGATGACTGGAGTTTCTTCCCACTGAGTTAAAGGGTCATAAGGTTCTATTTGATACCAGTGAATAGCGACTTGGGGTTTAATATAATAAAAACTAAATATGAGCAGCAAAATACCATGCAAGATAATAGAAATTAGCCAGGGACTATATTTGCCACTCGGTAATGTCATTATATTATTCCTTAATCGGTTCAGTACCTACGAATATTCTTTCAAAGCCCACACCACGGATTATATCCATTATCGTAATCACATCCTGAAGAGGTGTGGAACGGTCTGCAGAAAGACGCACTACTTGGTCTTTACTTCTGAATTCCTTTTGTAAGGCGGGACCAAGATTTTCCAAGCTATATTCTGTACCTTGAAACACAATAGTTTTATTGGGAAGATATTGAATTTGGAGCACTTGATGCACTTGTCGTTCTTGTGATACGGAAGCTGGAAGTTTTAATGGTAAACCAGTCTGAGCGGTAAAATTTGATGCCAGAACCATAAAGATAAGTAGCAAGAACATCATATCCGTCATAGAAACCAGAGTGGTGCTGCTAATTTTCTTTTTGGAAATTTCCAGTCGCATAATATTAAGCCTTTTCCAGCATTTTACGATATCTTATTTCGTGTTCCATAACTTCGTGCTGCATATCTTTTGCCAGGTCATCCAATTTTTGTACTAAATTATTATAGAAAATAATAGACGGTATCCCCACTACTAAACCACCAACTGTAGTTAATAAAGCAACCCAGATACCTCCAGCCAAAGTACTTATATCCACCGTATTTTGTCCCTGTCCCTGGATATTCATAAAAACCTGAACCATACCAATCACTGTCCCTAAGAATCCGACTAAAGGAGCAATAGTGGAAAGAGTAGAAAGCCAGTCCATTCCTTTTTCCAGATTATGAAGTTCCCGATTACCTACAGCTTCCATACTTTCCTGAATCAGTTTAATATCATCAGTATCAGCATTGTAAAGCTTGTCCAGCATTAATCCAAGAGGACTGCTCTGTCCATGTATTCTCAGAATAGCTCTAATATTTTCCGGTTTATCTTGTTGAGCCAGATAAAAAGATAGTTTTTCATTAGCCTTTCTCACTTTATGAATCTGATAGTATTTTTCAATTACAATAGCAATAATAACAACGGAAATAGCCACCAGTACATACATCAGAAATCCGCCACGCATTATGAAATCCAGTAAAGACATATAGTTATTTCCTCTCATGGGAAAGGCGGGAGAGAGAATCTCCCGCCTTCTTTATTGTTTGATTATAAATTATAGTGATTTTCAACCGTGTTGCCGTTGAAATTCTTTCATAAATTCGCTTAATGTTTTTGCCGCTTTAAGAGGTAAGCTGTTATAACAACTGGCACGGCATCCGCCCACATCTCTATGACCTTTTAAGCCTATCATTCCATTCTTCTTGGCTTCGGAAACAAACAGTTCTTCCAATTCTTCACTGGGAAGACGGAAAGTGATATTCATTAAAGAACGGTCTTCTTTATCCACAGTTCCACGATAGAAACCATTAGATTCATCTATGGTATCATAAATGTATCCGGCTTTCAACTTATTATTTTCAGCTATTTTCTCCAGACCGCCAAAGTTCTCAATCCACTTCAACACTAACCCAACCATATAAATGATGAAACAGGCAGGAGTATTATAAAGTGAACCATTTTTTGCATGGATGTTATAATCCAGCATAGTTGGTAAACCAGGAATTGCTTTCTCTAAAAGACTCTTTTTGATAATAACGACAACTGTACCAGCAGGACCGACATTCTTCTGAGCACCAGCATAGACAAGAGAATATTTCTGGATATCAATGGGTTTACTCATAAAGTTAGATGACATATCAGCAATCAAAGGAATGTCCTCTGGAATATCTGGATCAAATTTCCATTCAGTGCCAAAGATAGTGTTATTCGTGGTAATATGCAGATAAGAAGGATTATCAGAAAGTTGCCAGGACCGAGGAATATAGGCAAAATTTCTGTCTTCACTGCTGGCAGCAATATGAACCGCCTTACCAATCTTTTTGGCTTCTGCAATTGCTTTCTTAGACCATTGTCCAGTATTGATGTAGTTTGCTTCTTTCCCTTCCACTGCAAAATTCAAAGGCACCATTAGAAATTGGAGACTGGCACCTCCTTGCAGGAAAAGGACCTCATAGTCATCACCCAAGCCATAAATCCGTTTCACTCTGGCATAGGCATCGTCTATAATGGCTTGAAATTCCTTACTACGATGACTCATTTCCATTACAGAAAGTCCCATACCTTTGTAATTGAATAAATCAGCTTGAGCTTCCAGCAATACTTCTTCTGGAAGCACTGCTGGTCCTGCGTTGAAGTTATACACGCGTTCCATTTTTATTCCTCCTGGAATATTTATTGTTTACTAAAAACTAGGATTTCTAATACTGCTTTTTCAGGCAAGGATTTTTTTAACTTTAAAAGGATTTTAATTGACTTATTTCGCTATATTGCTATCCAGGATTCAAGGTATAATCTATGATACACAACTTATTGAACGATAAAAAAGTGGTTTTAGCCTCCAGCAGTCCCAGAAGATTAGAATTGTTCAAAATGATAGGACTGCAACCTCTGGTTATTCCAGCTAAAATTGAAGAAACTATAAATGGTGAAAAGCCTTATATACAAGTGATGCATAATGCAAAAAACAAAGCTTCAACCATTGCTGCTTTAATAGATAGTGAAACTGTTGTAGTAGGAGCAGATACCATCGTAGTTCTGGAAAATAAAATTTTAGGTAAACCAGAAAATGTGATGCAAGCAAAAGAATTCCTCACTCTGCTTTCGGGAAAAACGCATAAGGTCTACACAGGTGTATGCATCTGCTGGAAAACCCTTCAAGCTATTAATTATGAAAGAAGTCTGGTAGAATTCTCTCCCCTAACCGAAACAGATATTGATGCTTATATTGCCACAGGTGAACCTATGGATAAAGCTGGAGCTTATGGGATTCAAGGTTTTGGTTCACAATTTATTAAGCGTATAACAGGATGTTACTATAATGTTATGGGTTTTCCTATTAATTTATTTTACCGTATGTTATCTTCTATATTTGAAAGTAATAAGATAGATAATCCTGGTTAATTATATGATATACCTTTATAATGCGCACATTTATCATAATGCTAAATTTGATGCACAATTATCGGGTTTACTGATAGATAAAGATAAAATAGTAAAGTTATTCTTTAATAATGATAAAGTAAATCCTGACTGGGAAAAGATTAACCTGAATGGAGCTTATGTCTATCCGGGTTTTATTGATGCTCATACTCATTGTTTTTCTGGAGGGTTATATCTTTCTGGTATTGACCTTTCTGAATGCACATCTATAAAAGAGGTTTTAGAACATATATCTAATTCTTTAAAAAATAATCAGCAATATATCTTTGCTTGGCGATTTGATGAAGAAAAGATAGCAGAAAAAAGATTTCCTACTAGGCAAGAGCTGAATTCTGTTTGTCCAGATTGTCCTTTACTATTGCGTAGAATTGATGGTCATTCCTGCGTTTTGAATTCAAAAGCTCGGGCAATTATACCTGGTTTAACAAGTTCAAATGAAATCCTGATTGCTGAAGATAATGATAGAGCAGTCAACTGGTTACAGGATAATCTTTCTGAAGCAGAAATAATTGAAGCCTATAAGAATGCTGCTCAAGCTGCTTTAAAAGGTGGATTTACCACAGTTCATACTATGATTGGCGATGCTCAAATGAGTAATCAACACTATAAACTCGTGCGTGACCATCTTAATGAATTCCCGGTAAGCTTTGAACTTTATCCTCAGAGTTTCAATATCCGTGATGCTTTAGAGCTTGGAGCAAAAAGAATTGGAGGATGCATTCTGGCAGATGGTTCTATTGGTTCTCACACTGCGGCAATGACTTTACCCTATAAGGATAAAAATACCCGGGGCATTTTATATCATAATGATGAATTCTGGCAGGAATTTGTTGCTCAAGCTCATAAGGAACATTTACAAGTAGCAGTTCATTGTATCGGCGATGCGGCAATTCATCAAATCAATTCTGCTTATGCCACTCAAGATAGAGAAGAGGTTAAAGAATTACGAGATGAACTGATTCACTGTGAAGTTACTCCTGATAGTTTAATTCAAGAGATAGCAAAAAGTGGAGCAGTAGCTGTAATGCAGCCCGCCTTTGATTTACTTTGGGGTGGAAATTCGGGATTATATTCCGAAAGATTAGGTGAAAGATATAAGACAATGAACCGGTTTCAATCACTTTCCAGACAAGGTATTTCCATTTGCGGTTCCAGCGATTGGTATGTGACAGATATGAATATCGCGATGTCGCTTTATGCTCTTATCCATCATAATAATCCTCAAGAAAAGTTAGAACCTATAGAAGCTATAAAGAGTTACACTGAAAATAACTCCTGGTTGAATCATACAGAAGACAGTCTGGGAAAAATTGAAGAAGGATATATTGCAGATTTAAGTGTTATGGACACGGATTTCACGAAACTATTTGATTGGAATAAAGTGCGGACTTTATTAATAATAAAAGATGGAAATATCGTTTATGATAATCGTTAAACCAGATTTTACTTTGGATGAGATAAGCGATATTATCCTTCAGGAAATTAAGTTGCATCCACGATGCCATTACCTTGATGTGTTTAAATTACTTTATCAAGCCTTTTATGGTCCCTCTCATCTTGAACCTCAGCGAGACACTATTATCTATAATTTAAAGCGAGAACTTAATGATATGAAATGGAAAACGGATGTTCCCTATCAAGATATTGGTGTTGGAAAAGGATTTATTCGTCTTAATCTGATATCTATAATAAGCTTGCCAGATGAGGACCTAAAACAAAATTCAATGTTGTTAAATAAAAAGATACCAACCGAGTATTTAAAAGATTCTGAAGACAAAATCAAGATTCTTGCAGATTGTATATTGCAATCGCGCTTTGAAAATGAGATTAATTGGAATGATTGGATTGAGACCTGGAAAAATTGTATACCTGTGGTAAAATCCATTATTCCTGCAACCCCAGAAGAAGGATTGATGATAGAAGATTGTTTAACTAAAAAGATTATGCCCACCCATTCTGAAGAATATCGTCAATGGTATGACCCTCATTATAGAGTTATCCATCATTCTCTCTTAAGGTTTATATTTTAATAAAAGTTTGGAGTTAAAATTATGGTTCGTGTTCGCTTTGCCCCCAGTCCAACCGGTTATTTACATATAGGAGGTCTTCGTACCGCCTTATATAACTATCTATTTGCTCGTCACACAGGTGGAACTTTTATCCTGAGAATTGAAGATACTGATAGAACAAGGATAGTTCCAGATGCCATGGAAAACCTTATCCATACCTTACAGAAACTTGATATAACTTTTGATGAAGGTCCTATCATTGGAGGGAACTATGGTCCTTATATTCAAAGTGAAAGATTGGATTTATACAAGAAGGAAGCACAAAAACTTCTGGATGCAGGTTTTGCTTATCGGTGTTTTTGCACTCCTGAAACCTTAGCCCAAATGAGAGCAGAACAACAGGCTAAAGGTGAATTTGTTAAATATGACCGTCGTTGTCTAAATCTCACCCCGGCAGAGATTGAAGCTAAATTAGCTAAAGGAGAACCTTATGTTCTGCGCTTAAAAATGCCTGAAACAAGGACTTTTCGCTTTAATGATATTATCCGAGGAGAAGTTGAAATGGATTCTGCTCAGTCAGATGACCAAGTTCTTATCAAATCTGACGGTTATCCCACCTATCATTTAGCCTCGGTGGTAGATGACCATTATATGGATATATCATATGTGATAAGAGGAGAAGAATGGCTTTCCAGTATGCCAAAACATCTATGGTTATATGAATGTTTTGGTTGGACTCCCCCTCAATGGGTGCATCTTCCATTAATTCTTAATCCAGACCGTACAAAGTTGAGTAAGAGGATGAATGATGTAGCTGTAGAAGATTACCTGGAAAGAGGATATCTAAAAGAAGCAATAATCAATTTTGTTGCTTTACTCGGATGGCATAGTGCTGATAATCGTGAAATATTCAGTCTGGAGGAACTTTGTCAGGAATTCACTCTGGAAAGAGTTAATAAATCCGGTGCTATCTTTGACTTGAACAAGCTTAACTGGATGAATGGTTGGTATCTTCGTAATCTTCCTCTGGATACTATAGTGGAACGGTCAAAGCCATACTTTGAAAAAGAGCATCTCGCTATTCCCGATTCTGATAAACTTACTAAAATAGTTGCTACTGCAAGGGAAAGATGCACTTTACTTTCGGACCTAGTTCAATATTCTAAAATGTTCCTCTGTCCTCAACCCCTAAGTACAGAATCTTTGGATTTTCTTAAAAAAGAAGATTCTCGGAAAGTGCTGTCCTGGTTTCAAAGTCACCTTCCTTCTGGAGGAGATATTGATGCTGAACAGCTAAACCAGCTTGTTCAACAAGGAATAAAGGATTTAGGCTTTAAAGGTAAAGCTTTTTATAAACCTCTCTATCTGGCACTACTACATCAAGATCACGGACCTGAACTTCCCGCTATATTTTCCATACTTGGTCTAAAAGAAGTTCACCACCGAATACAGGAAGTGCTTGAACTCTAACTTTACGGTTCTTTCGTCTTTAGTCTTGATATATAAGTGGTAGAAAGTTAAGATTAAAACTTTCCGGCATACTATTTCCGCTGATATCCGTTGCAGAAATAGTCAAGACATAAGACCTATAATTTTGAAGAGGTTTTTGGGGCTTAAAACGATAAATCCTACTATCTGACTGCAGGACCTCAAGAGGGATTTCTGTTTTTGTTTCAGAAGCTCTTAAAGAGGCTTTTACGGAAGCTCGGGGAATAACTTCAGAAAAACAAACTTCCAGAATGGGCTCTAATGATTTTACAGAAGTTCCATTACGAGGTGAGCTATATACTACCTGAGGTGGTTGCGTATCCATAATCGTAGAAGAGCGAAATTCCGACTTAATCACTGGAGTTACATTTCCTTTCTTATCTTCTACTCCATATAGTTCCAAGGTGTAAGCAAAAGCATCCTGAGAAGCTGTGAGCAAAGTAAGTTTATCTTCTTCCAGATAAGAAAGCAAGACAGGTAATTCTTCCTTATTATCCAGACGATTGATTTTGATTGAACGGTAACTTTTTATTGCTTCCGTAAAAGTAATTTCAATTTCTCTTTTATGTTGTGAGGTCACGAGTTTAATATTAGGTTTGGTGGTATCAGCATAAGCTAAAAAGAGATTTAAATTAGTAGGATGCTCTACCCTAACGGGTTGCTCAAAATAAGGTTCCTGAGTAAAATCATAGCGTCCATTCAAGTTCTTGTCTATATAGGCACGAAGGATATAATGAGCAGGATTGAGTGGTTCTATGGCATAAGAAGGACCTCTTGCCACCTGAGATAGGACTAAAAGAGAATCTTCTGATAGTAAACTCATCTGAACCGGTAAAGAATTGTCTCCTGGATGTTCATAATCTATGGTTCCCGATAAACGAAGCTGGTTGAGCTTGCCACTGGCAAAGACCAGAGTTTGATTCTCATCCGGTGAATTACCTCGTATATCTTTTAGCCTGGTACTAATAATTACATAATAATTTGTATTGGGTAGTAGATTTTCATTTATCTGGATGATAACAGAGTTTTTATCAACGGTAATTTTCTTATTCATCACGGGTGGATAGATATATACAGAATGCGGAATTGAGGTTTTATCCAGAGGTTTTGAAAAGTTAATTTCAATCCGTCCCTCAGATATATTACCAAATTGAGGTGGTAAAGATGATATAACAACCGGTTTTGACAGATCTTCAGGACCACCAGTAGGACTTTTTTTACTACCGCAGGAAGCCAGGAAAATGACCAGGCAAAGAATTATGCTTAATTTAAAGATTTTTTTCATAGTTTGTTCTTAAAACCAGAGCTATGGTAAAGATTCTGGATATACTTACCTATGATATCATACTCCAGATTTACATTTGCACCTGGAGAAAGATAACGTAAGTTAGTGGTATCTAAAGTATAACTAATGAGAGCAACCGTAAATGAGCTGGAATTTAGCTCTGCTACAGTTAAACTGACTCCATTTAGGGCAACTGAACCCTGCTTAACCACAAGTTCACGGTCTCTGGAATCTAAAGAAAATCTTAAATAAGTGGTGGCAGAAACAGTTTTTTTCTCTAAAAGTGTGGTGGTTCTATCTATATGTCCAAGCACTAAATGACCATCCAGATGGTCTTCCAATTTCAATGCTCTTTCCAGGTTCAGGATAGTTCCCTTATTCCAATTTCCAGCGGTAGTCTTTTGCACCGTTTCCTGCATAATTTCTACATTAAAGGAATCCGTATTCAATTGAGTGACAGTTAAGCAAATCCCATCACAAGCTATGCTGGAACCTTTTTTTAAATCATTAAATGATTTCGGAAGTTCTATGGTTATTGCTTTTAGCCCAGAACTGTTCAGGGTTCGCATCACGCGAGAGGTAGTTTCAACAATACCAGTAAACATATTAAACCGGATAACGCCTTTTCCAGGCATTGGAAAGAGTTAACATACTGCTGTATTCCAAATCTCCCCCAAAAGGAAGCCCTGTAGAAAGACGGGTCACTTTGATATCTTTATCTTTTAACAATTCACAGAGATAATGAATAGTGGCTTCACCTTCGGGAGAAGGTTTTAAAGCCAGAATAACTTCTTGAGGATGAAAACGCTCTATAGCTTGGAGAAATTGGGCTGAATGTATCTGCTCTGGACCATAACCATCAATAGGAGAAAGTAAATGTCCCAGAACAAAATAACGCCCCTTATATTCATTCATATTTTCTATTATCTGAATATCAGCAGAGGACTCTACCACACAGAGCAAAGAATCCGTCCTTTCGGAAGAAGTGCAAAAAGGACAGGGATCACTTTCTGAAAGCATATTACATAGAGAACAGGTGGTAATGTTTTCTACCGTCTGCTTAATAATTTCAGCTAATTCCAAGCCAAAAGACTTATCTTGACTGACCAGATACCATGCCATTCTTTGAGCAGTCTTTTTTCCTATTCCAGGGAAACGGGTTAATGCCTGGATTAATTTTTCTAAAGCAGGTGATATAATCATTTAAAAGATACCGGGAATCTTCATCCCTCCAGTTAATTTACCCATAATTTCATCTAAGGCTTCAGAGACCTGTTTATGTGCTTCCTGCAAAGCCGAAAGGATAAGGTCTTCCAGCATTTCCACATCATCTGGATCTACTGCTTCCGGATTAATCTTTATGGATTTGACCTCATACTTTCCATTCATTTCCAATTTTATCATTCCCCCGCCGGTAGTAACTTCAAAAATCTTTCCTTCCAGCTCTTCCTGGGATTTCATCATTTCTTTTTGCATATTTTGCATCTGTTTCATAATTTGATTCATATTCTGCATAGCTTCTTCCTTCTAATAAATAGATAATATGATATACTAAAGAGGATAAGGGGTTTTTTCGTCAAGGGATATCTAATTTTATAGATTTTCAGAAGGTGTATTTTTTTTATTTTTAAAATGAGGTGAATCGCCCCATTCATCATATCCAATGCTCTCCCCTATGGAATAAATACTTTCTTCCAGAGCTTTTCTAATTGCTAATGCATTCTCATTCAAACCAGGTTTCCCCTCATAAAGCTGATAACCCTTTCGGAAACGGGTATCTGTGATATTAGGCATTAAAACATTCGCACCTGCCAGAAGTCCCAGTTCTCTACCTTTGGGATGTAATGCTTGTAGAGCTGTAGTTGATGCAATATTGACATCTTTAAGGGCAATGCGTGTAGCAGCTATCATTTTCAAAGCTTGCTCCAATGCCTCCTCTGGATGGAAAGTTGACAATAAATAAGCCAAAGGAGTTTGATGATGAGGAATGAAAGGACCCATTCCTATCATATCTATATCTTCATCATAAAAAAAGAGGATATCATCCGCTAAATCCTCCATCGTTTGATGAGGAAGCCCTATCATTACTCCACTTCCTACCTGATAACCAATTTTCTTTAAGCTACGGATACACCCCAATCTATTTTCAAATGAATTCTCCGCAGGATGAAGACTTTTATATAAATCTGGATTTGAAGTCTCAATCCGTAAAAGATAACGATGAGCACCTGCTTCAAACCACCTAAGATAGGTTTCCTCTGATTGTTCTCCCAGAGAAAGGGTGATGCCCATTTTTCCATCCGTTAATGTCTTTATCTCCTTAATCAGTTCCTCTATATAATCTATCCAGCTCTTATCTGAACGCTCTCCTGCTTGAATAGTTAAAGAACCATAATGCTGTTCAAAACACCATCTTGCCTCTTTTAATACCTCTTCTTGGTCAATGTTATAGCGTTCTACATTATGATTATCCCTTCTTATCCCACAATAATAACAATTCCGGGTACAGATATTACTGAGTTCTATCAATCCGCGTAAATACACTTTTGTCCCTACATATTGCTTTTTGACTTCATAGGCTTTTCTGTATAATTCTTCTATTTCATCTTTAGCTTGTAAAGAGAGCATTTCAATTAGTTCCTGACGATTAGGTCGCATCTTTGCTCCTTATTTATACTTCAATTCGGTATGTTCACTGGTCAGAGACAATATAATCTTCTTTTAGGTTAAGGGAAATTCTGTAAATGAATCCAAGATACAATCATAATTTTCGTGCTTCATAGATAAAAAATTATCGGTAGAGGACAACATCATAAGAAGCCAATGAATATTGACTTTCATATTTATTCTCAAAATTAATAAAATTATGTATCAATTCTAAGAGGTTTATGAAATATGCTGATATTTAGATAGCAGGCTAACTTGCCTTATTTACTTCGCTAAGATAAACTTATTTTAGCAAAGCAAACTTTATTAAGTCAAAACCAGTAGTTTTTTCAGATGCAACAATCTTATTATATTATATCTTTGCCTTAGAGAGTAAATAATTTATAAAAGCAGAACAAACCACCAACATATATTTAGCATCAGTAAAATCTGGGATACAATCTGTTTCATCAAATATACAATGTCTTATACCCGATTTCTTATCTGAAGTATATCCATAGATTTTTTTGAAGGCATCACATAAAGCAGGGTGAATGGATTTCTTTTCTTTTAATTTGTCCAAACCATCACCTAAGGTCGTTCCTTCAGTCCCGTTGATAAAATTAACCGTTGCTTCGACTGCAGATATAGCTTCTTTAACAGTATTCACATAATCTTTATTTTCCTTATTGGAAAATATATAAATAGCCCTGTTTAAATGATAATCTATTTCTTTTATACCTGTGTTTGCTGCTTCCTCTATTGCAGCTATTTCTTGCTGATTCGTAATTGGAATTATCTTGTTATTAACAAAACGATATGCAGAATTGTATTTTTCAAAAATATCATTTAAGGTTTCAGTAAATTCAATAATAATTTTATCATATGGAGGAACTGATAGTTTTCCTTGTTCAATGGTACTAAGATAGAATTCAAGAAAATCATAAACTTCATTCCAAGGTAAAGTTTTATATTTATCATCACATAGATGTCTGATATGTTCACAACTACTATTATAAAAAACATTTATATCTTGCATATAAAAATAACACCAGATTTTAAAATATAAAACAGATATATCACCTTTATATAAAAATAATTTCTCAAATAATACAAGAGCATTATGGATATCCATCTTTAAATCGTCATCCATACTTTCAAATTGTAATGGCTTTGGGGGCTTATAGCCATGTCTTTCGGAAAATAACATATTATCATCCTCTCTTAATATAATTTATTATCAGTGGGTTAAACAATATAGACAGTTAAATTCATCATAGCAATAAATTGGACTTTATTTATCCAATGTATTGGTTATTACTTTAATGTCTTCTTCATTTAGACCATACAGTTTATAAACAAGCGAGTCAATTCTGTTAAGATATTCAGAAATCTCAGAAGTTACATTTTTCTGGGTTTGAGAATTATCAATAGTAGGCATTATCTTAAGAATATCATTTACTAATCTTTCCAGCTCAAGAGTAGTATCTGTTTTTTGGTATACTGGAATTGGAAATTGTTCTATGTATATTTTAAAATACATATTTGCTTTTTGGGATAGATTTGAAGCTATTAGATTAAAATAGAAGTCAAATAATTTGGAATTAAGAATAGCTAATATATAGATTAGATTTTCTCCTGTCATTATAAAACAAGCATTACTCGTATAAAATTGTTTATTATCATAAGTAAAACTTCCATTTAATCCAATCTCAGGCCATATAATTTTATTCTTATTAAATTCATTGTAATAAGCTATGTTATCTTGTGTCTCGAACCATTTATTGTTTGTTTTCTTCCTACATCCTTTTTCACCGCTTTGTTCTAATTTCTTCCCGAAGGAGTTTAAATAATTTTTTACTTCAGGATATTTATCAATATCTATATGTAATGATGGGAATGTTGATATCAGCCAAAGTCCAGCCCATTCATAATAATATTTATGAATATCCCTTCCACGCAAAACAGGTTTTAAAATTTCTTGGGATTTAGGGTCTGCTTTACAGATTGTTTCTTTTGTGGGAGTATCAATAATAAATGCTTCATTACAACCGGTTAAAACACCTCTATAAATATTAACATCCCAGTCTTTAAGTGGTTTTCCGACTTTTTCTATTTTGGTTTTTAAGTTCAAAATGCTATTATCTGCCAAGGTCCAACTACTTGCTTCCAGGGTATTTTGCTGTATTGTTTGCATATTATTATACAGGAATTGAGATAGAGATTCCGGTTTCAGGTTGGCAGGGATATTAACATAATTAAAAGAATGCCCGGGTTCAGGTTTTGCTTTAATGAACAAGATAATATTGGTATCCACAGTGGAAGATTTAAAAACTTTATAGCCACCGAAGTCAATTAAGATTTGCAATTTTGTATTTTGTTTTAAAAATTGTCTTAATTTGGTCCCGTATTTGGCACGGAGCCATTTATTGGAAGTGATTAAAGTGGCAATTCCGTTTTCGGATAATAGTTTATATGCCAATTCATAGAAATAGGTATATAGGTCGGAAGTAGAATTGAAAATTTGGTAGCCGGATTTTTTTAGTAAATCCTTGTAAGTGATATTTTCCTGCCTTACATAAGGGGGATTGGCAATAACAATATTAAAATTCGGCAATGTGAACATAATTGTGGGATTAAAAAAAGGAGCGATAGAATGTACAGAATAAGGGTCCCAATTGGCAATATCTTCAGCTTCTTGAATAGGAAAAGCCAATTTCTTCAATTCTTCGGAAAATTCTATTCGGAGTTTTTGCTCTTTGGCTTTAAGTTCAAGCTTGTCTTTTCGGTTGCGAGTGCTGAAGTATTCTTTGCGAAATGCTTTTATTTTAGATATATAATTTTCTAAAATGGTATGGAAGATATCCATTTGATTTTCCAGTTCTAAGGAAATAAGAGAATTTGCGGAAATGAGGTTAGTTTCCAAATTGGGCAAAGCTCTAATTCCCAAATTTGGTTTTCCGGGTTGAGGATATTGATCTACCAATAAAGAGATAAATAACCGAAGCTTGGTAATTTGAATAGCTATAGGTTGAATGTCAACGCCATAGATACAATGCTCAATTAGAAAGAGTTTACGGCTGTAATCAAAATCAAACTCATCAAAAGTATGTTCAATATCTTGAATGCTTTCTTCCAGCTTTTGGATGTTATCTTCCCTGATTTTGGGATCGTTGAGAGATTGTCTTATCTCTGCAATAAGTTTTTCAATATTATCAATTTGTTGCTGTTTCCATTTAGTATTGTGCGGGTCTAATTTATGCAGGATATAAACGATTTTTAAAAGAAGACCCATTAAAAAAGCTCCTGAACCACAAGCAGGGTCAATAACTTTCAGATTATCAATAGCGTTAATAAGTATATCTGCTTCATCAGAAGTATATGGATAGTCTTCATCAGTATAATAAAGAAGTGATCTTAATTTAGATTCGCTGTCTTTCTTTTCTTCGTTGGTGCTATGAGGCAGTTCATTGATTAGATAAGCTAATAAAGATTCATCAATCATATAATCCACAATCTCACGCGGAGTATAAAATGAGCCGGTTTCATGTCTGGCAGTTGTTTTTGTTTCAGGATTGTAGGAGGCAAGTAAATTTTCAAAAACACAACCTAATAATTCAGGATCAAGAGCCACTTCTTCTTCAATGGGTGTATTTTCGGCTACGGTAAATTTATATCTATTTAAGATGCTTAATAAACCCCGCACTTGATAGCTTTTATTTTGAGTTCCATATATCTCGTTTAAGTCAACATTTTGTTCTTTATCGCTTAAGAATAATTCATCGGGAACTTTTAAAACATTATCAGGTCGGTCACTAAAACCATCAATGCGAATATAAGATTTCTGATTGTTTTTTGTAATTTCAGTATCTAAACATTCAAACAGACCACCATTTAAAAAGGGAATATCGGCAAAATATTCATCTATAACTTTTTCGGGATGGTGAAAAAGAGATTCATAGCGAAAGAGAGTATGCACATTGAAATCAGGATTCAGATTACCTTTAATTTCGCGGCGAAATCTGCGAGAATTTTCTTTATCTTTATTCATTTCTGTATTTAGAGTAGCAAAGAATAGGTTTTGCAGGATAGCTTTGTAATAAGCGGAATCATTAAAATCTTCAAACTTGATAATATTTTTTATCTGCTGTGGATCAAAAAGGGCATCAGGAATAAGGCCTTTTTCTTTCATAAACCAAACAAAAATAAGACGAGTTAGCAATCTGATAAGACCGATGGAATTTCTTACTTCTTCATTTTCTTCATCACCTGCAGGGAAAACGACTTTCTTAATTGCCCAAAAATACCAATTGGACAGTTCTTTATAAAATCTTTTATTTAATTCTTTAATATCCAAAGTAGCAGCCCAGGCATTGTGTAAAGTATCAAAGTTGTTGATATTATACTTTTCAGATAGTTTCTCTAAAGAAAGATCAGCTAAAATATCTATATGAGCTCTATGAGTGTCAGTTGTTTTGATATCCTTAATCATAGTTACTTTTTCCAAAACATCTTTTTGCTGGTCTATCAAATTTTGCCTTCTATTAACCACTGCAATAGTAACAAGATTATTATATTGAAAGAGAATAATCAAAGGGATAGCGTACTGTTTATTGATTTGCCGGGCTATGTTTGCAAGCTGAGTTCTGGTATATTTATCTCCATTAAGCTTAAGAGAAGCAAAAAGATAGGACTTTATGATATCTGCTTGAAATATTTGTTTGGCAATTCCAGGTATAGTTATTTGACAATCTTGTTTAAAGTGGTTTTTCATTTCTTCATCGGTAATTTGGAAAAGCAGATAGAAATTATCCCAATCATCTTTTAGGGCTTTTGTAGGATCTATTTTTTTACCACTAAGGGAGGCAAAATCATCAAAGCTGAAACTATATTGTTCCGGTTGACGATCACTAAAATAACCAAGGGTATTCCAAAAATTCATAGCAGCAGTATAGGTATCTTTAGTTTCAAAATTAGACAGAGCCTTAATAATTTTTTCTTTATCCATTATAATTCCTTTATTTAATAATCAGCCAGGTAATTAGTTCAAAACTCTGTTCTTTTGGTTTTTTAGGAATAAGGGCAGTTCTATCTCCTTGCAATTGTTGATTTGTGCGTTTGTTCAGAGAACTTTTTATGTCTTCAATGGCTTTAATAAGCAAAGTGTTATATTTATCCATATTTTGTCCCTGTTGGGTTTCTTCATCAAAGAGATCACAGAGTTCCTTTATTGCTTCTTTTCTATCTTTAGTCAGTAACCGGTAAATTTCCAGAATTTGCTTTATATTGGTGTAATGGTAACGGACAGTTCCATCGTCTCTAATATAAACAAGAAAATATGGTTGTAAGGGATTTAATTTATTATATTCCGAGCCATCTTCAAGGTGCTGTAAACAAAAGATAATACCAGGTCGGATTATTTGTCTTTGCTCCTCAGATAGGGTATTATTTTTTAACCAAAAAGCATTGTCTGGACTTGGAGTTATGGCATATAAACCCAATGGAGCATCGCGTAATTCAATTTCGTTAGCTTTCAAATAATTAAGTAGGTCTATTCTAAAATCATTTAGAGTAAAATCAGTTAAGTTTACACAATCTTCCACATCCTCCAAATCAATTACTTCTTCCTTTAACCGTTTTAGTTGTTTTGTTCTAAACTTCATATCGTTATCTGACCAATTATCAATATCCTCATTGAGGATATTATCAGTGCCAGTAGCAGTTAAATCAACTAAAGCCATTCTTGCTTCTACTCTATATTTCAGTTTTATGTATTTATCCAAATCCTCAGTGGGCCAGAAATTATGCATTTGGATTTTGGTATTGGGACTATTGATTCTGTCTATTCTACCAAAGCGTTGAATAATACGAACCGGATTCCAATGAATATCATAATTTATAACATAATCGCAGTCCTGTAAATTCTGTCCTTCGGAAATGCAATCGGTAGCAATAATTATATCAATTTGTTTGTCTTGAGGTAAGCTTGGATATTTATCCCGTTCTTTGGCAATGGGAGCAAAGCAAGCTAAAATAGAATTAAAATCATTTTTAGTTTGAGCAGGCATTTTGAAATTAGTTTTACAAGCTGTGCTTCCTGTTATTAAAGCAGAATAAAGACCGAAATTATCATAAAGATATGAGGCAAGATTATCATAGAGGTAAACAGCGGTATCGGCAAAAGCAGTAAAAATGATTATCTTCTTATTATTGGGATTGATAGGATGGTTTATTTTATATTCTAAAATTTCTTTCAAACGCTTAAGCTTAGCATCATTTTCAGGTGTAACTTTTTTCGCTGTTTCATACAAGGCATTAAGCTGATTTTTATCATTCTTCAGTGCTATTTTCCATTTTTCAAGGTCTAAATGTTCCAGTTTATATTTCAGTTTTTTACCCACGGTGAATTCCTCTTCCTCTTCTTCTAATTCATCTTCAGGGATAATTGTTTCCACCTCAAAGGGATCAAGCTGTTCTTCTTTTTTATTCGTTTCGTAATCTGCTATCTTTTGTTCCAGAGAATTTATCTTGTCCAGAGTCCGCTTCAGAGTTAATTGATAAGAATAAATACTGCTTTCCAGGCGTTTGAGAAAATTGATTTTCATCATTTCTACCAGAAAATCTTCCCGCTGTTGCTGAGAAAATTCTTTTACTTTACCCGTTATTTCATATTGAGGTCTAAATTCCTCTTTTACATAATTGGATGGCTTAAACAAAGAAAGTTTGTATTTCTGAATTTCCTCATTTACTTGGTCATAAGAATAAAACTTTTGTGTGGTATCAATATCAGTGTTTTCATTAAGGGGTTTTAGACGCTCAGGAAAGCTATTTTTATCTATATCGGAATAATAGGTTACAATGTGTTTTCGGCTGCGAGCTATGGTTAATTCATCCAGAATCTTAAAAAAAGAACTATCCAGAGCTAAAGATAGATCCTTAGTGTCTTTCTTGTTATCTTTAGATTTCTTTACCCATTCTGTAAATTGAAGTTGCGCTAATCTGAAAGTATTAGATATATTTTCAATTCCCATACTTTCCTTAAAGGCATAGTCATTACCTTGTGAAATGTAATGAATTTGATTACGCAAATCTTTCAGATTGGTATTTACAGGTGTGGCTGAAAGCATCAGAACTTTGGTTTGCACTCCATTTTTAATGACTTTCTCTAATAGACATTTAGCCCGATTGTAAATAATCTCTCCGTTTTCTATTTTTTCTTGGGGATTGCCTCTCAAATTATGCGATTCATCAATAACTACTAAATCCCAGGCACCCCAGTTAAAAGTAGATAGATTCAAATTATCAGCTTTGGAAAATCCGCTTGTTCTGGTTAAATCGGTATGAAAAGCAACTGTATAGCTAAACCTATCATTTTTAAAAGGATTTAATTTATCTCCCTTTTGAGCTTGATAAATAGTCCAATTATTCTGTAGTTTTTTGGGACAAAGCACTAAAACCCGATAACCTAAAATTTCGTAATATTTAATTATCGCTAAGGCTTCATAGGTTTTCCCTAAGCCTACACTATCAGCTATTATGCAACCATGGTATTTTTCCAGTTTATTGATAGCCCCTTTAACAGCATCTCTTTGAAAACTATAAAGTTTATTCCAAATCTCGGAATCAAAAAAACCAGTTTTTTCTTTCAGTACATCTTTATCTATCTGCTCTTCCAGAAATTTGGCAAAAATGTGATATAGGGTTTTATAATATATGAAGAGAGGAGAATTATCCACATAAAGTTTGGAAAGATATTTTAGAACCTCGTCTTTCACATCCTCTACTAAACCAGTATCGTCATTCCATAATTCATCAAACCAATTAAGTAAATCTGCTCGGTCTCTATCACTATCTACTTCAATATTAAGTTCTATATTGGGGGTATTGCTAAAGCCAAGTCCATTAACAGTAAAATTGGAACTTCCCAAAATTGCCTTCTCATTGCCATTAGCGGATTTGATATGATACATTTTTCCATGCAAAAAGTTGGGCTTAACCATAGATTTGATTTCACATTTTTCTTTAATCCAATTAGCACAATCAAAGGCAATCCTGCTTTGAGTAAGACGATTCTGAATTGGAATAATTAGTTTCTCATCTTCAATTTGAAATTGTTTCTTATCGGTCTTGGGGTCTATCTGTGAAGTAAAGCGCGGTTCTCCAAACAGAAATCTTAAACTATGAATGTTATCCAGCTTGTTTTTCAAATGTTGATAAGCATAGATAGTAAAATATGCCGATACAAAAGATAAGAAACATCCTTCACTTAAATGCTCATTAATAAAATTGCCAACTGTTCCTCGTTGGTGGTTATCTTTGATAGCACTTTGTATTATTTTACTCATACAGTTCCTACTTTCTCTTTATCTCTTATTTTCTATTGATTAGCTTTTGTATTTGCTGGCAGAATTTTGTCAAGACAATGCGGATGACTATTCATTCTTTATGCATAAGTTCAAGATTAAAATCTAATACTCATATTATAAAGTTGGTCAAAAAAATCTTGACAAATATCTCGCTTTTATTTTAAGTGAAATCGTAAGGTGAAAATATGATAAAAGATATTGCAGTATTAAATCAGCACACTCAAATTAGAGAACTTGGTTCCGAATTGAGATATAATATTTTAAGAGAGCTCATTCGTGGAGCTGCTACTTGTCAGCAACTGGCAGATATTTATGGTATTAGCAAACAAAAAGTGCACTACAACCTCAATAAACTCTTAGATGAAAAATTAATAGAGATAGTGCCTTCCAATCAAGTAAGAGCGAAAGAGGTATATTATCGTGCCACAGCAAAGAATTACATATTGGATTTTGCTATTGGTCAAAATATTAATGACCACTCTCTGAGTAAAAGGGATATAATAGATAATATTTTGACGCAAGAGTATCACATCAATCTTAATAGTATTGCGGCAAAACTTTTAGAAGACAGTCTAAAAATGAAGCCTCAGGAATCCCTTCTTATCGTAAGCGGAAGCTATAATCAACCCTTAGTAGAAAAAATATTACTGGAAGCAGGAAGAAGGAGCATCAATACTACCTGGATTTATCAATCAACCGAGATATTAAAAGCAAAATATGAAGAATATTCTTTATCTGCTTTTGATGCTGATTATAAACAATTCAATCGTCTTTTAGCTAAACATAATGTCTATCTAAATCTTAATGGTGAAGCTCGTTATATAGAACTTAATGACCCGCAAAAACAGAGATTACGTAGCAAGCACTTTGCTCAGAGCCGAAAAATCATCCAACAGAATAAGATTAAAATCGCTATAATGCCTGGTTTGCTTCCAAACACTCTGGAAGAGAATACCATAGAAAGTGAAATACAATTCTGGAAAGCTTTGGATATAGATTATGATAAGCTCTATCAACGCACTCACAATCTTTGTTTAGAAATGTCCAAGCATAATGCTATACAAGTTAGCAATTCGGATACAGGTTTTAGTTTTACCATTCAGAAGATTCTGGCAGAATGTGGTTCTTTTGGAGATAGTGAATTTCAGAGTCCAACAATCAATTTACCTGGAGGAGAGATTCTTCTCATTCCAGAACCTGATAGCTTAAATGGAGAAATAACCGGAGATTTAGCTTATATATCAGGTAAAGTTGTAGAAAGACCCTGGATTCGTTTTGAAAATAATAAGATAGCGGAGTTTAAAGCGAAATCCAATGAGGCACTCTTGCAGGAAGCTATTATTACCGGAGGGAAGGATGGTGCTACCGTCGCCTTGGTATGTTTAGGGACTAATGAGAATGTCCATTTAACCAATATTGATTCTTCCTATAAACATAAATGTAAGGGTCTGCTCACTGTCTATTGGGGAGAGAATATATCCCTTGGTGGCAATGTAGCCGGGGAAAATGAATGGTATATTCAGATAGAAAATCCACAACTTTCTTATTTATAAAAAGAGGAATATTATGTACAAACACCTTGCCTTAATTATCGCTCTTTTGAGCATTTTCACTATCTGTCTTGGACAATGGCATATAGATGAAAACTTTGATAATATCACTACTCTTCCTGCAGGTTGGACTATTCATGATGATGGAGATGGAATGGTCTGGCGTAATCTTAATAATGCAACTCATGCCCATTCCGGAACCAGAGCAGCTTTTTGTGATAATTATTTGCCTAATCAAAATGCAGATTGGTTAATTACTCCACAGTTAAACATCGCTGAAGGTGATTCTTTGATATTTTACACTCGTTCCTGGATAAGTACGGAACAACTCAAAGTTTATGTCTCAACCACGGGAACAGCTATAAACAATTTTACCACACAGCTTGTTCATTTACAAAATATAGGAACTACCTATCAGAGAGTTTCATTAAATCTTTCAAACTGGGCAAATCAGATTATTTATATTGGTTTTCTATGGAATTGCATAAATTATGGGATTTTGATAGATGATGTTCAAATTGGGCAACCACTAATAATTCAACCTGCACTTAATTTGCCAGAAAGTTTTAGTTTTATCCAGGGTGAAACTTTGACGGTAGATTTTACTCCCTTTATAACCTGCACCGATATAAATTCTTGCACCTTGAGTGTTTCTGGCAATGTTAATATTAATGTTCAGATAAACGGGAGAATAGTTACTTTTAGTTCTCCTGATTTCACGGGTTCAGAAAATATTACTTTCACAATGACTGATAATATCTCTGGTCTTTCCGCTTCAGATACTGTAGTAGTAGAAGTTCTTCCTGTGCCGACCATAGATCTTGGTATTATAGAAATACCATCTCCTCGTGAATTTGAATATCAGAATCATTCTTTTATTCCTGCCTTAAAAGTACAAAATTTGGGTACTGCTTCCTATTCAGGAATGCTTTCTATTTCGTGTAATATTTTAAATAGTTCAGGAACTTCTGTTTATAGTTATGATGAATTTCATCCTCTTGATTTACAACCTGGAAATAGCGTTACCATTACCCTCTCAACCTCTTGTGTTATAACTTCAGAAGGGAACTATAATGCCATCTTTAGTTTAATTTCAGAAGACGGCAATCCTGCTAATAATACACTGGAAGAATCATTTACTGTAGTAAATAGAATCACTCAGGGTGGTCCAGACACTTTTGGTTATAGATTTATTGATAGTAATGATGAAGCAGGGCCAGAATTTAATTGGATAGATATTAGTTCTACTGGGACATCAACTATAATGTATCAGGTTCCCAGCTGGGAAGGAGATGATAACTTTAGTGAAGCTATTCCTATGGGATTTCCTTTCCCATTCTACGGTCAGCTATATGATAATATGTATGTAGATATCAATGGAGAGATATTACTTTCCGAAAGCAACTGGCAAAAACCTTATCCTAACACTGGATGGGATAGTGATGGTAATATGTTTAATTATGCGTATCCCATTCCTGGCTATAATGCAATGCCCACTTTAATTGCCATATATTGGGATGATTTATTTGCAGAACAGGGAATAAGTGATATCTATTTTCAAACCTTTGGAGAAGCTCCGAACCGTTATACTGTAGTACAATGGAATAATCTTCGTTTTCTGGCAGGAACCGGAGGAACTCCTCAGTTAAAGTTTGAAGTCATATTCTATGAAAACGGTGATATACTAATGCAATATCACACCACTCATACAGGTCAAAGTGGCTCTAATGTTCCTCATCAAAATGGACAAAGTGCCACAGTGGCTATCCAGAATCAAGATGCAACTATAGGACTTTGCTATTTAAGAGAGATTGTGATAAATAATCAATATCAAGGAGTGGAACCTCCCGGAAACCTGCTTCATGATAACCTTGCTATTAAATTCTTTACTGGAATAGATGAACAACCTCCTCATTTAACTTATACCGAAGCAGGGAATACCTTCAATAGAACTCCACTTTTAAAAGTTAATGCCATAGACCTTTCTCCAATAACCTCTCTTGTTTTGCATTATAATACGGGAGAAGGATGGCAAAGTATGGAATATACGAGTCAATCCGGAACTTTATATTATTTCCAGTTACCAGAGTTGCCTCAAGGTGCGGAATTGAATTATTATTTTACTGCTACAGATTCTGAAGGTAATACCGGATCCCTTCCTGAAGATGCTCCAACGCATTTCTATAGTTTTAAAATATTACCAACTGCTGATACCGAAGTTCTGATTGCTTATTCCGGTCGTCAAGATTATCAAAGAATAGAACTTCCTGTCTATACCAATTTACTAGATAATCTCAATATTTCATATGACATCTATAATTGGGAAGAATATGATAGTTTTCGTTTCCCTCTTCAATACAAAGCTATTCTGTGTTATGCCAATGTGGGAAGTCACACTGCTATTTCAGATACTTTAAGTTTAGCTTTAATGCAATATCTGGATAGTGGGACTACTACAGAACCCAAAAATGTATTTTTTGCTTCAGATGGTTTTGCTGGTAGCACTCATGCTAATCCTAATACCAGTTTAATCAAAAAGCTTTTTAATGCTTATTTCCGTTCCTATTATGTTCCAACTGGTTCAGGTGGTGGGACTAATGGCTTAGCAGGACCTGAAGTCTTTTCCTATCAATATGGAAGTATACTTTGTTACACTTATTCCCCTATAGGAATAGTGGGAAATGAGTATCAAGTTTATGCCGATAGTCCTGACTGTATCTTCCGTTATGATAGCTGTCCAGACTGGTATGCTGCTGAAGTGCAGTATCCAGAAATCGGTGCTCAAAGTGCATTTCTGTTTGAAGATGGACCGATAGATGGTCATGCTTATCTCTATCATGGAGTTTGCGCAACCACAGTTACCTTACCTATCTATAAGGCTTTTTATTTCAGCTTTGATTTTTCGCAGGTTTATCAGGAAGCTCAAAGATATGAATTGATGTCTGATTTAATGCAGTGGTTTGGTATTAGTCCAGATGCAAATGAAGATTATAATATCCCTCAGGTAGAAACAAAAATAAACGGAAATTATCCCAATCCCTTCAATCCTGAAACAACAATCTCTTTTACTTTAGCTAAAAATGCTAAAGTCAAGTTGGATATCTATAATGTCCGAGGACAGAAGATTAAAACCTTACTAAATGATAATCTCTCTGCAGGAATTCACAACTGCATCTGGGATGGGAAAGATGATAATGGTCAAATCGTTTCCAGCGCTATGTATATAGTTCGTTTGGATGATGGCAATAAAATCAAGCAGCATAAGATGATGCTGATTAAATAAAACCTTGAGAGGTTAAGGAAATGAAAAGAAATATCTTTATCCTATTTCTACTGGTTGTCTGTGTTGCACTAAACGCAGGAGATTATTTTATTGGCTCAGGAACTACTAATCAAAATAAAGTTCCTGTCTATGGTTATAATAATTATGGATGGAGTAAGTTCTTCTATACTTCTACTGAAACTACTGGTGCGGGGATGAGTGGTACAGTTCAAATCACTGGAATAGCTTTTAAAGTCAGTAATACGATATCAAATTATACTATGGATAATCAGCAAATTTATCTGGCTCATTTTTATAGCACAAGTTATACTTCAGCCACCGCGGGTTATCCCAATAATTCTTATTATACTAATGTATATAACGGTCCTGTAACCTTCAATGGTCCTGGTTGGGTTCATATTCAATTCACCACACCTTTCAATTATGATTCCAGTTATGGATTTGAAATCTTATGGGAAAATCATGATGGAAGTAAAATTGGAGGTCCACCCAGTTTTTACCATACGGCTTTAAGCAATAGTTCTGTTTATATTCATCAGGATGCATCATTTCCAACTGGTAGTGGACAAAGGTCAAATTATCATCCTAATATCTGGATTGAGACTCCGGTTACAGATATACCCCCTGCAGCAGCTTGTGTATTTCCTCCCAATGGAAGTGATGGGCATAATGTGAATATCACCCTTCGCTGGAACAATATGGGTGGTCGTCCAGATCATTATCGTCTCTGGCTTGGCTCAAATAATCCTCCTTCAAATCTGGTTAATGGAGAGATTGTTTATGAAGAATACTATACTCCTTCAACTTATCTGGATTATGGTACTACCTATTATTGGAGAGTGGTTCCTCATAATGATTTTGGCTATGCTATAGATTGTCCCGTCTGGAGTTTTACTACGATGGCAGATCCTACTATTTACACTTTTCCCTGGTTAGAAACTTTTGATGGTACTTTTAAACCTACTGGTTGGACCGACCATTCTGGCGGATTAGTAGACCCTATTGTTTTAGGAGCTAATGGTTCAAGTCAATGGCAACAGGATGATTGGTTAAATATTACTTCAACTGATAAGGCTGCTAAAATTAATATCTGGGGTCCTATTAGTGGCTGGCTTATTTCACCTTTATTATATATAAGCGATGACCAAGTTCTAAGCTTTGATGCTGCTCTTTTGAAGTATAATCAACCTCCAACGGGAACTCCTCATGATACAACAGGTATAGATGATAGGTTTGCCGTCCTTATTGGAGATGGCTTTTCCTGGTCAACAGCTAATATCCTAAGAGAATGGAATAATGATTCTTCTCCCTTTGTGCTTAATGATATTCCAGAAAGTGGTACTCATATCAGTATTCCTTTAGCAGGTAATAGCGGAAGAAAACGCATTGCTTTCTTTGCTGGATCAACTGTCTCAAATGCTGATAATGATTTTATGATTAATAATGTAGAAGTTAAATCCTTGCTGCAGACTCCTGTAGTTACTATAACTGTGGACAATGCAACAAATCAGCTGATACTATCCTGGGAAGCTGTACCTAATGCTACAAGCTATAAAATCTATAAGTCTTCTCAGCCTTATGGAGATTATAACTATATTGATACCGTGTATTCCACTCAATATCAAACCATAGCAACTGAGGCTAAAGCTTTCTTCAAGATTATCGCTACCAATTAATAATCGTCGTTTCATAGTACATTTCACTAACCGCAGCAAGAAAATGAGCTGCGGTTTTTTCTTGCCAAAAAATCAGGTTTAAATAAATAGGTTAGTAAACATTTACTTACATCCAGGAGAAAAAATGACTGAAAGACAGGAACAGATTATTCTCACAGCTATAGCGCTTATTGCCAGAGAAGGATATAAAAATCTTACTATCAAAAAACTCGCTTCTGAACTACATCTATCAGAAGCTGCTTTATACCGTCACTTTGTTAATAAAGAAGATCTACTCTTAAGCATTATGCACTATTTTGAAGATATTTCCCGGAATGTATTACAGGAAATTCAGAAAACTAAGCTCAATCCTCTGGAGAAAGTTCACTTTTTTATTATGAACCGCTATGAGCTTTTCACTTCTAATCCAGATTTAGCACAAGTTATGTTCTCGGATGAGTTGTTCTATTATGACCCTGTCTTTTTTAAACAATTTCAAAAGATATCTATGAATCATAGAGAAGTTCTACTAAATTTTATTGAAGAAGCCCAAAAGGAAGGATTTATCCAATCAGGAATTAATTCCGAACAAATTTTCACCATTCTTATTGGTTCTATGCGGTTTCTTATCACTCAATGGAATCTTAGTGNGAGAAAGTTTGATTTAGGGAAAGAAGGCGATAGCCTTTTTCAGACCATAAAAAATCTTATTGCAGAGAAGAAAATATAAAGGAGGAAATTATGGAAAGCCGTTTCTGGAAAGATTTGCCCCTCGTAAGAGATAAGGATGGAGTTCGGGGAACTAAGATTTATTCTCAGCCTGAAGGAGAAATTGTCCATATGTATCTGGAAGCTGGAGCAAAATTACCGCTTCATAATACACCTGTTAATGTAGCTTTCTACATCTTGGAAGGCAATCCAACAATCATCATTGGAGATGAAGAACAAAGTTTTGCACCCGATACTATTATTGATAGCCCCAAAAATGTTCCTCATGGAATAATTAATAATAGTGATAAACCTGCCAGATTACTGGTTATTAAAATGCCCAAACCATAAACATATTAAAGGAGTTATTATATGAGTATGTTCTGTTATCAATGTCAGGAAACATCAAGAAATCAAGGATGCACTGTGCGTGGAGTTTGCGGAAAATCTCCCGAACTGTGTCATTTAATGGACCTTTCTATTTATGCAATGAAAGGTCTGACTTTTGTATCATCCAAGTTATTAGAGCATAACATCTATCATAGAGAAGATGCTCTCATCATTATGCAAGGTTTGTTCCGAACCATTACCAATACAAATTGGGATGAAGAGCAAATCAAGCTTTCTATTGCAAATATTATAAAGTTAAGAGATAAAAGAAAAGCTGAGCTGGAAGAAGTAGCAAAAGATAGGAATATAAAATATCCTGATGCTGCCCTCTTTCACCTTTCTTTAGAAGAATATGAATCCTTTGGAACTCAAGTTGGAGTGCTTTCCTCTGAAAATGAGGATATTCGTTCTTTGCGGGAAACGATTATTTATGGTTTAAAAGGGATTTCTGCTTATGGTGATCATAGTGCTATGCTTGGATATTATGATGATGACCTCAATCAATTTATTTATAAAGCTTTAGCTGCTACCATTGATGATAGTTTAAGCCCGGAGCAGTTAACTAATCTGGTCATTAAGACAGGTGAATATGCTGTTAAAGTGATGGAACTTTTAGACCGTGCCAATACTGAAACTTATGGAGTACCTGAACCTACAACTGTTAATCTTGGAGTAGGAAATCGTCCTGGAATTCTGGTTAGTGGACATGATTTGAAAGATTTGGCAGAACTTTTGGACCAGAGTGAAGGAACTGGAATTGATATTTACACTCATGGTGAAATGCTTCCAGCAAACTACTATCCTGCTTTTAAAAAATACAGCCATTTATATGGAAATTATGGCTCTTCCTGGTGGCATCAACTGGATGAATTTGAAAAGTTCAATGGACCTATTCTAATGACTACAAATTGTCTGGTGCCTTTAAGAAAAGAGAACACCTATTTAAACCGTCTTTATACTACAGGTATGACAGCATATCCAGGAGCTACTCATATTCCAGATAGAGAACCAGGTAAAGCTAAAGATTTCAGTGCTATCATTGCCCAAGCAAAAAAATGCCAACCTCCCACTGAAATAGAAAAGGGAACCATTGTAGGTGGTTTTAATTATAGAACTGTGCTTTCTATGGCAGATAAAATTATTGAAGCGGTTAAATCGGGAGCGATTAAAAGGTTTGTGGTTATGGCGGGATGTGATGGAAGAATGCCAAGTCGTCAATATTACACGGAAGTGGCAAAGAAACTTCCTTCTGATGCTGTAATTCTTACCGCTGGATGTGCCAAATATCGTTATATAAAGCTCAATTTAGGTGAAATAGACGGTATTCCGAGAGTTCTGGATGCTGGACAATGCAATGATTCTTATTCTCTTGCCGTTATAGCTTTAAAATTGAAAGAAGCTTTTAGCCTGGAAGATATAAATCAATTACCTATCGCTTTTGATATTGCCTGGTATGAACAGAAAGCGGTAGCTGTACTTCTTGCTCTTCTTTCTCTCGGATTCAAAAATATCCGCTTAGGACCAACTCTTCCAGCATTTTTTTCACCTAATGTAGCAAAAGTCATAGTAGATACTTTCGGTTTACAACCTATATCTAATCCAGATGATGATGTGAAAGCTATTATGAACTAAAATAATTGGTAAGAAATATATTAATAAAGCGGGAAAATTTTTCCCGCTTTATTTTTGTGTAAAAGAGTACCCTTTTTCTTATTGATACTTAGTTAGCTATCCTTAATATCCATTACTGGTATACAAATATCCATTCTGTATTACCATATCATCTGTCGCAAGATTCCAATTATATCTACCGATAAGTTTTGGGAAGGTTAGACTATGAAGATTATAAAAACTCAGTTCATACCAATTAGTATCAGAGATTATTAATTGTTCTTTTGCACAATGCATTTTTCAATTATGCTATTGGGACGAGGATTTATAGAATCTAAAAATACAGGAAAATAGGGATCAGAAAACATCAATAATTTGTAAACCACAAGCTCCGTCTGCAAAATAAACAATATCATTATAAAAACTGCATAACCAGGTGTATTATAACTTCCTAATTTTATCAAACAAATTTATTTATAAATATCTAAGCTTTCTCTTGGCTCTTTCCTATTACTTCAGCTAAGTAATCGTCAGTATGGAGATAAGTTAGGGTTAAGTTAGAGTCATAATCAAAATATTTACAATATATTTGATATATAGTAATTTCTTGTACTATCCTATGCTACATAAATGCTGTGAGATATGAATGGTATTTAAATGGGGGAATCAAAATATATCAATTTTCTATATAATAGTTTTTATCTTAATTAGAACGCCAATTTCACTACATTCTCTTTTTATAAACATAAGAGGCGTCAGTGATGGTGGTGTCCTACTCTTCCACACGGTTACCCGTGCAGTACCATCGGCGTAAGCGGTCTTAACTTCTGTGTTCGGGATGGGAACAGGTGTTTCCCCGCTGCTATAGCCACCATCACTGACGCCTCTCGTCAAACTTGTATCTTAGTTCTGATATCTATTATTTTTGGCATCAGGATAGTTTAGCGGTGTAAGGAGTTCACACAGAAAGATAGTAGTGAAAGTCAATCGACCGATTAGTATCACTCGGCTGAAGTGGTTACCCACCTTACACCTGTGACCTATCAAGGTGGTAGTCTACCACCGGTCTCATGGGAAATCTCATCTTGGAGTAGGCTTCCCGCTTAGATGCTTTCAGCGGTTATCCCGTCCGAACATGGCTACCCGGCAATGCAATGGGCATCACAACCGGTACACCAGAGGTCCGTCCACACCGGTCCTCTCGTACTAGATGCGGATCTCCTCAAATTTCCTACGCCCACGAAGGATAGGGACCGAACTGTCTCACGACGTTCTGAACCCAGCTCGCGTAACTCTTTAATCGGCGAACAGCCGAACCCTTGGGACCTTCTTCAGCCCCAGGATGAG
>Ga0067045_1027661_pt1 | contig 73645 bp, 61 predicted proteins | sample TerdegcTABiofilm_FD_59184 | JGI IMG/M metagenome (GOLD analysis project Ga0067045, IMG submission 59184) | Combined Assembly of (Gp0054472, Gp0054536) Wastewater bioreactor microbial communities from Singapore -Terephthalate degrading... | reverse complement strand
TTTTTTTTTTTTTTTTTTTTTTTTTTTTTTTTTTTTTGCGCTTACCAATTAAGTCTCTTCTTCAGTTCCTGCGCCCGTCCGCGGCTGACCGTCAGTTCGGTTTTACTTTTATCGTTTAATGTTAACCGGTATTGGCCGTTGAACCACGGTACGATCTCGGCGATACGATGGAGATTGACAATCACGGAACGGTGAATGCGGAAAAAGATATTGGGATTAAGCTGACGCTCCAGTTCGTCCAGCGTATAACGGATATCGTGTTTTTGTCCTTCAAGATGCGCGGAGGTGATGCTGTGCTCGGAATCAAACCATAAAACATCTTTAGCCGCAAATAATTTTATCCGCTCGCCGGTGCGGGTCGGCAGAAGCTCGATAGAGGCAGGGGCCTGCGGAGTCAGTTCGGAAACGATTTTTTTTACCATCTGTTGAAGCGAGGATTGGCTGGGTGGTATGTGTACCTTATGCAGCGCTTTGGCCAGCCGTTCTTTATCATAAGGTTTAAGAAGATAATCGGCGGCGTTGTTCTCGAACGCCTGAATTGCGTACTGGTCATACGCCGTGGAAAAGATGACGGCCGGCGAATGGTTCATGTTGCGTATCACTTCCAGACCGTTCATGCCGGGCATCTGAATGTCGATAATGATAACATCCGGTTTGAGGGTGTCAATTTTCTCCAGAGCCTCCGGTCCGTCCTGCGCCTCGCCGATGAGTTGGATTTCCGGATTGTTTATTTCGGTCAGAAGCCGTTTCAGCTTCTCGCGCGCCAGTTTTTCATCATCAATAATAAGTACGTGCAGCATAAATCAGGTTTTTTCCTTGAGTCCGGTCATGGTCCGAGCCGGAAGATTCAGGATGACTTCAGCGCCTTTCGGTTCTGCGGATGCGATACGCAGCCCGTAACCGTTTCCGTACATTTTTTTCAGCCGTTGTTCCACATGGGCCAGGCCGATGCCCAGACCGGTTTTGGTTGCATCGGTAACCATAAAACCGTCGCCGTTATCCCGCACGATGAGTTGCAGGACGCCGTCCCGGATCGTTGCGGCGATGGTCAGGATGCCGCCGTTAAGGTTCCTGCCGATGCCGTGTTTCAGCGCGTTCTCAACAATCGGCTGAAGGATGAGACTTGGCACGTTCATTGGCATGGCTTCCGGGCTGACCTGAGTCTCGACCGTCAAACGCTCTTCAAAACGGATTTTTTCGATTTCAAGATAATTGCTTATAAACTGAAGCTCTTCGTTGAGTGTTACCGTTTCCTTTTCGGATGCCACCAGGGTGTAACGAAAAACATCCGCTAGTTTTTGCGTGATCCGGTCGGCTTTCTCCGGCTCGACGGGAATGAGCGACGAAATCGAGTTGAGCGTATTGAACAGAAAATGCGGATTCACCTGCGCTCGCAGGGCTTTCAGTTCGGCTTGTATCGCCAGTTCGCGGGCTTCCTGGGTTTCAATCATTTTTTTCATCATTTCACGGTAAAACACAACGGCGTAGATACTCGCTACGATCATGAGCGTGACGGCCACACCGATAAACAACTGCACATACACGGCTTGGCCCGAACCTAAAAAATTCATAGGGGTTGTTTCGGATAAAATAACCAGCACGATCCATGTTCCCAGCAGGCCGGAAAGAGAAAAGATTAAAATTTCAATGACGATTGTTTTAAAAGACCGTTCCAATCTTTTCAGTAATAGTTTCTGTATAATCCAGGGCGCCGCGAAACCGGGCAACAAACGCATGACCACATAAAAAACCGAGGCGATGTAAAGACTGGTCCGGTACGTTTCCCACGAATTGATCGTAATATATAAACTGCCGAACAGATATCCGGATACAGTCGTAATGACCGTAAACATGATAAGTTCACGGATTATGCATTTTGTGATCGAATGGCGTTTTAAATTTTTTTCTGTCATAGGATAGGGCAGTTTAATTATTTTACGTTATATTTACAACGGATTTATTAAAGGCTCATGCTGACGCCGGCGACGATTGTCCGGTTGCTGAAGTAGCTATGAATCGGGCGGCGTTCGGAAAAATCCTCGGAATAACGGTAATCAAGTATGTTTTTTATTCCCAAAATATTCAGAGCTTCGATGTAAATCGCCATATATTTCTGTTCGCCAAAAAAAAGCATTTTGGTAAAACGGGTGTCAAGCCGTTTGAAAGCCGGAAAGCGTTTCGAGTAACGTTTGGCGTAAACCGGTTCCCAGTATTGGCCGGTATAGATACCGGATGTAATCGGCGTAAACGGCCTTCCGGTGGCGTATCGTGCCGTGGATGACCACTCGTATCCTTTTCCTAACCGGGTTTTTTGTATGATTATCCAATTATGCGTGATATCGTAAATCGTCGGCCGCCGGGTCGCCACTTCAAATTCCTTCCGCCGCGTTTGTATAAAACTGTACGACATCCAACCGGATACTCGCCCCATGGCGCTTTTCAGGAACACATCGGCTCCGCGGGCAAAGCCGTCTCCGTTACTGATATAATTCTTTTCCGCATTTTCCAGCGGCAGGCGGGCATACCATTTATAATAAACTTCTGCTTTTAATTGCGTCATTTGGATATTCTTCTCAAAACTGGCTACCGCATGAATAGCCCGCATCGGCTTCAGTTCCGGATTGCCATAGATTTTGTCGTACAGCGTGATTCCCGGATATTGATGAAATGTGCCCGCTGAAAAACGCAGAAACGTATTGGGCGATAATGTATGCGCCACGGAACCGCGGATATCCGCCGTGACCGTCCTGGAAAGAGTATGGTAATCTTCACGGATTCCCGCGGATATTGTCCACAGGCGGGCGAATTGGTGTTGGAACTCAAGATAATTGCCCTGTACAACGGACTGGTCATTGCCGTGAATCCCTATGCTGTCTGCGCCGGAGAAAAATTCGCCGCCGCGTTTCGGCAGCGTGAAATCGAATTGATAGCGGTCGATGCCTATTTCCGAACCGAATAACAGATGGGTGTTTTGGTTGATTTCCAGCTGATTGTCCCATCGCCCTTTGATATGGAATTCATGATTGTCCCGCTTCCAGTTCATAAACGACCATTGATTCCGGTATCCGGAATACGATACAGCGCTTTTAGAGAACCATTTAGCCGTTAAAAAATCCGACCATACCATGCTGCCGATGGTGTGTCCCGAGGCGAGCGCGTAGCGGCTGGCATTGGTTTGAAGCGCGATATCAAACGTCTGGGCGTCATCGCTGTAAATGCCGAGTACCTGAACCAATCCGTTTTTTGAATAATTGATATTTACGATACCGGTCAGGTTGGAGGATACGGGATCCTCCACGACGTTGAAACTCGGCTTATTCATCATGTATAATAATTCTGTCGAAGTCTTCTTGCCGCAGAACTGCACGTTCACTTTGTCGGACAGCGCCCGCTGAAACCCGCCGCCGAGCGCGACCATATTAATATCAAGGTTCAGACGGTTCCGGGTGATGCGGTTTTCGGTTTCCATGTCGAGCACGCCGGACAGCGCATTACCGTATTTGACTGAGAACCCGCCGCTGGAGAAAAATATATTCTTCATCGCTGCGGTTTCCACGATTGTGAACAAACCGTTGCCTGCGGTGTTCTCGCCATGATACGGATGGTTCAGCGTCGCCTGATTGATCAGCATCAGGTTTTCGGACGGGCTACCGCCGCGTACCGGTATGGCGGCGGTCTCGTCCGTCTGCGCCACTCCCGGCAGGGCTTTGAGGCTCTGAAAAATATCCGCGGCGCCGCCGGGCGTCGTGTACACATCAAGCTTGTTTAACGTGACGTTTCCCTCGCCGGCGGTGAACACGCTCGCCTCAATGGTTATCGCCTTCAGTTCCAGCGATTTTTCCGTCATCCGTATCGTGAATGGTTCATCAAAGGGCAACTGAATCATGCGTTCAAATTTTTCATAACCAATCATGCTGGCGGTTAATACGCGCTCGCCGGTAACCGCCGTTGTGATTTCAAAGTAGCCGCTGTCGTTGCTGACGTCGCCGGAAAAATCGCCGTCACAGAAAAATACGTTTACGTAGGAAAGCGCATGGCCCTGTTCATCAACCGTCATACCTTTGAAGATGGTCTGTGGCGACTGCGCGTCAACCATCCACACCGGAATCAGCATTAATAAGATTACAATCCATCGGCTCGGTCTATTTCGAACATATGTGTGATGCATATTGCTAGGGGTGGTTATTAAATATGTTTTTCTTTAGTAACGGACGTCATACCGCGCTTGCGCCCGGTATGACATCCCGCTGGATAATGCTTTACTTGCCCGATTCTACTTTTACCAACCCTTCCTTCGCGGGCCGTGAATACGGATTCAGCTTCAGCGCCTGGGTGAAATGTTCTTTGGCTTTATCGGAGTTGCCGTTCGCGGCGTAACATTGGCCCAAAAACATATGGCATTCTGCAAATCCCCAGTCCGGCTTGATTGAATTGGAATCAACTTTTTCTTTTTCATATAAAATGACGGCTTGCTCCATCGCTGGGATCGCTTTATCTAAGCCGCCGCCGAAAATGGCTGGTGTGTGCATCTTGCCGAGCCCTTTGAGAAAATACGCACGGGGGTTGTTACCATCCATTTTAATCGCGTCGTCGTAATAACCATTGGATTTTGGTCCGAGCCACATTCCGGACACCGGATTGAAGGATATCTTCATACCAGTCAATGTGCCTAAAAGGGCGAGACTTTCCGAATGATGGGCGTCAATATTTATCGCCTTTTCAAGCCCGTCGATGGCTTCATCCAAATATTTTTTTGCCGCTTCCTCATTTTTCTCAGCGCCGTATAAGTGATAGATCCCCTAGCGGTAACCTGCATACCCGTTCCAATATAACGCGTCCACGTTTTTAGGATCCATGGCAAGGGTCCGTTCCATAAATGCTTTAGCGGCAATCATGCCGTTTAAATTCCAGCGAAGGTATTCCGATTCGAATTTTTTCTTTCCCTCCAGTAACATCGTATTCAGCGATTGTTGATTTTGTCCGCGCACAACTGAGGATAAGGTTAACAGGATGCTCATGATTACAACCCATACCGTTTTCATTTTTTTTCTCCTTTTCGTTACTTTGTTTTTTTGTAATTTCATAATCAATTTAAACAAAACCGGCGCATTTTTTAACCAGAGAATGCTGAACGGCCGTCAAATCCGCTGCAATGCATTACCGGGGGGTTGAAATGCGCTTACACAAAATCGAAATAACGATTCGATAAAGGCAGCATCATCAGGAATATTAACAGCGAGGTCTTTTTTTCTATGTCAAAAAGTTTCGTTCTTGCAATTGCAGCGATATTTATGTAGCTTAAAAAATATAATGAATATTTGGCCGTATCAGCAGTTATAGTGGTCAAAAAAAGAGGAACTGTAAAGATCTATGCAACCAACTGAAAATCAACCGTTTGTATCCAAGGGCAGCCACGTTCTGATCGTGGACGACATCATGGAGAATTTGCAGGTACTGGCTAACATGCTTATCCAGCAGGGACTGGTTGTCAGTACGGCTATGAGCGGGGAGAAAGCCCTGAAATTTTTATCTATTCGTAAACCCGATCTGATTCTGCTGGACGTGAATATGCCGGGCATGGACGGATTCGCGCTTTGCCAGAAACTCAAACAAGACAGCACGCTTTGCGATATTCCCGTCATTTTTCTTACCGCGCGGACGCAGACGGAAGATATCGTCCGCGGGTTCATTGCCGGCGGGGTGGACTATGTAACCAAGCCGTTCAACAAATATGAGCTTGAAGCGCGGATCGGCACGCACCTGAAACTGAAAAAATATCAGGACGAGCTGAAGCTGAAGAACCGCCTCCTGGAGGATCGCGAGCAGCATCTGCTCTATCTGGTGGACGAAAAAACGCGCAACATCGAACAAATCACCATCGCCATGACCATCGCGCTGGAATCAGCGAACTTTTACAACGACGAGATTACCGGGAATCATATCAAGCGGGTCAGTGAATACTCGGCGACGCTGGCGGAGGCTTTCGGCTGCGAGCGGGAATTCGTCAAACGGATCCGGCAGTACGCCTCGCTGCATGACATCGGGAAGATTGGCATCTCGGGCGATATCCTGAAAAAGAAAGGCACGCTCAACACAGACGAATTCGAAGACATGAAGCGCCATGTGGAGATCGGCGCGCGGATTCTGGATAACGAACACATCGATGTTATGGCCCGGAACATCGCGCGGTATCATCATGAGCGGTGGGACGGGCAGGGGTATCTGGCCGGGTTGAAAGGCGAACAAATTCCGCTTGAGGCGCGCATTGTGGCCATTGTCGATGTGTACGACGCCCTGGTCAGCGACCGGCCCTATAAAACCGCCTGGCCGCTCGATAAAGTGGAATCGGCTATCCGGGAAAAATCAGGCACCCAGTTCCAACCGCTTTTGGTGGAATCATTTATACAGGTCAAAAATACTTTCCGGGAAATCAAGGAAACGCTTAAATAAGTTAATCGCCCAGGCAGCCAGTTACCCTTATCCACGACGAAAAAATTTTCCGGTATCATGAACACCATACAATTTAAGATTAAATTATTCGTTATCCTTCTGGCGATTCTGCTCGCCGGATCGCTCCTTTTATACGAGTGTTCCGAAAGCCGTCGTTTGGAATCCATTGTCAGTGAAAAAAACCGGGACCAGGAGCAGTTATTCAATGAAATCGTTAAAACGCGGAATGAGTCGGTACGTAATTTTGTCAACGATTATTCGTTCTGGGACGACATGGTGTCCTTTGTATATATTCCCCTTCGGAACTGGGCCGAGGTCAATCTTTTGCCGGCAAAAAAGGAATTTAAAGTAGACGGCATCTGGGTTAGTCGTCTTTCGGGCGAACTGGTTTATGATTTATCCGATTCGACGGCTGGGTTCACAGTCCGTACCATCATGAAGGATACGGTATTGAAAAAGCAACTGGCCACGGACGGATTCCGGCATTTCTTTATCCGTTGCGGGCGGGATTTTTATGAAATTTGGACGGCGCCGATCCAGAGCGCCAGGGACACCTTGCGCCGATCACCCGCTAACGGTTATTTTATAGCCGGCCGCCGGTTTGATGATCAGACCGTTCAGGATCTGGCTCGATGGACGCGCACGGAGATTGCATTCCTTAAGGAAGTTCCCGCTAAATCGGCGCATAGCCTTTCCAAAGAAGCGGGATTTATCAGCGATCTTAATGATTACCACAATAAACCGATCGCGCGCCTTGAAGTGCGCTATGAATCCGAATACCTGAACAGCCTGCAGGAATATTTTCGCAACAAGACGATCACGATCATTGGTATTGTCATTCTGGTTATCGTTCTTTTATTTGTCTTTACCTCGCATACGATCAGCCGTCCGCTGAGGAATTTAAACGTCGCCATGAAATCGGAGGATCTGGATTCGCTTGGGAAAATCCGCAACCGCCAGGATGAATTCGGGGATCTGGCCCGTATGGTAGAACGATTCTATGAACAGCGCCGGCAACTGGTGAAAAATATTGACGAAATCACCGTAACCACCCAATCGCTTTTAGACAGTGAGGCTAATTTCAAGTCGTTTTTTAATATTCTGCGCGATCTGATTTTTATTCTTGATGATAAAGGCTACATTATCAAAGCCAATGATACGGTTTACCGGCGCTTGGGTTACGCCGAATCCGATCTGATCGGACAGCCCATCGAACTGCTGTATCCGCATGAAAAGCGTATGGAATGGCTGGAAAGCCGCCTGGAATGGCAGGAAACTTCTAAGGAAAGCCGGATTGTGAGTCATACCCACACGCTCATGACCAAAACCGGCAAGCCTATTCCCGTCGATACGCGCATGGCGAAAGGCCAATGGAGCAGCCTGAACGTCATTTTTCTGATATGTAAAGACATTACCGCCACAAAAATCTCGGAAGAAAAATTCTCCAAAGTATTTCAGAATAACGCCATGCTGATGGGTATAGCTCTTTTCAGCAACGGGAATATTATCGATGTTAACCAGCAATGGCTGCGGGTTCTGGGCTATACCAAGGAAGAAGTGATCGGGCAGACGATGTCGGAACTGCGGCTTTTTCTGAACGCTGAACAGGAATCAACGATTACTACGTTGCTCAGACAGGAGAAGGATTTAACCGAGGTGGAAATGTCTCTGCGTACCCGGAGCGGCGATATCCGGCATATGCTGCTGAACGCGGAAATTTTTTATATTCAGGATTTGAAATGCCGGCTGATCGTGATGAACGACATCACGGACCGCAAGCAAACGGAAGAAGCCCTGAAAGAGAGCGAGGAACGGTTCCGTACGCTGGTGGAAAACCAGGGCGAAGGCATTGTGATGACCGACGCGGAGGACCGTTTTACGTTCAGTAATCCCGCTGCCGAGGATATTTTTGGAGTGTCTCACGGAAAACTGACCGGTCGCCGGCTGAAGGAATTTATTCCTGCGGCCCAGCACAATTTCGTGGATCAGCAGAACGAATTACGACGACGAGGGGAAAAAAGCACATTCGAGTTTTCGATTGTCCGGCCGGATCTCCAGGTACGCCATTGCCTCATTACGGCGACACCGCGCTACGATAGTCTGGGGGGGTTTGTCGGCTCCTTCGCGATTTTCCGGGATATTACTGAACGCAAACAGGCCGAGGAACAAATCCGCAAGCTGTCTACCGCCGTAGAACAAAGCGCTAACGCGGTATTGATTACGAATTATAAAGGTCAGATTGAGTACATCAATCCGATGTTTACCAAGATTACCGGTTATACCCAAGAAGAAATCCAAGGCAAAAATCCCCGTATACTGAAATCCGGCAATAAAACCAGGGAAGAATACGCGGAATTGTGGAGTCTGATCAAATCGGGTCGCGAGTGGAAAGGGGAGTTTCAGAATAAGAAGAAAAACGGGGAATTGTACTGGGAATACGCAACCATTGCTCCGATTAAGGATTCGCAGGGTGTCATCACGCACTTTATCGCCATCAAGGAAGATATCACCGACCGGAAGACGGCGGAAATCGCCATCCGGGAAAGCGAAAACCTTCTGCGCGGGATTTATGAAACGGCGAGCGTCGGTATGGCGCTGGTATCCTTAGACGGCCTGCAGTTTCAGCGAGTCAACGCCGCCCTTTGTGAAATGGTCGGTTACACCGAGTCGGAGCTGATGTCCAACCGGTTTCAGATTATCCATCCGGATGATCTGCCGGCGAGCCGTGAAATGCTCAGCCGTCTTCTCAGCGGCACGATCCGGAAAAATGTTATGGAAATGCGCTACATCCGCAAGGACGGGGAGATTATCTGGATTCTTCATAACGCCTCGTTACTTCACAACCAGAATGGCGAGCCGCGGATGGTCATCGTCCAGGCGCAGGATATCACCGAACGAAAACGATTTGAGGAACAGTTGCAGTCGGCCAAAAATGCCGCCGAAGTAGCCAATAAGGCCAAGAGCGAGTTTCTCGCCAATATGAGCCATGAAATCCGAACACCGCTAAACGCGATTCTCGGTTTTTCTGAAATCCTCAAGAGCCGACTGACAGCGTTTCCGCAGTATACAGATTATATCCAGGGCATTCATACCAGCGGAAAAAATCTGCTCCGGCTGATTAATGACATTCTCGACCTCTCAAAAATCGAAGCCGGCCGTTTTGAGATCCAGAAAGAACCCGTTCATCTGCGTCAGATCCTTAACGATTTCAGGCAGATTTTCTCGCTGAAGATGATGCAGAAGCAGATTCAGTTTAAAATCGAATATGACCCCGATTTGCCTGAAACGCTGATTCTTGATGAGACCCGGCTCCGTCAGGTGCTGTTTAACCTGATCGGTAATGCCGTGAAATTCACTGAAACCGGATCCGTGACGGTTTCGGTTCATGTCCGGCCTGCGGGCGTCGCAGTCAACAGTAAGGATCTCAGCATTACCGTGTCCGATACCGGTATTGGTATTCCGAAAGATCAGCTGGAATCCATATTCGATCCCTTCCGTCAGCAGGAGGGCCAGAGCGTTAAACGTTTCGGCGGTACCGGGCTGGGGCTTTCCATTACCAAGCGCTTAGTGGAAATGATGGGCGGCACGGTAACGGTACAGAGCGAACCGGCTAAGGGATCCGCCTTCACCGTACATCTTACGGATGTACTGGTCGGCCGCCCTGAAGAATCCGATATCATCGCCCGGGATACCGATGAAACCGCGGTGAATTTTAACGAGGCGACGGTACTTATTGTGGAAGACGTAGAAACCAACCGCGATGTCGTCAAAGGGTTTCTCGAGCCCTGCCATGTGCGGATTCTCGAAGCCGAAAACGGCGAAGAAGCAATTGAGCAAACGAAGCTGCTTCATCCCTCGCTGATTCTGATGGATCTTCAAATGCCGGTGATGAACGGTTACAAGGCGACGCGTCTGCTCAAAAATGACGCCCGATACCAGAACATCCCTATTGTCGCTCTGACGGCGACGGCCATGAAATCCGATGAGGACGAGATTCACAAATTATTCGATGGTTTTGTCCGCAAACCCATAACCCGCAAAGCGCTGCTGGATGTTTTGATTAAATATCTTCCTTATACAATTGAAGAGACAACCGAAACGGAACCGGACGAAGCGGCAAACATGGAGGTATCCTATCCCGAGGCATTGCCGCTGTCTGCCGCATGCCGTGATTGGCTCAGGGACGCTATTCTTCCGGTGGTTATTGAAGGTCAGGTAGCCGTTTCCTCCGATCAGATGAAGGATCTTGCAGACCGCCTGATGAAAGGATCGGCGCGTTTTCATGTGGAAGTTTTCCGGAAAATCAGCGAGGATCTGATGCGGAACGTCAGCGTTTACAACATTACCAATATTGAGCGGCTGCTGGCAACCGTTCAGGAACGGATGGAATTCTGGATCCGTCCAGCAAAGGAATAGCTTATTCAAGCTATGCGCCGGTATTATTTCAAAGGGGTGTTCTTCATCACCATGGCCGCCTTGTTCTGGAGCAGCGCAGGCCTGCTGATTAAATGGACGACGCTGCCGGCGCTATCCGTGGCCATGTACCGTTCCCTGTGGGCAGGCGGTTTTTTATTGGTCTATTTTATGATTATCAAACGCAGACACGCGGGTAGAATCCGTTACCGCATCCGCTGGCGGGATTTCGGTACCGCCTTTTTTTATATGCTTACCGTTACCTTGTTTGTTGCCGCCAACAAATGGACCACGGCGGCCAACGCCGTTTTCCTGCAATACACCGCTCCGGTTTACGTCATTGCCATTACATATCTTTTTCTGAAGGAAAAAGTTTATCCTGCGGAAATCATCACCGTCATCCTTTGCCTTACGGGCATGGCATTGTTTTTCATGGAAGAGGAAAAATCAACCGCTTTATGGGGCAACCTCCTTGGTGTCGCCGCGGGCGTCGTGTTCGCGTTGCTGCAGATCTTTGTAAAAAAAACAAAGGTCAGTAGCGACGGCTCACCGGATGTTCAGACACAAAATATTCAGTCTACCTATCATCTGGCCATCGGAAACGGCTTAACCGTACTGGTAACGGCGTTACTGCTGACCGGCACGGGGTTTTTCAACGCGGGCGCCGATGTATCGTTAACGGAAGCGGTATTCCGTGGATTTACGATGACCGCTGATGATGCGGTCGTTCTGTTCGCGCTGGGGATCGGCCAGCTTGGGCTGGGCTATGTATGCTTTGCGAAGGGCGTACCGTATCTGTCGAGCGTGGAAATATCCATTTATACCCTGCTGGAGCCGATTTGTAATCCGATATGGGCGTACATTGGAATCGGCGAACAGCCCGGCCCATGGGCTATAGGCGGCGGCGGGCTCATCCTGACGGCGTTAATCTTCAACGCATGGTTAAACCGGCAGCGGAACGAATGCCTATGAAATCAAAGATTTTTTTATGCGGCTTCATGGGCAGCGGTAAAACCACCGTCGGACAATTGCTCGCAAAAGAACTCGGATATGCCTTTGCCGATACGGATCACATGATTATGAAAAACCTGTCATCGACAATAACCGACATATTCCTGCGTCACGGCGAAGCTTTTTTTCGCGAACAGGAGCGGCAGGTGATCCGCCAATTGATATTGCAGCCCGATCCGGTCGTCGTAGCGCTTGGGGGCGGCGCTGTTATTTATCAGAGCAATCTTGAGGATGTGTTAAATTCCGGTTTATTAATTTATTTGCAGTGTGACTGGCCGGTCATAACGGAGCGGCTTAAGGACACTAAAGAACGTCCGCTTTTCGATCCGAAAACCTCCGAAAAAGAATGGCAACGGCGTCAGAACTTTTACAAGTATGCCGCAATGACCGTCGATGTATCCCATAAAACACCCCAGCAAATAACGGTTGAAATAAAGGCGCTTATCAATCCGTAAATATTTTATGTAAGGCATGAATCCAATGGGCGTAAAGAATATATTAAAATTATTTTCTTGTCTTTAAAAAGGAAGCTTTTAAATTTAAAGTGGTTTTAACCAATCTTACAAACTGAAGGAGGCCTTTATGTTAGTCGGTCTTATTATTGGTGCCATACTTATCGGCGTGGGTGTACTGCTGATATTCCTGCGGACAAAAAAGCAAGGCATGTTGCTAGAGATCAAGTCCATTCAGACGTCTACGGCAAAAGAATTGACCGAAATGTGTGCGTCCATCAATCAGGAATTAGGAACAACCGGAGGATTCCGTCAGTTGGCCGAAGTGAAAGGGATTATTAAATGCGATACCCCGCTGACGGCTGAATTATCCAAACAGCCCTGCGTGTATTATGACATGAAAGTCGAGGAGCGGTATGAAGAAACGTATTGGGACAAGGATGCCAACGGTAACCAGGTCCGCAAAACTCGGACGGGAAATACAACCGTTTCCAGCAACAGCCAGCGCGTCAATTTCTATGTCGAAGATGCCACCGGCCGCATTCAGGTCAATCCCAACGGCGCCGATATCGATCCTGTGCAGGTTGTCAATAAATACGAGCCGCACACCGCCAACCAGACCCGAATTTCATTTGGTGGTTTTTCATTGAATCTCACCGCCGGAAGCACCGGTGATCGCAAAATTCTCGGCTATGAATACACCGAAAAAATTATTCCCCTGGACCGAAGCGTGTACGTGCTCGGGGAAGCTACCGACAGTTCGGGTGCGCTGATGATTCAGCAGCCGCAAGAGAAAGGAAAACCTTATATTATCACGCTGAAATCGGAGGAAGAACTGACCAAATCTACCGAATCAGCCATTAAAGGATTTATGATCGGTGCAATCGTTTGCTGGGTGCTGGGCGCGGCGGCGATTGTGTTTGGCATATTGAGTGGGAAGTAAATTTTCTTTAATAAAAAAAAGGGGGAAAGCATCTTTCCCTTTTTTTTTTTATTGTTCTCTAAAGGCACTCTAGCGATAAGCTGTCCGGCATATACGGGAATTATAACTTCGGATGCAGCGTCCGGTGAATCGTTTCCGACAATTGCTGGATGTCGAACGGCTTCTGAATATAAATGACCTGGTCTTTCATAACGCCGCGATGGATGATTTGATCATCCGTATAGCCGGAAGTGAAAATGACCGGTAAATCGGCGCGGATAATGTGCAGTTGGTCGGCCAGTTCCCGGCCGCTGATGCCGGGCATGACCAGATCGGTCAGGAGCAGGTCCACCTTTTCGCCGCTTGATACGAATAATTCGATGGCGGCTTCGCCGCTGGCGGCGGCCAGTACGCGGTAGCCCAGGTTTTCCAGCATGCGGGTAGTCAATTCGCGTACGGCGTCGTTGTCCTCGACCACCAAAATGGTTTCAGACCCTTTTAAAGGTTCCGTGTCAATTACTGGGCTCGAATCTTTGCCAATATCTAAGCCAGCCAGCGGCCATAATATACGGAATGTGGTTCCAATGCCCGGCTCGCTGTCTGCCTCGATGGAAGCGTTGTTTTGTTTGATAATGCCGTATACTGTCGAGAGACCAAGTCCCGTTCCGCGGCCGGTTTCTTTGGTTGTAAAAAACGGATCAAAAATCCGGCTAAGTACGGTGGCATCCATACCAATTCCTGTATCGATAATCGTCAGTTGCAGCCGCCGTCGGTCGCCGGCTTCGGCGGATAACAATCGCGAGTCCGCTTCCACCGTGGTTTCGGCCGTTTCAATCGTGATAATCTTTTGCGCATCAGGCTTTTTGTTTTCATGGATGGCATCGCGGGCGTTGACAATCAGGTTGATCAGGATTTGTTCCAGTTGGATCGGGTCGGCGAGAATAAGCGGAACGGGCTCGCGGAGACGGAGCTGGATATAGATATCCTCGCCAATCAGCCGCGTGAGCATTTTCAGAGAATCCTGAATCAGCCGGTTGATATCAATCAGTTTTGGGTTGATAATTTGTTTGCGGCTGAACGCGAGCAGCTGATTGGTCAGGAATTGGGCCCGTTCTCCGGCTTTTTGAATTTCAGATATTTTGTCGGCCACCGTGCGGTCGAGATGCCGGTCTTTCAGCATCAGCGAGGTGTATCCAGAAATCACCGTGAGAATGTTGTTGAAATCATGCGCGACGCCGGCGGCGAGTTGTCCCACGGCCTCCATTTTCTGGGCCTGTCGCAGTTGGGCTTCAAGCCGGTTACGTTCGGTGATGTCGCGTAAGATACCTTGTACGGCAACGCCGTTTTTGTATTCAATATACGATACCGACGCCTCGATATCGATTTCGCGGCCGGAACGCGTGCGTGCGGTAAACGAGTAATTGGGTGATAAGGTTTCTCCCCGAGCGGCACGGAGCACACGCTCTTCTATGACGGCGCGGCTCTTGGGCGCAACCAGTTGAATGAAATCAAAAGAGGGATCGTTGACTTCTTCGGCGCTGATTTCAAACAGTTCCGAAAAACGCCGGTTGATAATCTCAAAATGCCGGTTATATAACAGATAAATGGCATCGCTGGACTGCTCAATCAATTGGCGGTATTTTTCTTCGCTTTCCTGAAGGGCTTTCTCGGCCTGCTTGCGTTCGGAGATGTCCAGAAAAGCGCCGACCAGTCCGGCAACTTTTTTTTGGTCGTCATAAAATACATCTTTGATAAAAATGACGTCATGTTCGATGCCGTCTTTGTCTTTGATACGGAAATCATATTTCTGATGATGCGGATGCTGTAACAATTCCATATCTTTCTGGTGATAAGTCTCCGCTAAATCCGACGGCCAGCATTCATGGACGGTTTTACCGATAATATCCTCAGGCCGGACGCCCATCAACTCCGTGAAGGCCTGATTACAGCCGATGTATTTGCCGTGGGTATCCTTGAAAAATACCGGTGTCGGAATGGCTGACAAGAGGGATTCCGTGAAAGCCAGATGGCGTTGCAGGTCGGCACGGCTGGCCCGGAGCGCTTCTTCAGCCTGTTTGCGCCGGGAAATGTCGCGCATGGTGTACATGATGTGTTCGGGCCGACCCTGGTTGTCATAGAGCACCGAACCGTTCAATTCGGCGGTGAAGGCGCTGCCGTCCAGCCTCAGAACTTCGGCTTCAACATTGTTCATACTACCCGCGGCGAGAAATCGTTCCATAAGACTGAAAATATTCATTCGGCCTGATTCCGTAAGAAAATCAAACGCGTTTTTTCCAATCAGTTCATTTGGTCCGGAAGCCCCCACCATCTGCGCTTTGCGTTCGTTGCAGAATAATATGGTGCCGTCTGTTTTCAGGAGCGAAATTGCGTCCTGCGAAGTCTCAATGAGCGTTTTATACCGTTTTTCGCTCTCCCGCAGTTTTTCTTCCGCCCGGCGGATTTCAATGGCTTTGGCGAAAAGACTGGCGGTCGCTTTCAGCAGATCCAACTGCGTGGCCGGCCAGGAACGGGCGGAAAGGCAGTAGTCGTATCCGATGAATCCCCACCATTGCTGCTCAATGAAAATCGGCGCGATGACTATGGATTGGACATCCTGAGCGCGCAACAGTTCTTGTTCCGATTCCGGTAATTCACCGATGTTTCCGGAGATCATTTCGCCGGCCTGAAGCAGGTCCACCCAGCGGCCGTAGCCGGATGCCCGCAACGGAATATGCTGCAGTTCGGGATTCAGCATCTGAGCTTGTATGCCGGGCGCGCACCACTCAAAACGCTGGCTGGCAAATATTTCGTCTCCGTCACCGTTATGGACTTCAAAAATATAGGTTCGGCTTACGTCCACCGCCTGTCCTAATTTTGCCAGAATAGCGTCCATGTGGATTTCCCAGTCGGATGAGGTGAGAAACCGGTCGGCGGCGAACGCCATGGCTTCCAGTATGGTTTCCCGCTGGCGAATTTGATTTTCCATATCGCGTTGCTCGGTAATGTCCCGGTAAAAAGCCATCGTGGCCGGACCGTCGGATAATTCTACCGTTGCGATATTGATCTCGTACAATACCCGCTTTCCGTCCTGCCGCAGCCCGCGGCATTCGTAATGCTCCGGCACCGATAAGCCGGCGGCCCGGTCGCGGATGTAGGAGGCAATCCGGTCGCGGTCTTCGTGTGCAATGAAATCCATAACCGATGCGCCAATCACCGAATCTCTGGAATCCGCACCGACGCCTTTTATAAAGGCCTCGTTGGTATATAAAATCAATCCCTGTCGTGCCAGCAGAATGGGTATCGGCGAGGACTCGAATAATTTACGGAACCGTTCCTCGCTGCTTCGAAGGGCCTCCTCGGCCATTTTGGTTTCGGTTATATCCCGGCAAAACGCCATCGTCGCCGGCCCGTCCGATAAATCGAGCATCGCGATATGAACCGCTAACAACACCGTGGTGCCATCTTTGCGGATGCCCCGGCATTCGTAATGCTCCGGCGCCGGCAGATTTAAAGCCCGGTTTTGGATGTACGACGTTATGCGCTGTTGGTCCGCCCTTTCGATAAAATCCAGTATATTGAGTCCGGCAAACGTATCGGTGGCTTCGGCGCCCAGGGTTTTTTTAAAGGCTTCATTGACATATAGAATTTTTTCCTGCCGTACCAGCAGAATAGGCATGGGTGAATGTTCAAAAAGCTTGCGGAACCGCTCTTCGCTGGCCCGCAGCGCTTCTTCGGCAAGTTTCCGGTCGGTGACATCCCGAGCGGCGCCGACCAGGCCGATGATTTCGCCTTTTTCATTGCGAAGGGGCGTTTTAATCACGTCCAGATAAAGGAATTGGCCTTTCACGTTACCGTATTCATCAAAGCGTCCGGTTTGTCCGCTTTTAAGGACAACGGCATCGGAATCGCGGCAGATTTCGCCGAAGGTGTGCCACTGCGGATTTTCCGGATGGGCGGCGCGTTCGCGTTCCGCGAAAAACATATCGCTCTTGCCTATCGGTTCTTCCGTATCCTTCGCGTTCAGCAGATTTGTACAGATGGACTGATTGACGAATATATAATTTTTTTGAATGTCTTTTGCCCAGATCATATCCGGCAGATTGTCGGCCATGTTCCGGAACAGTTCCTGCAATTGCTTATACTTCCGTTGGCTGGCGGCCAGAGCCAGCTCCGCGCTTTTTTGTTCGGTAATGTCGATGTTCGTGCCCACCCAGCGGTAAGGCCGTCCGTTCGCGTCTTTCAGTAATTTGCCGCGCGTGATAATCCATCGCCACTCGCCGTTTTTATGGCGAAGTCGGTGTATGATTTCATAGTTCGCGGTAAGTCCTTTGAGATGATCGTCAACAGCTTTCCGGATTTTTGTCTCGTCTTCGGGATGCCAGAGATTACGCCATCCGGCAAAAGAGTTTTCGACCTCATGATCGTCATAACCGAGCATCTTTTTCCAGTATGGAGAAAAAACGACATGATCGTTGATCATGTCCCAGTCCCACATACCCGCGTTAGAGCCGTCGACGGCAATGTTGAGACGTTCCTCGCTTATGCGCAACGCCTCTTCCGCCCGCTTACGTTCCGTGATGTCGCGGACGATGGCCTGCAGCATCATACGGTTGCCGGCGATAATGCGGTTTAGCGAAACTTCCGCATCAAACGGGGTGCCGTCGTAGCGAAGGTGACGCCATTCAAAAAACTGGCTGTGGCCTTCAAAGGCCGCATGGATTTTTTTGAGCGCTTTTTCCCTTGAAGGACTTCCGTCGGGCTGTGTATCGGGTGAAAAACGATACGGCGGCTGGCCGATGATCTGTTCGCGCGTACAGCGAAACATTTCCAGCGTACGCCGGTTGCAGTCTATAAAACGGTCGTCTTTCATTAAAAAAATGGCATCGTTGGCGGATTCAAAAAGCAGGCGGTACCGTTCTTCACTTTCCTTAAGAATCGCTTCGGATCGTTTACGCTCGGTGATATCCGTGTGAATGCCGACAAGAGCGGTGACGTGGCCCGAGGGGTCTTTGAGTGGATAAGCGCGAAGAAAAATACTCAGTACTTTTTTTTCTTTGGAATACATCAGCACTTCGCCGTTCCATATCTCTCCGGACTGGATTGTTTTAAAAACTTCCCGGCCTTGTGTCTCATTAACGTAGAGCGTTGCCGGCGGGTCTTCACCAATGGCGCCGAATAAATCGTCAAAAGCTTTGTTCTGGTAGAAATGCCGGCCCTCGGGCGTTGACATGCCCACCGCATCCGATGAATGCTCCACCGAGGATTTAAAAATTTTTAATATCTTGTCAGTTTGTTTTTTCTCAGTGATGTCCAGTGCCAGCGCGATGACGACTTTTTTCCCCTGATGATAGCCGGGGTATAAACGGACGTCCTTCGGAAATATCTCGCCGTTCCGGCGGCGACCCCAGTATTCAAACTGCTGGGGTTTACCGCGATAAGCTTTTCGCACGGCGGCGGCTACGGCTTTCAGATCATTTTTTCCGGGGGCGCTGATAAACTCCGGAGTTTTACCGATGAAAAAAGCCCTGGGGTAACCATACATGGCCTCGGCGCCTTTATTAACATCCAGAAACACGCCGTTTTTATCCTGAATGTAGATGGCTTCCAAAACACTGTTAAACAAATCCAGGGAACTATAATTGTCGCTCGTCTTTGTCACAGGTGTCCGATTGCCAGACAGCTTTTCTTTACGCGTCGTTGCCGATGATTTTTGGCGCGTTTTAATGCGGCGCGCCGCTTTACCCCGCGACGTTTCTTTCTTTTTTATACCGGATGAGCTCATGGTTGTTTATGGATGCGTTCGAATCTCCACATGGAATCTAAGAAACAAATAATACTATGACAAGTAAAAAACCTTATAGCAGGTAAACAGCTTTATCATCGGACCAGTTCGTAGCGTACGCTCATTTTCAGTGTAAATTGCACGGCGGGTTCAATGATCATCGGGTTAATAACAAGATCAAATCCTTCTACGGAAAGGCCGTTGTAAAAGAAAGTTTTGGATTTTCTTTTTTCCTTGATCCAGCTGTCGGTCTTGGAGGATGAATAATACGCGCTTTTCTTAATATTACCGCCTTCATAAGCAAGATAGGAATTGTACATTTCGGATGGGAAATAAATTTCGTAATCTTCGGTATAAACCTGGGCGTTGGTTTTCAGCTTGACATTTAGTTTCTGGGCGTACAGGTCTTTTTTCCTGTGGATAATTTTTACGGCTTCCTCAAACAGGCGGCTGCGCAATTCCGTGCTGCTGTTGACATAATAGTCCACCTTGACCAGATCATAAATCTCATTTTGCGAAGCCAGAACCGCCAGCGTGTCAAACAAAGAACGCCGGTCAAAACGGACCGTGACGTTTTTTTGAACTTCAAAACCTTCCAGCTTTTCTTCCGCCACGTTCCCGGTCAGCGCATAATCGTAGATGGGGTGTTCGCTGATAAAATCAATAAACAGGTCACTGTCCGGTATATTCATTTTTTTAAGATTTTGCATGAATGCGTTAATCCGTGTGTCCAAACGGCTGACACATTGGGATATTGTTTTGGACTCTTCTTTCACAGCCCATACCGCGACATATTGATCCGCTTTGACGTTAATTAAAACGGCGGCGGGAATCAGCAATGTGGTATCGCTCAGGTAAATTCTGTCGTATGAGGTGGCCGAGGATTTGGAAGAGGACGAATGGGAGTAATCGGTGTAACCTCTTTCGTATTCAACATTACCGCTCACCTGAGCGTGCAGTGCCGTTATGCCGATAAATATCAAACCAAACAAATATTTTTGCATAAATGTAAGCCTTAAATAATAAAAAAGGATTAAGTGGGCGCCTGTGCCGCTTGTGTAAAGATTAAAATATTACTTTTTGGTTTTTTTCGGCATTAAGCTTTCGGCAAACTTAGCGTGATCTTCAACCGCTTTCTTACCCGCGGCCGATGCGGCTTCCATATCGGCTTTGATTTTAGTCAGCGCGTCCTTGTCGGCATTCAGGTTTTTCATGACTTCCTCATGCGGTTTATTCGGATCATATTTTTTGAATCCCTTCATCCATGTGCTCATGCCTGCTTTGGCGGCAGTGATGAGGCCTTTCGCCGCGGTGATATCGTCGGCATTATGGCCGACGATCTTTTTAGCCAGCGATTTGTCCTTGGCCAGTTCGTTGTGCTGGTTCAGAGCGGCGTCCAACTGTGCGTCCAGTCCGTCGAGTTCTTTCTGCATGGCCATCAGATCGTCGTGCAGTTTCATAACCTCGGCGTTAAGGGCTTTTTCTTTTTCAAGCAGGTCTTTGCTTTTTCCGCATGCCATGACGACCATCAGACTGACAATTGTGATAAAAAACATTCGTGATTTCATGGGTAACTCCTTGGTTATAGGATTAGTTGTGTAGGATTAAATGTTTTGTCATTATCGTTCACGTTTGCTTTCAGGGTTTCCTTTCAGGTGATTTCGTATCCGGGCCACTTCTTAAAAAAATAAAGAAAATCATCGAAAAACAAAATAAAATAATAGACAGAAAAATTTAATTGTTTTGTTTATACGTTTGCATTATTTTGTGTTATGATAAATTGCGGAACATCCGGATTACAGTATGTTGCATACAGTTCGTATGATTCGCGGGGAATTTAATATATCACAAGGAACATCGGCATGAGCATTTCCGATCAGATACGTGCAGCGGGAGTTGTCGGCGCGGGCGGCGGCGGTTTTCCGACCTATGTTAAAGCGGCCTCTACGGTGGAATTCGTCTTAGCCAACGGCGCGGAATGTGAGCCGCTGATACACAAAGATTACGAAATCATGGTTCATTATCCGGAACCGATCGTCGAAGGCATGAAATTGATGATGGAAAGCGCAACCGCAAAAAAAGGTTATTTCGGGATTAAAAGTAAAAATAAAAAAGCGATTGACGCCATTAAGCCGTTTTTGAAAAACACCGCCATTGAAATAACCGAACTCGGCGATTTTTACCCGGCCGGCGACGAATACGAACTGGTCTACCTGGCCACCGGGCGTCTGATTCCCGCGGGCGGCATTCCGCTAAACGTCGGCTGCGTGGTGAATAATGTCGAAACGTTTTATAATGTGTATAACGCCTCGAAAGGCATTCCGCTGACGCAGAAATTCCTTTGCGTTACGGGAGCGGTAAAGAAGCCTTCGGCGTTTTTTGCGCCGATTGGCACATCGTTTCGTGAACTGATTGCGCACGCCGGCGGATCGACTGTAGATGCTTTCGGGATTTACATCGGCGGCACGATGATGGGGACGCTGACGCTTGATCCTGACGAAGTGGTTACCAAAACAACCGCCGGATTGATTGTCCTGCCAAAGGATCACCTGCTGATTAAAAGGAAGAACCAGCCGGAGAAAAACTGGCACCGTATCGGCAAATCGGCGTGCGACCAGTGCAGTTACTGCACGGAATTCTGTCCGCGATATCTGCTCGGATATGATGTCCAACCGCATAAAGTCATGCGCACGCTGGGATTCACCACTGGCGGCGCTTCCATGTGGAACAACCTCGCGGAGCTGTGCTGCGCCTGCGGATTGTGCACACTGTATTCCTGCCCCGAAGACCTTTTCCCGAAAGAGGCCTGCGACCGCGCCAAAGCCGCCATGCGGAAAGAAGGCATTAAGTATAAGCAGAACTTTCCCGTCAAAGTCCATCCGATGAAGGAATCGCGCCGCGTGCCCATCAAACAGCTTGTGAAACGGCTGCAATTGCAGATGTACGACGTGCATACGCCGTTTAATGAAAAAAGTCCGGAACCATCGAAGGTTAAAATGCTTCTCAAACAGCATGTTGGTGAAAAAGCCCAGCCCGTGGTAACCGTAGGCGAAAAAGTGGCCGAAGGGCAAATCATCGCCGATGTTCCCCAAGACAAACTCGGCGTGCCGGTTCACGCGTCCATCAGCGGAACGGTGGAACAAATTACCGAACATTTCATCACGATTAAATCATAGGAACGGTCATGGAAAAAAATTCAATCGGACTCATCGAACTGACCAGCATCGCCTCCGGCATGCTCGCCGCCGATATTATGCTGAAAACCTCCGCCGTGGAACTGATTTTATCGCGTACGATCTGTTCCGGTAAATACATGGTGCTCATCGGCGGGGATGTCGCCGCGGTGCAGGCCGCCGTGGACAGCGCCGTGCATACCATTGATACCGCGGTCATCGATCATTTCGTCATACCCAACGTTCATCCGTCGTTGTTTCCCGCGCTGTCCGGACATACGCGTATCGATGCGCTGGAGGCATTAGGTATTCTCGAAGCTTTTTCGGTTGCTTCGCTCATCGAAGGCGCCGACGCGGCGGTAAAAGCGGCCAACGTCGAACTCATTGAAGTTCGGCTCGCCATGGCCCTTGGCGGCAAGGCGTTCTGTACGCTCACCGGCGAAGTCGCCGCGGTGACCAGCGCGGTCGAGGCCGGCGCCCGGATCATCGCCGAAAAAGGGTTGCTGGTCAATAAAGTCGTCATCCCGGCGCCGAGACAGGAACTGCTGTCGGAGATGATCTAAAACGCTCTGCCCGCGTGACACACAAAAAATTCGAAATCGAATACGGGGTCAGAACGTCTTAATCGGCAGTAACGTCTTATTTCCATGCCGTAATATGTACACCCTTTTCGTAAGTTTCAAGAATAAGAAACCGAATGTAATCAAAACAGATGATCAAAAAACCATACTCATCTACAAATCATTAGCAATTAAATTGATAGGACTTTTATGCAGAAAGCAGAGGAGAACGCAGCAATATCAGATGATGTGAACACTGATACAATGGAACCATTGGAAAATATAAATCATATCGCAAGAACAACGCCAGGCAAAGATGCAGGGAGCGAAAAGCAACCGGTTTTGAAAAATAAAATTCATATTAAAAAATCGATTACCGATTATCTTTTCGATTTCATCATGCTATTTCTTGCCGTGACCGCAGGCTTTTTTGTTGAAAATGTCAGGGAAAATTATGCCGAACGAAGTCGCGAAAAGCAATATATTGCCAGTCTGATACGGGATCTTGCCGCCGATACTTTGAGCATGTCAGCAATCATTGAAAGCACAAAAAAACAGGCCAATGGCATTGACACATTATTAACAATACTCGATAAACCTAAATCCAATTTCTTCGTTAGTGATGTTTATTATTACTCATTCCGCTATATGTTCAATGCAACATTTTTCTCTCACACAGACGGCACTATTACGCAGTTGAAAAACGCCGGAGGTCTGAGGCTTATCCGTCAAGGCGTTGCGGACAGCATCATCGAATATTACTCTTTAGCCGATAATGTCAAATGGAATACGGATTTCGGACTGGCGCAATTCAATAAGGTATTGGAACTGGAAAAATCTTTGTTTGATTTTAAAACGCTTCGGATCAACCGGTTTTCACAAGTACTAACGCCGCATCAAAAAAGCGCATTGTCTTTTATGACGAGCGAACCGCTCATTCTGAATCGTTTTTACGCGGAAACCTTCTTTTTACTGGCACAGTTAAATAATTGTAACCGCTTACTCATGCAGCTCAAACCCCGTGCCGGGTTTTAATCGAATTTTTAAAACAGTCCTACCAGCTCCAATGAATGTACTTGTTATAACCAAATCATGAAATAATCATATGCAATTTTTCATCAATTATCTTTATAAACAACAAAAAATTATTCTTCCTCTTTCCTTATTTCTTGTTCTGATCGCGATATCGTTTCGGTTTGACAGTGACAAAACCGAATGGTTGTGGAATGATCTTCCCTTTATCGCTGTAACGATGGTTTCTGTTGCCGTGCTTCTGGTTTATGTCTGGATAAATATTGAAAGAGCAAAAATCCAGACCCAGATAGACAGAATCAAAAACAACACATCAGGAGACAATGCGACCGATGAAAAACTGGACTTGTTAACAGACCGGCAGAGTGAGATTTTCAAGTTGATCATTCAGGGAAAATCCAACAAAGAAATTATGGATGACCTTGTTATCGAATTAAGCACGCTCAAAACGCATATTAACCTGATTTATAAGAAACTGGGAATTAAGAGCAGAAAAGAAGTTAAATTGTACATGAAAAGCAACAAATCAGATTAATATTTTCACGGTTTCAACCCCTTTTCAACCCTTTTTCAACCTTTCTTCAACTTTTATTTCATTCAATCCATTGTATCTTGAGGAGTAACTTATTTATCTTTATCAAGAAAGGATTGTTATGAAAGCGAAAAAAATCTTTATGAGCCTGGCTCTTTTCAGTGTTATGAGCTGTTTCGCGTTTTATTTTAATGAAACCGGTATTAAATGGGCATGGAATAATAATTTCTTCATACCGGTTATTTTAATTTTATTGGGGGCAATTTTTGCCTTTTTATGGAAAACAGGTAATAATCCGTAAAACGGTTGTGCATAGTGCCGAATTTTTCTAATAAGTAAGTTCCGATAATCGCCCGCACCCTTTGTTGTTAATCGATTCATAAAATCGTTATCTAAAAAGGTGCGGGTTTGGATAATATTTTTACTTGAATTCCATGACTGAGTTATTAATTTGTTATTGTACAATTAAGAACCAATAGATGGAAAAGATGGAATAATAGGCATGAAATTATCCCTAAAAAAACCCGAACTGATGGCTCCTGCCGGCAACCGGACGATGCTGACCGCGGCGGTGCAGAGCGGAGCTGACGCCGTGTATTTCGGAGTCGACAAACTCAATATGCGCGCCAAAGCGGATAATTTCACGCTCCGGCAACTGCCTGCCGTTGTAAAATACTGCCATGACCATCGGGTGAAAGCTTATTTAACGCTGAACACGATCGTGTATGAGCGTGAGCTGCGGTTGCTGGATCGTATCATTACCGTCGCCAAAAAAGCTAAAATCGATATGATTATTGCGTGGGATTACGCCGTAATCGAACGATGCAAAAAACATAAAATACCTTTCTGCATTTCCACCCAGGCGTCGCTTTCCAATTCCGACGCATTGAAGTTCATCAAGCGAATTGGTGCAAAGCGTGTCGTTCTCGCGAGGGAATGTTCTCTGAAAGACATTAAGAAAATCAGGAGAAAATCGAATTTTGAACTAGAAGCGTTCATTCACGGCGCGATGTGCATCGCGGTCAGCGGACGGTGTTTTCTGAGTCATGAAATGTTCGGTAAAAGCGCCAACCGCGGCGAATGTTACCAGTCCTGCCGGCGCGAATATGAAATGAAAGATACGAAATTGGATCAGTCGATTATTGTAGGATCGGATTACATTTTATCATCAAAAGATTTATGCACCATCGAATTCATTGATCAGCTAATCGACGCCGGTATTGATGCCTTCAAGATCGAAGGCCGCAAGCGCAGTCCGGATTATGTGGCGACGGTTACAGCCGTTTACCGAAAAGCCATTGACCTGCATATTGAAAAAAAACTAACGGGCGAAATCAAACGGCAATTATTTGAGGAGTTGAAAGCCGTTTATAATAAAGGATTCACAGACGGTTTTTATTTTCAGAAACCGGACCAGGAAAGTATTGCTAATAAAGAAAACAGCGAGGCGACCGAGAAAAAGGAATATATTGGGAAAGTGATCAATTATTATAAAAAAAACCATGTCGTTCATGCCCGTATAGAATCAGGGCGGTTGCATGTTAAAGACAAGATATTATTAATCGGACCAACAACCGGCGTGGTCGGAATCACGGTTGAACAAATCCTGCTAAATAACCAACCCGTGAGTCGGGCCGCAAAGGGTACGGATATTACCTTTTCATGCGAATCGCAGGTCCGGATGAACGATAAAATCTATCTTGTACGTCCCGTGATATCATAACTTGAAAGCGCAGTTCAAAAGTTTTTTACTCAATCGCTTTTCGTTTTACTTTAGAACAGCCTCGAATACACTCAGGATGTGTCCTGACAGACTGATTCTGATACCGGAAACTTCCGTTTTGGTTCTAAAGCAGGGCCTCCATACTTGGTTTCGGGAATCGTGTTGTCGTTGGTTATAAAAAACAGCATCAGGTATAGGTAGTACTCGATTGATGGATCTTTGTCAGATAAAGTAAATGTTTTCTTTTATGATACAATTTTTTCATAAGGCATACATTAACATAAAATACCAATTGAATTTTAAGAACGGGCCATTATATTAGTTAGAAAAGATTATAAACAAAATTTTAAAAATGATGACTATAAAACAAATCTTACCACTGATAGTATTTATCACGGAACTGTGTTTCGCCCAGGAATCGGGTCAATATCCTGATCGTATCGTATTGAATCTAACGGCTGAACCGCAAACCAGCATAGCGGTTACCTGGCGCACAAATAAAGCGATCCAGCAGCCCCTGGCGCAATTTACCGAAGAAACCGACAGCCTCAATTTTGAACGTCTGGCCATTAGCATCCCAGCAGTTTCCGAAAAAGTAGTTCTGGACAGTGTGAACATGGTGTTTCATCATTCCGCGGTTATTAAAAATCTGAAACCGTCAACCCGGTATGTTTACCGCGTTGGCGGGGATTCGGTCTGGAGCGAGTGGAACACGTTCACCACGGCCAAAGAGGGACAGTCGCCTTTGACGTTTGTATACCTCGGCGATCCGCAATACGGTTTTCGGGATTATCTGCCGCGCCTTTTCCGGAGGGCGTTGATGACGGCGCCGGAGGCTGCGTTCTGGCTCTATATCGGCGATCTGACCACCGCGCCTAAAAAAGACGCGCAATGGAACGATTTATTTTTTTCATGGGATTTTGCGCCGCGCATCATGCCGTCGGTGATGATTCCGGGCAACCATGAATATTCCGCCGTCAGCAAAGCGACAATGCATGTCCGCGATCTGACGCCTCTGTGGCGGGCGCATTTTACCCTGCCGGAGAACGGCCCCGAAACCCTGAACGAAACAGCGTATTATTTCGATTATCAAGGCGTGCGCTTTGTCATGCTGAACGGCAATGAGCGGCTTTCACAGCAAGCGGCCTGGATGGATTCCCTGCTTGCGGCGAATCCGAACAAGTGGACCATTGCCGCTGTGCATCAGCCGGTGTTTTCTATGGGCGGCAAGAGGGACGAGGACAATATCCGCGATACACTGATGCCGGTGTTTGATAAATATTCTGTGGATCTCGTGCTAACCGGCCACGACCATGTTTATTCGAGAAGTCACAAACTGAAAAACGGACAGGTCGTGGGCGATACGGATAAAGGCACCGTCTATGTCGTGTCGGTTTGCGGGACTAAGCAGTATAAGATGAATCTTCAATACAAGAACCTGCTGGCCAAATACGCCGCCAATGTGACCCTGTTTCAGATTATTACGGTAAACGGTAATCGACTGCAATATACTTCATACACGGCATCGGGTAAAGTGTTTGATGCGTTTGAGCTTGTGAAGTAAGCAAAATATTTTGTTTAATAATTAATGACCGGTCCGGATTCCACCAACACGTTCCGTTGTTCTTTGGCATGTACACCGAATGGCGAGCGCCCGCTCACAATTATATATCCATGTTGGGCGCATAAAAATACGGCGCGAAGTATCTCGGCGCTCCGGATGCAGGTAAGGTCAACGTATTAAACGATTGGCCGAAACACACGGGTTAACGCGCCGCGTAAACGTCAGGCAAAAGCTATTATCCCGGGGCAACACGGTCCGGATTTGCGCAAGACCTTGTGCAGGCGTCCGATTCATCAAACGGTTCCGCGAACTCCAATTCGGGCGCGTCGGCGTGGCGTACCGGTTGCGGGCCGCGGTAAATAAAAACGTCCTTTTAAATTCAATGATGATAATTTTAATGAAACCGTTATTACACAGGCAGGATCGGGCTTCGCCTGAGCCATCCGGATACCGTTACCGTCATTTATACGATACAAATCCGCTTGTAGAAAAAGGCGAACGGTTGGCAATAGTTAGAGGGGATAAACTACGGTTTCCGAAGATCCACTTTCACATCCAAAATCTGATCCACGTAAAAGAAACGGCCTGAACCCATCACGTCGCAGTGACGGAAAGTAAACTGTCTGAATGAAATTGACTTTTTACGTATGCGCTTTTCTTTACGGATGCGGTCCAGCTCTTCCTTGGGGGTCGAATCAATGATAAGCCGTATACGTTCGCCGATTTCATTAAGAATTAATTCCTCATTCGAAGGATAGTACTCTTGAGCGTTAGCGCCAAGCATCACTTTGCCGTCATGCCAGCGTCCCGGATTTTTTTTGGCGGCTTTCTTATAGAATGTGAATGAATCCAGCAGGGCGGGCAAGTTGTTCCATTCAGCCGCCGGCAGGCATGCCGTATAACCGCTGAGGGAAGGCCGGTAATCATACGCATCATCCGGAGTGGTTTTGGGTTCATAGTCCGGGTACATGGAATGAATGGCGTCTGTTTGGTCGATTTCGGAACCGGCAAACATCAGACGCTTAAGTTCTTTTGCCCAGAAGTTACTAAGTCCGGCTGAATACCAGGAAGCACTTCGTAAGTAAGCGTCAATCCGTTCCCGGCACTTCTGGTAATAGGCCTTTCGGTAATAAACGGGGAGTCCGTTTACAGCTTCGGTGAATGTTTCCAGAAAAATCCGTAAAACGCTGTCCGTTGTCGCCGCTACACGGCTGTCGGTATCAGTAAAGGGCTGGAATATCCACTGTTCATGAATGGGACCGTAATCGGGTATCAGATACTGGTGTATCATTTTATGAGCAGGCAGGCCGTCGGGAATTGATTTTGGTATCGCTTGGCTTCCGGGCCGGGCCATTTTTAGTTCGATGAAGTAAGGATATTCTTCTAAGCTGATAACCTGCCAACCGTCGGATAGAGTAAAACTGTCCGTTTTCCGTATCCTTGCATGGCAGGAATCATAACCGATGGATTTTTTAAAAAGGTCGTCAAATGTACAGGCTTTCAGTATGTTATTTTGTTCCGTAATTGGAAAGTTTTTTTTGTAGATGATGGCGTCTTTGTTGACCGTCATAAAATCCGGACTGACGACGGCTCCATTGGATTGCGCCGTGATTTTTTTCTTATAAAGATTCTGCCTTGGAATAATTATGTATTCCGCAAGGGTCACGGAATTGTCTTTCAAACGGAATTCTACTACGAGCGCGTTGGCGCTGTCAGGCGCAATGTAATTAATGGATTCCGCAGACGCCCACCGGCAGACCAGTTCGGTTGTGCTGTCCATTTCCGCGGCGTGCAGAAGTTGCAGCGCGAGGCTCAGTATTTTAATCCATTCGATGGGATGCATATTCATTTCCCTGAAAGATGGTTGTGCGGAACAGCGCAACCATAAAGTATTTATATTTTACCACTTCAGCAATAATTTTATCAAAAGGAATTTCGTAAAAACAGCTGGTACGGTTAGCGGTACATGGTATCGGTTGCGCGGGGATGGATAGATATTGGTCTCGGGTTCGTCTTTAACAAAAACGCCAGTCCTTATAGAAACAGGACTGGCGAGGCTTGATGTGCGTCCACTAGGAATCGAACCTAGAACCTCCAGATTAAGAGTCTGCTGCTCTGCCAGTTGAGCTATGGACGCATAACACCATCGGGGGGGTAGTATAAAAAAAAGAAAGGGATAAATCAAGAAAAATATTTTTATTTTTTATTGAAATTCCGTTATAAATTGATTAAGTATTTACGCTTTTTGTAAACGTTAATTAACATTACCCATAACCAGAAACCAAGGATAATCTATGAAATCCCAATGGTTGTTAATCCTGTTAGGAATGAGTATGATCCTGTACGCCTGTAGCAGCGGCGGAGATACTTCCAATCCGCTTCTAAAAACCTTCAATACGCCGTTCCAGGTACCGCCTTTTGATAAGATCCAAGAAGGCGATTTTCTGCCGGCTTTCAAAGAAGCCATCAAAGCGCAGGAAAAAGAAATTGCCGACATTACATCCAATCAGGCAGCGCCGACCTTTGCCAACACGGTGGAAGCGCTGGACCGAAGCGGCCTGTTGCTGAATACTGTCAGCGCCATTTTCTTTAACCTGTCTTCCGCCAATACCAGCGATTCCCTGCAGAAAATAGCCAAGGAAGTGGCGCCGCTATTGTCCCAGCATAACGACAATATATCGCTGAATAAGGAATTGTTTAAGCGGATTAAAGCTGTTTACGACGCCAAAGACAAGCAAAATCTTAGCGGCGAACAAAGCCGTTTACTGGAGGAAACCTACAAAAACTTCATCTTCGGCGGCGCCGGCCTTGATGAAAAACAGCAGGAACGTCTTCGGGATATTAATAAAGAATTGTCCCTGCTCAGCCTGAAATTCGGCGACAACCTGCTGGCCGAAACCAACGGCTTCCAGCTGGTGATTGATAAAAAAGAAGACCTGGCCGGGTTGCCGCAGAACCTGATTGACGGCGCAGCTCAAACCGCCAAGGAAAAAGGCCAGGAAGGCAAATGGATGTTTACTCTGCACAATCCGAGCGTCCTGCCGTTCCTGCAGTATTCCGAAAAACGGGAACTTCGCGAGAAAATATGGCGGGCATGGACCAATCGCGGCAACAACAATAACGAATACGATAATAAAGAGACCATAAAAAAGATCGTGAATCTTCGTCTGGAACGCGCCAAACTTTTCGGGTATAAAAACCACGCCGAGTATGTGCTGGCCCGCAACATGGCGCAAAACCCGGGCCGCGTCAATGAGTTGCTGATGCAGTTATGGGAACCGGCTTTAAAGGTCGCCAAGAAAGAAGCCGCCGATATGCAGGCGCTCATCAAAAAGGAAGGAAAATCCTTTAAACTGGAACCGTGGGACTGGCGGTATTACGCTGAAAAAGTGCGTAAAGAAAAATATGACCTTGATGAGGAACAATTAAAGCCCTATTTCGAACTCGAGAGCGTTAAAAAAGGTTTGTTCACCGTTGTGAACAAGCTATGGGGCCTCAAGATGATTGAAAAACCGGAGTTGCCGAAATACGACAAAAACGTAACGGCCTACGAAGTGCAGGAAGCCGACGGAAAGCATATCGGCATTTTGTATATGGATTTCTATACCCGGGCCAGCAAACGCGGCGGCGCCTGGATGGACAATTACCGCAACCAATATATCAAGGACGGCAAGGACATCCGTCCGGTTGTTACTAATGTGTTTAATTTTTCCGCGCCGACCGCCAACACGCCCACCCTGCTGACTTACGACGAGGTCAGTACTGTGTTTCATGAATTCGGTCACGGGTTGCATGGTCTGCTGACGAAATGCAATTATGTCAGCCTCTCCGGCACCAATGTCGCGCGCGATTTCGTGGAACTGCCCTCGCAGATTATGGAAAACTGGGCTGCCGATACCGCCGGACTGAATCTGTTTGCCAAACATTATAAAACCGGCGAAGTGATTCCGCCCGCGTTGGTGGATAAAATCACGAAGAGTCAGTACCACGACCAGGGTTTCGCGACCGTGGAATACCTTGCGGCATCGATACTGGACATGAAATACCACACGATGACCGAACCGTTCAATCAGGATGTCAACCGGTTTGAGGCCGAAGCGATGAAACAGATTGGACTGATTCCGGAAATCATCAGCCGGTACCGCAGTACGTATTTCGCGCATATTTTCAGCGGCGGATATTCTGCGGGATATTACAGCTACATCTGGGCGCAGGTGCTGGACGCCGATGCGTTCGATTATTTCAAACAGAACGGCGTTTTCGACCAGAAGACCGCGCAATCATTCCGCAGTAATATCCTGGAGCGCGGCAATACTGAAGAACCCATGGAACTGTATAAAAAATTCCGCGGCGCTGAACCCAGCATTCAGCCTCTGTTGAAGCGAAAAGGTCTGATATAGGTCACGCCAAAATATTTTTTAAAGGACAGCTCCCTGCAGGCCTGCGGGGAGCTGTTTTTTTATGATGGTATTAATCCGGAATGGCTTGCGGCAACCGCTACCCGAAGATGATGGTAAAGAATTCAATCATTAGGCCACCGTCGGCAGCGAAAAACTGAACGTGGAACCTTTGCCGAGTTCGCTCTCGACCCAGACTTTACCTTTATGCAGTTCCACGATTTTTTTAACGATTGCCAGGCCGAAACCGGTGCTGGATTCTCCGCCGGTGGGCCGGGCGCTGAGTTTCTTGAAGCTGGTGAATATTTCCCGCAAATCATTCTCGCTCAGCCCCTGGCCGGTGTCCCGGATGTGGGTGATAACCGCGGTTGGCGAAGCTTCGCAGTAGACGCGAACCGAACCGCCGGGGAATGTGTATTTGATGGCATTGCTGAGCAGGTTGTTGACGACTTCAATAATACGGATTTTATCCACCGTTACCATCGGTAGATCACTGCGTTTTTCGATGTTCAGCGCAATATTTTTCATCATCGCCGTCTTGCGGTGCATTTTTTCGCACTCCTCAAGGATGACGGCCATATTTTCCCTGTGCAGTTCCAGACTGACTTTGCCGGCTTCAATAGCGGATATATCCAGCAAGTCGGATATTAATTGTACCATATCGCGACCGGATTTGAGGACCATCGAGAGATCGTTGATAGCGTCCTCTTTGTTAAAACGTCCGGATTTAAGGTCCTCTACTACCAGTTCCACAAAACCGATTACCGCGCCCAGCGGGCTTCGTAAGTCATGCGCCGCAATACCGAGAAACTCGTTTTTCTTTTCGTTGACGATTTTCAGTTCCTCGAGAATGTTAGCCTTGATGAAAGCCGACGTGATATGCTCTTTCAGCGTAAACAACAGGTGAAGGTCCTGGGAAGAAAAACCCGCGCCGGCGTCCAGGTTGTCAAATATAAAATAGCCCTCGGTTTTTTGTTCCACGTGTATCCGCAGGATTAAGCGGGACGGCGGTGCACCTAAGATTTCGTCGATGGCGTGCTTATCCGTTATCGCTCCCGCCTTGAGCAGATAGATGTCTTCGAAAAGGCGATCGGCCCGGCCGATCAGTAACGTCTCAACCTCGGACAGTGTCAGTACCAGACTGGTCAGCGAAGGCTGGCTCCATCCCCGCGTCATTTTGACTTTAAAATTTTCGGATTCGCGGTCCTGAACGAAAATACAGGCCCGGTGGGCGTTCCGGAGTATGTTGACCTCTTTAAGCAGGGTTTCCAGCAACGCGGAAAAATCTATTTCCGAGTTGATGGCCTTCACAATCATATTGATTTTCTCCAGTTCCTCTTTCTTTTCCAGAAGATCCCGCGTCCTTTCGGCAACCTGCTTTTCAAGTTCTTGTTTCTGAGCCTCGATCAGCGCCTTGTGTTCCGCTTCTTTCTCACGTTTGAGTTTTTCCTTTTGCAGGGTTTGTTCAGCCAGTTCCTGCTTAAGCATATTGAAGCGGTTGGAAAGCCCCAGCGAAAGGAGCGTCGTCTGCATGATGATACCGATCAGCATGCTGTAATTTGTAATGAAGGTGCTGGGCAGAATTCCGAAAGATTTAAGCGCAAACAGATTGACGCCGAGAAGGTAGGCAACCCATCCCAGAAGAAAATACCGTGCCGGGCGGTAGCCTTTGGTCCAACATAAAATGCCGCTGGGAACCAGGATAACGGACATTATCAGCGATAAGACTGCTATCATCGAAATAGCAACAGGATAATTACCGATGAGCGATAACAGGATTGGAACCAGCGTGCCTGCCATATAAATATTAAGGATCAGGTTGACTTTTGGTATAATGACTTTTGTTTGCAGATACGCTTTGGTAAATTGCGCACAGAAGAGTAGCGCCAAACCCAGGAATAACGAAATGCTGGGGTTGTTCAGCGCCGGATTGCCGGGCCACAGCAGTTCATAGGCGTACCCGTCAAGACCCATCTGACCGATAATATAGAATGAGATATATAACACGTAATAGAGATAGCTTTTATCCTTGATCGTAAAGAAAAAGAAAAGGTTATAAAGAGCCATTAGAACCAATATGCCGTAAAAACCGCCATAGATAAATTGTTCTTTAAGCGTTTTGGATAGAAATACGGTTTCGCTGCAGAGTTTCAGCGGTAACTGGATGGAACTCTCCCCGTGCACACGCATATAGAAAACATATTCCTTACCCGGCGACAATGACAGACGAAATATAATATTTCGGTGACGGTATTTACGCTGGTCAAAAGAAATTTGATCGCCGGATTGAGAAGCGATCCAATGGCCGGCGGTATCAGTCTGGTACAGTGTTACATAATCCAGCAGCGGGTAACCCACCTCAAGAAACCAGTCCGTATTTTTGGCGTCTTCATTCTTGACCCGAAATTCAAACCAGAAAACCGATTTTGAAAATCCGTAATTCGGTATACCGCCTTCAGAAACGACAAATCGCTTTTGGTTTTCTTCAGTGAGAATCTGATGGATGTCCAATACGCTTTCTTTGTCTTCAAGAATGCGGAGGTAGTCGTGTACGGTATATTCGCTCTGTTCCGGTGTGATGAGGATCTGCGGCGTAACCGATGCCTGCCAAGCGTGGTTTCCGGCATTCAGAAGTACCGGCAGTAAAAATTTCCACGCCATGCAACTCGCTAAAAACAAACGTTGCGCTTTGATATTCAGATGGCGCATTAAAATCCGTTTTGTTATAATGTAGGCAGAAAAGGACCTTACCAAAAAATAAGCAATATGCTACTTGTTTTCAAGTATAAACTTTTTGATCAGCCATTTAACCGAACGATAAAACGGTGCCGATAATAAAAAAGCCTCAGTCTGTTTGGTGGTTTTTTTTCAGATAAACGATAAGGTCCTATGTGAATTATTCTCTTGTTATATTTAAAATTTTTAATTGCAATTCGCCGGCTGGTATCTGAATGGTCGCAGTTTCCCCGATACCTTTTCCAAGAAGCCCTTTACCAATCGGCGTTTTTACGGATATTTTACCGTTTTCCCAGTCCGCATCGGTGTCCGGAACCAGAGTATAGGTCATCCGATCTTTGGTTTTCACGTTTTCCAGTTCTACGGTAGCCAGGATATACACTTTATCTTTAGGAATATCGTCTTCATTGATGATGACAGCGTTCATCATTTTCATTTCCATCTCGTTGATGCGGTTCTGAAGCTTCTGGAGTTCTTCTTTGGCGGCATGGTATTCGGCATTTTCGCTCAGGTCTCCGTGTTCTCTGGCTACCTGCACGCGTTCGGCGATTTCGGGCCGTTTGACGTTTTTCAGATAATCCACTTCTTCCTTCAATTTTCTGAGGCCTTCCGGTGTAAAATATACTTTTTCCATATTCCTAATTACTCCTTAAAAAAAATAAAAAAAATTTCTCAGCGGGAGAAGCTGTCATCCCGCTGAAAGGGAAAGAATTGTTATTGAAATTATAACGTTCGGGTTTCGTCCTTATTTCAGGATGGCGAGCACCTCCTGCTGAATAGGGGTACCGGTAACCAGAATATCGTTTTTATCGGTGATATACACGTCAATTTCGCTGCGCACGCCGAAATCATCGAGGAAATAGATGCCGGGTTCGATGGAAAAGCAGGTGCGCGGCAGGATCCGGCGGTTGTCCTTGGTTTCCAGATTATCGATGTTAGCGCCGTTACCGTGAACTTCCTCGCCGATGGAATGGCCGGTGCGGTGGATAAAGTTTTCGCCGTAGCCGCGCTCGGTAATGTATTTGCGGCAGACATCGTCAATTTCCCAACCATAGAGCGGTTTGTCCTGGCCGAGCCGTTCCTTGATGAAACTGACGGCGGCATCGCGAGCGCCTTTGACGATCTGGAAGATCTTTTCATATTTTTCCGGCACGGTCTTGCCGCAGTAGCCGACCAGCGTGTAGTCCGCGTATACGCCCTTGGGTACATTCTTTTTGGCCCACAGATCAATCAGCACAAAATCGTTTTCATGGATTTCCGTAAAGATATCCTTGGTCGGTTCGTAATGCGGGTCGCCGGAATTTTTGTTGACCGAGCAGTTGGGCGCATCGACGGATATCAGGTTGCGTTCCTTGAACTGCTGGAGCATGAAGGACTGCACGTCATATTCAGTGACCCGGAGTTTGGACTGCAGGCTGGTTTTGATATAATTAAACGCCAGATGCACGATTTCCATGAGCGCGCGGGAGGCTTCCAGGTGCAGAATTAATTGATCATCGTCCCAGGTAGAATCGAAATAGGAGATCAGGTCGGCGGAGGAAACAATTTGCGCGCCGGTCGTCTTGCGCACCAGTTCAAAGGTGCCGGCGTCCACGATGGATACATACGGGATCTGGCACTCGGGCGAATATTCCATGGCAATCGTCTTGCCGCCCATCGTAATTTCTTTCAGGCCGGCCTCCAGTTCCTGCCAGCTTTTATAAACGATTTTTTCGCCGGGTACCGAATCCAGCACGTACCGCTCGATGCCATGAACTAATTTTTTCGGCAGACCGCTGGCGGGAATGTAATAAAAATACCGGCGCATCTGCGTGAGATGGGGAGGCAGATCGAGAATCTTTTTTGCAATCGGATTGTTCTGGCGGAAACTGTAAAGCAGCCATCCGTCGAACCCGCTGTTCCGAATCGCTTCCTGGATTTTCGGTATGCGGCTGTGGATGAAGTCCATTCCATATTTATCTTCCATGAGGTAGCCTCCCTTTAAAAATGTTGGTATCCTGTTATGGGTAATTTTTCTTGTTTGCCGTCAGAACGGATGATTAGGATGTCTTTTGTTTTTGTGATAATGCCGATTGCCGTGAGTGTGTGTTTCATAATTTTTTTGGCGCGGATGAAATCTTTCGGCGGCATTGTCAAAATCAGTTCATAATCCTCGCCGCCTCCGAGCGCGAAACCGGCCGCGTTCTCATGCAAGGTCTGCGCCGCCTTTTTCAATTCCGGATGTATGGGGAGCGCCGCTTCTTCAATAACGGCGCCGCACCGGCTGGCCTCGCATACATGCTTCAGGTCCGCGCTGAGCCCGTCGCTGATGTCGATGCAGGCGTTGACTTTGATGGTTGCCGTCAAAAGACGTCGGATTTCGCTTAAACGCGGTTCCGGCCGGCAATGTCGGCGGATAACATCTGTAAAGATATTGGTTTTTAATTTATTTCGCAAGACTTTCATTCCGGCCTGAGCGCATCCGGGGAAACCGGTTACGGCTATCACATCGCCGGCTTTGGCGCCGTCTCTTTTCAGGGCGCAGCCCCGTTTCGTTTCACCGATAACCGTAATGGATACGATAAACCCGCCGGCTGAACGCGAGATGTTACCGCCGATTATCGCCGTCCGGTATTTGCGGGCACACCGGAGCAAACCGGAGTAAAAATTTTTTATTTCTGTGTATCCATAATGTTCGGGAATATGCAGGCTGATTAAAGCGCCCTTGGGCGCGGCCCCCATGGCGGCGATATCACTGAGATTCATCGCCAGCGATTTCCAGCCCACATCGGCCAGCGTCATGTATGTAAGATTGAAATGCACGCCCTCCGCCATGGAATCCGTGGTTATAACGGCGTCTTTGTCTTTGCCCGGACGAAACACCGCCGCGTCATCGCCGATTCCGGTGCGCAGCCATAAGCCGTTTACCGAAAGGGGTTGCGTCCACTTCCGTATTTCTGCGATCAATTCAAACTCATTGAAGTTCTTATTTTTCATGGGGCAATATAAATTTTTCCCGCGATTTTATCCAAAGATTTTTTTTATTATTAATGATTTTTAATTAAACCTTATCTATATTGAGCCGTCTAATTCAATAAGAAATACTGAGTTGTAAGCGGTAACCGGGTTAATAAATGGATGATCAGACGCTCTTAGAACAATTCCGTCAATCCACCGGCCATGAAAGGGATAAGGCCTTCAACCAGATTGTCATCCGGTACCGGGAAAGACTCTACGCGGTAATACGGGGTTATGTACATGAGCACGAAGACACGGACGATATTTTGCAGGAAACATTTATGAAAGCGTTCCGTTATCTGCACCAGTTTCGCGGTGACAGCAGCCTGTATACCTGGTTGACGCGTATCGCGATTAATCAATCCCTGACACACCTGCGCAAAAAGAAACTGCGCTCATGGATCACGCTGGATCAGGTGACGACGCCGCTGGTGTCCCGCCAGCCGGAACCGGACGCTGAAACGGAGCATAACGAACTGAAAGATCTGATCCACCGCGCGCTGGAACAACTGCCTGACAAGCAGAAAACCGTGTTTATTCTGCGGCATTATGACCAGCGCTCCATCGCGGAGATTGCAGAGATAACAGGCAGCGCGGAAGGCACCGTCAAGGCTAATTACTTTCACGCGCTGACGAAAGTAAAAAAATATTTAAGCCAAACCGCTTTAAAGGAAGCATCATGAATGATCAAGAAAAAACTATCAGCGCCTATCTGGCCGGTGAATTAACCGGAAACAGACGCCGGCGGGTGGAACAACTTATCCGGGACGATCCGGAATGGCGGGAAATGTATGAACGCTTATCAGGCGACCTGGAACAGTTCGAGCGGGATCTGCAGGCGCAAACAACGCGCTGGGAGGTTCCGGATTTTTACTGGAACAATTTTCTGCCCCGTCTGCACGATAATTTGGACGCCCGTCTTCACCGCCGGGCATGGAAGCGGTGGTCGCTTATTCTGGCCCCCGCGCTGAGCGCCGCTGTGGTGGCTGTCATGTTCTACACGGGTTTATTCGGCCATCACGGCATTATGCCATCCGACGAGATGTCATGGATCGATACGATAGAGCCTGAAGAAACCATTAATCATATCCTCACACAGCATCCGGTCTCAAAAGACGCGCTGATGAATTATTTTTCCATCTCACCGGAGGCATTCAATGAGGACCCGAAAGTGTATTCTACCGAGCAGGCGATTCATGACGATCTGGAATTGATTGACCCCGAAAGCGCCATACAAGGCCTTTCTGAGCCGCTGCAAAAAGTCTTCATCGATGAACTCATGCAATCTAAAATTATATGAAATGGCAGGTGCGGTATGAAATCAATAATTGTTTCTATCCTTATTTTGATAGGTCTGACGGCAAGTTCGGCGGACATTCGGGCCCAGCGCCGCGGGGACGGACTGGGACAGAAAGTCCGGGAAGTACGCAAAGAAAAGATTATGCAGGAACTGGCGCTAACCGAAAAGCAGAAGCCGGCCTTCATTAAAATATACGATTCTATGATTGAAAACGACCGGAAACTGCATCAGACCAAGAAGCAGCTTATGAAGAAACTACTCCTCATGTCGGAAATCGGCGAGGACGTTTCCGATGATAAAATCCAATCCAATATCCGGGAACTTCAGGCTGTGGAACAACAGATTATCAGCGGACGGCAGAAAGCCGTCGCCGAGCTGGAAAAAATCCTGACGGCTCAGCAACTGGCCCGGTTTATTGTATTTGAAGAGCATTTCCAGCGGCGTATGCAGGAGATGATGTTCCGTATGCGCGGACCCAAGGAGCGACCACCATGGATGGATCAGTTCATAGGTCCGGGCATAGAAGATCCGGGCGGACCGGATGATTAATGCATAAAAGCGTTTATATACCCTTACCACAACCGAATCCTGATAATATAATTCAGGATTCGGTTTTATTTTTAAAATTAATTTTTCTATCGCCATTAATATATCGCTAGTTTTATAACCTTTTTTTTAGTAAGCTTTTTTAAGCAAACAAAAAAAAAGGAATCCAACGACCATGAAATTTCAAATCATGCCTCAAGCTGCAAAGATGGCTCTTTTCATTTTTTGTATTACGGCAGGAATGATGCCGCCGACGAAAGCCCAAACACCTTCCGATAGTTTAATCACGCTGGTGCGTAAAGGCGTGGCGTATCATGATGCGAAGGATTACGAGTCCGCCCTGAAAATGTATAATCAGGCGCTGAAACTGGACAAGAAATCCGCGCTGGTGCATTATGAAATGGCTTACACGTACTTCAGTATGAAGAACTATAAGCAGGCTATCAAACATATTGAAAAGTCCATTAAAGGCGATACGATTTACCAGAAACACTCTTATGTACTATACGGTTCCTCATTGGATAATCTGGGCCGGAAAAAAGAAGCGATTAAGGTTTTTAAGGAAGGTATTTCCAAGTATCCCGACAATTATCTTTTATATTACAATCTGGGATTGACCTATTATCAAAGCGGCATCTATGATGAAGCCGAGAAGCATCTGATACAGGGTATAAGGATTAATCCCCTTCATGCCAGCAGCCATTTGGTTCTGTCGAATGTGATGCGCCGGCAGAACAAACGGATTTACGCTGTACTGCCGTTATATTATTTTCTGTTTTTAGAGCCGCAAAGCGAACGGTCGACCGAGATCTGGGCTAGTTTAACCGAAATGTTGGAGTATGGCGTAACCCGGAAAGATTCGAAAAATATTCAAGTGTCCCTGTCTTCGGCAGCGCTGGATACCGGCGGTCTGGGTTCCGCTGAAATGGCCCTGGCGCTTCTGGCCGCAAAAAAGACCGGAGAGAGCGGCAAAGAAAAAACCAATCATCAGCTCTTTAGCGAGTTGACCCAATCCTTTTTTCTTATCCTGGGCGAGACCCGAAACGCGCGTTTCGGTTTTTGGCGCGATTTCTATATTGATTTTTATTATGCCATGGCAAAGGCCGAACAGTCGGAATTTTTCTGTTATCATATCATGCAGGCCCGAAAAGACGGTGTTTCCGAGCAATGGTTACGCGACCATGCCGAAAGCCAGGATCATTTCATAGATTGGTTGAAGTCCTATCTGAATCCTTCATCCGAAGATACCACCCAACAAACCAGCGATTAAAGGAGACGGCATGAATCTTTTTATCATCGGCGGTACGCGCGGCATCGGTTTTGAGACGGTTAAACAGGCGCGGGGACGGAACCATCAGGTGTTTCTGCTGGCGCGCTCTCCGGAACGCTTTGCCTTTAAACAGCCCGATTTAAAAATCATTCAAGGCGACATCCGTGAAAGGCAAAGCGTGGAACAGGGCGTTGGTGTTTCGGACGTTGTAATCGTCTGCATCGGTCATCCGCCTACGCGCCGTCCGGTCAGCGTATTTTCGGAAGGCATGAAAAATGTGCTCCAGGCGATGGAGCAATACGGGAAAAGGCGTCTTATAACCGTTACCGGCATCGGCGCCGGGGAGACGAGGGGACACGGCGGCTTTTTCTATGATCGGATAATGCATCCGTTGCTGCTGCGAACAATCTATGAAGACAAAAATCGTCAAGAAGCGCTGATAGAACAGAGCGATACCGAGTGGATGATTGTACGTCCCGGTTTTCTGACCAACGGCCCGCTTACTCGTTCATATAAAATAGTTACCGATATAACCGGCGTGAAAGCAGGAAAAATTTCAAGGGCCGACGTAGCTCATTTCATCCTGGAACAAGTCGATCGGCCAGCCTTTATAAGGGAAAAACCGCTGGTGACTTATTAACAAAAAAAACCTCTTGCGCAGAATGTCTGCAGTTATTAGCCGGACAAGGCGTTAGTGATGGCCGAGCAGCAGTGTGCTGGCCCAGAACAGGCCGACGCCGAGAAAAACAACCGCCGGCAGCCATTTATTCTGATTTTCATTAACGCGGGGCATCAGGTCGGTGGTGGCGACATGGATGAACGTCCCGGCTGACAGAGCCAGCGCGATTTCCTTAACCGGCACATCAATCCACTGAAACAGAATGTAAATAAGAACCGTGCCGACGATAGATGAAAGGGCCAGCAGAACGGTCGCCATAAGGCTGTGCCGACGGCTGTGATGGGAAACGTAAATAATGGAAGATATCGTAAAACCTTCGGGCAGTTTATGAAGCACCGTTCCGAGAAACACGGTTACGCCGATCTGAAAACCGGCGAGCATGCCTGAAGCGATGGCCACGCCGCTGAAAAAATTATGCACCATCAAACCAATCAGCGCGGTTGTGCCTACCAGATGCGATACCAGATGCTGATGGATCTCCTCACCGTAATGGAAATGCGGCGTGAATACGTGTTCAAAAAGCTGGATGATCAGGTAACCGAGAATGACCAGCAGCATGGTATAGGGCGCGCCTTCGTACGCTTCGGGAATCATGTCCAGAAAAGCCACAGCCAGAATATAGCCGGCTCCGAGAGCGATAAACACATCCAGATATTTTTTTTCCCACTGCCGTCTGGAAGCAAAAATCCACCCTCCGGCGATAATCAGCAGGCCGGATATCAGGCTGAAAAGGAGGGAATATTCCAGGTTCATACGGATAGGGTCAATCGCCGAAAAGTTTAACGTCCACTTTCATACCCTTGCGTCGTACCATCGAAACCAGCGAATCCATCTGGGTTACGGCATGATCGAGTTTGTTATAGATGCTTTGATCGTACACCATTTTACCGAGATTGCCCTCGCCGCTTTGCACGGCTTTGATGATGCTGTCAAGCGACGCGGTGACTCCGCTAATCTGCCGGGTGATGGCGCGCACGTCCCGGAACGTTGTGTCCATGTGGATATCCGCATTGTCGGCCAGCTGGCGGTAACTGCGAAGCATCAGTGTGATCCGGTTAAACGTGCTGTCGATTTTCATGTCGCTTTTAGCCACGATGGTCTTGATTCGGGTGGTGGTTGTATCCAGGTTATGCGCGACGCGCTTCAGGGAATTGGTGAAGTTCCGGTCGCCGACAACGGAGTTCAGGGCATACAACACGCTGTCCACGGACTTGAGAGTGATTTTTATATCCTGACCGATATCCCGGAACTGGCTGGTGAGTTCGGACAAATCCGGTTCCCGCGTGCCGATCAGGCGCTGTTTGCGGTCAAAGAGCTGATCACCAGTGCCGGGCACCATCTCGATTTTTTTAGCGCCGAAAAAATCGACGCTCGAGATGACCGCGGAAGCGTTGCTTTTCAGGACAACGGAATTGGATATACTCACCGTAACTTCCACGGAATCGCCGATCAGGTCCAGATCAATCACTTTGCCCACCTTCATACCGCTGATATTGACGGGATCGCCGGCCTGAAGTCCCGCGGTATTAGGAAACAAAATCGTAACGTTGTACGTATTCGGTTTGAAGGTAATTCCTTTAATCCACACAATGCTCAGCATCAGCAGGATCAGTCCGACCAGAATAGTGATGCCGACTTTTAATTCAAGAATTTTACTTTCGTTCAAAGCAGCCTCTCGAGGGATGTGCGTTATTCAAAATCGCGGTCGATAAAATAATTAAAGGTTTTGCTCCGCGTGCCTTTTCGCTGGATTTCCTGAGCCAGACGAAGCTGGAAATCCTGCGCGGGGTTGTATCCATAAGCTTTCAGGAGCCAATTCAGCGCAATGGATTCGATGATGACGGTAATATTTTTACCCGGCAACACCGGCAGTTTCACCAAAGGGATCTTGACATCAAGAATGGAATTGGTTTGTTCGCACAGGCCGAGGCGCTCGTATTCTTCTTTACGGTCCCAGATCTGCAGATCCACCTGTACCTCGAGACGTTTCTGCATGCGCACGGCCCGTACGCCGAACATTTCGCGTACATTCACGATACCCACGCCGCGGATTTCCATGAAGTGCTTGAGCCGATCATGGCCCCGCGCCATCAGAATGCTTTCGGATATTTTTGAAATCCGTACGGTATCATCCGCTACGAGACGATGGCCTCTCTCAATAAGATCCAGAGCGACCTCGCTTTTGCCGATGCCGCTTTTGCCGGTTATCAGCATGCCGATGCCGTAAACGTCCACCATGGAGCCGTGTACGGAAATTTCCGGCGCAAAGATTTCATCCAGCATGCCGCTGATCAGGTGAACGGTGTCTGTCGTAGCGGAATTCGTGGAAACCAGGGGAATGCCGTAGCTTTTGGAATATTCAATGATTTCCGGATATACCGGATTGCCGTTGGTCACGAAGATGCACGGGATTTCGAATTTCATCAGACGTTCCAGGGCGATGCGCCGTTCGCTTTCGGACAGCGTTTCCAGATAATAGAATTCGGTGTTGCCGAGCACCTGGATTTTTTCATGCGTGAACAGCTTGACAAAACCGGCCAGCGCCAACCCCGGACGATGGACATCCCTCTGGGTAATATAGCGTTTTTCCATGCCCTCGCTGACCAGAATATCAATAGCCATATTCGCTTTTATGTCATTTAGAAACTTGCCTACACGCATCCGCTCTACGGTACGGACATTGTTGGCTTCAATTTTATATTCCACGTCGTCGAAAGTATTTAAATCGGCCATAACCTTACCCGAAATTAAGCGATGATCAATTTATATAACTAAATAGTATATGTAATTATTCGTTTTTTTTCAAATAATAATTTTATATCTTAAAAAGCCGCGTTTGGTTATATATATATACAGTTATGAAACTTAACCGGCCGATACACGTAAAAAAACAAAATTTTAATCCGAATAACCATTTGAAAGGCGCGCTTATGAAAATAATTCTGAATCTGATCTGGTTTTCTCTGACGCTGACCGGATGGCTGCAAGCTCAGGAACTGAAACTCCAGCTGCCGTATACCCGTTTTGTGCTTCCCAACGGTCTGACGGTCATTCTGCACGAAGATCATTCCACACCGATGGTGGCGGTCAATGTTTGGTATCACGTCGGTTCTTCGTATGAAAAAAAAGGCCGTACCGGTTTTGCACACCTGTTCGAGCACCTGATGTTTGAGGGTTCCGGCCATGTACGCGAGGGGGATTTTGACAATTTGCTGGAATCCGTCGGCGGGGACAACAACGGTTCCACCAACGAGGACCGTACGAATTATTTTGAACAGTTGCCGCGGAATGCGTTGGATATCGCGCTCTTTCTGGAATCGGATCGGATGGGCTTTCTCAAGTCATCGATGTCCAAGGAAAAAGTCGATGGGCAGCGCGGCGTGGTGATGAATGAACGCCGGCAGTCGTATGAAAACCGTCCGTACGGCCTGGCGGAAGAAACGATACTTAAACATTTTTATCCCGAAAACCATCCCTATTTCTGGCCTGTGATCGGTTCCATGGAAGACCTGCAGGCGGCCAGCTATGAAGATGTGATTGATTTCTGCGACCGGTATTATATCCCGAACAACGCGTCATTGGTCATTGCGGGGGATATTGATTCGGCCGCCGTCCGGAAATCCGTAGAACACTGGTTTTCCGACGTAAAACCCGGAACCCGCGGCATAAGCCCCGCAGCGGTGCCCTTTGAAATCCACGGTGAAAAGCATGTATTGCTGGAAGACGCGGTGCAGTTGCCGCGGATTTATATAGCTTACCAAACGCCGGCGCGGTATATGCCCGGCGACGCCGAGCTTGATATATTGGCCAACATACTTACCGAAGGCAAAAATTCACGGCTTTACCGGAAGCTGGTCTATGAACTGCAAATGGCCCAGGATGTTACGGCTTACCAGGAGTCGGGTTCGCTCGGATCCAAGTTTATGATTATTGCGACGGCGCGTCCGGGTCATTCCCTCAAAAAGCTGCAGAAAGCGATAGACGACGAACTGGAGCGGCTAAAACGGGAATCCGTATCGGAACGGGAATTGCAGAGAGCGCTTAATCAGTATGAAACGCAGGTGCTCAATATGTTTCAATACATTAATTATAAAGCCGACATGCTGAACCGCTATGAAACATTTACCGGCAATCCTGACTGGATCCATGAGGATCTGTCCCGGTACCGCGCGCTGTGTCCCAACGACGTGACCGCGATGGCGATCCGATATATTGATCCCGGGAAACGTCTCGTGCTGAGCGTGGTTCCCAAAGGTAAAACCGAACTGGCCGCCCAATCAGAAAAGGAGTAACCCGATGAAAACGAAAATTCTTCTTGTCGTTGTTTATATACTGACCGCCATCGCCTTTGTTACCGCTCAACAGGTGGACCGATCGAAATATCCGTCGGCCGGAGAAATTCCTTCGGTGACATTGCCGACGATAGAAACCTTTTCCTTACGCAACGGATTGCCGGTCTATTATTTGAATAAATCCGAAGTGCCGGTGCTGCAACTCCATCTGATGATAAAGACCGGCAGCGCGCATGAACCGGAAAAACAGACCGGACTTGCCGCAATAACGGCCTCCATGCTGAAGGAAGGTGCCGGTAAACGATCGGCGTTGGAACTAGCCGATGAGATTGATTATCTGGGCATTACGCTGAACGCCTATGCCGGTACGGAACAATCGGGCATTACGCTGTTTACGCCGCTGTCACGGCTGGACCCGGCTCTCGAACTGATGAGGGATATTTTATTATATCCGCAGTTTTCGGAGCAGGAGCTTGAGCGTAAACGTAAATCGCTTCTGGTGAACCTCGCGCAGGCCCACGACGAAGCCTCAATTCTTGCCGCCACCGCGTTCAGTCGGTTGGTGTACGGATCCTCACATCCATACGGTCGGATGAAAAACGGCACGGAAACCACCATTCGCACGTTTAAAACCGATGACCTAAAAAACTTTCACCGGCAACACTATGTTCCGGAGAATGCCTATCTGATTGCGGTCGGCGCGGCTGACAAATCGGAACTCCAAGAAAAGCTGGAACGGCTGTTTGCCGAATGGAAGTCCGGCACGTCTAACTCGGTGAAGGTCAGCGATCCAAAACCGGTGAAAGGCCGTACGGTATATATCGTGGATAAGCCCGGCGCCGCGCAGTCGGAAATCCAAATCGGATGCGTCGGAGTCAACCGAAACACCCCGGATTATTACGCGATTACCGTAATGAATACGATACTCGGCGCGTCGTTTACCTCCCGCCTGAACCAGAACCTGCGCGAAACCCACGGTTACACCTATGGCGCAGGATCGCGGTTCCGAATGTTCCGGTCCAAAGGCGCGTTTGTAGCCGCCTCCGCCGTCCAGACCGAGGTGACGGATAAAGCCCTTATGGAGTTTATGAAGGAACTTACGGATATCAGCCGCACCGTCACCGATGAGGAAGTTGCGAAGGCGCGAAATTATGTGGCGCTGGGCTATCCGGGCGATTTCCAGAGCGTGCAGTCCGTGGCATCGCTGATGGACGAAAAAATATTTTACGATTTGCCGGATGCTTATTTCAATGATTACGTGAAAAACATTCTGGCCGTAACGCGCGAGGATGTGCTTCGCGTCGCTAAGGCCTATATTAATCCCGACAATCTGGTGATTGTTATAGCCGGCGACCGCAGCAAGATTGAGCCGGGCATAAAAAAAATGAAACTGGGAAAGATCGTGAATCTGACCCATGAAGATGTACTCGGTAAAGTGCCAAAATTATAATTGAAAGCATTGCCTCGGTTACGGCCGACGAACCGACAGCCGCGCAATATCATAAAAGGAAATACGCTTCATAACCCGCATTCAACATACGGTCCGGTCTTATTTTCGTATTCCGCCGGAAGCCTTGGACACGTACCGGCGCGATTTGCGTTACGGCATTTCCAAGGGATTGGTTCTTGCCGGTTCAGCCGGTGTGGCCGGCGTGATTATCAAGAAAACCTTTCAGGCTTCCGATTTTGAAGTGGCGCTGGTACACAGTGCGGTCAGTCTCGGTTTGCTGTTCAGCATCTTCCTGGCGGTGAAAGCGGAGCGTCCGGATAAAATGAATTACGTCTATTATCCGGATCTGTTGGCGCGCGTGCTGTTCATTCTTGCGGCCGGAGTGACGGCGATTTATACGGCATCGCTGGTATTTACGCTGATCCTGTGCGCCGCCTATGCGCTGAATGCGTTGAATACGCCGGTTATTACCAGCATTTACAAGACCCATTATCCTGATGCCTCGCGCGGGCACATTATGGGCGTCGTGCGGACCTACTTCAATCTTGCGTTTATCATCGCCTCGTTGGTTTTCGGCTGGATGCTGGAACTGGATGGACACAATTATGTTTATGTGTATCCGATTATCGGACTGGTCGGCATCTGGGGGCTTTCGCACTTCAGGAAAATTGTCATTGATCCCGGGCAAACCCACAGCGGAGATAATCAGGCGCATCCGCTGAAACAGTCCGTGCAAATTCTGAAATCGGATAAGCCCTTTGCCTACTTCATGCTGTACTGGGCTGTCTTCGGATTCGCCGTGCTGATGGTTGATCCGGTGAAGACCATTTATCTGACCGACCCGAAATACGGCATCAATGCCGGTTACAACGAGGCCATTCTGGCTATTATGGTCATTCCGCAGGCCGTAATGCTCCTGACGTTTCCTTTCTGGGGAAAACAAATCGATAAATACGGCGTGATAAAAATCCGTTTTCTTATCAACATATTACCTACCGTCAACATCGTGATGTTTTATTTTGCGAATGATCTGACGCTGATATACATCGCAAGCGTTCTGCAGGGACTGGCGATGAGCGGCGCCCAGCTCAGCTGGCAGCTGTGCGTGCTGGAATTTGCCCCCAAAAACCGTGTCGGTATGTACATGGGTATCCACACAATGCTAACGGGCGTTCGCGGCATCATCGCGCCGTTTATCGGCGCCTGGCTAATCAGCGCGGCGGGTATCGGCAACACGTTCCTGGTGGGTTTTTTCATGATGGTGGTAAGCACCGTCATGATGCTGCGGTTCGCCTGGACCAACGAACGGCGCGCAACAGTTGAAACGGCACCGCCGGCTATACCGTCCAAAACCATCATCGAATAATCTTTTCGGACTGAAACAGCGGTATATCCTGAAATATTGTACGGTAACAAATAACGGTTTAGAATTGAAGGACAAAGATTCCGTGGTATCATAATTTTTTTTTTTGAGAGAACAAATTTTTACAATAGGCGTATAATTAACGGTTAAAAATATTGATATTTAAAAATTCTATCAGTAAATTTAAAAATATTTGAATGGAGTTTTATTTGCTGTTTACCGAAAAAGAAATAACCAGCATTGCGAGCTTGCTGAAACCTTCACTCATTCGCATGAATCTGACCGGAAGGACCAAGCAGGCGGTCATTGAGGAACTCATCGGTGTGCTGGATGCGCACCATTTATTAACCGACCGGTCGAAAGCCCTTCAATCGGTGATTGATCGTGAGCGTCAGTTGAGTACCGGCTTAGAGAACGGTCTGGCCGTGCCGCACGGAAAAACGGACGGAGTGGAACGGCTGGTGGCCGCGTTTGGTCTACACCGCGAAGGCCTGATGTTTGATGCAGTCGATAAACAGCCTGCCCATTTCTTTTTTATGATGCTTTCCCCGCTGACGGTTACCGGACCGCACCTGCAGGCCCTGCGGGAGGTGGTTAAATTTTTTAATCAGCCGTCAAACCGCGAAAGGATTCTGAAAGCCGCCACTCCCGATGAAATCCTTTCGATTATGAAAGAAGCCTCATGAAACGGGTTCGAGTTATTTTCAGCGTAGCGCTGTTCTCACTGGTATCGCTGTCCGGCGCGCCGTCTGACGGCATGAAAATTCTGATTCCGATGGACCTGAAGCAGACGGATCATCTCAAGGCTTACGGTGTCGCTTTTTTATCGCTGACTTACGGCAACAACGTCGAATGGCTCCTGAACTATCGCGGCGGCTCTTTCCTGATGGATTATATGCCCGAAATGGAGAACGCCTGTCAGGTGCGCGGCGTTACATACCAGACGGTCAGCGGCACTCAGGCGGCCGTTATTTATCAGACCGTCGAAGACAACAATATGGAAAGCGTTCTGCTTGAGAAAGCGCCGCTGGTGGCGGTGTACACGCCGCCGGACAAGAAACCATGGGACGACGCCGTGACGCTGGCCCTGGAATACGCAGAAATTAAATATGACAAAGTGTTCGACCTCGAAGTGCTCCAGGGCAAGTTGCCCGAATACGACTGGCTGCATTTATTCCACGAGGATTTTACCGGACAGTACGGAAAGTTCTACGCCACTTATTCCCGGGCCGACTGGTATATTCAGCAGCAGCAGGAGTATGAATCCTTCGCGAAGCAAATGGGCTATACCAAGGTATCGCGCGAAAAATTAGCCGTAGCGAAAAAAATCAAAGATTACGTCGCCCAGGGTGGTTTTCTGTTTGCCATGTGCGGCGCGACCGACAGTTACGATATCGCGCTGGCCGCCCAGAATACCGACATCTGTGAAAATATGTACGACGGCGATGCGGCCGATCCCCGCGCGAACGACAAGCTGGATTATTCCCAGACGCTCGCCTTTAGGGATTTTAAAGTCGATATGAATCCCTATAATTACGAGTTTTCCGACATCGATCATCCCTCCTCGATCGGTCTGCGGCTGAAAACACCCGAGGAGGATTACTTCTCACTGTTCGAATTTTCCGCGAAATACGATCCTGTCCCGACGATGTTGACCCAGAATCATGTGTCCATCGTTAAAGGGTTCATGGGCCAGACGACCGGTTTCCGGAAGTCCCTGATTAAAGATCATGTGGTCGTTATGGGCGAGGATGCGTCCATCGGGTCGGTGAAATATATTCATGGCAATTTCGGCAAGGGTACGTTTACATTTTACGGCGGTCATGATCCGGAGGATTACACGCACGCCGTCGGCGATCCGCCCACGGACCTCGCTTTACACAAAACTTCGCCGGGCTACCGGCTGATTCTGAATAACGTACTCTTCCCTGCGGCCAAGAAAAAACCGCAAAAGACCTAGCGACCGTTTACGATTAAATGAAACCGCTTAAAAAAACCATCCTCATCATCGGTGGCGTCGCCGCGGGCACTTCGGCGGCCGCAAAAGCCAAAAGAGTCAATCCGAATCTCGATATCACCATCTTCGAGCAGGATACATTCATTTCTTACGGCGCGTGTTCCCTTCCGTATTTCATCGGAGGAATCCTACCGGATGTGAAGTCCCTCATTCATTATACGCCGGAAATGTTTTCCAAGGAAAAAGGATGTACCGTCAAAACCCGTCACCGGGTTGAGGAAATCCGGCCCCACCGCCGGCGGATAGTGGTGCGTGACCTGGAAAACGACCGGGTGGAAGAGTATATCTATGACAAACTTCTCATCGCAACCGGCGCCCAAGCTGTATGGCCCGATCCTGCATGGAAACATTTTTCCAATGTGTTCGCCATCAAGGACCTGCATGACGGTATACGGATTAATGAATTCATTACCATGCAACAGCCTAAGCGCGCGGTGATATTCGGCGGCGGGTATATCGGCATGGAAATGGCTGAAGCGCTGACGCTCCGCGGCATTCAGACATCGGTCATCGAACAGCAATCCCTGCCCATGGCCGGATTTGAAACCGAATCGCGCGAAAAAATTCTGGAAGCACTGCGTGAGTACGGCGTGGCCTTTTACGGCAGGGACACGATACTTGATCTGAAACAAAGCGGCGCATCCGTTATCGAAGTCATCACAAAAAACCACGCTATCAAAACCGATCTACTCGTCCTGGCGCTCGGTTTCAAACCGGAAAGTTCCATAGCCGCCGCCGCTCGCATCCGTTGCGGAAAATCAGGCGGCATACTCACGGACCCTTACCTCAAGACCAGCGCGGAGCATATTTATGCCGCCGGTGCCTGCGCGGAAGTTCGCAACCGTCTGACCAATAAATATACCTATCTGCCACTTGGTAATCTGGCGAACCGGATGGGACGCACGGTGGGCGTCAATCTCGCCGGCGGGCATGAACCGTTTCAACCGGTGATTCCGACCGTCGGCGTAAAAATCTTCGATTTGGAAGCGGCACGGACAGGCGTGTGTTCTAACACCGCCAAAACAGCCGGGCATTCGGTCATGGTCGAAACCGTTACCGGAACTTCCCGCGCGAAGCTGTTTCCCGGAGTTCAACCGGTTACCGTCACACTGATTTATGACCAACGAACACGGCAATTGCTTGGCGCTAATGTTGTCGGTAAAGAAGGTGCGGCTCTTCGCGTCAACACACTATCCGCGGCTATTGCCGGCCGGATAACCGTGGATCAATTGAGCCGACTGGATATGATTTATTCACCGCCCTTCGCGCCGGTCTGGGACCCGATCCTGCTGGCCGCCGGAAAATCCGGAAAAAATGAGAAATAATTATTTTTTTACTGCCCGAAAATTCTTATATTTTACCGAAAGATAAAACATCATTAACCTAAATTTGCAGGTAAATGTTATGAAGTCCATCATTGTTTTATTCTTGCTGTGTGTGCAAACTTTTTTTGTTTACGGTCAGCAGGCTGGTCAATCGGCCATTTCCACCGATTTTTCCGGCACCTACGTGGCCAAGGGATTCCGGCCTGGAGAATCCTATACATCCGAACCAACCTACGTGATACGCTGCGCCATTAATAAGACCGGCGATTATTACCAGGTACGCTGGTATGAAAAAGGCAAGCTGGCCTATTACGGACTTGGTCTTCATGTGGATAATGTGCTGGCGGTGAGTTACCTGTCCGTGGACAACAGCATTTACGGTACGGTTTCCTATAAAGATATGCGCGCAGAAAAGGGGTATCTGGTCGGCGCGTGGTGCATTGCCCGTACCCATCCCGACGCATTAAGCAACCCCAGCAACGGTATGGAAGTACTTTGGCCTGAACAATAACACTTCATACAATCTTTTACTAACGGAGGTTACCATGAAAAAAGTTACCGTGATGGCGTTGGCCTGTATCGCCTTCATTATTATGGACCATTCCATGACGTATGCCCAGTTGCCGATTGGCCTTTCGGCGGGCGTGCGCGGCGGTGTGCTGACCAAGGACAATGATTACTTAGGCGGCGCGCAGGTGGAACTCAAGGTTCCGTTCATTACAATTGTGCCGAATTACGAATACGTGTTCGTCAAAAACGGCAAGCTGCACCAGGTTAATCTGGATCTGCAGTACACGCTGGCCAGTGCGATGGTTGCCAAAATGTTTTTTGGCGGCGGCTATGTGATGCAGATGGCCAAACCGGATATCAGCGGCGCGGATATGAAAACATATAGCGGCTTTAACCTGCAACTCGGCGCTAAGGCCGGCGTGGGTCCCCTGAATGTGTTTGCGCTTGGCAAGTACCAGAAGGTCAAGAAGAACGACACCTTCGGCCTGGTTCTCGGCACCAACTTCAGCATTTTATAATGCATGAAATAGCACCAATCTGCAGGTCATAAAGGCTTACAATGCCAATTTGTCCAAACTGCGGAACTAAAAACGCCGCCGGCCGTACGCATTGTGAATTCTGCAGCGCACCGATAGAATCCGGGGATCGAAAGATATCGGAACCCGGCGCATCCTCGCCGCTGAATTTGTCAGAGGCATTTGCGCAATCATCAACGAATGCCAAGATTACCTTGGTTACGGGACTATTATCACTGGTGATGTGCGGTTTTCTGCTGGGCATTACGGCTATTGTTATCGGGTCGATGGAACTTAGCAAAATTACGGCCGGATTGTCTCCAGCGCCCGGACGACGGCTGATACAAATCGGAATGACCACAGGCGTGATAGGTATTATATTGCAGATTTTCTGGATGGTCCTGGGCGTCGGGTCATCCTTTTTCCGATGGTAATAAACTGGATGCATGAAACTCTTTTTAATTGAACATCAACGGAGGTGATTATGGCCATTTGCAAAAACTGTGGGACTCATATTCCCGATTCTTCCGCTTTCTGCACCAACTGCGGCGCGCCCTTAGACAAGACGGCTTCATCGGGAACGCCGATGCCCCAACCCCAGCCCGTGTATTCCTCGTCCCCGCAGGGCGGCAGCGCGAGTGGTAAGTCTATTGCGGCGCTCATTCTGGGCATTCTCTCGATCGTTGGTTCCTGCGGCCCGGTTACCGGCATCATCGCTATCATTCTGGCCAATTAGGAACTGCGCGCGATTCAGGAAGGCCAATCGCCGGAATCCGGTAAGACACTCGCGCAAATCGGCTTATGGACGGGCTGGATTGGCACCATCGCCTGCGGTTTATTCTGGATCGGCTATTTCGGGATTATCATTTTCGCCATCGCGTTGGGCGGCCGGTAAACGATTCCGAACACAAACTATCCTATCCGCGTCCTCTGCTTCTCCAGGGGACGCGGGTCATTATAGCTGTTTTGCCCCCTTTTTTCGAAGACATTCGTTTCAGGTAAAATCCCATGACCTCGTGGTTATGACTTTTATGGGGCCCGAGAGTTTCTGCGTTTAACAAAAAAAATACAAACAAAATTTTATATGTTACCGCGCTGTCCACAGGACGGGCAGGTGATTGTTCCTGAATGCCGTATTTCCTTGCGTAACTTGCCTTTATTTTTTACCTTGATCGCGTTTAAAAAACTAAAAGAAAAGGAAAATATTTTATGATTCGATGTATAAAATGGGCCCTCATTCCGGCGATACTGCTGTTTACCGGCTGTTCGATGTTTACTGAACTGACGCCAAAGCCGCCGCTGGATTCAAAGGAAAACGGTTATATCGAAATTAAAAAAGGCAAGGATTTTTTCGATCTGAAGAATAAGAATAAATATGTCATGAAATTTCCGAAGCCCGGTGCGGTTAATTTTTATCTGGTACTGGATGTTCGCGATAAAGCGTTGCTGATCAGCGCGCTGGCCGACACGTTCAGCGATGGCAAAATCATTCCCGTGCCGCTGCCCGATGAGACGCATCAGCCGGATCGCCTGTGCGTGTTCCGCCTGGACACTACCGTCCGGCAGTACTACTGGATTATCGACTCCGTCCTTGCCAACCACCCGCTGGTTGCTTCGTACCGCTATGTGCCGGTCTGGCGGTTTAAATTTGAGGTGCAGTATGCCGAGATGCGGCGCACATTTGAAGCGAACCGGCAGGACAGCGCCCAGTACCGCGGACTTGGCCGCGATTTTCATTTTGACAAATATCCTTACGCCGGAGCGATCGATACCTTAAAAAATAAAACCAATACGCTAAGCGACGTATTTGCCGCGCTGGAAGAAATTAAGAAAACCTTTCCCGAAAACATCGTTTCGTCCACCGACACGGCCTACCTGGCCTATCGCGATTTGCGCGGTTTACTGGAAACGGAGCTTCGGTTTCAATCGGCGTATCTCGATGTGCTTGAAGTGTTTAAGACTGAGTATGAAACCCGAAACGATCCCAGGCAGTTTGTTAAGTCCATACCGGTTTTTCTGAATTTTTTCGCTCAAAAAGAGAAATATGAATCGCATGTCACCGAAGAAGTCCGGCGGGTGCTGGATAAGCGGTTGGCCGAGGTCACGCAGTATTATCTCGCGTACCTGCGCCAGAAAAACGACATCCAGCCGATTCCGCTGGAGATTGCGAATGTGGAAGCGCTTTTTCTGCAAAGCCGGGGCAGCGTGCCGGAGGATTTCCGCGCCGCCGCGGATTTCATCGCGCAGTATAACGTCCATGCGGAATCCATACTGGATTACCCGTACCGTCTCGACCAGATTGCCTCCGAAGTGAAGAACAGCGGTACCTGGCCGCCGGATACCTTTTATCCGTCGGTGCTGGCCAAGGTCTATGCGATGAAAAACACGGTACCGGCGCTCGATCTCGGTTCCTTCCGGTCATTCCAGTCGCACCGCTGCGCAATCATGTTGGATGAGGAATTCCGAAGAATCAGCGCGACGCTAACCCGTATGGACAGCCAGTACACAAGAGCCGGCGGGCTGGTACGGCAGATTAATATTATCCGGACCAACTCGACCTACCGCGAGATTATCCGCCTGCTGAAGAAAAACCGCGACCTGGATTTCCTGATTGCCCAGTATCCGGATGTGGATGGGTTGTCATTAGAACAGCAGAAAACAAGGATTGAAGCGGCCCTGCGCGACAGTCTGTGGGCCTCGGCAGAGAATCAGCTGGAAATACTATACGCGGATCAGGAATTCATCGACCCGGTCGGCATGAAGAAAATCCGATTGGCAACCGTGACGGCGCTCGAAAGTGCGTTCTTTGCCAGCGTGGAAAATTATTCACGGCTTCGCGCGACGCAGTTCATTGAAACCAGCAAACTGCTGACCGATAAAATCGAATCGTTATACAACAGCGACGCTTTCCGTGTGGTGCATGACATCCAATTTCACACCGGATCGGAGAAAGATTTTCAGCGGCGCAAGAACGCCCTGCAGGAAAGCATGCGTACGCTCAAAACCGAGACGTTTCCGGCGACGGCGATCGAGGCGCTGTACAAGGATTTTACGGCGAACATCCAGAAACAGGGCGTGGCCAAGGCGCGGGCGATTGCCAAGCACGGTTATTTCTATAAGGGCAAAGAACGCAAAATCCTTAACCTTATTGCGGAATGCGACACCCGCATCGCCAAGTGGATTACCAAACCGGCTACGTACCGGAAGTTCTATGTCTTGCCGATTACGGATAATGTCAACGATGCGAACACGTATCTCTTCCGTCTGAACGTGCAGATCGAATCCGACGCGCAGTTCCCCGTGTTCGACATCCATGTGCAGTTGCCGGAAGAAGTGGCCAAGGACGCAGGAACGCGGCAGTGGTACGAAGAAATTACCATCAATCAGCGGCCAATTAAAAATGAAGGGCGGTTTTCGATATCCGCGCCGACAGCCGCCAATGGGTATGAATCTAAAATCACGCCGGTGCAGATGAACAAAGGCGCCGACAATATTCTGGAAATCCGTTTCAAGCATCAATCCTATAAAGTGTTTGAAGTCAGCGTAATGGCGCAGAAACCGTTAATCAAGAAAAATTAAAAAAACAGGACACATTTATGAACCGGAAAAAAATCGTTTACATTGGCGGCGGCATACTCGCGGCCGTTGTTTTAATCTGGTTGCTCTGGCCGTCAGACCGACTGCGCGATACTATTGCTCTTCCGTACATCGCCCATCAGCCGCCGGTTTTGGATCCACACCTTCCGGCTCCGGATCCCGTATCCGATAAAATCGAAGAAATCCTTTACGACGGGTTGTTCAATCTTTCTGCCAACCCGAGCGGCATCATGTTCGAAGACGCGCTCGGCACGCTAATCGACAGCATCGACCAGAATCATAATGTGACGGTCCGGCTGAACCCCAAAAAATGGCACCACAGCTATACCGTGCAGGCAGAAGACGACGCTCTGCAGATCAAGGAAAGCGCGCCGAAAACATTTTCTGCGAAAGATCTTGATTATACCCTGAAACGCATCGAACGTTTGGGGACGCTGTCGCCGGATTACATTATGGTTGCGCAGGCGCTTGAAACATTCGGGTTTTCCGGCCCGGATGAAGCCATGCTCATCCGCTTTAAATTCCGCGGCGACCGTATCTGGCGCACGGACGACATCAAGGAGGTGCTGTCGTTTAAAATTATTCCCGCCGGCGATGACGTTTCCGGTCTGAAGTACCCCGTTGGTACCGGGCCCTATCTTTTTGTGCCGCGCACGAACAGCGCTGAAATATGGTTTTACAAGAATCCGTCTGGTAACGCGGTTATCCGCAATGTCAAACTGATTCCGTTTGTGGACAACAGCACGTTTGAAACCGAGTTACGGCACCATCGCATCAATGTGCTTCTCGATAACCCGCTGGGCGCGCTGTCGCCGATTCTGGAAGATACCGCCGACTTTTTTTACAAATCGAATGTCAGCACGACTTTTTTCGGCGTTTTGTTTAATACCGAACGGCTAAACCGCTCGCAGCGCCGCGAACTGCGCCGGATGTTCAGCCAGAAAGCGATTGTCAACCGCTTTTACAAGACCGGCACCAAACAGCAGAAATCCATCACGGATTATAAAGGCCAGATGAACCGGTACGCGGATCTGATTAACGCGAGCGTGTTCCCATCGACATCCTATTACGTGGAGGAAAAAATCGTTGCGGCCGAGCCGGAAACTACCGGTGCCGACTTCACGAAACTGCCGGATACGCTAAGGGTCCGTGTTTGCCTGAATTACGGGTTCCGCGAGGAATACCTGGAACTGATCGAAATTCTGAATGACGAAAACCTGTTCAAAAAGCGCCTGCACGTGATGGCCGTGGGCAATGATGCCGTGAAAACGGGACAATATGACGCGCTGCTGATGGCGTTTCCCGGATACCGCAGTAACTTTCTTTTTGACCTGTACGACATTTTTCTGCGTGAGCCCGATCTTTCCGTAAAAAAAATCAACCTGATAACCGAAACCGGCGCCGACGGCAGGACGCAGATATCGCCGCGTTCGCTGACTGCAACCAAAAACTTTTTCCGGATGGACATTGAAACCAACCGGAACGAAGGGAAAGACTTTGCGACCCTGCTCGAATATATTTACGGTTTCATGAGCACGCGGGAAATCGGCGATAAACAGGCTTATGCCCAGCGCATCAGCGATTTGGAGCGGGAACTCAGCCTGGGCGCCTGGCTGTTTTCCATGCCCTCTATCTCGTATTTCAGCACGCAGTTTGACCCGAAATCCATTGATGTGTACGGCGTGGCTTCCCAGTTGTCCACCATCGAGAAATGGAAAGAAAGGCCGGGATACTGAATTTATTAGAAAAACAGGAATAGCGATTAAAAGAATGATCCTCCGGTTTCGCTGTTGACTTTAGGCAATCGCTTTTTTATATTGAGTGCCTAAAATAATAAAGCATGGAGTTAATGATTGGAAATACTTGTTGTTGGTTCGGTCGCTTTAGATTCGGTAGAAACGCCGTACGGTAAAGTAGAAGAAGCCGTTGGCGGTTCCGCTACGTTTTTTAGCAGTTCCGCCAGTTATTTTGCGCCAGTGAATCTCGTCGGCGTGGTCGGCGAAGATTATCCGATGCATGAAATTGATTTTCTGAAACAGCGCGGTGTGGATTTTACCGGCCTTCAGGTAGTGCCGGGAAAAACATTCCGCTGGGCTGGCATATATGATTATAACCTGAACGATCGCAAGACGCTATACACCCATCTTAATGTTTTCTCGGATTTCAAGCCGGTTATTCCCGAAAAATATAAACATTCATCCTATGTTTTTCTTGGCAACATCGCCCCCGAGTTGCAGTACAGCGTCCTGGAACAGGTACCGGCCCCGCGCATGGTCATTCTCGATACCATGAATTTCTGGATTTCCGGAAGTCTGGAGTCGCTGAAGAAGGTGCTGAAACGGGTGGATATCTTTCTGCTTAACGATTCCGAAGCCCGCGAACTTTCCGGCCACGGCAATCTGATCAAGGCCGCGAAATCGATTTTTCAAATGGGACCGAAGACGATTATTATCAAAAAGGGTGAGCACGGAGCCGCGTTGCTGACACCCGACACGACTTTTTTTGTTCCGGCCTATCCCATTGAAGATGTTTACGACCCAACGGGAGCCGGCGATACGTTTGCGGGAGGTTTTGTGGGTTACCTGGCGCGCACCGACGACGTTTCAGCGGACAATCTCCGCCGGGCCGTGGTTTACGGCAGCGCCATGGCTTCTTTTTCCGTGGAAGATTTCAGCATCCGCGCTCTGAAAAATCTGACGCCGGAACGCATCCGCGAACGGGTACAGTCTTTCAGGGATATAACTTTTTTCCGGGACTAATAACCGTTGAAACATTTGATAATTAAATACGCTTCCATGACCGATCCGGGCCTATCGGAAAGCATATAACGCGACAGGAGGCTGCATGAGACTCGGCGACATACTCAATGATTCCTTAATAAAAATTCCGTTGGTCCAGACCGCCAAGAATGATGTAATAGCCGAAATGGTGGATCTGGTGCTTACCACTGGTAAAATCACCGACCGTAAAGCCGTTTTAGAAGCCGTACTGGAGCGGGAAAAAATGATGAGCACCGGTATCGGCAACAGCGTGGCCATACCGCACGGAAAATCTCCGGCCGCCGAAGAATTGGTTGTGGCGCTGGGCATCACCGCCGGCGATATTGATTTCGAAGCGCTCGACGGCAAACCCGTACGCATCGTTTTTTTACTGGTCGGTCCGGAAAAAGCATCCAGCCTGCACATCAAAATGCTATCGCGTATTTCCCGCCTGCTGAACCAAGCCGCGTTCCGAAGAAAAATTATTGACGTTAAAACGCCCGCGGATGCCCTCCAGATCATCCGCGAAGAAGAAAAGCATCTGGAAAGCTGATTACGGCAGCTGGAGGCGGGGATGATCCCGATCCCGACGATAAAACAGCAAAGTATGCCCGAGTATCTGCACCAGTTGTGCCTCGGTACCGGCCTCAATTTTAGATACCATGGTTTCCGTTTCATCCGGACAACCGTCCTGGATTTTGATTTTCACCAGTTCCTGTGTATTAAAGGCGTTACGGATAGAAAGAAGGGTGTTATCCGTAAGCCCGTTCTTGCCGATCATCACCGTGGCTTTAATGCTGTTGGCCAGGGAGGAAAGGTAGCGTCTTTGTTTTCCGTTCAATGCTTCCAAATTATACCTGCCTGTAAATATTCGGTAAATTATTAGGGCACGATTATAAGGTATACCGGGCTTAAAATCAACAAATAATATGCCGAATGAAAACGCAGTAAGCATAATGATGAATCCCGGCATTGGAAATGAATTAAAATTGGTTATATTAAACGCGTTTACATTCCAAGGATGGCCATGATTCCCCTAACGGTTCCCGGATATATTAAATCTTTTGTATGGTATCCTCTGGTTCTGAATTTAAACGGCAAGCCGGCTGCAGAGGGTAAGCGGATGCGGGGATCGCCCGACGGCTTAAAGAACTATCCGGACGACTGGACGTTCATGTTGTTGCCGCGAATACCACATGCCGTTCAACCGTTGAGGCGCTGAATTTACTCCGGGATCCCAAACGGCTGACGGCGGTTTTTGGACGGTAATAAACGCATTCATATTTCATGATGATAGTATGGCTGATTTCTTAAAATATTTACGAATGATTCTGGCCGGTATTTTTATTCTTTTTGGCTTGGTATTGGTTTCCAATATCATCCGGTTTGACTTAGAATCGCATTATCGGATTATTATCGGAATTATTTTTATTCTTTACGGAATTTACCGTATTATTTCTCAGCGACGGGATTAATGGGTTGAGAAAAATCATTAAAAAACTCTTTCTCCTATTTCTCGCATATGAAATGTTTGCCGATGGCTGCACGGGCAACCGCACGCCGACTTCGGGAACCGCAGTCGTTGGATGCGATGAAGCGGTAGCGCCCGCCATTGAAAAACAGCGGCTGGAATTTATGAATCGGTACCCGAATGCGGACATCCGCATTCGTTGGCTGAATCCGTTGCTTGCGGAATCGTTATTTACAGCCCGGCAACTGGATATGTTCATCACGCTAAGCCCGACCGCTCTGAATAAGGATACTGATAAATGGAAGGTGACGGGCCGGGCAACGGCATGGGACGGACTGGCCGTTATTGTACACCGGAGCAATCCGGTTACCTCATTGAGCCGTCGTGAACTGACGGGTATTCTTACGGGAAAAATGAAGACGTGGAAAGACATTCGTTTCGACGCAAAAATTCCGGCCGACAGTATTATTCTCATTATGGAAAACGATGCGTCTGGAAATGTCCGAAGCCTCAGGGAATTACTGCTGATTCAATCGATGGAAGGCGGGACGGGAATCAGCATACCGGAAGACAGCGTCCAGTTTGCCTCGGCAAGGGTGCTGGAGTCAGTCGCCGGAAAGCCGGGCGCGTTGGGATTTATCAGCACGACCTGGTTATGTGACAATCCGGATTACCGGCTCTTCCGTTCCATGATTCGGACGCTGGCCTGGCGGAGCGAGGCGGATTCGTTTACCGTCATGCCGATGCCGGGATATCTGTACACGGGCGATTATCCCCTCCGAAGGGCGATCTATGCCTATACACGCGAAGATGATCACGGGCCTGCCGCCGGTTTTATGGGATTTATGTGCGGCCATGAAGGCCAGATTCTGTTTCTGGAGTCCCATACCGCGCCGGCCGTAAGTCCGGTTAAGATTAAATATGAATGAACGAAACCTATACGGGAGTTTTGCATGCGACCCTCTCTGTTTATGACCGTGCTAATTCTTTTGGCGGCAACGGTGTCGGCTCTGGTGTATATATTCATTTTCGGCGCCGAACAGGACGCCTTCGGACTGAATTATATTTATAAAGGCGGCCCGCTGGTAATTGTGCTGATGATACTGAGCATCATGGTGGTTACATTTATATTTGAGCGGATCCTTTCACTGAGGAAAGCTTACGGCGCGGTGCCGGTAGCGGCGTTAATTAAAGAATTAAAGGCGCATCTGGAGCAGGCGGATTTTGAACGCGCGGCGGAAACCTGCCGGAAACAGGGTGGTTCCTGCGGACGCATTCTGCTCGAAGGCGTAGAAAGCTTTGCCCGCGCCCAGCGCCAGGGCTTGCATCCGGAAAAGGCGCTGTCGGAAACCCGCCGCGCCATTGAGGAAGCCACGTCGCTGGAAGTCCCGCAGCTGGAGAAAAATCTCATCGCCCTTTCGACGATTGCTTCCGTCTCAACCATGGTCGGTCTTCTGGGAACGACGATCGGCATGATCCGCGCGTTTAAAGCGCTGGCGCAGGCCGGCGCGCCCGACGCCATCCAGCTATCGGTCGGCATTTCCGAGGCCCTGATTAACACGGCCGGAGGACTCGCCGCAGCGATTATGGCTATCGTCGCGTATAATTACTTTGTTAACAAAGTGGATAGTTATATGTACGAAATCGAAGAAGCCGGCATCGATATGGTGGCATTGCTTTCCGTGTCGAATGACCGGTCAAAGGCCTGAACATGGCCCGCATTAAAAAAGCCCGCGTCGGCATCCGGCTGGACATGACGCCGATGGTGGATGTTGCGTTTCTACTGCTGACCTTTTTCATGAGCACGACCACGTTTCGTCCGCCGGAAGAAGTACCCGTGGATATTCCCGATTCGCGCTCCAAACTCAAACTGCCAACCGCGCAGGTTTTGACGATCATTGCGGATCACCAGAAACAGTTATGGCTTCACATTGAAGCGCAGTCGGTCCGGCAGAAGGTTTTTGGCGTCGGTTACCAGAAAACCGCCTCCCGTCCCGTCACGCTCGAAGAACTGCCCGGTTTTATTGAAATGGCCCGCAATGGTTTTGCTACGATACCCGGCGGCAGTTCTGATATCAATGTCATCCTGAAAGCGGACCGCCACACGGATTTTGATGTAATCGACCGGATCCTCGGTGTTCTGCGAGACGAAAAAATTACCTCGGTGCATTTTATGACCAACCTTGAAATGTAGCATTTATGGCCGCCGTAACCGAACCGCGAAACCGCACCAAAAAAACACGCCGCCGCATCAAACGGGTCGGCATCCGGCTGGACATGACGCCCATGGTGGATGTCGCGTTTCTCCTGCTGACGTTCTTCATGGTAACCACCGCCTTCCGACGCCCCCAAACCATCGAAATTACTCTCCCGAAGGAAGCGCTGCAACGCAGGGAGATTCAGGTCCAGGAATCCAACATTCTGCAGATAGCGGTTACCGAACGCCATGAATTATTTTTCAAATCCGGCGGCGACGCACTGAAACCGACGGACCCGAACAATCTGTTTGAACTGTTCATTGATGAAAGTGAACGCAACCTGAAGCGCAACGAAGGCGCGGCTTTCAAAGACCGTTACAGGCTCATTGTGGTGGTGAAACTGGAACCGAAATGCCGTTATGAAATGCTGGTGCACATTCTGGATGACCTCAATCAGGCCGTGGATTCGCTGAACACCCGGCACCGCTTATCCGATCCCAGGGAGCAGTTGTTTCCGCGTTTTACGATCACCCGGCTTACCGAACGCGACCCGTTGTGGCCGTTTATCCCGCGTAAACAATAAACTTGCAATTATTAAAATCTTTTTATACTGTTAATCGCAACTAAAACGCATGATTAAAACGGGAACTGTTCATGATACTTCGCATCCTGATGATAATCTTCCTTCTACTGCCGGGCGGTTTTCTGACGGCTCAGGAAAATCAGAAAAAAGAGTACGGTTTTGATTTTACCATGGACTTAGTCAGCCGCTACCTGTGGCGGGGTTATGACCTCAATCACAAGTACGGCGCGATGCAATCCGGCCTGACCTATACGCCCGCGTATCTGCCCGGCCTGAGCGCGTCGGTATGGTCTTCTCTTGGCCTGGCCGAAAAACAATCTTTAGGAGACAGTGAATCCTCCTTTGATGAAGTCGATCTCTCGCTATCATACGACCGCGATATCATCCGGAAACGATGGCTGGTGAATGTAACCTTACAACGCTATCATTTTGTATCGGACTGGGCCTCTTACAATAAAACCAATAAACGCGATTATGAAATCAGCGTAACCAACACCTTTGCGATCCACCAGTTTTTTTCGCCCTACATTCAATACGCGCACGGTTTCGACGTGGGCATGAAAGGCGATTACTATGAAATCGGCGCGGGGATGGTTTACGCGTTCAATAAAGATTTCAACATCGGGCCAACGCTGGCTTTTGCCATCAGCGACCAGTATAACCAGAATAATGAAATCACGCATATGCAGGTGCTCATTCCTGCAAATTATACCATCAAACCCATTGCGCTGCGGCCGGCGATAAATTTTGTCTATCGTTTTAAGGATCTGGGTAACCGGTATAACCGCAGCGGGTTTCTGGTGGCGCTGGGTGTCGGCGTGGCTTACCGTTTTTAAACGTCATGACAGCAGGTAATATCCATGAATAGTCGGTTTGATCCGCAGCAGAATTATGAGATCACGCGCCATGCCGTAGGGTATGTACCGCGCGGCGAAGCCACGCAGGCCACCTATGACCGCATAGGTTTTATGTCCGGACTGGAGGTGCATCAGCAATTAAAGACGGAACGGAAACTCTTCTGCCGTTGTCCGGCAGGCGTCTATCACAGCAGCGACGATTTCGATGCCGAGTTGGTTCGTCACATGCGCCCGACGCTCAGTGAACTGGGCGAATACGACGGTACCGCTTTGATGGAGTTCAAGACCCGGAAAGAGATTATCTACCGCGTCAAGAACGAAACCACGTGTACCTACGAAGTGGACGATACGCCGCCGTTCCCGATCAACCGGCAGGCGCTGGAAATCGCTATCGAAATTTCTTTGCTTTCCAAACTGAACATTGTCGGTGAAGTACACATCACGCGCAAGCAGTATCTGGACGGCAGCATACCGACCGGTTTTCAGCGCACGGCCATCATCGGCGTGGAAGGCGAGATACCGCTCCGTCATAAAAAAGTGCGGCTGATCCAGCTGAGTCTCGAAGAGGATTCCTGCCGTGAAATATCGGACATCGGGCACCGGCGCGTGTACAAGACCGACCGGCTGGGTATGCCGCTGATCGAAACCGTGACGTACCCGGACATGGTCAATCCGGATGAAGTGATGGAAGCCTGCAATTACATCCGATTCCTGAACCGCAGCACCGGTAAAGTACGCACCGGAATGGGCGCTTCGCGGCAGGATGTCAATGTCAGTTGCCGGGGCGGTACCCGCGTGGAACTCAAAGGGGTCGCGCACACCAAATGGATTCCGGAACTTACGCATAACGAGTGTTTCCGGCAATGGGCGCTGCTGCACATCCGCCAGCGCTTGCAAGAACAGGTGCAAACCCCAAAAAACTGGAAGACCCGTTCTATCCAGCTGAACAGCCATGATCTGCGCTTTCCCGACAGCCGCGTTAAAGAGGCCTTTGAAAAGAAATATACCGTTGTGGCCGTGAATCTGCCGCAGTTCAAAGGCATCTTATCTCATTTTACGCAGCCCGGCCGAATGTTTGCCGACGAAATCAGCGACCGTCTGAAAGTGATTGCCTGTATTGAAAAACCGAATATGATTCATACCGAGGAAATCGAACAGAACATCAGTCTGGATGATTTAAACAAAATACAATCGCTCTTAAAGGCCGGCGAAAACGACGCGCAGATTATTCTATGGGGGCCACCGGAGGATATACCGACGGCGCTGGAAACGGTGGAAGAACGCTGTGTCATGGCGTTTACCGGCGTACCCAACGAAACGCGCAAGGCGTTTCCCGACGGTACCACCATGTTCGAACGCGTGCTCCCCGGCGCTGACCGCATGTATCCCGACACCGATTCCGCCCCAATCCCGCTCCAGGACGATTATATCCGTGAACTCAGCCAGAAAATTCCGGAAGAAGTCATCACCCGCTATCAAAAAATGAAAGCATGGGATATTCCTGAGGATACCTATACGTATATTTTCAAGAAAAATTTGTTCCCGATTATTGAACGGATTGTGAATGAACTGAACCAGAATCCGCGTTTCACCGGCGTATTTTTCGGACAGGATCTCAAATATGTCGAAGGCCATTATACGCGATCAGCGGATTTCAGTTACGAACGCATTTATGAAATGTTTCGTTTTGTCAGGGATCAGCAAATCGACGTCCAGTACCTCCGGGAAATGCTGCCGGTGGTTTATCAGCATCCCAAAATGGATTTTGACTCCGTGCTGGTCAATCTCCGGTTCAAGCGCGCGACTCGGGATGAGATTGTTTCGCAGATACCGTTTTTGAGAGAAAAGTTTGTTAGGCATAAAAAATGCAAAAATCCACGGGCCCGCACCGACTGGATCATGGGCGGATTACGAAAACTGGCGCTCGGTAACATGGCGCTGAAGGAATTGTACCGGCATATTGAACCCTCAAACCCATAACGGCAGGCAGCATGAGCGAAGATATTTTTCAGGGATACAAAGGCGCCGCACTGGAAGTGCTAAAAAAATACAACGTACGCGTCTGGGGTCAGTCCGATGTGACCACGACCCGCGGAACGTTTAAGGGGACAGTACTGCCGCGTGCCGAAAACGACGATGACCGCCACATTGTACTCAAAATTGCCACCGGTTACAATATCGGCATTGACATTGCGACCATCACCGGCATGAAAGAGACCGGATATAAAAAAGCCAATTACAAAATTCCTGAAAAAGAATTCCCGTACACGCCGGGCCTGCCGAAAGTCAAATTATTTGGTACGGGCGGCACGATCGCGTCGCGGCTGGATTACCGTACCGGCGCGGTGATACCGGCTTTTACGCCCGGGGAACTATACGGCGCCGTGCCGGAACTGGCCGGCATCTGCAACCTGACCACGGAAAAACTGTTCGCGGTATTCAGCGAAAACATGGGACCGGAGCAGTACAAGAAGCTCGCCGTATCGATCGGGGAAGAAATCGAAAAAGGAATCGACGGCATCGTTATCGGTCACGGAACCGATACGCTGCATCATACGGCAGCGGCGCTGACATTCATGGTGCAGAAACCGCCCGTGCCGATTGTACTGGTGGGTTCGCAACGATCGTCCGACCGGCCGAGTTCCGACGCCGCGCTGAACCTGATGCACGCCACGCGCGCCGCCGGCTGGGGCGACATCGCGGAAGTTATGGTTTGCATGTTCGGTCCAACCTCCGACGAATACGGCTTCCTGCACCGCGGCACCCGCGTCCGCAAGATGCATTCCTCCTACCGCTCCACGTTCCGCACCATCGGCGATACCCCGGTGGGCACCGTCACGCGCCATGAAGTGAAACCCATCAAGTCCGTCTATAATCACCGCCGCCGCGACCGTCAGGTGCAGATTCTGCCGTACTTCGAGGAAAAAGTCGCCATGATCTATTATTACCCGAATATGCAGCCGGATATGATTGATTCGCTTGTGGACAACGGCTACCGCGGCATCATCATCATCGGCACCGGACTCGGACACGTGAACAAGCCGCTGTATCCGGCCATTGAGCGGGCTAAGAAAAAAGGCGTCGCCATATACATGACCGTGCAGACGCTGTGGGGTTATGTCCACATGTTTGTGTATGATACCGGCCGCGACCTTATGGCCAAAGGCGTCATCCCCGCGGAAAATATGCTGCCGGAAGTCGCTTATATTAAGCTCGGTTGGGCGCTCGGTCAGACCGACGATTTAGAGAAAGTCCGCGAACTGATGCTGACGCCCGTCAACGATGACATCACGCCGCGGGAACCCTATAACGGCTATCTCATATACCAGGGTGGCGTCCCGGAAGTGGAAGAATTTATTCGCAAAGTTCATAAATAAAGATCTTTTCCGGTTTATCGTAACGGTTTATCTGAGCGGTGCCGCCAATCCGCCCCGGTGCATCTCTTTCTTGCATTTACTGTCAGGATTGTTTATAATTCACGCAATTATTTATGATACCGCCACCGGGCGATAACGTTATGCGGTTAACCGGTTTTTCCTGCGCAATACGTTTTTGTCAACGCGTTGAGGCGGTTAAGATATGGATTAAATCAAAGAAAGCTTATGAACGACCACCACGACCGAACAAACGAACCGCAAGCCGTACGCTACCATTTCACCGAAATAGAAAAAAAATGGCAGGCCTACTGGGAGGAAAATAAAACCTTTAAAGCGTTTGAGGATCCGAAGTTTCCGAAAGAGAAACGGTTTTATGTGCTGGATATGTTTCCCTATCCTTCCGGCGCGGGCCTGCACGTCGGGCATCCGGAAGGGTACACGGCGACGGATATCGTGGCACGGTACAAGCGGATGAAGGGTTTCAACGTTCTGCATCCGATGGGATGGGATGCGTTTGGACTTCCGGCGGAACAGTATGCGGTCAAGACCGGCGTGCATCCGGCCATAACAACCCAGCAGAATATCGAAACATTCCGGCGCCAGTTGAAGATGTTCGGCTTCTCGTACGACTGGGACCGCGAGGTCAACACGACCGATTCGCATTATTTCAAATGGACGCAGTGGATATTCCTTCAGTTATACAAAAAAGGCCTGGCGTATCTGGCTGAAGTGCCCGTAAACTGGTGCGCGGAACTGGGCACCGTGCTGGCCAATGAGGAAGTGCCCGAGCAGATCGAACGCGGATATACGGTGGTGCGCAAACCGATGAAACAATGGATGCTGCGTATCACTGCTTACGCCGAAAGGTTATTGAAGGACCTTGACCTGCTCGACTGGCCGGAAAATATCAAAGAGATGCAACGCAACTGGATCGGCCGGAGCGAAGGCGCCGAAATTGATTTTCCAATCCGGGGCCATCAGGAGCATTTGAAAATTTTTACCACGCGGCCGGATACCATTTTCGGCGCCACCTACATGGTTTTGGCGCCGGAACATCCGTTTGTGGATCGGATAACGACGGCGGCCCAGAAATCAGCGGTGGATGATTATAAGCGCAAATCATCCATGAAGAGCGATCTCGAGCGGACGGAACTTTCCAAAGAAAAAACCGGCGTGTTCACCGGCGCCTACGCGGTCAATCCGGCCACGCAGAAAGATATTCCGATCTGGATTGCCGATTACGTGCTGATCAGCTACGGCACCGGCGCGATTATGGCCGTTCCCGGGCAGGACGAACGGGACTGGGAATTCGCGGAAGTGTTTGGCCTGCCCATTATCCGCACCGTACAACCGCCGGCTGACTTCAAGGGCAAGGCCTATGTTGAAGACGGCCCGGCCATTAACAGCGGTTTCCTCGACGGTCTGTATATGGATGAGGCGAAGAAAAAGATCATCGCCTGGCTTGAGGAAAAAGGCCTCGGTAAGAAAACGATCCATTATAAACTGCGCGACTGGCTCTTCTCCCGACAGCGTTACTGGGGCGAGCCGTTTCCGCTCCTGCATGCCGAGGACGGCACGATTGTGCCGTTAGACGAATCCGAACTGCCGCTGGAACTGCCGCCTGTGGAATCTTATAAACCCGCAGGAACCGGCGAATCGCCGCTGGCCACGATTGCGCATTGGGTGAATGTGAAAGACCCGAAAACAGGAAAAACCTTTCGGCGCGAAACCAACACCATGCCGCAGTGGGCGGGCTCCTGCTGGTATTATTTGCGGTATATTGATCCGCACAATGAACAGTCTTTCTGCGACAAGGAAAAAGAAGCCTACTGGATGCCTGTCGATCTGTATGTCGGCGGCGCGGAACACGCGGTTCTGCATCTGATGTACGCGCGGTTCTGGCATAAGGTGCTTTATGATTTGGGCCATGTGTCCACGCCGGAGCCGTTCATGAAACTCGTCAATCAGGGATTGATCCTCGGGGAGGATTCGCAGAAAATGTCCAAGTCGCGCGGCAATGTCGTCAACCCCGACGACGTCATCCGCGAATACGGCGCCGATGCCATGCGGCTGTACGAGATGTTCATGGGCCCGCTGACACAGGTCAAACCTTGGAGTACCCACGGCGTCGAAGGTGTGTACCGCTTCCTGCAGCGCGTCTGGCGGCTCTACGCGGGCGCTGATAACCGGCTGCATCCGCATGTCCAGGATGTGGAGCCCACGCCGGAACAAAAGAAAATTCTGCATAAAACGATTAAAAAAGTCGGCGAGGATATCGAAGCGCTCAGTTTCAACACCGCTATCGCGCAGATGATGATTTTTGTCAATGAACTGACGCCGGCGGAAATACGGCCGCGCAGCATTCTCGAACCCTTTGTTCTCGTTTTAGCGCCGTTCGCGCCGCACATCGCCGAGGAACTCTGGCACATGCTCGGGCATACCCAATCGCTGACTTGGGAGCCGTTTCCGGAATACGACCCCGCGCTCACCGTGGACGATGCGGTCACCTTGGTTCTTCAGGTCAATGGCAAAATCCGCGAGCGCGTGGATGTCAAAAAAGGATTGCCGAAAGCCGAGGCCGAAAAACTGGCGATCGAAAAACTGCATAAATGGCTGGAAGGAAAAACCATCGTCAAAGTAGTCGCGGTTCCCGACAAGCTCGTGAATGTGGTAATCAAATAAAAATTGTTTTTCATATTGTAATTTCGTAACTTGCGGCCACACAAAGGGGAGCGTGTATGCGCCTGTTATTTATTATCGTCATGCTGGTGATCTGGTTTCTGGCGGTTACCATGATATTTATCCAATCCACGCGAAAAACGTATCCGGGTTTCGGCGCTTGGACGCTGGGGCATTTTGTGATGGCCGCCGGTTTTTTGCTCCTCAGTCTGCGCGGCATCATCCCGGACTGGCTTTCCGTTCTGGGCGGCAATACGTGCTTTCCTCTGGCCATTGTGTTTTATCTGAAGGGTACGTATCGCTTTCTGAATCAGGCGCCGATGCCACTTTGGTGGTACGGCTTTCCGCTGGCGTCGCTGATCGGTTGCGCCTATTTTCATCTGATTACAGATTCGCTGGTTAACCGAAGTCTCATCATCGCGCTGGTCGTGGCCATTCCCAATTGGGCCGTCGCCTGGCTCATCATCCGCAGCGAACGCAAAGACCCGTCATTGTTTTATCCGGTAGTCAGCGCGGTTATGTTTATTAACGGACTGATTATTCTCATACGGGCTGTATGGATATTATTCATCCCTGATTTTGATATTATGAGCGAAGCGCCCATTCAGTATATATATTTTATTTCCGTCATCATTTTCCAGATTGCGTGTTCGATATCCTTTATTACCCTGAACAGCGAGCGTATGGAGCGGGATCTGTACGCATCCGAGTTGGAATTGAAAAACTCGATTGACCGTCTGCATGCCGCTTTGGAGGAAGTCAAAACGCTCGGCGGGCTGCTGCCGATCTGCGCCAACTGCAAAAAAATCCGCGACGACAGCGGCTACTGGCACCAGTTGGAAGAATATATCTCCACGCACTCGCACGCGGAATTCAGCCACGGCACCTGTCCCGAATGCGCGCGGAAACTGTATCCGGAGTTGTTCTGACATGCGGCTATTATTTATCATCGTCTCCGTGGTAACCGTCCTCATGGCGCTGATTATGCTGTTTTTTAAGTCTACACGCAAGACCTACCCGGGCTTTACGCGGTGGACATGGGGCGCGTGCGTGATGGCCGCCGGCTTTATTTTTCTGATCCTTCGGGGCGTTATTAATGACTATATCTCCATCCTGATCGTCAATACATCCTTTCCCCTTGCGGTAGTATGGTACCTGGACGGTATGCGCGAATTTCTGGGACTAAAACGTATGGCGGTTACCATGTACATCTTTCCCCTCATCTCATTGATCGGATGTTCGGTTTTTTATTTTGTCTCGGATAATACCGCCTGGAGGAATTTCATCATGTCCGCTGCCGTCGCCGTGCCGAACGGGGTTATGGCCTACCTGATATTCCGGCATTCACCAAGACGGGAGTCGGCGTTTTACCCGATTATCGGCGCGGTGATATTCATCAACGGCCTGCTGATACTCATTCGTTCCGTGTGGGTTCTCACCCTGCCGGAATTTAATGTGATGTCGGAATCGCCGGTGCAAATCGGGTATTTCATCGCGCTGATTTTACTGCAAATTGCGGGTACGATATCTTTCATCCTGCTGAACAGTGAACGGCTGGAGCGGGAGCTCGAACAGGCCGATGCCAGGCTGAAACAGACCGTGGAGGATCTCCAGAAAGCGCTGTTCGAGGTGAAAACGCTCGGCGGGCTGCTGCCGATCTGCGCCAACTGCAAGAAAATCCGAGACGACAGCGGCTACTGGCATCAGCTGGAAGCGTATATCTCCACGCACTCGCACGCGGAATTCAGTCACGGCACCTGCCCCGAATGCGCGCGGAAACTGTATCCGGAGCTATTTTAGAAATTCCATGGTGAGAATAATATTGATATTTCAACCATTATTCTTTAATATAATAGAATATACAAATAGAAAAAATATATCCACGGGTGTCTTATGTGTAAAAACATTCTTTTTTTACTTTGTTTTGTATTTTTCCCTTTCATTCTTTTCTCCCAATCCATTTCCAACGTCCAGCACAGGCAGGACGGCGAACGGATCATTATCACGTATGATATGGACAGCGAAATGCCGCTGGATATAACCGTATATCTATCAACGGACGGCGGGAAGAGTTTTAGCAATAGTCCGTTGCGCTCCATTTCCGGCGATGTTGGCCGTGAAGTTCGGCCGGGTAACGGAAAACAAATTACATGGAATGTATTCAGTGAGATGGATATGCTTTACGGCGATGTGGCGTTTCGCATTAAAGGATATTCTAAATTTGGGATATTCACCGACTCACGAGACGGGAAAAAATACAAGACCGTAAAAATAGGCAATCAGACTTGGATGGCGGAAAATCTTAATTATTACACTTCAAGCGGGTCATGGTGTTATGGTGACAACTCTTCCAATTGCGACCAATACGGAAGGTTATATAACTGGGAGACTGCAAAGCGTGTGGCTCCGTACGGATGGCATTTGCCAAGCAAGTCGGAATGGGAATCGCTTTTGCGCAATTGCGGCGGCGAAGGAGCGAACGCTTATAACCAGATGATTCCTGGCGGCTCTTCGGGATTTACTGCGTTGTTTGGCGGTTACCGTTTCGATAATGGTAATTTCAGCCTCATTGGAAATTACGCCGGCTTCTGGTCGTCGTCTGAGGACAGTAAAGGTAACGCCTGGGAGTGCAGCGTGGACAGCGGCTACAAGAAAGCCGGCTTGGACGGCAGCAACGAGGGTAGCGGCTATAGTGTGCGTTGCGTCAAGGACTGAAACAGTTTGAAAGCAGAAAGTTGAAAGTTTGAAAGCCGTAAGTTTTGAGGTGAAGGTTTACAAGAAAGAAAGTACGATGCCTTCGGTATCTGGAATGTTGGATTGTCTTTTGTAATGTTGTTCAATCCCTTCGGGATTGGTAACAAGAGAGCGAAAGTTGCTGGAACGTGTTTCTTCAGGTTTATATAGCAGATTATGATATTTCTTAAAGGTAAACAATTATCAGTGTTGACTCCTCAGGAGTCAAACGTTATTAAAGAACAAGCATAAGGAACCCGCGACTCCTCAGGAGTCAAACGTCATTAAGGAACGAACATAGAAGGCCCTGACTCCTCAGGAGTCAAACGTCATTAAAGAACGAACATAAAGGAACCCGCGACTCCTCAGGAGTCAAACGT
>Ga0067045_1002718_pt1 | contig 73678 bp, 74 predicted proteins | sample TerdegcTABiofilm_FD_59184 | JGI IMG/M metagenome (GOLD analysis project Ga0067045, IMG submission 59184) | Combined Assembly of (Gp0054472, Gp0054536) Wastewater bioreactor microbial communities from Singapore -Terephthalate degrading... | reverse complement strand
TACGACCACCACTTATATACAGCACCTTCAAGGTTGTCCCACTCGCTTACATGGATTTCATGTTGGGCGAAATATTCCATAACGCATTTTAATATAATTATCCCTGCAACTATTATGTCGGCTCTTTCTCTCTGCAATCCAGGAATTTTCTGCCGCTCCTCCAAGGTCAAGCAAAGCATTAGCTCTAATATCCTGTCAATTTGCTCTTTTTGCAGCACGTATCCATGAACAGCATTCCTGTCGTATATTTCCAATTTTTGGTCTATCGCGGCAAGGCTTGTTATGGTTCCTCCTATGCCGACCATTCTGGCTATTTCTTGATTGTTGGGAAATTCCATGCCCGACAGCTGTTTTTTCACAAAATCAGAAATACTATCCAGTTGACATCGGCTTGCCGTATTGCTGTTTCCGAATTTTTCCGTTAACCTAACTGCTCCAATATCCAGACTGGTCATATAATGAATTGCATTCCCGGAACCTAATACAAGCTCTGTACTTCCGCCTCCAATATCAATCAAAAGAACTTTTCCTTCAATGTTTCCTATACCGAGACATGCCCCCAGGAAGCCCAGTTCAGCCTCCTCGTTCCCCGTAAGAATCTTTGTTCTGACTGCGAGTTTTTTTACCTCCTGCATAAAGGTTTCGCCGTTAACGGCATCCCTCACCGCACTTGTTGCTATGACCAAAACATTCCCGGCACCTAAAGATATTGCCCTATCCCTGAATTTACGAATCGCGTCAAGAGTATTGTTAATCGCTTGGCTGGAAAGCCTCCTGTCCCTGTCTACACCTTTGCCCAAACGTGTCGTCAATATCTCTTTCAATTGGATTTCGAGACCGATTTCCCCAAAATCAGCAATAAGAAGCCTGACAGAATTGGTCCCAACATCGATAACAGCTGCCCTTGACAACGATTCTCCTCCTTCTTAACTCATTATGACTAATAAACCGTGCCCTCGGGCACGGCTGTTTACTAAAATTCTCCTCTTCTGAAACCCCCACCTCTTTTAGCATCCTGGCTCTTCTTCAACTGCTGCTGCCTTTCGTCGCTATCTTTAAGGAATTTTGCCATTCTGTCTTCGAAGGATAGGTTTTTTATTTTGTCCTTTTTCTCAGCTTCCCAGTCCACCTCAATCGGTCTGCTGGTTTTCTTCAACTGGGTCCCTGCCTGTTTTAGAGACAAACTGATTTTGCCTTTGTTGTCAACCGATATGATCTTAACCTTTATCCTGTCCTTTTCTTTTAAATACTGCTTAATATCCTCCACATAATGATCTGCAACTTCTGATATGTGCACAAGACCGGTTTTACCTTCAGGTAGTTGAACGAATGCGCCAAAGCTTGCTATGCTGGTCACAACACCTTCAACTACGCTACCTACCTGCAACGGCATAGGTTTGTTATTCCTCCTCTTTATTATATAAATACTCCAAAATAACTGAATTCATTATATATCATTGATATGGCTATGTCAATTACCGCTATTACCGCCATTACGGTTTACATCAACAAACATAACTTCCCCCGGTTTAATAAGCCCCAGCTTTTCCCTTGCCAGTTTTTCAATATACTGGTCACTCTGCATCATTTCTATCTGGGCTCTTATCCTTTCATTCTCTTCCTCCAATTTCCTGATTTGCTCCCTTACAACTGCCTCATCGGAGCGGGCCTGTCTTATGGCTATATGCTGGTATACCAGCGTATAGCCGATATATAGTGCCAAAACTACCAGTAATATATGTCTTACTCTAATCTTCCTGTTTGGTTTTTTCCTATCCAGGTGGTATACCTTTGCCATTGTTTAGCCCCCAGTTTTCTCTCGTTATTATGATATTACTTTCTATGCGAATAGAAAAATTCCTTCCACTATTTCTTACTTGTGAAGAGCTTCAGGTATTTACGGGTTTCACCGAACACCCCTGCCAGTATCTTTGCCAACCATGCTTTACTTTTATCATATGGCTTCCAGAGAAGATTTGACAGTATAATAAAAGGTATTTTAATTACCATGAAGATGAAGTACAGCATATTTCTTATCGACCGGAATATAATATTTAGAACCCCATTGACATATCTGCTCAATACTTTTAAATACATCGCCATGCCCGCGGCAAATCCCAGTATCTGATAAAACCTCACGAGCCCGCTGCTGCTTTCATATATGACCACAAGGGATACTGTCAGGCCAACCGCCCAGAAACAGATATCCCCGATTATTGTTGTTAGCTTATTAAACTGTAGCCCATTCCTGATTAACCTGTAAACATCAAAAAAAATGCCCAGTATCAGTCCCCCGTATAAAGAAGCCAGCAGTATCCTTGCCTGGCTGCTTACCGATATAATCACGTAACCACCCCGGTTTCAATTATTAAAAATAAAACCATCGTCCAGACGATGGCTATTTAAACACCTTCTTAAAGAACCCCTTCCCTCTCTCCCTGATGTTTTTGCTTTCTGAATACTCACAGCTGCTTATGTTCCCCTGAACAACCAGATTCCCGTCGTCGATATTCAGTTTATTTATGTGCAGGCCTTCTCCGATGATAGTCAGGGTGCCGAGGGTAGTATCTAGGACGACTTTGTTTTCGTCAAAGCTATAAATATCTTTAACCCCTGAAGTAGATAGATGGTTTCTGCTCTCTATAGAGAGATTATGCTTTTTATCTTCCATAGCCTGCCTCCTCTCCCGCTTTGTTAATATTTATGATACTTCCGTCTATTTTATTCCTTCAAACTAAGAATAGCTGCACTGATGCAGCTATTCCCATATCCTCACTATATCGATATTCTTAAAATAGTAATTCACAATATCTTCGGCTTTCTTGCCCTGTTTTGCCAAAGCATACGCGCCCCACTGCGACATGCCTACTCCATGCCCATACCCCTTCCCTTTCATCACAACCTTGTCCCCTTCCACCCTTATATCGGTCAAATAGGTTGATTTCATTTTTGTACTGCCTATGGCAAGCCTGAATTCAGGAGCCGATACTGCCGTGTTCCCAAAGCTTAGCGTCACCGCTCTGCCTGAAGGTCCTTTCTCAACAATCTTCGCGGAAGAAAAATCGTTGGTCTGTCCTCCGGCTTGTTTCAACGCTGCCAATATCTCTGCCTTTGAAAAAACCGCGGTCCAGGCCTTGTCATCGGGAGGAGCGTCGGGCGAATCAGGTGATTTAACTATCTTAACATATGGTGGTTCGTCTTCCTTAAACGCCAGCCCCTCTTTGGCTGAGGCAGTTGTACCGCCGGCATGGGCATGGAACCATGCTTTCACATACTTATCGTTGTAGGTTGCCACCTCACCTTTTGTCCGCTCAACCGCTCTTTTTACCCTATCGTTTACCGCTTCCTGATTCCACGCCTGTGCCTCTTCAATGTCAGTCGATACATGTGCTCCCTTGTATTTGGAACCTCCTTTTTCAGTTATGAACTCCATAACGAACGTACGGGCAAGAATTGCCTGCGCTGCCAGCGCTTCTTCCGGCCAGTCGTTTTTCATCTCCCCGGCAACCACGCCTGCAACATATTGCTCGAAGGGCAGTTCTTTGATCTGACCTGTTTTTTGAACATAAACCTTAAGAACAGGCTCTTTTCCCTCTCCCCTGCTTATTGATTCGGGAATTTTGAGCTTAACAAGCTCAGGGGGCGGGGTTTCTGCGGGCCTCCTAACAACGCAGGAAAGCAGTAATAGAGGCGCCAATATAATAACTATCAGTTTTGCATATCTACGGAGTCTCATTTAATTTTACCTCCTTTTAACTAGAAAGCTAGTAATAGTATCTGAAATATTCCGCTTTTATAACATGTAAATTTTTCCGTGGTTTTTTTCAACTTTTCTCCCAAATAAGACAAGCATTATGATATAATTAAAAAAACGCAAGGGATAAAAATCACAAGGAGGGAAGCTATGGGCAGACTCGGTAGGTTTATTATTCCGGTTTTATGTGTAATGGTATTTTCTCTGCCGGTATCGGCCAGTGCGATGAATTCCATACTTAAATTCGGCAGTGAAGGGTCAGATGTAACCCTCCTTCAAGAGCTGTTGATAGAAAAAGGCTATCTAGATTGTGAAGCTACGGGGTACTACGGCCCACTGACAACGCAGGCGGTAATGAACTTTCAGACAGATTATAACCTTGTTGTAGACGGAATTGCAGGACCGCAAACCTTTGAAGCCCTTATGAATGGTCAGGCTATGCCTCCCGGGGAAGAAGAAGGCAGCAGCGAAATACCCGAAGTCGGTGAGTATCTCGACTGGTTTGATGAAGTACAATACATATTCAAAGATGGCACCGTAGCAGTTGTTACAGACATCGATACCGGATTAAGCTTTAAGGTTATGAAGACCTTCGGCCATGAACATGCAGATTCCGAAACCCTTACCGCTGAAGATACGGCTATACTTAAAAAGATATGGGGAGGCTGGAGCTGGGAAAGAAGGGCCATAATCGTATCCATAGGAGATAAACACATAGCAGCATCCGCTACAGCCATGCCCCATGCAGGAAATGATAAATATCCCGCCCTGCAGACAATATCCAGCCGCAGCGGCGGATACGGCAGGGGAACAAATCTTGATAAGATTAAGGGAAACGATATGGATGGCGTTATATGCATACATTTCAAGAACAGCAGGCTACACAAGAACAATGCAATAGACCCGGATCATCAGAAAATGGTTAAAAAAGCAGCAGGCCTTTTATAGCCGGCTGCCTTTCTTCATTCAATCATCCGGTACATCTCCCTGGACTGGTCCTTGGTCACGTGCTCCGCCACCTGGACCACTTCCACCTTAATCCTCCTGTTGCCAAAGCCTATCTCTATTATGTCCCCTTCCTCAACTTCTGTTCCCGCCTTGGCTGTCCTGCCGTTTATCATAACCCGGCCGGCGTCGCAGGCTTCCTTTGCTATTGTTCTCCGCTTTATCAGCCTGGAATTCTTAAGAAATTTGTCTAATCTCAAGTAATTAGTCCTCCTTCTGCTCCAAAGAGAAAAATCAGGTCAAAGACCTGATTTTGTAGTGCTACTACTGATTTACCATATCTTTCAAAGCTTTACCAGCTTTGAAAACAGGAGCCTTGGAAGCGGGTATTACCATTTCTTCCTGTGTCTTCGGATTGCGTCCTTTTCTCTCTTTTCTTTCTTTGACTTCAAAGGTTCCAAAGCCAACAAGCTGTACTTTCTCGCCTTTCATCAGAGCATCATTAACCGACTCCATGAAAGCGTTAACAGCTTTCTCAGTATCTTTCTTAGTTAAACCGCTTTTTTCAGCCATGTTAGCAATAAGATCCGCTTTGTTCAAACTGATTACCTCCCTATTATTGGATTTCTTTAAAGCTATTCTACGAAATCTTTGTAATTCCTTCTTTCTGGTGCTATTTTTTATCAATTTCATTAAAATTATGTACTTTTGCCATCTGCCACAGCTCTTCCATCTCAGAAAGCGACATCTGATCCAGGGTTTTCCCTATCAAATGCGAGTTTTCTTCAATAAATCTAAACCTGCTTATGAATTTTTCAGTAGTTTCCTTAAGAGCGAGCTCCGGCTGAACCTTCTCAAACCTGGCCAGATTTACCACTGCAAACAACAGGTCCCCAATCTCTTCTCTTATTCTGTTCATTTTTCCTGATTTATATACCTCTTCCAGTTCGAGCAGCTCTTCCTTGACCTTGTCCATAACCTCTTCGATCCTGTCCCAGTCAAACCCCGCCAGGGCAGCTTTTTGCTGCACCTTATAACTGCGTATGAGGGATGGCAGAATTACAGGAATATCCTCAAGGGTTCTTGTGTAGCTTGAGGTACCCTTCTCCTCCCTTTTGGAAGCTTCCCATCTTTCAGTAGCCCTGTCGCTGTCTTCGGCCCTTTTTCCCCCGAACACATGGGGATGCCTGGATAGCAGCTTCACACAAATTCCGTTAACCACTTCGTCAAAGCTGAAATTTCCCTCTTCCCAGGCGATCTGAGAGTGAAATACCACTTGCAGCAAGAGATCTCCAAGCTCTTCCTCCAAAAGCTGCAGGTCCTTCTTCTCAATAGCATCAAGTACTTCATATGTTTCTTCCAGGAGGTATGGCATAAGACTCCGGTGGTCCTGCTCCCTGTCCCACGGGCACCCGCTGTCCCCTCTAAGCACCTTCATTATATCTAATAGGTCCTGGATACCATGCTTCTTCTTATCGCAGGCCGGTACATATATTGTGGTAAGATGGTCGATAAATTCAAGCCTGTCCAATTCATAAAGGGGAACTTCCCTTACTATCTCCTGTCCAGCTACACCCGCTGCTCTTACCACCTTTATTGGATGGTCATCCTCGTAATACTCCATCAGGGTAAGTTTCACCTCCGCTGCCACCAACCGGTTGTACACCTGGGTTATAATGCAGCCCTTGGCTGTATCTATATTCATGTCGCCTATTCGGAGCCCGTCAACTATCTGAAGGCCTTTAGCAGGATCAATCGACAGCTTGTCATAGATTGCGTCCAGGAAACTCATTCCCGGTATTATTTCTACCTCTACACCCCTTTTCTCTCCCTCCAGTTTCAGCAGTTCAACACTCGCTTCAGCCACTGCCGGGTTCCCGGGTACGCAGTACACAAGGTCCCCCTTCAAGGATTGCTCCAGCAGATATGCTGCAATGTTATCATATACCTGATCAAAGGTTTCTCCCCGCTCGTAGAAATTGTCCAGGGCTTCATATTCTATCCCGGTCGACTTTAAATAATCAATAACGGGGTGTTTCTCGGTTCTGAGCACTATCCTGCCTGCTGTTTCCAGCTCCTTTACGGCCTTTAGGGTCAAGTTCTCCCACGAGCCCGGCCCTAAACCTACTACTTTTATCCTGCCGCTCATGATGTATGCCTCCCTATTTACGCATTAGCCCGATCTTTTTGAACAGCCGGGAAAGCCTTTTCCCTCCCGGCATCATATTCAGTTCCTGGGAGGTGATTCCCCCCAATACCAATAACAGTATGCCATAGATGATTGCTCCGAGTATCACCGCTGATAGGGTTGAAATTGTATTGCTTACGGATAACCTGTATACCCAACCGTATACAGCGGTTACTCCGGCTGCCATGCCCAAAACAGCAATTATGGGTTTCATTATAAAATTCAGTATTCCCAGCCGGATACCTGTTTCCTTCTTGACGTCCCAATAGTTCAGCATTCCGGCTACCATATAGCCGATTACGGTTCCAAGGGCAGCGCCCCTTATATTTATCCAGGCTATTCCGGTGAGTACATAACTTACTACAAGTTTGAAACCGGAACCTATAAGCATGTTTTTCACAGGCAGCACCGGTTTCCCCAGGCCCTGGAGCACCCCCGTTGCTGTTTGCACTATTGACAAAAATATGACCCCAAAGCCTAACACCTGTAAAACCCTCCAGACCTCAGGTTCCTTTGGGTAAAGCATCATCATTATGGGCCTGGCGAGGACAGAAAGCCCTACGGCTGCAGGCAGTCCAATCAATATCCCGGCTTTAAGTCCAACCTCCGCCTTCCTGATAACCCCATCGCTGTCTTCCCGGGCACTGGATTCTGAAATTGCCGGTACAAGGCTTGCGGCAAGGGCTATGGTTATAACCTGGGGGAAATTCACAAGGGTTGCTGCCATTCCCTTTAGCTGTCCGTATAAGCTGTTCGCTTCGGTCACGGAAAACCCTGCAAACTGAAGCCTTCTCATTACAACGCCCAGATCAATCATATCCATAAGCGGTATTACCGAAGCGCCCAGGGTTATCGGAACTGCTATGGCCAATAGTTTGTAAAGTATTGTCCCTGCGGAGTCACGGATTACCGCAGGGCTGCTTTCAACCTCAGACATAATCCTTCCCCTGTTGTAAAGGTAAACAATATATACAATAGCCATACCCGCAATGGCCCCGGATGTCGCTCCAAAGGACGCTCCTCCGGCAGCATACTCGGTCCCCCTTGGCAGCAGGATAATCGCCAGGGCAAACCCTACAATGACCCGGCCCAACTGTTCAAATATCTGGGACAACGCAGTCGGAAGCATATTCTGCATACCCTGGAAGTATCCCCTGAAAGCAGACATGAGGGGCACAAAGAACAGGGCAGGGGCTACCGCCAGCATGGCATAATAGGCCTTGGGGTTACCCAGAATAAAAACCAGGGGCTTTGCCACTGCGAGGAGTATTGTCGATGAAACTATCCCTATGACGAGCAAGGCGGCAAAGGATACCCTGAAAATTCTATGGGCCTCCTTCCTATCCCCCAGCGCGGTCCGTTCAGAAACCAGTTTTGAAATCGCTGTGGGTATTCCGGCTGTAGAAATTGTTAGGAGAAATATGTAAATGGGATACGCCGTCTGGTAATACCCCATACCTTCCGATGTTATAATATTAGCCAGCGGAATACGGTAAATGGCTCCTATTATCTTTACTATAATCCCGGCCACACTTAAAATCAATGCGCCTTTCAGCAGCGAATGCTTTTGCATTTTGTTTGCCTCCTAAATATAGCTTCTCTCACGAACAGGTATATTATATCAGAAATATTGCCCCAGTTAAATGATTGTCCACCAGTCCGGTGCGAGATCAGCCATTAAAAAAACAGCAGTTGTCATACCTGCTGTTTTTAGCACCCTGCTACTGCTCCATCTGCTTGCCCAGGAAAGAAGCCGCTGTGGTTGACAGCTTAGCCTCCAGTTCTCCCATCCTTCCATCAGCATCCTTCGAAATAAGTATAACTGCCCCGATCGGGTCCCCGAGTGAAACTATTGGGGCTACTACCTGAGCAGTGTACTTGGTTTCACCGTCTTCATCGGCAGTAACCGATAGCATTCTGCCACCTTCATTTTTATTAAAAACTACGGTCTTCTTCTCTTCCATTATTTTCTCAAGTGCTGGACTTACCCGTTTTTCGAGATAATCCTTTTTAGAGGACCCAGCAACAGATATTATGGTATCCCTATCAGAAATTACTGCGATATGTCCCGAAGCCTCATTTAGAGATTCTGCATATTCCTGGGCGAATTCATTAAGCTCTCCAATAGGCGAGTATTTTTTTAGTATTACTTCCCCTTCTCTATCGGTGAAAATTTCCAGGGGATCTCCTTCTCTGATTCTCAATGTGCGTCTTATCTCTTTAGGTATTACAACCCTCCCAAGATCGTCAATACGTCTTACTATTCCAGTTGCCTTCAACGGTATATCCCTCCTTTTTCTGTATTTTGTTACAAATTATCCTGCAAAGTTATTATTAGATACTTTAAACAGTTTTATTCATCTAATAAGATCTTAATACAGAAAAAGGATATATTATATTTCACATTACTTCATGTTCTTGGGATAGGTTTCTATCTCAGCATTTTCCTTTAATTCGGCCAACTTTTTATTGTATTCTTTCTCCATAGCCATGTATAGGAGCTTACTGTTTATCTCCTGTTTTGCCTCTTCAAAGGGTATCGGGTCAACAATTTCCTTGTCGAAAACCTTTATTATGTGATATCCAAACTGAGTTTCCACAATGCCGCTGATTTCACCCTTTTCAAGCGCAAAAGCAGCCTCTTCGAAGGGCTTCACCATATCACCGTACCCGAAATATCCCAGATCCCCTTTGTTGGACTTTGCGGATGGATCAACCGAGTACTGTTCTGCCAGATCGGAAAAATCTTCTCCATTCTTTAACCTTTCAAGTATTTTTTCCGCATCCTCCTTGGTATCCAGCAGTATGTGGCTGGCCTTTACTCTATCCTTTTTGAACTCTTTAATATTTTCATTGTAATAGTCCTCAACCTCTTTCTCGGATACCGTTACATCTTCCACCAGCTTATCCCTGTACTTGGTTATAATTAGATCTTTCTTCACCTGATCTGCAAACTGCTCTTCTGTCATGCCCTGAGAGGTTAGGAAATCCAGATACTTCTGCTCATCTTCGAAATATTCCTTAATCGATGCAATCTCATCGCTTACTTCCTCTTGAGTTACTGCTATGCCCTGTTTGTCCGCCGCCTCAAGGATAAGCCTGTCCAATATAAGCTTCTCGACAACCTGCTCTTTCACCACGTCGATAAACTTTTTACCCTCTATGTCCTTATTCCATATATCCTTACCGTACTGCTGTTCATAACTACTCTTATACAGCTCAAATTTTTGATTGAATTCTTCCTTTGTTATTATCTGTCCATTTACCTTGGCAACAGCTGAATTCTTATCCACCTCAGGATCTTTGCGGACTATGCCGCAGGCCCCAAGAACTAATGCTAATATAATAACACCGATTACTATCAAAATTCTGTTGTTCCTCAACATTCATCCTCTCCCCGTCAGTGATAACTTATGTTCATTATATAGTAATTTAGCTTTCATGGAAATATATAATTTTTTCTAGTATTCCTTTAATAATCAGTAGCATTTTATATGCATCATGGGTATCAACCTTAAATAAAAACGATGGGTTGACCGTAGCTTCAAACTTGATCTTCTTACCGTATTCACCTATCAGCCTGGCAATTGCCTGCGGCTTTACCGAATCCTTCCCTTTAAACTGTACCTTTATAATTCTATCCTTCTGCTCTATCATAGTTATTCCCAGTTTCTTGCATAAAAATTTTATATAAGCCATAACAAGCAGGTTTCGAACAGGTGCAGCAATATCGCCAAACCTATCCTCAATTTCCTCTTCAACATCATTGTAATCGGATTTGCTCTCTATAGAAGCTATCCTCCTGTACATTTCCACCTTCTGTTTTTCGTCATTTATATAATCATCGGGTATATATGCATCAACCTTAATATCAAGCTGTGTCTCCAATTCCTCCCGGACCGGCAAACCCTTAAGCTCCCTCACCGTCTTATCAAGAAGCTTGCAGTACATATCGTATCCAACCGTCATCATATGCCCATGCTGCTCATGCCCCAGTATATTACCTGCTCCCCTTATTTCAAGGTCCCTTAGAGCGATTTTAAAACCTGCGCCAAACTCGGTAAACTCCTTTATCGCCTTAAGCCTTTTTTCAGCGGCTTCCGTCAGCACCTTGTCTTTCCTGTAAGTGAAGTAAGCATAGGCAAGCCTGCTGGAACGTCCGACTCTTCCCCTAAGCTGATACATCTGCGACAGACCAAGCCTATCGGCGTCGGTTACTATTATAGTGTTTACGTTTGGCATATCCAGACCATTCTCAATAATTGTTGTGCACAGCAGAATATCATATTTCCCATCCAGAAAATCCGTCATGACGTTTTCCAGTTCTCTCTCGTCCATCTGTCCGTGGGCCACGGCTATCGAGGCCTCCGGTATCATCCTGGAAAGCTCCCGGGCCATCTTATCGATCGATTTTACCCTGTTATGAACAAAATAAACCTGGCCATTTCTGTTGATTTCCCTTAATACTGCGTCCCTAATAAGTTCATCGTTATATTCAACGACATAGGTTTCTACAGGAATCCTGTCCTCGGGGGGGTCCTGTATAACACTCATATCCCTAAGGCCAACCATTGACATGTGCAACGTTCTGGGTATGGGGGTCGCCGTTAGGGTAATCACATCCACACTCTTTTTCAACTCTTTGATTGCTTCCTTATGTGCTACTCCAAACCTCTGTTCTTCATCAATTATTAGAAGTCCCAGGTCCTTATAAGCTACATCCTTTTGCAATAGCCTGTGCGTTCCCACTATGATGTCTACATTTCCCTCCTTTATAAGCCTTAATATTTCCTTCTGCTGGGCAGGTGTTCTAAACCTGCTTATCATCTCAATATTAACCGGAAATTGTGCCATCCTTTGCCGGAGCGTATTATAATGCTGCTGGGCAAGTATGGTGGTCGGTACCAGTATTGCTACCTGTTTTCCATCCATCACCGCTTTAAAAGCTGCTCTCATCGCGACTTCGGTCTTGCCGTACCCTACGTCACCACAAAGCAGCCGGTCCATAGGCCGCGCCATTTCCATATCCTTCTTAATCTCTTCAATGCACCTTGTCTGGTCATTTGTTTCTTGATAGGAAAACAAATCCTCAAACTGGCGCTGCCACGTTGTGTCCTTACTGAATGCATAGCCGCTGATCCCTTCCCTTACTGCGTATAACTGAAGAAGTTCCTTTGCCATGTTCTGTATGGCCTTCTGCACTCCGGCTTTGGTCTTTGCCCATTCTCTGCCCCCCATCCTGCTCAGGCGGATCTTTTTTCCTTCTCCCCCAATATACTTCTGGATTAGATGGGATTGGTAAGTAGGTAGATAGAGCACATCTCCGCCGCTATACTCTATTTTAATGTAATCCCGTTTGATGCCCTCAACCTTAAGCTCCTGAATACCCCGGTAAATCCCTATCCCCTGGTTTTCATGCACAATATAGTCACCGGGACTCAACTCGGTGAAAATATCGATGCCTTCCTTTTTAACCTTCTTAGCCGGTTTGGTCTTTCTTTTTATGCTGCCGAATATATCCTTATCGGAAAAGACAGCCAATTTGCTGTCGGTCAGTATGAAGCCTTCCAGGACCGTTCCTATGTCAATTACCACTTCTCCTCCCTTAAAATCTCTCCTTGTGCGAGGGCACAAAACAGGGTATATTTCTTCCCTTTTCAGCTCTGCTTCCAATAAAGTGCTCCTGGTCTTTGAGCTAACAAGTATTGAAACCATAAACCCGTCTTGCTTCAACCGTTTTATTTCTTGAACAACCGGGTCCAGCTTTCCGTAGAATGGGTTCATGGACCTAACCGAAAAGCTGTAAAAGCTTCCTTGAGCCATCTCCCTGTTCCCTGTGAGAATTTCGGTAAAGGAAACGATCGTGTTGGCTTTTATCTCCTGCAGTATACGTCCATAGTCAATAATCCTGTCTTTCTGTCCGATCAATGCCTTTCCCTTCTCCAACCTATCCGTGTAATGATTGAAGAATTCTCTTTGAAATTTTTCTGCTTCCTCGGTGCATCTGACAGGATTGTCAATAACTATTATGAAGTTCTCATCAATATATTCAATAAGGCTGGTCGTATTGCACCCATACATCCAATAATTGCTTAAAAGCCTGCTCCCCTTCCTGCTCTCAAACTCATACACAACCCGGTCGATTTCTTCTTTGAGCTCGTTTGACTGTTTCATCCGCCCTGAACTTTCCAGGTTTCTTTGAGTCATAAACAAATCATTCTCAAGGTTCCGTAGAAATTGTTTTTTTTCACTGTCTTTGATCAGGAGTTCCCTGGCGGGAGCTACTGTTATCCCTTTTACATTTTCCACCGACCTCTGGGTTGACGTATCCAGTATTCTGATGGAATCAATTTCATCTCCAAAAAACTCGATTCTACAGGGTGAGCTGCCCATAGGGAAAACGTCCAATATTCCTCCCCTGACGCTGAACTGCCCCGGTCCCTCTGTCATATCCTCTCTTTGGTATCCGGAAGCTGTCAGTTTCTCCACCAAGGTATGCATATCTACTATCTGTCCTATTTCAAGCCTATAGGTGTTTTCCTTATACACCTGAGGAGTCATCACGGGGAATAAAAGCGCTTCTACCGGTGTCACAATAATCTTTGCTGTTTTATTAACCAGTGCTCCCAGCACATTGATCCTGTTTTCCTCGGTTTCCATGCTGTGGGCGGCAGCGTTGTACAACACCGGCTGAAGGGGCAGATAGAGGTAAACATCGTCACATAAAACCCTAAGGTCTTCATATGCCTCCCTGGCATTCATAATATTGCTGCAAATAATGAGGAGGGGGTACCCTTCGGACCTTAGGGCGGCTGCCCAAAAAGCCCTCCTTGAACCCGAAATGCCTATCATATTGGCCCTGGTTCGTCCCCCGGCAATATCACCCATAGCAGACCTGAACTTAGGATTATCACGAATCCTGTCTATTATATAATCAAGGCTCAATCTTTCCCACTCCTTCAGACAATAAAAGGTCCTGCCGGCTTTCTCAACCGGCATATCCCGTTATGAATTTATTCCATAGGCCGTGTATAATCGCACAAATAAAAACCGCCGATAAAAAATGCCAACCTATATAGACAACGACAGTATACGTAACAATCCCGAATGCTGTGTGGCTTGCCAGGCTTAACAATGAAGCGGTCAGGGAGTACTCAGCGGGAGAGTTGTACAGGTCGTAGAATGCCTCTACCGCCCCAAAGACCATATGGCATAGTATAAGATTGCCTCCAAGGATAACAGCCCCCAGTGTTTTTACAGTTTCCTCTATAAAAGGAATTTGTAAAACAACAGCCCTATCACCGCTGATTCTCAAAACAATATCGTTGATTACAAGACATATGAAGGATGCTATAATTCCTGCAGCTAAACCGCAAAGAATGCTGTTCATCCGTTATATGAGCTCATAGCTGCTTCGATACCCTGTCCTATAAATGTTTCTATAGCCATTGCAGCCCTTTCTATTGACACATCTATTATTTTCCTGTCCTCTGCAGAGAAACGATCGAGTACGTAATGGGCTATATCCTCATCCTCCATAGGCCTTCCTATCCCTATCCTTAGCCTTGGAAATTCCTCGCTCCGGAGCTGGTAAACGATAGACCTCATCCCGTTATGGGTTCCTGAACTGCCGTTTCGCCTGATCCTGATCTGCCCCACTGCCAAATCTACATCGTCATACACCACCATAAGGCTATCCATCCCAATTTTGTAGTAGTCCACAATGTCCAATATGCACATACCGCTTAAATTCATATAGGTCATTGGTTTGATGATTATGGCGTCCCGTCCTTCGATATGGCCTTTGCCGCACAATCCTTTAAACTTTTCGCTTGCCACCTTAATCCCGTTTCTTTTTGCCAGCAAATCCACAACATCGAAACCTACATTATGCCTTGTATACATATACTTTCTCCCCGGATTGCCCAGGCCGGCTATTATAAACATATGAATCACCTCAAAAAGAATCTACCTTTAATTTTACCACATTTTCAAGAAAACAAAACCACCGGCAAAAAACCGGTGGAAAGAAATCAGTTGCCAGTAGGCGGTTATCAGTTATCAGATAACAGTAAGGTCAAAAGTCAAGTTGCCAGTTGTCAGTGAGCAGCAAGACAGAAGAACCGTCCCCGTGTCTACCCGTGTCTACGAACTAAACCTAGCACCTAGGACCTGCGATCCACGGAAGCAAAAGAACCGTCCCCGTGCTTCCCCCGTGCTTCCGTGCTTCCAAAAGCATAACCCGGGCACCTGCGATCTGCGATCTGCCGACTGCGATCTAGCACCTAGCACCTGTGATCTAAGATCTAGGATCTAATCCTGTTGTGCTCATCCACAAAGACTACCCTTGGACTGTGGTTGTCAATTTCATCATCCCTTAGTTGGCAGTAGGATATTATAATAATTATATCCCCTTTTTGAACCAGCCTGGCCGAAGCCCCGTTCAGGCATATTACGCCGCTGCCCCTCTCGCCCTTTATTGCATACGTCTCAAAACGTTCTCCGTTGTTGTTATTCACTACCTGGACCTTTTCGTTCTCTATTATATCGGCTGCCTCCATAAGCGCTTCGTCAATTGTTATGCTCCCCATGTAGTTTAAATCCGCATCGGTTACCACTGCCCTGTGAATTTTAGACTTCATAACTGTTCTGTACACTGTCAAACCTCCAGTTTTATATTATCTATCAGTCTTGTCTTTCCAATCCTAACCGCAACCGCTATCAAAACACCGCCTTTTATCCTTTCGATGGGCTTAAGGGTTTCCGCATCGACTATTTCAATATAGTCAATGCTTGCGTTCTGTTCTGTACTTATCTCTCTTCTTATTGCTTCCTTGATGAATCCCGCCCTATTCTCCCCTTCCTTTATACTATCCCTGGCATCTGAAAGCGACCGGGAGATTACCAGAGCGCTCTTCCTTTCACTTGCCGTCAGGTAGCTGTTCCTTGAACTCATTGCGAGACCATCCTCTTCCCTTACTATGGGCATCTCTACAATATCAATATCCATATCCAGGTCTTTTACCATCTTTTTAATTATCAAAACCTGCTGGGCGTCCTTCTGCCCGAAATAAGCCCTGTCCGGTTTTACAATGTTAAACAGCTTTGTCACCACTGTCATTACTCCCCGGAAATGACCGGGACGGGATGCGCCGCAAAGCACATCGGTCAGCCCCTCCATATCCACAAATGTTATACTATTGTCCGGATACATCTCATCGGCTTCCGGTACGAACAAATAATCCACCCCTGCCGAACGGGCAAGCCGGATATCCCTGGGCAAATCCCTCGGATATGTGCCATAGTCTTCCCCAGGGCCAAACTGTGTAGGGTTCACGAATATACTGGCAGCAACAACATCGTTTTCCCTTCTTGCTCTTTCCATAAGGGACAGATGCCCTTTGTGAAGAAATCCCATTGTAGGAACAAATCCCAGCGATTTGCCTTTCTGCCGTTCACGTTCCAGTAGTTTTCTCAGTTCATTTTTCGTTTTTATTACTTCCATACCAATTCCCCTTTCCAGGTTTGTTGAAGCCCCAGGATTCAATAACATGTAATAAAAAAGCGCATCCTGCTCAAAAAATACAGAATACGCCTTAGTTCCAGCATATGCCTGTCTCGGTCCCCGCAGGGCTCAGAGCAGATTTATCCACTTCTCGATATTCCCATGGGTGCGGCTCCTGAGGATACCGCCCTAAAAAATATTTTATCAAACTTGATTAGTTCTGGTCAAAAAGTTTGCTTACCGAAAGATCTTCGTATATCCTGGTTATCGCCTCTGCAAATATTGGTGCCACAGAAATGCTTGTAATCTTGCTGATTCTCTTTTCATCGGTAAGAGGAATAGTGTTGAGTATGACCAATTCCTCAATAACTGAATTGTTAATCCTTTCGATGGCCGGTCCCGAAAGAACAGCGTGGGTACAGCAGGCAAATATCCTCCTGGCGCCCATTTTCTTCAAGGCATTGGCCCCTTCGGTTATCGTCCCTGCTGTGTCTATAATGTCATCGATCAGTATTACGTCCTTATCTACTATATCGCCTATAATATTCATGACCTCGGCGACGTTTGCCTTGGGTCTTCTCTTATCAACTATTGCAATAGGCAGGTTCATCATGTTGGCGAAATTTCTTGCCCTGGCAACGCTTCCCACGTCGGGGGATACAACTACCGCATCATCCAATTTGCTTTGCCCGAAATAATCCGCCAGTATTGGAGCACCAAGCAAATGGTCGACGGGAATATTGAAATACCCCTGTATCTGTGCTGCATGAAGGTCCATAGTCAGAATCCTGTTAGCTCCTGCCACTGAAATCAGGTCCGCCACAAGTTTTGCTGTTATGGGATCCCTTGCTTTGGTCTTCCTGTCCTGTCTGGCGTATCCATAATAGGGAATGACCGCAGTGATCCTCCCCGCTGAAGCCCTCTTCATTGCGTCCATTAGTATCAGAAGTTCCATCAAGTGTTCATTTACCGGCGTGCAGATCGGCTGTACAACGAATACATCCGCACCCCTTACCGACTCCCCTATATTTATGGCGATCTCACCGTCCGAAAACCTTCCCGCTTCTGCCTTCCCCATAGGGATACCTATGTTCTCGGCAATTTCCTTCGCAAGCTCCGGATTAGCATTTCCCGAGAAAATTTTGATTGTCTTCCTTCCCGCCATGCTAAATACCTCCCAACTCCTCTTCTGTTAATCCTTTCTAAAACCCTTTCTTATTACCCAATCCTTTATTTCTGCCTGTTTACCCCTTTCAATGCCAAGGCTGTATTCAGTAATATCTTTAGTGATCGTCGAGCCTGCCGCCACATAGGCCCCTCTTCTCACCGTAACCGGCGCAACCAGATTCACGTTGCACCCGATAAAAGCACCATCTTCAATGGTTGTCCTGTGCTTCTGCCTCCCATCATAGTTAACAAAGACAACCCCGCAGCCTATATTTACACCCATACCCACATCTCCGTCACCCACATAGCTCAGGTGCGATGCCTTGGATCCGTTCCCCATATGGGAATTTTTCACCTCTACAAAGTTTCCTATCCTGACATCATTGTCTATCCTTGAGTTGGGCCTTATATGCGCATACGGACCTATCCTGCACCCGTTCCCCACATCGCTGTCTCTGAGCACGGAGAACTGTATCTCGTTCCCGTTACCGATGGAACAATTGGTTATCCTTGTTCCCGGACCGATTACATTATCCGAGCCGATGGTGGTATTTCCTTCAATGTATGTACCCGGCATGATGCGTGTATCGGCTGCGATGGCCACATCCTTATCTATATATGTGGTGCCCGGGTCCTCGATGATAACCCCTTCGTCCATGAGCTTGACAAGGTTTCTGTGGTTCAAAGCCCTTTGGGCTTCCGCCAGCTGATATTTATCGTTCACGCCCTTAATCTCCTCCGGGTCCTGTCCTGTAAAACCCCCTATAATTATACCTCTATTCTTAAAAAATTCAACAATATCCGTCAAATAGTACTCTCCCTGCGCATTATCGTTTCTTAAGCTTTGTATGCCTTCCACAAGACAGCGCCTGTCAAAACAGTATATCCCCGAGTTGATCTCCTCTATCCCCTTCTGTTCCGGAGTCGCATCCCGCTCCTCGACAATACCGGTTATATGACCGCCGGCATCTCTAATTATCCTGCCATAACCCTGGGGATTACTCACTTTCACGGTAAGAACGGTCGCACCGTATCCTCCTTTATTGTGATAGGCTATAAGCGCTTTAATGGTTGAAGGCCTGACCAGAGGGGTATCTCCATAGAGGACAATAACAGTGTCACAGGATTCAGAGAGTGCAGGCAGCGCTACTTTCACCGCATGCCCGGTTCCCAGCTGTTTTTCCTGGTATGCCGTTTCAACTTCTTTGCCTAATACTTCCTTCACCATTTCCCCTTTGTACCCTATAACAACTATTGTCTGTGTTACTCCCGTTTCCCTTACCGCATCCACTACGTGCCCTATCATTTCTTTCCCGCACACTTTATGTAATACCTTGGGCAGGCTGGATTTCATCCGGGTTCCTTCACCTGCTGCAAGGATTATTGCTGATATGCTGTCCATTAAAACACCACCTGTATTCTTTTAATGTTTTTCTATAGTTTTTACATTTCTACAAAAAAATAAAATTCCCTTTTATCCCCCGTACAGCTTTTGCCTATGCTAGAAAAAATTCTGATTTGCATCGATATATAGTTGCAGAAAACACTGTGACTTGAAATCAGCAAAAAGTAGCCGTTTTTGAGTAAATATCTAGTTTGGCTTACATATACATATAAAATATAATATCTTTATGATATAGTTTAACATAATGTAAAACGAAGGTGGTAAAATGAAGATAGGGATACCCCGAACTCTCACATACTATGCATATTATCCTCTGTGGGAGAGCTTCTTTAAAGAGCTTGGCTGCGACATTGTCGTTTCGGATAAAACTTCAAAGGTAATACTTGACGATGGCGTACAATATGCGGTTAATGACGCCTGTATACCAATAAAGCTATTCCATGGGCATGTCCATAACCTGAAGAATAAGGCGGATTATATTTTTGTGCCCAGGCTTATGAATTATACCGAAGAAAAAACGGTAACGTACTGTCCCAAATTTCTGGGTCTGGCGGATATGATACGCGCTTCAATGGACGCTTTGCCGCCCCTGCTCGATATAAAGATAGACATGCGGGAAAAGCGGAAATACCGAAGAGAAGAGTTTGAACGCGTTGCAGCCTTATTAAAAACCAGCCCACGGAAAGCAATGCTTGCTTTCCAAAAGGCAAGGCTTCATCTTTCCCGCTACAACACCATGCTTTCCGGTAAACTCAGCCCCGATGAAGCCCTCAAGCTCCTGCTTGATATCCATGATCTGCCGGCTGCTTCGTCCGACCCGCTGTCCCTTGCAGTGGTAGGCTATCCGTACCTGCTATACGACGAGTTCATCAGCGCAGGACTGATAAAAAAGCTCCTTGATATGGGTGTCAGAGTCCTGACCCCTGAAATGGTTCCTCCGCGGGAACTGAATAAAGCTGCTAAAGCACTCCCTAAAGACCTGTTTTGGACCTTCAGCAATCAGGTAGTAAGAAGTTCGATATACTATTTGCAGAGCGGCAGCCTGGACGGGATAATCCACGTTACCGCCTTTGGCTGCGGCCCCGATTCCATGGTTGACAAGCTTATAGAACTCGAAGCCAAACAGCGTGCTGTACCGTTCATATGTGTTTCATTGGATGAGCATACCGGTGAAGCCGGGGTCCTCACAAGGCTTGAGGCCTTTGTAGATATGCTCGAATTCCGGAGGGATAGGAAATGAAAATCACTTTTCCACATATGGGCACTTCGCCCATTGCATTCAGGATGTTAATCGAAAAACTGGGCCACCAAGCCGTTATGCCAAAACGGCCCAGCGAAAAAACCCTTTCCCTGGGGTCCCATTATGCTCCGGAATTTGCATGCCTTCCTTTTAAAATACTGCTTGGAACATACCTGGAAGCCCTTGAGGAAGGAGCAGAAATGGTTATAACCTCCGGAGGGCTCGGCCCCTGTAGGGCTGGTTATTATGCTGTGCTCCACGACAAAATCCTTAAAGATCTGGGATACCACATCGATTTCGTAGTGCTCGAACCCCCCCAGAAAAGAGCTGTGGATTTCCTGAAAAAGCTCAAAAAAATCACCTCCGGAAATTCCATGTCCGTGGTCTGGGAAGCCCTGTCAACAACGTGGACAAAAATAAAGGTTCTGGATGAGATTGAGAGTATGACCTACGAAATCAGACCCTTTGAGGTTAACAAAAACGAGACAACAAAGATATTTGAAGAGTGCCTGAAGATTATAGACGCCGCCTGGACCAAGGAGCAAATACTTTCAAGCAAAGGCAAGTGCCTCGAACTGCTCAACTCCATTCCCGTGGATGCGGCAAGAAACCCTTTGAAGGTCGGGATAATAGGTGAGATATATGTGGTCCTGGAGCCGGCTGCCAACTTTGATATTCAGAGAGTGCTGGGAGAGATGGGCGTAATAGCCCGGCGCTCCATATACCTTCTCGACTGGACAAAGGACAATACCTTTTTCAAGGGGGAAGAACACATAAAGCACGCTGCAAAGCCTTATCTCAATCAGATGGTGGGAGGTCATGGAACGCTCAGCGTAGGCAATACCGTGCTGTATTCCAGGGAAGGTTACGATGGAGTAATACAGCTGGCTCCCTTTGCCTGTATACCGGAAATAGTGTCAAAGAGCATCCTGAATAAGGTTACAAAGGACCTCGACATACCTCTTCTAACCCTGTTCCTTGACGAGCAGACGGGAAAAGCGGGCATAAATACCCGGTTGGAGGCCTTTGTTGATTTGATGTACAGCAAACGGAGATTGAAACAGGGGGTAGTAGTATGAGAGCATATCTAGGGGTCGATGTAGGATCGGTAAGCACCAAACTGGTTGTTATTGATGATGCCATGAATATACTGTCAAGTATATATACCAGCACCGCCGGTCAGCCTATCAGGACCGTGCAGGATGGTTTAAAGGCTGTTGAAGGTGAGATCGGAAACAAAGCCGAAATCTCCGGGGTGGGCGTTACAGGAAGCGGCAGAGAGATCGCTTCGATTATAGTCGGTGCAGACGTGGTGAAGAACGAAATCACCTCCCATGCGGTTGCTGCGTCCTACCTTGTTCCCGATACCCGGACCATACTTGAGATCGGTGGACAGGACTCAAAGATTATTATAATGAGAAACGGTATAGTTGTGGACTTTGCCATGAATACGGTATGCGCAGCAGGCACTGGCTCCTTCCTGGACCACCAGGCCCAGAGGTTGGGAATACCGATTGAGGAATTTGGCGGATTAGCCCTCAAGGCGGACAACCCGGTGCGGATTGCCGGAAGGTGTTCGGTATTTGCAGAATCCGACATGATTCATAAACAGCAGTTGGGTCATTCTACTGAAAATATTATTGCCGGATTGTGCGAAGCTCTGGTGCGCAACTACCTGAACAACGTAGGCAAAGGAAAGGAAATAAAGTCCAAGATAGTATTCCAGGGAGGAGTTGCTGCTAATATAGGGATAAAGGCTGCCTTTGAACAGGCCCTTGACCAGGAGATTATTGTCCCCGAACACTATAAAATAATGGGCGCCATCGGCGTTGCCCTTCTTGCCCGGGACCACTTCAAAAAACATGAGAAAACCCGGTTCAAGGGATTTGCAGCCAGCGGTTTTGCATACCAGCCCAAGAGTTTTGAGTGCAAAAGCTGCTCCAACCTATGCGAGATTATCCAGATCTATCAGGATGGAAGCCTTGCAGCCCGCTGGGGAGGAAGATGCGGTAAATGGGATACCCTGTAATTCAGAACAGGGTATAATTTTTTTTTGCATGGTAAAAATCTGTATATGCTGCTATTATTGCTTCTTTGCATGACTGGTGTCAGTACCAAACGGTTATAGGAGAGTAGATGAATTGAAGGTTGCCTTTCCTCACATGGGACGGGTGTGCATACCCCTCAAGACATTGTTTGACAGCCTTGGGGTAAGCGTTATAATCCCTCCCCGGAATAATGATACCATCAAAAATACCGGCTACAAGTATTCCCCGGAATATTCCTGCCTGCCCTTTAAGATGATATTGGGAAATATCCTGTATTCGTTGGAAAATGGAGCCGATACGGTTATTATGCTTGGCGGGTCGGGACCGTGTCGTTTCGGCTATTTTGCATACATGCTAAATCTGATTGCCAGGGACCTGGGTTACAGGTTCAAGTTTATATGCCTTGAACCCTCGTCTCTACTAAAGAATATAGTTGAGTTTAAACGGCTGCTCCGCTGCGGCTATTCCGACATATATACAGCCCTGGTATTGGGCTGGGAGAAGCTAAAAACAGTGGACAGCCTTGAGGCTTTGTATTTTAAGACTCTTCCCTATATAAGCGATAAAGACTCGTCAAAACAGGAATTTGAAGAAGTGGTAGCGAAATTGGAGCAAAGCAGCAATATTCTAAGTATTAATGAAATATACAGAGATTACTCAGACCATCTGGCCGTCCAGAGAGATATATATAAACAATTCCCCCGGATCGGAATAGTGGGAGATATATACACCTTGAACGAACCCTATTCCAATCATAATATCGAATATCTGCTGGGAATGAAAGGAATCGAAACAACACGGTCTGTATATACGAGCACCTGGGTGGAAACCAACGCGTTTTTTTGGAAAAGAAAACGGTTTAATAAAAAAATGAAAGACCTCTCAATGGGCTATCTAAATGATAATATCGGCGGTTTTGCTATGGAAACCGTTTACCACACACTGGACTTCATCAATAGGGATTTTGACGGCATACTTCATATGGTGCCTATTACCTGTATGCCGGAGATAGTAAGCAGGCAGGTACTCCAAAGAATTTCCGTTGAAAAAAAAATACCCATCATGTCAATAACCGTTGATGAGCACAATGACTGTACCGGTTTTGAAACACGTGTTGAGGCCTTTGCTGAAATGCTTTACATGCGGCACAAAAAAGTTTAGGGGTTTAAGGACCCCCACTCTACTTTTTCCTTTTACTCTTCGCTTTCCTCTGTCAGGGCTTTGTCATACTCCTCAAGGATAGCTTTCTGAATCATCTCTCTTGTCTCCGAATTTATNGGATGGGCAATGTCTTTGAACTCCCCATCAGGCGTCCTGCGACTCGGCATNGCTATGAACATTCCATTNTGCCCGTCTATNACTTTTATATCNTGNACNACAAANTGATTATCAAAAGTCACAGAAACCACAGCTTTCATTTTTCCCTTCTGAATTGACTTTTCTTACACGTACATCAGTAATTTGCATTGTTTCACCACCTTCCGCACTTCGTGACGCTAGTTAATTAATAACTATTCTGCAAAAACTAAAAATTTCCTGCAATGATTAGAAAATTTTCAGAAAAATATTATCTTATCAGCTGATGATTAGGTTTAATCTTGATAACCCCTTTCTTTTTCGTCTACTTCCTCCAGGTACATTAGCGGAATATAATTATTAACGAGTTTGTCATAGGGTTGGACAGTTGTCATCAAAACGCCTATCCCTACAACTTTTGCTTCAAACTCTTTCATAAGGTCCATCATACCGCGGGGCAGTTCCACCGGCCTTCATGAAGTCGTCTATTATCAACACTCCAGCTCCCCTTTCCAGGGCTCTTTTTGAGAGAGACATAGTCTGTATTCTACCCGTTGAGCCAGATACAAAATTAATGTTCACTGTTGGCCCCTCTGTAACCCGGTTGTCCCTCCTTGCAATAACCAGCGGCACCCCGATAGCCCTTGCAGTCATTAATGCAATGGGAATCCCTTTGGTTTCAACCGTCACTACATATTTTATCCCGTTCCAGTCAAAACAGCTTGCCAGAATCTTTCCCGCTGAGTACGCAATCTGTGGATTATAAATAATGTCCGCCATATACAGGAAGCCCCCGGTAATGATTCTCTTCGGGTCGGAAAGCTTTTTGGACAGCTTATCAAAAAAATCCATGCTTTCTTTTGCCGAAGCAGTAGCTCTGAAACGTACCCCTCCGGCAGCTCCCGGAACAGTTTCTATAACGCCCAATCCCAGCTCTTCAAAAACGCTCTTTGCGATAACGATATCCTCGCTGATTGTAGATTTGGCCGCTCCAAAGAGTTCAACAAAGGAATTGAGAGAATACATTTTATTCGGATTATCGCATAGAACCTTTACAAGGGCTGCAATACGTTCATTTCTTTTAAATCTATCCATTATCTACTCCTCCATACGAATATTCTCTTGCTTAATTCTAATTTTATTCGTTTTTTTCTTGATGTTCAACTATATCCCTATTTTTCATATAAATATAGTGATATAATTTTTCTGAAATGCAAAATTTCCATATAATAGGCAATAATAATAACACAACGTGATGCAAAGGAGAGTTTATAAATGCTTTTGGACTTGATAGATAACCGGAAATTATATATACATTTCGTAGGCATTGGCGGAATCAGTATGAGCGGGATAGCCCACATCCTTCTGCAAAGAGGGTGTAAGGTATCCGGTTCGGATAATAACCTTTCAAATATTACCGAGAAACTGGAGAAAGAAGGAGCAACTGTATACAAAGGGCATAGTAAAGAGCATATATCCAACCCCGACTTCATAGTATATACCTCTGCCGTAAGCGATGATAATCCTGAGCTGGTAGCTGCGAGGGAAAAGGGGATACCTGTTGTCGACAGGGCAACCATACTGGGTAAGCTTATGGAAGAGTATGAATACTCTATTGCAGTAGCGGGAGCCCACGGAAAGACCACAACAACTTCTATGATATCCCTTATCTTTAACAACGCAAAGCTTGATCCAACTCTACTCATCGGGGGAGAATTGGAGCAGATCGGTGGAAACGTGCGAACAGGAAGAAGCCCCTTTTTGGTAACCGAAGCCTGTGAATACAAGGAAAACTTCCTGAAATTCCGTCCCTATGCCGAAGTAATTTTAAACATCGATGCAGACCACCTTGATTACTTCAAGAACCTTGAACATATCAAGGCAGCTTTCTCGAATTTTGCCCGTTTGGTGCCTAAGCATGGGTGGCTGGTCCTATTTCATGAGGACCCAAATTTATTGGACATTTCGCATACCCTTTCCTGTAATGTTATAACATACGGTTTTGAGGAAGGCGCACAGGTAAGGGCAGAGAATATTTCCTTCGATAACAGGGGATGCCCTTCCTTTGAACTTGTTTACAGGGGTAAAAATCTGGGACGAATCGGCTTAACGATACCGGGAAGGCACAATATATTAAATGCCTTGGCCGCTGCTTCCGTTTCGTTGATATTTGATATTGACTTCAATACTATCAAGGATACACTGGGGATGTTTACCGGTACTCATCGGCGCTTTGAGATCAAGGGAAACTATGAAGGCGCAATCATTGTCGATGATTATGCCCATCATCCTGCTGAAATCCGTGCAACCCTGGAAGCCGCGAGCAATTATCCCCATAATAAAATGTGGTGCGTTTTCCAACCCCATACCTACACCCGCACCAAATTTCTGCTGGATGATTTCGCTGAAAGTTTTTATCAGGCTGACAAAATAATAGTTGCCGATATTTATGCGGCAAGAGAAAAGGATACCGGGGAGATCCATTCAACTAACCTCGTCAATGAGATTAAGAGTAAAGGGAAGGATGCCGTTTATATACCCGACTTTACTGGTATTGTCCGATACCTCGCAGACAATATTACAGAAGGAGACCTCGTTCTAACGGTAGGAGCAGGGAACATCTATCAGGTTGGAGAGATGCTGCTTAGCCGGAATTTCTGATACTTTTCTTTGTCAAAAGGGGACATTCCTTTGAAAAAGGTGTGTCCCCTCACCTTAAAGGCAAAAGCCGAAAAATAATTGACAGAGGGCAAGAATAATTTTGTTGACAAATAAGAAGGATCATTTTATAATGGCACAAGCGACATATATTTGTTTCTAACTTCAAACTTGTAATTTGGGGGTATAGCGCAGTTGGGAGCGCGTCTGCTTCGCATGTAGAAGGTCAGGGGTTCGAATCCCCTTATCTCCACCAAAGCAGACAAACCTATTTTTTAAACATAATTAAAAGTGGGTTTGTCTTTTTTTACGCTTAAAATCAACTGACATACATAAAATACAGCTCGAAAATTGTTCAAAACATAAGATTTCGTCTCAAAAAGACTCTTTTATAACCTGATTCATCGTATGTTTTATCTTGCCGAGCAAGATGGAGATACTCGGTAAACCCACAAATAATAATATTTAAGAAGGAAGGCGTCGCCTATGAAAATCCCTTATGGTTTTATTGCAGATAACTCAGGCAGGATTACTGTTGACAAAGCCCAAGCCGAAGTTGTCCAAATGATTTACAGAGGATATCTTGCCGGGAATAGCCTGGGAGGGTTGGCAAAGATGCTGGAAAGCAAACAAATCCCCTCCCCGTCCGGGAACACCAAATGGGGGCGTGCCGCTATTGACAAGCTGCTATCCAATTCAAAGTATGTTCCGCATATCGTCAGCTTAGAGCTATATACCGAAGTGCAATTTGAAAAAGCGGCACGCTCCAATCAACAACTGAATAACGACGGCACCACACAGAGAAAGGCCACCCGGTACAATTCACAGAATGTACTGAGCGGCCTTTTGGTTTGCGCGGAGTGTGGCGCCAATTATCGCAGGATTACGCAGGCCTCCGGAGAAGTGGTGTGGCGCTGTGCAAATCGTGTGGAGCGCAGAGGCTGCAGACGGTCTCCATCGGTTGCAGAGCAGGACATCATCTATTTAATTTGCTGTGAACTGGGCATGGATACCTTTGATGCGGAACATGTCAGAAGTTCGCTGGACAGAATCCTGATTTACGACACCGGTTCGGTATCTTTTGAATACAAGCATATACAACGCTTCTCGACTCTCTAATAAACACTATGCAGATCCTATCGGACAAAGTATAATAGAATATATTCTGGTTTTGTTTCGATGGGAGATGAGCAGTGTTGACCGATGACGAAAAGCGTATAGAGGCCATTTGGACATACTTGTGACAACAATTATTGACGTAGTAAGATGGAACATATTTCGGTACCTTCTGATAAAAAGAATAATATCACTTTTAAAACTGAGCATAATTTACAAATTACAAGCTATTAATTATCAGAATTTTGAGATATAATGGAAATATTAATAGTCATAGAGAAAATGAGGTGTTCAAATGGGTAAAAAGACAAATATCATATCGGTGCAAGATATTTCAATTACAATAGCCTCATTTAATGAGGATGACTATATTTGTATAACGGATATGGCAAAAGCCAAAGGAGGAGAATCAAGAGCTGCGGATATTATAAAGAACTGGATTCGGAATCGATCTACACTTGAATTTTTGGGAACATGGGAGACCTTATATAACCCGGATTTTAAAGTGGTCGAATTCGACCACTTTAAAATGCAGGCAGGTTTGCCGACCTTTACTTTAAGTGCAAAGCAGTGGATTGAAGAAACAAATGCTATCGGCATTTATGTGCAGGCCGGTAGATATGGCGCAACATATGCCCACAAAGATATTGCTTTTGAGTTTGGTTCAGCTATAGCCCAGTTTTTAAGCTGTATCTCATTAAAGAATATCAAAGACTTAAAGATATTGAAAATGATCAGGCAAAGCTGGAATGGAATGCAAAGCGCTTTTTGTCAAAAGCAAATTATTTAATACACACAGATGCTGTTAAGAATTATGTGTTACCCAAAAGTGATTACACCAAACAAACCGAATGGCTTGCCTATGCCGATGAAGCGGATCTGCTTAATGTCGCTTTATTTGGGTTTACAGCGAGACAATGGCGAGAAGCAAATCCTGAACTGGCTAAGAAAAATAATGTGCGGGATTTTGCAACTATAAATGAATTAACAGTATTATCCAATTTAGAAACACATAATGCGGAACTTATTAAAAGCGGTAAGGATAAGCAGGAGCGTTTCAAAATTTTGCTTGGAATTGCAAAGTACCAGCTTTCTGTTTTGGACGAAGCAGAAAAAATGAAAGCTGTAAAAAGTTTGCCAGATGACATAGACAAGGGGTGACCCTCATGATGGACAATGAAGAATTAGCGAAGGAACACTTGAAATACACTATCGGGGTGTGCTTTTTCGAAGGCCTTGTTAAAGGCGGAAAGTTGTCATATGCAGAACTGGAGAAATCGTTTAGCGGATGGGGATTGATAGAATGAATCTTAACAACTTTGAAAGCTACATCGATAAAAAGATACTTGCAAGAGGCTATGACTATTACGAAAATGACTATGTAATATCAGTGGAAGAAACAGAGGACAACGTATATGAGGCAGAAGTTGAAGGCACTGAGCTATACACTGTGGAAGTTGAACTTGATGACAAGGCGAACATAGTAGACACTCAATGCGATTGCCCTTATGATATGGGAGAATATTGCAAGCATCAGGTAGCAGTATTTCTTGCTTTACGGGATATGAAAAATAATTTACCCGGTGGAAACAGCCATTTCCCCCAAAATAGGACAGACTTAGAAGCAGTTCTTAAGTCCCCAGCTCAAAAGAAAAGAAAAGCACCTGATATTGAGAAAATACTTTCTGAGAGAACTAAAGATGAGCTTGTTGAATTTCTTTTGGATATTGCATCTGAGTATGAAGAAATCAAGCAGCGTATAGAATTGAATTTTGACGATGGAAATGATGAGGACGAAATAAGAAAATCTATTGAGCTTATTCGCACCTTTATCAGAAACAATTCGGATTGTCATGGTTTTGTAGCCTACGGAGATACCTATGAGGCAGCCAAGGGTGCTGATTTGGTGTTGGAAAAGGCCCGTTCTGCTTTTGAAAAGAATAAAACCATGCATGCTTTAGACCTTGCCCTTTGCGTAATACATGAGATGATGGATTTACTTGAGGGTGCAGATGATTCTGACGGTGTAGTCGGAGGAGTAATTGAAGAAAGCTTTGCTTTTATTAGTGAAATTATTGAGGATGAAGGATTAAGTTCGGTTGATAAAGAAAGCATTTTCAATAAGCTGGTGGAAGAAGCATCTAATAGACGATATGAAGGTTGGACTGATTGGAGGCTGGATCTTCTTGGCAGCTGTTCAGAGCTTGCAGACACTCCGATTTTACGAAATAAACTGGAAAAGCATTTGGCTTCAATGATCAGAAATGAAAAAGGAGATTCATGGAGCAGCAGCTACTTTGCAGAAAGAGCTAATTTAATCAGATACCACATGATTGAACAGTATGACGGGCAGAAAAAGGCGCAGGAATTTATTGAGCAAAATCTTCAATACTCCAACTTCAGGAAAATGGCAATAGAAAGTGCAATGAGGGAAAAGGATTATGACTCCGTAATAAAGCTTACACTTGATGGAGAAGAGAAGGATAAAGATAAGCGCGGATTGGTAGATCAGTGGAAGAAATACCGGTACAAAGCATTTCAGCTTTCTGGTAAGCTTGATGAACAGCGAGGAATTGCAATGGAGTTTATTCTGGATGGAAGTTTTGAATATTACAAGGAATTGAAAAGTACATATGATTCAAGTGAGTGGCTCTCTGTTTACCCCAAGATCATTTTTCTGTTGGAAAATCAGAAGAAAACATATAATGATGTATATACCCGTATTCTCATAGAGGAAGGGGAAAAACAAAAGCTTCTTGAGTATGTTAAAGGAAGACCATCAGCAGTAGAGAATTTTTACAAGCAACTTATTCCTGAATTCAAAGAAGAGGTTTACACGCTGTTTCTGCAATATATTGAGCAGACTGCTATAAGGGCGAGCAACAGGAAAGATTATCAGCGGGTATGCGCTATTATCCGGAATCTGAAAAAAGCAGGTGGGAAAGAGCAGGCATTGGAAATCAGACAGAAGCTTTTTAACAAATATGCAAATAGACCTGCGTTCAGAGATGAATTATCAAGAGTATAGAAATAGTTTGGATTTGGACTCCCGACCAACTGATTCTACCTCTGTGGAGGATGCGCCTATTTGGAAGCGAGAGGCGAGAAACGGGAAACCAGAATAAAAACAAAAGAATGAGAGTGATATTATAGGGGTTATTAAAGCTAACCCCTTCACCGCAAAAGTCTATCCCCTTTTCAGTTGCACAATTTCTCATTGCACAATTTTCTTTACAGAAAAAAAATAGTTTTTCAGACCGGCAACCATAACATTCTAATTCTTCAACTGGGCGATTAAAAAGTTTTGCTCTCTCTTTAAGCTTCTCTGGATCTTCCTTAGTTCCAATGAAATAAGTACACGAAGGACAAAACAAACCACAAACAGCAGCATGCCGTTTATCTGGAGTACACGAACGCAATTGTTTTTTCATTATATTTTCCTCCTCAATCATTTTCTATTAGTTAGACAACTGGGGAAGGAAAAGGTTACAACAATTTTTCAGGAAAGTATTTGCCATTCTTTTTTCTTAATTCCTTCTCGGATCCTCTCTGCTAACGCTTGATCGGCAGAATCCGGATAAAGTGTCTGGTACAGCTCTTTAAGATTTTTAAGTGTCTTGGCTTCCTGTAGCGTAAGAATGTTTACCGCCTGTTTTTTAACAAAGGTTTCCTCTTTGGTAATCCATCCCTGCTTCAAAGCAAAACGCACCCATTGTTCACATTTGCAGGGATTAGATTTATTAATCAAACTGCATCTGTCATTCATATACCCAAACCACTTCTGCTTATCCCCAATATGCTTTCTATATCTTGATAGCTTAGGAGTCTATCTAGCTCATAGGCTTCCCAGACCAGTTGATGTATCTTCATCTTCGAAATAGTGGAGGACTTTGCAAAAAACAGGTTTATCCCATTGATGATGAAGTTAAACAGACAGACATGCTGCCCTATACGGGTAATAACGAACGCCTGTTTAAACAGATGGCTACGCTCTTTTTCTATGGTCTGCTCGGAAGACCCGAAGACGGACCACGGCGCCGGACAGACTAGGCAAAGCGTGCGTCGATTCCCACGCTGAAAATTGCTTTTATCCCAAGCCTGAAAGGGCCGGGGGAAACTAACGGATAAGGGTAAAATATATGATAATAGTAAATATGCATAAACTAACGAGATTGTACGCGCTGAATCTAAGCAGATATGCTTTGCCTGAATGCGGATCTTCTTTAATAAACAATTTGTAGGATATTACGCTTGCAAGAGAGGCTATGAGCGTACCCATTCCTCCTATGTTGACTCCCAGGAGCAGTTCTTTCCAATGGGGCGTAAACCTGGAAAGGAATATGGAGCAGGGTACGTTGCTGATGAACTGGCTTAATGCAATTGAGCTGAAGAAGGTATGAATACCGCTGTCCAACGACTGCTTCATGTAGCTGCTGACAAGGGGGACAGCTGATACGTTTCCAATAAAAACAAAGAAGCCGACAAAGGTGATTAATAAAGAATAATCCACTTTGGAAAACAGCTTTTTATTAATGATAATAGTTGCTGCCAGGATAAGAATAAATACTGCTTTATAACTGATGACTTCAAATATCGACATTACGACTGCAGCAAACAAAGCTGCCCAGACAGAGGTTTTTATCCTGTCGTCTACTTTGACAGGGTCTAGGTTCAAGCTCAATCTCACACTATGATTTCTACGGTTTAGGAGAACCAGCCATGCTAGTCCTAATAGGGGAAACAAAGAGACCGATGCGAAGAAATGTGATGCAGCGAGTTTGTAGTATGAAAAAATGAAAAGGTTTTGGGGATTCCCCATTGGAGTTAGACTGCTTCCTATATTAGCGGCGAGGGTTTGGAGCACAACAGTATCAATCATGTTAATACCGGATTTATTGCCAATGATCAATGCTAAAGGAACGAACGTAATCAACGCTACGTCGTTGGTGATGAGCATTGAAGCAAAGAAACTCAATAATATAAGCAGCAAAGAAACTTTGCGGCTGTCTGTGCACCTGTTAAGTATGGAGACAGCGAATTTGTCCAATAGATGAAGCTCATCAAAGGCCTTTATCACTATCATAAGGTTGAATAGACAAATTAATACCTTAAAATCAATGTAACTTATGCTAGGCGGTGAGAAAAAGCAGCTTATTAATGCCAGTATCAGCGATAAAGTAAAAACCGCATCCTTTTTCAAGGCTGCATAAACAGATACTAACAGGCTGTTTTTCGTTCTGACTGTTTGTGTAGACATATATACCTCACCTATTTTAAAAACTGCATCTGTTATTATAGCACGTCGGTTTCACGGATACAATTGCGTCATACCAGCAGATACGCTTTGTTGGAGTAACTTTCATGCAACTGAATACGCATTTCCAAAAACGGTTACAATATATGATAGCACAGGGATTTCTTAATGGAAAAGAATAAATACATCTGTTTGATAGTAACGGTAAGATTTTTACTAAATATTGCTTGCAATAAAGTCCTTTGTGTGATAGTGTAATACAGAGCGTTAAAAAGTCGTAAGAAACGGAAAGTATCTTTAGGCCTCTTATCGGAGTTGCACGGAAGGTGTTTGATGTTATTCGGCTTTTTGATTAAATTAGTTTTAAGGAGGCCTGCATAATGCAAGGTAAAGTAAAATGGTTCAATGCTGAGAAAGGTTACGGATTTATTGAAGCTAAAGAGGGTGGAGATGTATTCGTGCATTTCTCTGCAATCCAGGGAGATGGATTTAAGACATTGGAAGAAGGCCAGAACGTGGAATTTGATATCGTTGATGGTCAGCGTGGTCCTCAGGCGGCCAACGTTGTTCGCCGGTAAGAATACTCAAATTATCGCGAGAACAGGCATTTCCGGGTTTGCGGGAATGCCTTTATTCATGTGCTACTGTAAGGAGTAATAAACTGCTCGAGAAAAACAAATCATAAAAGCAAAAAGGAAAAGGAGATAAGTATTAATGAAAACTTTTAACGATATGGGATTAAGCCAATTGGTAATCAAGGCAGCCGATTATATGGGGTTTGAAGAAGCCACTCCCATACAGGAGAAGACCATACCGATGGTAATGGCCGGCCAGGATGTCATAGGACAGGCCCAAACGGGGACGGGCAAAACGGCAGCCTTTGGCATCCCTTTGGTGGAAAAAATAGAAGCCGGTTCACAAAGCATAGAGGGTCTTGTGATTACCCCCACGAGGGAGTTAGCTGTTCAGGTGGCGGAAGAAATCAACAGGATCGGACAGTTTAAGGGAGTGCGTGCTTTGCCCATTTACGGGGGGCAGGATATAAATCGGCAGATAAAAGCCCTTAAGAATAAGCCCCAAATCATTGTAGGAACCCCCGGGCGGTTAATGGACCATATGAGGCGAAAAACAGTAAAACTGCACCGGGTGGGAATGGTTGTCCTCGATGAGGCCGATGAGATGCTGAATATGGGTTTTATTGAGGATATTGAGACCATCCTTAAGGAAATCCCCGATGAAAGCCAGACGCTCCTTTTTTCCGCGACCATGCCTAAACCTATTCAAGAACTCGCAAGACGTTTTATGAACGAACCCGAGTTCATTAAGATAGAGGCAAGGGAGGTTACTGTCCCAAGCATCGACCAGAACTATATGGAAGTTCAAGAAAAACAAAAATTCGATGTTCTGTGCAGGCTGTTGGATATCCATTCGCCGGACCGCTGCATTGTTTTTGGAAGGACCAAAAGGCGGGTTGATGAGTTGTTTGAAGCTTTAAACAAGAGGGGATACCTCGCTGAAGGGATTCACGGGGACCTGACCCAGGCAAAGCGGGATAGCGTTATGCGCCGTTTCAGGGAAGGAATAATTGAAGTGCTGGTAGCCACGGATGTGGCGGCCAGGGGCCTTGATATTAACGATGTGACTCACATATATAACTTCGATATTCCACAGGACCCGGAAGGTTATGTTCACCGTATAGGGCGGACCGGGCGGGCAGGCAAAACAGGTTTGGCAACAACCTTTGTAACGCCGCGGGAGATAAACCAGCTAAAGTTAATTGAGCGCATTATTAGAAGGAAGATTACCCGGAAACCCGTTCCTACGGTGAGTGAAGCTATTGAGGGACAGCAAAGGATTACGGTTGAACGACTTATGAAGGTGGTTGAGCAGGGGGATACCCTTAAGTATAAGGAGCTGGCCGAGACATTGCTGGAAGCCAATGATTCGGTTTCCCTGTTATCGGCGGCCCTGAAGATGTTAACAAAGGAACCGGACAACTCGCCTGTAGACCTTACCCAGGAGGCTGTCCCCGGTCAAAGAAACAGGAAGAAGACCAGACAGGGAAAGCATAGCACCGGTGAGAAGCATGGAAATAAAAAGGCAAACAGGGGCAGGAATAATGTTAAAAATCACTGAAATCAGGTTTCTATCTTTCAGAATTCCAGAAATCATTCGCATCCACGTTCTTTACTGCGTTTAGGAATTTGTACCTGATATCCGGATATTGTTCACTCAGACTGCTGACCAGTTGTTTCATCTCCTCCCTTTTCGTCCTTCGGTTTGCAGGACAGGGGTTATTGATTACCGGTATCCCTTTAGATTTTACTATTCTCTGTATACTCCTTTCCTCCAGGAACAGCATCGGACGGATTACCGTAATGTCCCGCCTGTCCAGGTAGGTCTTGGGCTGGAAAGTACCTATCCTTCCGTTGAATATTATATTCATCAGGAAGGTTTCAAAGGCATCGTCCAGGTGATGTCCAAGGGCGGCTTTGTTGCACCTCAGGGACTTGGCAAGGTTGTACAGTGCTCCCCTGCGCATATTGGCACAAAGGGAGCAGGGGTTTTTTTCCTGCCGGACATCGAAAATTATCCTCCCTATCTGTGTATGTTTAACATGCAAACTGTTTCCGAGGCTTCTCACAAAGTCTTCAAGGGGAGAAATGTCCACATTTTCAAATCCCAGGGTGAGACACAGGGGAACCAATTCAAAGCTCACGGGCAGCTGCTTTTGAAGGATGGATAGAATAAGAAAAAGGGTTGAACTATCCTTCCCACCCGAAAGTCCCACCGCGATTCGGTCACCATCTTCAATCATCCTGAACTCTGCCAGGGCTTTTTTGACGGGGGTAAGGAACCATTTGTTATCCGACTTTTTTATCTCAATCACCGTAGCATTCTCCTCTATGGACAAATTGTTGTTCAAAAAAAGTATAAATGTATTTTATGCAATTAACAAGTGCGCATGTTGTATAATAAATAATACTGGGGAAAGCAAGTGCACTAAAAATAGTTTGATAGGAATGCTTAAGAATGCAAATACCGCTTAATTAAAGGGATTAATGCCATCGGCGTAGAATATTGCAGGGCAATAAAAATTGGGCTTATTTGATGAACACATAATAATTTAAAGGAGAGGTTTGGTTTGGACAGGCTAAGAATGGAGAAACAAATAGCTTTTATTGAGGAAATTGACAGGGTGAAGCAAATATACAGGAGGACTATTCTTATGGATGGTTCCAGGAATGAAAATGACGCGGAGCATTCATGGCATCTTGCTGTAATGGCAGTTCTGCTTTCGGAATATGCGGGTGAAGAAATAGACCTGCTCAAGGTGGTTAAGATGGTTCTTATCCATGATATTGTGGAAATTGATGCAGGGGATACTTACTGCTATGATGAAGTAGGGTGTCTTGATAAGAGGGATAGGGAGGTAAGGGCGGCGGACAGGATATTTAACATCCTGCCGGACGACCAGGCAAGGGAATTCAGGGAGCTTTGGGAGGAGTTCGAAGAATGCAATACCCCTGAGGCGAAATTCGCAGCATCCCTTGACAGGTTTCAGCCCTTGCTCCACAACTATAAGACACGCGGGCTAAGCTGGAAGAAGCATGGGATAACAAAAGGAAGGGTGATAGAGAGAAACTCCCTGATTTCTGAAGGAGCCCCCGACCTGTGGGAATATGCCAGAGACATAATTGAAAAAGCGGTGGACAATCAATTCCTTAGGGAATAATAGCGAGGTAAAATGATTATTGCTGAGGGGTATAATACAAAAAGGCAGGCAAACCGCCCTTGTCGGAAGGGAGGTCCCGGATTGAGAACCACAGCTTTTCTGTTTGTTAGGGACGGAATGGATTTGATTTCGGTGGCGTTGAACAGCTCCGAAGGGAGCGCAATTCTGATGCAAAATATTTTGCATCATATATATTTCTGTGGTCTTAGAAATCCTAAGCAAAGTGATATGATTAAGATGTTTGAATGATCTTTTGAAAGAATGTCGGTAGATGTTGTCTACAAATCTTGGCGCAATATTTGCAATATATTATTTGTGGCAAAATCTCTGGAGTTCCAACTAAAGCTGTTGAAGGTTAAAGGGCTGTATAATCCGGATTGTGATGCCGTACAAAAATGCAAAAAAATTTGCGCCTCACGCTGATTATTTGGCGCAAGCCAAAAGAAAATCTAAGGATATATTAACAAAGGAGGTTTTATCAATGACGAAAACTCAACAAATTATCGAGCTTACTGAAAAATACGGAGCCCATAACTACAAACCCCTTCCGATAGTAATATCAAAGGCAGAGGGTGTATGGGTGGATGACCCTGAGGGAAACAGGTATATGGATATGCTTAGTGCATATTCGGCTGTAAACCAGGGGCACAGGCACCCTAAAATAATAAAAGCGTTGAAGGAACAGGCAGACAGGGTTACACTGACTTCAAGGGCATTTCATAACGACCAGCTTGGGTTGTTTTATGAAAAGCTGGCAAAAATGACCGGGAAAAACATGATACTGCCCATGAATACAGGGGCAGAAGCAGTCGAGACAGCGATAAAATGCGTAAGGCGCTGGGCGTATGATGTCAAGGGAGTTCCCCAGGACAAGGCAGAAATCGTGGTATGCAGCGATAATTTCCACGGTAGGACGACGACAATAGTATCATTCTCCACGGAGGAGGCCTACAGACGGGGCTTTGGTCCCTTTACCCCGGGATTTAAAGTCATACCATACGGAGATATAGACGCGCTGAAGGCAGCCATCAATGAAAACACTGCTGCATTCCTTGTTGAGCCTATCCAGGGTGAAGCGGGTATAAAGATTCCGAAGCAAGGGTTCCTGAAAGAAGCATACGAATACTGCAGTCAGAACAACGTACTGTTTGTTGCGGATGAGATACAAACCGGATTTGGCCGTACCGGCAAACTCTTTGCGTGTGAGTGGGAAGGAGTAACTCCGGATATGTATATCCTCGGCAAAGCTCTGGGCGGAGGGGTGCTGCCTGTTTCCGCTGTGGCCGCCGATGCAGAAATCCTCGGAGTTTTTGAAAGCGGTTCCCACGGGTCTACCTTTGGAGGAAATCCCCTGGCATGCGCTTGCGCAATCGCCGCCCTCGATGTAATAATCGAAGAGAACCTTGCACAAAGGTCGCTGGAATTAGGAGAATACTTCCTTGCCAAACTTAAGGAGATTGATAACCCTGTGGTAAAAGAGGTAAGAGGAAGGGGTCTGCTTATAGGAATCGAACTGACGGAGAAGGCCAGGCCTTACTGCGAGAGATTAAAAGAAGAAGGGCTTCTCTGTAAAGAGACCCATGACAATGTTATCCGGTTTGCTCCCCCTCTGATAATCACTAGGGAAGAGCTTGATTGGGCCACCGAAAGAATTAAAAAGGTTCTTGGATAATAATTGCCTGATACAGTAGCAGCTGCGACCTATCCCGAGAATAGGTCGCAGCTGCTATCTTTTTATTTCAATGCTGTACTTTTTTATCTTATACTGCAGAAGCTGCCTTTTCATGGAAAGTTTCTTAGCTGCACGGCTAATATTATAACCACTTGTCTCCAAAGCCTCTTCCAGTATCCTTTTCTCCACCTGCTCCAGGTACCGCTCAACCGGCACTTCAAAGTCGTAGTTTTCAAGCCTGTTTAATCTACGATTTTCTGTCCCGGTAATGATACGGTAGATATACTGGGGGAGATGTTCAAACCGGATTACTTCATCTGTTAGCGCCATATTTGCTGATGCCTGTATAACATTCTCCAGTTCCCTAACGTTGCCGGGCCAGTTATACTGTTTCAGGGCAGCTTCAATCTCGCCGGAGATGCCCTGTATGCCGGAACCCAGAATCCTGTTATATTTGGACAGAAAATGGCTGATAAGCGCGGGGATATCCTCCTTACGGTCCCTAAGGGGCGGGATTTCTATGGGAAAGGTGCTTAGTCTGTAATACAGGTCAGGGCGCAGATCGCCCCTTATGACCAGTTCTTTGGGGTCAAGATTAGTTGTGGCTATTATCCTCACATCAACCGGTATGCTTTCCCTGCCTCCTATCCTCCTAACGCTGCCCTCCTGGAGGACTCTTAAGAGTTTTGCCTGCAAATTAAGTCCCATGGAATTTATCTCATCAAGCAGAAGCGTGCCTCTATGGGCCATTTCAAAAATTCCCGGCCTGTCGGCAGCGCCTGTAAAGGCCCCCTTTGTGGTGCCGAACATCAGTCCCTCCAGAAGGCTCTCGGGCAAAGCGGCACAGTTTTGGGCTATGAAGTTATGCTTTTTCCTGGGACTGGCAGTATGGATGCTTTGGGCGAAAAGCTCTTTACCGGTGCCGGTTTCTCCAATGAGCAGGACGGTGGAGCTTGACGGGGCGACCTTTTTTGCAAGGTCAATTGCGTTTCGGAAGCAGCCGCTTTCACCAACGATATCGTCAAAGGAAAAAAGGCTCCTGCCCGCTGCCGGCTGGGCGGTTTCGTTTAGCAGCAGCATTTTTTCTGAAACCTCTGTAAGCACAGTGATATCCCTTGCGATTTCCAACGCCCCGATTGTTTCTCCATTATACTTTATGGGAACGGTGGTATTTACCGTCGTTATAGTTCTACCCATATTGTTTATATAGGTTTGCACTTTGTCCCTTATGGCAATACCGGAATTCAGCACCTTGAGAAGGGTGCTGGTCTCTTCGTTCAGGCTGGGAAATACATCCAACAGTTTTCTGTTGAGAACTTTTTGCCGGTGAAGGCCTTCAAGGCGCTCCATGGAGGCGTTATAAAACACTGTAATTCCGTTTCTGTCAATTACATGAATACCCTCGTCGCTGACAGAAAGAAGGGTGTCCAGTATTGCATTGCCTAAGAATTCTTCCAACCGGTATCCCCCCTGGTATTTCTTAATGCACCCAATATATAGTTTAGCAAATTAACAGGAATAAGAAAAGAAAGAGGGAAAAGGGGAGGTCGTGTAGAATTTATCAATGTCTATAAAAAGGAGGAACTATAATGGGCTGCGATGCGTTGCTTATTCATCCCAGGTACTCTCAGTTAAAGGGAATCAATGAAAATATAGGGCTCGGATACATAGCCGCTTATTCAAGGGCAAAGGGGAAAAAGGTTGAGATATTGGATATAGCAGCCAGGGGCTGGTCCAACGGCGAAGCCGTAGAGTATTCAGCATCTCTGTCTCCGGAAGTCATCGGGGTAAGTATTCTGTTTCAAGAAGGTGCAGATGAGGTTCTGAAGTTTATTAAAGCCCTGAAGAGGAGATGCAGCGGCAGCAGGATCATTATTGGCGGCATATACCCTTCCTTTGAGTACCGGTCCCTGCTGGAAAACCACCAGGAGGTTGATTTTGTGTGCATAGGGGAAGGGGAAATCACCTTTTACGAATTGCTGGAATGCCTGGACAGGGGGGATGATATTTCAGAGATAAAGGGGATCGCCTATAGGGAGGAGGGTGAAGTACGAACAACCTCTCCGAGAGAGCCGCTTATGGACCTGGATGTTCTCCCCTTCCCTTCAAGGGATGTTCTGCCCTCGATGCTCAAGCAAAGGCCCTATGCTTCAATGGTATCAAGCAGGGGCTGCTACGGAAGGTGCAGCTTCTGCAGTGTGAACGGCTTTTTTACCGCAGTCGGAGCAAAATACAGGGCGAGAAACCCTGAGAGGATTGCCGATGAGATTGAACTGTTGATAAAGGAGTTTGGGATAAACAAGTTTACCTTCGACGATGCTAATTTCATTGGCCCCGGGCGTAAGGGCAGAGAGAGGGCAAAAGAATTTGCGCGGGTAGTCACGGAAAGAGGATTGAATATAGAGTACAGCATTGAATGCAGGGCTGACGATGTTGACAGGGAAGTGTTTGAATGTTTGAAGGAATCGGGTCTGGCGAGGGTTTATCTTGGGGTGGAATCCGGTTCTCAGCCGCAGTTGGACAGGTATAGAAAGGATATAAGTGTGGAGGACAACCTGGAGGCGCTTAAACTGCTGTCTGAATTAGGGATATTTGTGCAAATGGGATTCATAATGTTTGATCCCTATACCACGGTGGATGATATTGTATCAAACCAGGAATTCCTGGCAAAGGTAAAGGAGATTTTCCCCGCTGGGGGTTTAGGATACATATATCCGACTTCAAAGCTGATTCCGCTCTCCGGCAGCGAATACATGGACCGCTTGAAGGAAGCGGGTGAACTTAAAGGGGATTACCTGAACTATTATTATGATTTCAGCGACAAGAAAGTAAGTATGCTGTACAGGGTATCGTCGGCGTCAGCTTCACTGGTCTGGGGAACCAAAAGGCTGCTTAAGGACAATAGCCTGATAAATGCCGGCTTTCCGGAGCATTGGGCGAAGGACAGAAGGGGTCAGTGACCAAAGTGCAGTTACCAGTTGACAGATCACAGATGACAGACGTCAAGTCGACAGTTGCAAGAATGAAGACTTCAGAGACCTACCCGGACACCTGTGAACTGTGATCTGTATCTGCACCTGCGATCTGCCGACTGCGATCTACGAACTAATTAATTCATCAAGAATACCGTTCAATATCTCTTTAACAGAGGACATTTTATCCACCCTGTACACGTTTTCGCCGGCGAAGGCAAATCCGTGCAGCAGATCTCCCCTTTGAGCATTGATGAGGGCATCCGCAATACAGTAGGGGGACTGTCTCGGGTCACAGGTTTTAAGACAGTTGTATAAGCATTTGAACGGTTTGCGGATGCCTTCCTCGACATCCCTTAGAAAATCATTCCTTATCGCCCTTCCCGGCAGGCCAACAGGGCTTTTTATAATGACAACGTCATCCCTGGTGGCGTTTATATACTGGTCTTTAAATCCCTGATCCGCGTCACATTCGTATGTTGCAACAAGCCTTGTCGCTATTTGAACCGCAGATGCCCCGGCGGATAGGATGCCGGCTGCGTCCCGCCCATCAAATACTCCGCCCCCTGCGATTATGGGTACCTGCTTCATATATTTCTCTTCAAAGGGCTTGATCGCAGATACCACTTCTTTAACAATGGAATCGAGGGAGAACTGGGCTGCGTTCTTAAGCTGTTCCAGCGAAAATCCAAGGTGTCCGCCGGCCTTAGGGCCTTCTACAACTATCGCATCAGGCAAGTAGCCGAATTTTTTATCCCAGTGTTTGCAGATTACAGCGGCAGCCTTAGCTGAAGATACTATCGGCGCTATTTTGGTTATAGAGTCCTTTACCAGTTCCGGGAGTTTTAAAGGCAGTCCGGCGCCTGAAAAAATTATGTCAGTCTTTTCTTTTACTGCGATTTTCACCATTTCTTCAAAATTGTTCACAGCGGTCATAATGTTGACTCCAATTATTCCCGCAGGGCTCTGCTGCTTAGCTTTGCGGATATTGTAGGCAAGGGCTTCCTTGTTAGCCTTTTGTTTATTTGTATTGTAGCCGGGCAGGTTAAAACCCGGTTCAACTCCGGAAATCACCCCGATGCCGCCGCTATTGGCGACGGCGGAGGCCAGCCTCCACATTGAAACCCCTACGCCCATACCCCCTTGAACTATCGGGATCTTTGGCACTAAATTGTCGATTTTTAACTCAGGGATGAACATGCAAACACCTCGTTTGGTACTTAGTTTTAGTACCTGTTGCTAACATTATATCCTATAATAGTTATAGATACAACATTTCATTTTTATTATTCGATCGTGGAGGGGGTAGTCATACATACAGCGCATGCATAACTTACATCTTGCAGAATCCGCATAGTATGATATAATTCAATTGAACTTAATAGCTAAAAGGGGAGCTGGGTAAAGCCGGCTGAGAGGGATGCGTTCCGACCCTAGAACCTGATCTGGGTAATGCCAGCGTAGGGATTTAAAAAAACTACTGCCACTGCCTGTTGCCCGGTCGGGAACCGGCAGCTTTTATTTTATGGGGGTTCACCAAAGGAGGTGAAAAAATGCCTATAGTCAACGTAAGTCTTCAAATACTGCCCTGTGTTGAAGAGGAAAGGTTATACGATGTGGTTGATAAGGTTATTGAGATGATTGGAAGAAGCGGCGTGAAATATGTGGTGGGTCCGATGGAAACGACTATGGAGGGTGAGCTTGACGACCTGCTGGAAATCGTGAAAAGAGCGCAGGAGGTTTGCACCGCGGAAGGAGCGGCAAGGGTGGCTTCGGTAGTGAAGATTGATTATAAAAAGGAAGGCGTGACCATCGGTGAGAAGGTGGATAAATACAGGCAAGGATAGGATGTCGGGAAGCGGGGCTTGGGGTATACTTGCGCTGATTGCGGTATGGGAGATAGGTGTGAAAGTCAGCGGAATTAAACCCTATATCCTTCCTGCGCCGTCAAGGGTTTTAATCTCATTATTTCAAAGCTTTCCGCTGGTCATGAAACATACAAGGGTTACTCTCTATGAATCCCTGGTCGGTTTTATGGCGGCGGTAGTGTTTTCCTTTGTTCTGGCCCTTGCAATGGACAGCATGCCCGTACTTAAGAGGGCAATGTATCCCATACTTATCATCAGCCAGACCATTCCAATAATCACGGTGGCTCCGCTGATTATCATCTGGTTCGGGTATGATCTGCTGCCAAAGGTCATTATAGCTGCGCTGGTATGTTTCTTTCCTATTGCTGTCAGTTTCATCGGAGGGTTGGAGGCGGCTGACAGGGAGATGTATGACCTGTTAAGGTCTATGGGCGCAAGCAAATTTCAGATTTTCAGGATATTAAAGCTGCCGGGCGCCATGCCGTCCTTGTTCTCCGGATTGAAGATTGCAGCGGCCTACAGCATTATGGGAGCCGTAATCGGTGAATGGCTTGGTGCAAAGGCCGGCCTGGGAGAGTTTATGAGGAGGTCTATGCATTCCTTTGCGGTAGATAAGACCTTTGCCGCAATCCTGGTGATAACGCTGCTGAGTTTGGGAGTGTTCCGGGTTATTACTTTCCTGGAAGATAATTTGATGCCGTGGACAAGGTTTTCAAATATAAAAAACGAATAAAGGAGGAGCTAATCATGAAGAAGATGTTGGTTTTGCTGATATCCCTGGCTGTGGTGGTATCCCTTGTATCCTGCAGTCCCCAGCAGGCAAATGAAAGCGGGGATAAAAAACCGGACAAGGTTACCATACTGCTGGACTGGGTGCCAAATACAAACCACACCGGTTTATATGCAGCGAAGGAGTTAGGCTATTATGCCGAAGAGGGACTTGACGTAGAGATCCTGCAGGTTAACGAAGGCGGTACTGCTCAACTGGTTGCAGCAGAAAAGGCCGAATTCGGGATCAGCTACCAGGAAGAGGTTACCTATGCCAGGGTCGAAGAAATCCCTGTGGTGGCGATAGCCGCAATAATACAGCACAATACGTCGGGGTTTGCGTCCCCAGCTTCAAAGGGTATAAAAACCCCCGCCGATTTTGGAGGAAGGAGGTACGGGGGGTGGGGCTCCCCGATGGAAGAGGCTGTGCTTAAAGCCATGATGGATAAATACGGGGCGGATTTCAACAAACTGGAGATGATATCCATCGGTGCGGTCGACTTCTTTACCAGCGTTGAAAAGGATGTGGATTTCACCTGGATTTATTATGGCTGGGATGGTGTTGCCGCTGAACTCAAGGGGATGGACCTCAATTTCATAAGCCTTAAGGATGAGGATAAGGCCCTTGATTTCTATACGCCGGTCATCATAGCGTCAGAAGACACCCTCAAAAATAAACCTGATCTTGTAAAAAGATTCTTGAAGGCTACTACCAGGGGATATGAATATGCTATAGAGAATCCGGAGAAGGCAGCGGAGTACTTGCTTGCGGTATCTCCCGAACTTGACAGGGAGCTGGTGATTGCAAGCCAGGAGTATTTGAGCAGGCAGTATAGGGCGGATGCGGCCAGATGGGGAGAAATGAAGGAAGAAGTATGGGAAGACTATGCAAAATGGATGTATGATAGAAATCTCATAGACAGGATGATTGAACCTGAAAAGGCCTTCTCGAATGAATTTCTGCCAAAGGAGTAGAACATGAACAAGATTGAGGTATTTGAGGTCTCGAGCAGTTTTGAAGACCTTCCGGTTTTGGATAGGGTATCCTTATCGGCCGCAGAGAACCGGCTGGTTTCTATAATAGGTCCCAGCGGCTGTGGTAAAAGCACCCTTTTCAATATTATTTCGGGGCTTGTTAAACCGGATGGGGGCACCATATATATAGATGGCGAGGATTACACGGGCAAGCTGGGAAGGGTAAGCTACATGCACCAGAAGGACCTTCTTCTCCCGTGGCGGACGATTATTGATAATGTCTGCATTCCCCTTGTCATACAGGGGAAAAGCATAAGGGATGCCCGCCAAAAAGCCGCCCCGTATTTCAGCGTATTTGGGTTGGATGGGTTTCAGGACAAGTATCCCTCCCAGCTTTCAGGAGGCATGAGGCAGAGGGCGGCGCTCTTGAGGGCTTATATGTTCAAGAGCGACATTATGCTGCTGGACGAACCCTTCGGAGGGCTCGATGCAATTACCAAAAGGAAGATGCAGGAGTGGCTGATGGGGGTAATCAGGGCGATAAGGAGTACAATACTCTTTATCACCCACGATATTGACGAAGCAATATTCCTGTCCGACAGCATTTATATTCTTTCGGACAGGCCGGCACGGGTGCGCAGGGTGTTTGAAGTGGACATTGAAAGGCCCAGGGACAATGCGACCTTCACGTCGCCCAAGTTTAACCATTTCAAGAAAGAGATACTGGAGTATCTATAGGAGGGATTATCTTGCCGGATTGCCATGGAGGAGGAAGAAAGGCTGTCAAAGACAGAAAGAGGAGGGTTCATCTGCGCATTATGGGAGAAACCATAATGCCAAAAAACAATAAGAGGCATGGGTTAGGCATGCCTCTTATTGCGGTTAGTAATACTTTAGGGGTAAAGAAGATGGTTCATCCTATCTCACGCTTTCCAGTCCCAGTTCCCGGGACCGGGCAGCAGCTTTTATCACCGCTTTTTGGACCGTTTCTTCAAGGCCCATAGCCTGAAATACTTCAAGGGCTGCCTTGGTAGTACCTTCAGGGGAGGTTACTTTTTTTCTCAGGGAGGAAGGATCCTCATTGGAATCCCTCAACATTTTGGCTGCGCCGTACAGGGTTTGGAGTAAAAGCTTTTTGGCAACTTCCTCGGAAAGACCGGCAGCTATTGCTGTTTTTTCCATCAACTCCACCATATAATAAAAGTAAGCGGGGCCGCTTCCTGACAGACCTGTTATTATGTCCATGTTCGCTTCGTCGACGACCACTACTTCCCCAAGGGCTTCAAATAGCGTGCATGCGGTATTCAGATGCCTTTCGGTTGCGTATTTGCCCCTGGAAACGGCAGTCGCGGATTCTCCTATCGCGCAGGATATGTTAGGCATGACCCTGATTACAGCTATATCCTTCTGCAGATAGCTCTCGATTTTTTCACAGGTGACTCCTGCAACTACTGAAATCAAGAGCTGTTTATCACTAATCACGGGTTTGATTTCCCTTAGTACATCCATAGTATCCTGGGGTTTAACAGCAAGAATAATTACATCGGTACTGTCAAGCACCTTGTTTTTATCTTTGGTGCAGTTGACATCGTATTTTTTCCAAAGAGAAAGCAAGCGGTCGGTATTTTCTTTGTTTGTGACCCATATTTTCTCGCTTTTAATCGTTTCGTTCCTAATAAGCCCGTCTATCATGGTGTGTACAATCGACCCAGCTCCGATGAAACCTAATTTGTTATACAGCATCCCGTTTCCCCCTTCAGCAAGAGATTGATAAATAAAAAACCCCTTCGTCCCAAACAAGAGGACGAAAGGGTAAATTCCGCGGTACCACCTCAATTGGCCATTAAACCGGCCCAACTTAGTATCAACAATCATTGATATGCTCGGGTATCGGGTAGCAAACCCGGAATGGCTCATCACCATCTGCTCAGGGGCGGGTTTCGAAAACTCAACATCGCTCAACCTTTCAGCCTAGGGTTCAGCTCTCTTCTCATGCCAGTATTTTCTACTGTTCCCCTTCATCACATTAAGTATTTGTATATTTAAAAAATAATATAGCACATGTTTTCCTTTTAGTCAACAAAATAATAAAAATTATTTTTCGGTGAAAAAAAAATAAAATAAAAATACCCGAAATCATTAGTAGAATAAATGGTTTCGGGTTACTTGATATCAAAAGTTACTGCAAAACTGGGGATTGACTTTTGGACGATACTTTTTTATAATGAACATACCGACGGTCGGTATGTTACGCCGTGCGGTTTTATAAAGTCAATGGAAGGGTGGAGATGATATGCCGTCAGCAAAGGACGGGGATGTGAAGCAGGCGCTCCTTAATGCGGCAACGGAGCTTTTCTATGAACAGGGATATGATAATACCTCGGTAAATTCCATAATCGAGAAGGTTGGCGTTTCAAAGGGCGCGTTTTATCATTATTTCAAATCAAAGGAAGATGTGCTGGAAGCGGTGGCAAACCGGCACATTGAATCGGAAATCAAAATCACACACGAAGCTGCGGAGGACAGCCGCCTGAACGCCGTGGAGAAGATCAACAGGATAATCAATGACGTATTGGTGCACAAAGCGCTCAATATGGAGGAGCGTCAAAAACTCTCCGGGATGTTTGAGCATGAAGGGAATATAAAATTCCTGCGTAAAATTGCGGAAAACAAAATCAAAATGCTACGCCTGCCGTATAGGGTCATAATAGAGCAGGGCATCCGGGAAGGAAGCTTTACTGTATCTTTTCCGGAAGAAGCGGCGGAGCAGATTATTCACATGCTGATTACCCTGAATTCGGTGGTCACAAGACTGGCCTCCGGTATCGAGGAAAGGCCGGGTAACGTTGAAATCATCAGGCGGAAGATCGGAGCTTACCGGGAAGCGATTGAAAGGATCCTGGGGGCTGAGGAAGGCTCAATCAGCTTTTCAGAGGCTGCCGGAATATTCGGCAGATTAGTAAATCAGGAGGTGTAGAGCATGGGATTCGTGTATAGTTTCAATTCCAATGAGACCCCCGAACTTGTACAGGTCGGAGGAAAGGGAATGTCCCTGATACTCATGACCCGGCATGGGCTGCCGGTACCCCCGGGATTTGTGCTGTCGGTGGATTTCTTCAAACCCTGGTTTGACCATATAAAAAATACTCCTGAGTGGCAGAGGGTTATAAACTCTGCCGCGGATGAACTTAAGATGCACTCCGCCGCTTTAAAAAGGCTGTGCGCAGGCTTGAAGCTGGACGAGGAACGAAGAAAAGCCTTCGTAGAGGCGCTGGACACCCTTGAAGACGGCCGCAAGGGCCTCCTGCTTGCTGTACGGTCATCTTCCCCGGAAGAGGACCTGGAAGGCGCTTCCTTTGCGGGGGGATACGAGACCACCCTTGGAGTAAACAGGGAAACAATCGAGGATGCCCTGCGCCGCTCCTTTGCCTCATGCCTTGATGAACGTGTATTCGTGTATAAGAAGGAGCATGGTTTCCCGGTGGATAACCCCAGGATCGCCGTCATCATGCAGGTCCAGGTGCCGTCGGAAACCGCAGGTGTGGCGTTTTCGCTAAACCCCATAAACAACTGCTACGATGAGGCGGTGATAAACGCCAACTTCGGCCTGGGTGAATCCGTCGTATCGGGCGCGGCTTCGCCGGATACGTTCATTGTCGACAAGGTCTCCGGCAAAATACTGGAGAAAAAGGCCGGAAGAAAGGAGACTTCCGTATGGCTTGCCCCCGACGGCGGGACCTATGAAAAGCCTTCGTCATTCCGGCAGGACATGTGCCTGAAGGATGGCGATGTGCTGTCATTGGTGAACATGCTCATGGATGTGGAAAAATATTATAAAAAATTCGTTGATATCGAGTGGGCATTTGCGGGAGGCAAGCCGTATCTGCTTCAGGCCCGCCCCATTACCGCATATATACCGCTGCATGAAGAGATGCAGACTGCCCCGGGACGGCAAAAACTGCTGTACCTTGACACCACCCTTGCCAAGCAGGGGATCCATGAACCCCTCTCGGTCATGGGCGCCGACTACCTTTCGATGTTCGAGGCAAAAACCGGGAAGGCCATGACCGGCAAGAACCTCTCGGGGATTGTGGACGGCACGGGAGGGTTTTTTCAGGGACGGATGTACCTTAATATCTCCAACAATATTAAGCTTTACGGCAATTTGACCTCACCCTGGACGACCTGGACAGGGCAGCAGCCGAGCCATCCGTTGACCTCAGGTCACTGGCTGCCCGGAATACGGTCTTCATTAAAAAGCTTGCCAATGTAAAGGAATTCCCAAGGGTCATAGACTCCAGGGGCAGGATATTGCGTCCTCCTAAGAAGGAAGCCCGTGAGAGGGAACTGGCCGGCGAGCCCATCTCACCGGGAATAGTAAGGGGCAAAGTGAAGGTGCTCAGAAGCCCCGATGAAAAGCCTGTACTGCCGGGAGAAATACTGGTTGCAAGGGCTGCCGACCCGGGATGGACCCCCTTGTTTATCAACGCAGCCGGAGTGATTCTTGAGGTTGGCGGCATGCTGCAGCATGGAGCCCTTGTGGCCCGGGAGTATGGAAAGCCCTGCGTGTCCGGGATAGAAGGCGCCGTCTCGGTTTTGAAGGACGGCCAGATGGTTGAGATGGATGGACTGAACGGTATTGTGAGGCTGCTGTAAACAAATCCGGTTAATATACCGTACCGCTTAACAATATCGCCTTAAAATTTAAGTTTGGAAAGGGCATCCGCAAGGGCAGAATTGATCGAATCATCCTTTTTCCCTTGCTGGTCTTTGAGGTATTTTGCCACCTCTTTCTTTGAAACCTTGCTGCTTTCCCTTTCCTTTCTTTCCTTAAACGAAGAGAGCTTCTCCCTATACCCGCATCCGCAGATAAATATCTGTCCCTCTCCTTCCCCGTGCAGTTCGAGCTTCTTATGACAGTTTGGGCACCTGGCATTGGTTGTCCTGGCAACCCCTATCCGATGTCCGCATTCTCTATCCTGGCATACAAGCATTTTGCCCTTTTTCCCGTTAACCTCCAGCATATACTTGCCGCACTCCGGGCATCTGCTCCTTGTAATATTATCATGCTTAAACACTTCTTCACTGTTTTTTATTTCCTCGACAACCGCTTTGGCATAACCCCGCATTTCGCCGATGAAGGCATTCTTATTAAGGGAGCCCTTTGAGATATGCGCCAGCTTCTGCTCCCACTCCGCAGTCAGGGCCGGGGATTTCAAGTCTTCGGGAACCAACCCGAGAAGCTGTCTGCCCTTGGAGGTTATAAAAATGTCCTTTCCCTTCTTTTCAATCAGGAAGCTGTTAAACAGCTTTTCTATAATATCTGCCCTCGTGGCTACCGTCCCAAGCCCTCCGGTTTCTCCGATCGTCCTGATCAGATCCTTGCTCTCACCAGCCATGTATTTTGCCGGGTTCTCCATGGCTGAAAGCAGGGTCCCTTCATTAAACGGCGCCGGCGGTTTTGTCTTTCCCTCGGTTTTGGCGAGGCTTAGTATTTTTAAAACATCGCCTTTGTTCACATCGGGCAGTATCTGCTCAGAAATGCCTCCGTCCGGCTCCTCATCATCGAAGCTGTTGTCGTAAACCTCCTTCCAGCCCTGGGCAACGACAACCTTACCCTTCGCAATGAAAAGTTCCTCTCCTATTTTAGCCTTTACCGTTGTCTGCTGGTATTCAAAGGGAGGATAGAGAACAGCCAGAAAACGCTTGACAACAAGGTCATATACCTTTCTTTCCTTGTCGCTCAATTCATCCAGATAAACAGTCTGTTCGGTCGGTATTATAGCATGATGGTCGGAAACCTTGCTATTGTCGATGAAGGGCATATTTTTGGTCACCGGGTATTTTAGCGCTTTGCCGGCAATTTTTGAATAGGGGCCCACTCCGCAGGCTTTAATCCGATCCTTCAGGGTATCTACAATATCTGTGGAAATATACCGTGAATCCGTCCTGGGATAGGTCAGCACCTTGTGGTTTTCATACAGCCTCTGCATAATCGAGAGGGTTTCCTTTGCAGAATAGCCGAAAAGCCTGTTCGCATCCCGCTGAAGCTCCGTCAGGTCATAGAGCGGCGGAGAAAAGCTTTTCTTGTAGACCTTATTCACCTCTGCAACTTCTGCATCCTTGTCCTGTATCTGCGTGAAGGCCTTATCCCTTTTATCCCTGTCAAAGGTCCTGAAGTCTTTGGTTTGGCTGTCCTGCCATGTTAGCTTTAACTTTTCACCCGCGGCGGTGATACCGTAAAAGGGCCTCGGTATAAAGTTCCGGATCTCTTCCTCCCTTTCAGCGATAATGGCAAGGGTTGGCGTCTGAACCCTCCCGCAGGAAAGCTGGGCGTTATACTTGCAGGTCAAAGCCCGTGTAGCATTTATGCCCACAAGCCAGTCAGCCTCAGCCCGGGCGGCGGCAGAAGCATAAAGGTTTTCGTAGTCTTTGCCGTCCCTCAGGTTGTTAAAGCCCTCCCGGATAGCCTTATCCGTAACCGAGGAAATCCAGAGACGCTTAAGCGGCTTCCTCACCCCGGCCTTTTCTATTATCCACCGGGCAACAAGCTCGCCCTCACGCCCCGCATCGGTGGCGATGATAATCTGGTCCACATCCTTTCTGCTCATCTGCTGCTTGACACAATTGAACTGCCTGCTGCTTTGTTTTATCACAATAAGTTTTAAATGAGAGGGCAGCATCGGCAGATCTTCCATCCGCCATGATTTATACTTTTCATCGTAGGCCTCGGGGTCAGCCAGTGTGACCAAATGCCCCAGGGCCCAGGTAACTATATAATCCTTGCCCTCGAAATAACCATTCCCTTTGTTCCCGCAGTTTAAAACCCTGGCCAGATCCCTCCCGACAGAGGGCTTTTCAGCCAATACCAACGTTTTGCTCATATCAACATCCCTTTCAAAACAACTATAAATAGCTGGTTATTATTTGATGTGTCATATCTAGTTTGCATCCGCATCCGTTTTTGATTTTGACAGCATTCTGCGAAGGAGTTTTATATCCTCATCTATAAACCTGTGCTCTACTGTGTTCACATCAAAGTTCAGGATTTTAAATGCAAATTGAACAAAATGTCCTACCGTTAATGCCATGATCAAGGTGCCTATCCCGACGAACCCTCCCAGTATATACCCCATAACCAATACACTCGTTTCGATGGAATTGCGTATCAAGCGAACAGACCTGCCGGTCTTTTTTGTAAACGCGATCATAAGTCCGTCTCTGGGCCCGGAGCCAAGGCCCGCGCCGATATAAAAATAGCTTGCTACCCCGATAACAAACAGACCCAGCGCCATCATGACCAGCCTCAGGATAATACTTTCAAAAACGGGAATCAGCTGGTTTAACATAAGGAAATCCAAAAAAAGCCCCACAAAGACCATGTTGCAGAGGGTTCCCCATCCCAGCCTCTCTCCCAGAACACCGTTCAGTATCACAAGGAGGACCCCTACGGCAATACTTGCCTGTCCCATTGTAATACCAATTTTATTTGAAATCCCCTGATGGAAAACATCCCAGGGGGCAAGCCCAAGATTGGCGTTTATTGTCATCACAATCCCGACAGCAAACAAAAAAAGACCCAAAAACAACCTTAGAATACGCAGCACTATCTCTTTCATCTGTCTCTTCTCCCATCCCTGACATTAAGAGTTCATCAAATACTATCTGGGTTTCTCTGTTATTCAGATTTACTATTCCTATTATACAATATAAAAGGGTTATTTTATAATATAAAAACCGCCGTTATCATGGCGCCGCCATAGATAAACGGCAGTTTGCTCTCTTTATGATATATTTTCCCCCGACTAAGCCAGAACCGTCCTATCTGCTTATTTTATATTCCGTTATTATTTCAACATTATTCTTTAGCATCGCCCACACAGGACATAGCGATTCCTCAGATAATTGAATCGCTTTTTGTACATTCTCATCTGCCGCATCCTTTGAATTGATTACAAACTCAAGCCTATTAGTCCTCCTTTTTATTTAATATTGGCCATATTATTTATTAATCGTTCGTTAGCTATGTCGGAAAAATATAAGCAACTGCACTTCAATTACCCGGCGTTGTTTATCATGCGTGAGGCAGCATCAAATATCAAAAAAATCTCTGCCCTTATCTGTTCATCGGGGATATCCTCATTGATTAAAACTATTTTATCTACCATATTCTCAAGCATCCTTACAAAAATGCTGCCGAAAATATCGCTTGCTTCCGAATCTCCCCAATGCTTCTTCAGCAGATTCTTGGTAAACTCAATACGGGATTCTTCCCACTCCTTTAGTTTTTTCTGAATCTCGGCATTTCCTTCGATGCACATCCATGCTTTCAGCGCCATCTTATATACCGCTTTTTCATATTCGGAAAGCCTTTTTCTCTGTAAAACATATGCTGTATATATTTCTTTAATATGCAAGTGTACCGGCAGCTCGCTTTTCAGCTTTTCGTTTATCTTTAAAAACTCGACGTATACAATCTCTTCATACAGATCATTCTTATTTTTGAAGTAGTAATACAACATCGGCAGCGAACATTCAGCCGCCGCTGCAATTTCACGAATGGATGTGCCGTGGTATCCTTTCTCGCTGAACAGCGCTACAGCCTTTTCCATTATCCTTTTCCTGAGATTGCCTTCCTCCATGCGATCACCTTTTTGTTTGATCGTTCGTTAGGTTTATTGTATAATTATGTTAATATTTTGTCAATAGCCTGCTGCTAAATTTTGATTATTAGGGAGAACACAGTAATATTATATCACCTGAGATCCACGGTTTCCTGTCTTATATCTTTCAAGAAATATCTTCCACTGACGTTGTACCCGCAATATGTATTATCGTTAACTATTGCAATCAACTCTTTAATGCCGCCTTCAAACTCTATAGGATAACTTTTTTCCAGATTATTCATTTCCTCTTGTAAATCCTGAAACTCCTTTAGTTCTTTTATTTTATTGATGACTTCAGTGGCTTTTTCTTGTATTTCACTATCATAGCCTTGATGCTTGTGTAGAAATTCTCTGAAATCATCTGAGTGTACTTCCTCATTGATTTTTTCTTGCAGCTGCTCTTCACTATATTTCAGTGAAGCTGTATTGATACTTATATAACCGTCTCCAATAGTCCCGAACGCTTCCTTCATGCTTACATTAATGTATTCATCAAATACAAAATACCTGTCGCCGGTTTGTTCAGCCACTTCTTGTACTACGCCGTTTTCTATAATCTTTATCTTCTTCCCCACAGCCATCTCATTTTGAAGTCCTCCGTCATATGAGATCTCATAATAAGTGCCATCGGCCAGATAGGCTCCTTTATTGCCAACCCATGAGAAAACCACGCAATCGTCTATTGGAATTAAACTATCATTTTTGAAATCATAGATGCTGTCAATAATATATACATAATTGCTGTCCCCGCTCCATTGTATTTTATATTTATCAAAATCCCATATCGAGTAGGGGTTGTTGGTTATGATTCTGTAATCTTCATAGATAACCTTTTCCTGATCATCAAATACCAGGACTAATTTTCTGTCCTCTGTACAATATATCTCTTTCTCCCCATCCTGAGATATGCTAACCCTGTACCCGTCAATACCCGTTGTTTCCTGACTCTCATACCCCGAACCGTTTGATGTCTGCTGCGGAGTTTCCAGCTTATCGCATGCGGCAAACGTTATAGCAAGCAATGTTATTACCATGAACCATGACAGCTGTGTTTTCATTTTGTTTATTCCTCCTATGCCTTTGAGGTTGCCTGTGATATGTCTCAGCGTATCACTCGTTACCTCAAACGCAATTTGTTTCTTCATTATGACGATATTATATCATCATAAACGGAACTGAAAATGTCAACCCAGTAATTTCAGCAATGAATAGTCTATCTTTATAAAGAACTGTTTAGGATAAACGCAATATTGATGAGTTCTTTGCCATTATTCGTCATGATATACATCCATCAATATCATCGCTTCGGTTCTCAGCCCTTGTCCATTACTATTAAAAACGTCAAGCCTGATTCTGTTTTATTCTGATTTTTTTATATAAATTCAAAACAAGGTTTGCTGGGAATAAACGTTGCTCAAATATAATAATCATTGATAAAACAGCTTCAATAATTCCAATGATAAAATATAAAATATGCAGAAAATGAACTGAATTAAGCATTACGCATTGGACAACAATCCAAATGACCAAAGCCCAACTAAAAACGCTGCTTATATATCCTTGAAATCTTGATTTTAAAACAATTGTTAAAGCACTACTAATATTTCCAAGGCCAATTATAGTAAATAAGATAATTCCAGGTATGAAGTAATTATTAAAAGGGGAATTTTTTAAGAACTCAATTGACATTCCCAATGGCTCCTGAGGATTAAGAATAGCAGCCAGCCCCCCAGCTATGGCTCCTATTCCTACAAATGCATGTAAGGCAAATAAAAAACGGTACAATATCTTCATTCACATTCCTCCCCCATAGTGCAATATGATTATACAACAGAATACAAGGCTATTTCATAAAATAACAAAAAGCCGTACATTTGTACGACAACTTCAATGCGTTTTTGTTTATTATAATTTTATCTCTTATCCCAGCACTCCCACCAGTTTCTTTAATAATTTTCTCATGGAACAGAATAATATTTTCAATACTTATAACTCTCATCATTTTGCTAACTCCTCGAGAGCCTCTCTATTTTCGTCAATTACAGTATCCATGAGATTCTCAATCTCCTTTTGCTCTTTTGCTTTAATAAATTCAACAAAGTCAATAACTTCCTTTTTCTTCTCTTCAGTCAGTTGCTCGAATTCTTTGATTAATTTTTCTGCCAGGCTCATATAATACACCTCGCCTACAGTTATTTACAATTAAATTCAGTTATTTACAATTAAATTATACCACATCTTAAATGCGTGTTATACTAATGTTATAACGAGTAGTTTAACCTTCACTTATGATACGGTTCACCCCGGCTTATCTTGAACCACCGGTATATCTGCTCCAGCAGTATAAGCCGCATCAGCTGGTGCGGAAAGGTCATGTCCGAGAATGACAGCCTTAAATCCGCCCTGTTTAAAACCTCCGTGGAAAGGCCGTTTGAGCCGCCTATGATAAAGGTAACATTACTGCTGCCCGTCACTGCCAGTCTGTTCATATACTCCGCCATTCCCTCCGAAGACATTTTTCTCCCCGTGGGGTCAAGGGCAATAATATGGCTTCCGCTCTTTACAGCCTTAAGTATATCCTGCCCTTCCTGATTAAGGACTTCTTCCAGCTGTGGCGGGCTCAGGCTTTCGGGAGCCTGCCGGTCGGCGACTTCAATTATATTAAGCCTGCAGTACGCTTTGAGCCTCTTGGTGTATTCTCCGATACCGCCGGCCAGATATTTTTCTTTAATCTTTCCTACAGCAACAATAGTGATATTCATCTTCTTCTCCCGTTTTTATTGTTTCCACCCCTGTACTTCCTTTCAATTTCCCCGGTTTTTTTAAAGAACCTGTAAAACATTAAAAGTACAGGCGTAAGCATATGTCTGTTAGTACCCATGGGGTCTTGGAGCCAATTCGACCCGTATGGTTTCAACCTTACCGTCCCTTTTCACAACCAGGTCAACCGTTTGCGGCTGGTCCATGCTGTACAGAATGCTCCTCATTTTTACCAGCGTGTTCACTTCCTGGTCCCCTATTTTAAGTATGATATCCCCTTCCCTTATCCCTGCAATATCCGCCGGAGTGTTGGGATTCACCCTGGCAACATAGATGCCCTTTTGCACGTCCACATCGGAATTATAATAACCGGCGATCTCTTTGTCATAGCCCTCTATGCCCAGGTACATAGGCCTGAAATAGCCCTTGTCGACTATCTGCTTGATGATCGGCTTTGCTATATTTATCGGAACGGCAAACCCGATGGCCTCCGCCTCCGAGGCTTTAACCGTATTTATTCCTATTACCCGTCCGTTGACATCCAGCAGCGGCCCGCCGCTGTTCCCCGGGTTAATCGACGCATCTGTCTGGATTAAATCCTCCATGATAACTTCCTGTCCGTATGCATCGACCACAAGGGACCTGTTTAGTGCGCTTATGATTCCGGAAGTAACCGTTCTCTGAAACCGCAGCCCCAGGGGGCTGCCTATTGCTATTGCCGGCTCCCCCACCTTAACCGCATCGGAGTTCCCCAGCTCAACGTAGGGAAGGTTAGCGCCCTCCACTTTAACCAGGGCAAGGTCCAAAGCAGCATCCTGCCACAATACCTCTGCGGTCTTCTGGTCGCCGTTTTCGAACAGCACCATTACCTCCCGGGGATTTCTGCCCACTACGTGGTCATTGGTAAGGATATAGCCGTTAGGGTTAACGACGACCCCGGACCCTACCCCCCTAACCTCTGTGGGTCTGAATATCTCGTCCCTTCTTATTTCAACCGTTGTTATCGAGACAACGGCTTGGATGTTTTTCTCTGCAACGGCGCTCACTATGCCGGGGTTTTCACCCTCCGGATATACTATTCTTATCCGGTCTATGCCCTGCTCGTCTCTATATTGTGAAGGCCTTCTCTGTGCAATCAAATCACCGCTAAAGAGCCCTCCTACTGCTCCTCCGAGCACCGAAGCAACCACCGCAACTATCAAGTAGGGGTAAAGCTTTGAAGCTTTGATTTCCATCAATATACCTCCCGGCTGGAAATATCGTACACCCTACTTATTTTATCCCTAAAGGATAATTCGATATTCATTTCCCTCCCTATCTCTATTCCTTCAGTCCTGAGCATCCCTTTAACCGTTTCAAGGGCAAGGAGAGGGTAGTTGTTCTCTTTGCTCAGGTGTCCCAACAGGACCGTTCTCAAGCCTTTCCCGGACATTCGCAGAAGGGCAACCCCTGCATCCTCATTTGAAAGGTGCCCTCTTTCACCCATAATTCTTCTCTTCAGGTGCCACGGATATGGTCCGGCCTTGAGCATTTCTAAATCATGGTTGGATTCCAGCATTAGAAACTGGCTGCCCGAGATTTCGTTAACAACGCCCTCCGTTACGCATCCCAGGTCATTTGCTATAGAAACCTTGAATTTTCCCGAACAAAAAGTAAATCCCACCGGATCTGCCGCATCATGGGAAATGGAATAGGGTTTAATACATATATCCCCTATACTAAACTCCTGATTTGTCCGAAACTCTTTCATATTACATACAGATACTTCACCGATACGCGGCCCCATGGCCTCCCAGGTAAGCATGTTTGCGTATACAGGAACTCCATATCTCCTGCACAGTACCCCCACCCCCCTGATATGGTCGTCATGGTCATGGGTTACCAGAATCGCATCTATCTCCTTCAGATATACATCGATCTCCCTGAGCAAATGTTCAGTCCTTTTCCCGCTGAGGCCGGCATCTATCAGAAGAGATGTTCTTCCGGTCGATATGTAAAGGGCATTACCGTTGCTTCCGCTGGATAACGAACAGAATTTCAATGCCATATTATCCCCCTGTTTCATTTGACAGCTCTGTTTGTTTTATAGCTGTTTTCTAACAATATCTGCGCCCAAGTCCCTCAATTTGCCTTCAATGTTTTCATAACCCCTGTCAATATGAAAGAGATTCACCACTTCTGTTTCTCCCTGGGCCAGAAGCCCTGCAATAACAAGTGCAGCTCCTGCTCTTAAATCGGTAGCGCTGACTCTGGCTCCGGTCAGTACATCGGTTCCTTCAATGACTGCTACCCTTCCTTCAACCTTTATATTTGCCCCCATCCTCTTAAGCTCGTCAACATGCTTAAACCGCCCTTCCCATATGCTTTCGGTAACCATGCTTATGCCGTTTGCCACGGTAAGGGTAGAAGTCATAGGCTGCTGTAGGTCTGTTGGGAAACCCGGATAGGGCAGGGTCTTGACATCAACGCTTTTAAGCCTGTCATTGCTCATGACCCTGATAGATTCTCCGTTAACCTGAACCTCGGCGCCCATTTCGATAAGCTTCGCGGTTATTGAATCCAGGTGCTTCGGTATTACATTATTAATCGTCACATCTCCTCCGGGAATAGATGCTGCAGCTATCATATATGTACCCGCTTCAATCTGGTCCGGAATCACCATGTAAGTACTTCCATAGAAGCTGCTTTTACCCTTTATCTTTATAACATCTGTCCCTGCCCCTTTTACCTCTGCCCCTATGGAGTTGAGGAAACTCGCAACGTCAACCACATGGGGCTCCTTAGCCGCATTCTCTATTATGGTTGTCCCTTCCGCCATGGTAGCAGCTATCATTATATTTATGGTTGCTCCAACGCTCACCACGTCGAGAAATATCTCATTGCCTACCAGTTTGTCCGCCTTAACACTAATCATGCCATGTTCTATTTCCACTTCTGCTCCCAAGGCTTTGAACCCCTTTATGTGCTGGTCAATAGGTCTTACCCCAATGTCGCATCCGCCGGGATAAGCCATTGTGACTCTGCCAAAACGCGCTAGAAGCGCCCCAAGAAGGTAGTATGACGCCCTCAGTTCTTTGACCAGCCCATTATCTATATACGGCTGTTCCAGCCGCGATGCATCAATCTTCATTGTACCGTTTTCGCTGAAGCTAACCCTGGCACCCATCTGCTCAATTATCTCCCTGAGGACTACCACGTCCTTGATCATAGGCAAGTTTTCCAGGGTGCACACTCCGTTTGCCAGCAGTGCGGCAGGTATTATAGCTACTGTCGCATTTTTTGCCCCACTAATGGTGACCTTTCCTTTCAACGGCCTACCGCCTTTAATTACCAACTTCTCCACTCTGCCGCAGCTCCTTCCTTTGTCCCTATGTTTTATTATACCATTAATTATCCGATTAACCAGTAGTATTATACTTTTCAACACATAGCAATAAATTCCTTCAAAAAAAGGAACTGTTTTTCAACAGTCCCTTCAGGTGGCATGCTCCCGCCTATGCCGGCGCATAGAGACGGGGGACTTCTTGCCGAATTAGTTAAATTGACCCGTTAACGCATTTATATAATAGTTTTTCCCGTTAACCCTGATTTTCCACACGGGAAACGCCTCTCCTTCCTTTGCATCCTCCCAGTCAAAATAGTATATTAAGTTTATTCCCTCTATTATCACAGGGGGCTTCCCGGCTATCTCCTTTTTACTTACAACTTTTATCAACGCTTCGATTGCGGGAATAATCTTCTTTGTATTATTATCAATCCTGACCGGATTCAGCCAGAGCATATGCATTGAATAGACTCCCTTTGAGGTAACCTCCATTTGCACAAGACTTACTTCCACCTGCCTTCCCTGGTACTGCTGGATATAATTTATGTAGTACCCTGTTTCAGTTGAAGCTATCTTATCTATGACCATACCCGGCTTATACAACTTTATCTCTTTTAAAAAGGTTTCACCGATCCTTATGGCATCCCGTTCTAAGAGGTTTCCTCCTTGTCCGTTTCTCCTGTCAAGATTTGTATAGAATACCTCCCGGTTGTTTTTGATTTCCAATATCTCGCTTCCATCGACATATTTCACAGAGTTTCCCTGCGTTACCGGATAAACGCTGCGGTCACGAAAAAGAAGAGAAGCTAGCTCCTGGGGAAAAATTTCCATATATTCCACGGTCAAAATACCCTGCATCTGCGTATCCCTCGGTATTACCACCTCAACTTCCACCCCTTTACTCTCCAGAAGCGCTACAACCTCGGTTATTCTCTCTTCCTTGGCGCGCTCGTCAACATAGCCATAGCTGCTTTTCTGCCAGACATTATAGCCGAGGAAAAGGTTTGTTATTATGAAAGCAATAATCAAAATGGTTTTCGCCCGGGACCAATCCATTTCCCAACCCCCAAAAACTAATTCATCAGACTACCCTGGTACGCATCTATGATGAATTCCTTATTCTCGCTCTTGATATACCATACGGGAACTGCCTGGTATTCCTTATCTCCTTTAATATCTATGCAGTAACCCAGATACATGTCCACAATGACAGTACGGCCATCCGTTTCCAGATCCCCCGGTCTCCTTGCAATTACATCAAGGGCTGCATTAGGAAACAGCAGAGGCTTTTGCTCAACTCTTGCCTTTGTAATCCTGTACACCAACCTCTTATAATTCACCACTCGGCCGTTTACAACCGTCACCTCGATTGCGCTCTGGGTTAACTTCCCGTTAGAGAAGAATGGAAGGCCGTTATACCCGTAATTGAACTTCAGTAAATACCCCTTGTAACCATTTTCCGTTATATTTTCTATTTTATCAAGATATAGCTGCTCAGGAATCCCGCCGTGGCTATCGATATAGTTCAAAGCAAGATCAACCACATCGCCAATCTGCTCCTGCTCCTTGCTGTTTCCTCCTATACTGTAAACCAGATATTCCACAAACCCGTCGGTATCCACCTTGAGAGCGCTTTGTCCGTCCGTATATATCAGGGAACCGTTTATTTCGGTGATTTTTCTAACAATGGACATATCCTTAAAAAAGCTGGAAGCAAATATCCCCATCTTACCCTGGTCCTCTGTTTCCAGTTCCTTCACAGCTACGGCTACCGGTAAATTGAAAGAACTCATTTCGAGGGGAAGATATATTTCCAGGGGTAGGTAAAAAAACTCGTTGTTGCTGAACCCGATTTCCTCCCAGGTCCAGTATTTCACCGGATCCCTCTCTTCCAGCCTATCGATTAGCTGGTTTATTTCTCTATATGTTCCAGGGAGCATAACCTTATGTATAACGCCTTTGTCTGCATCTTCCATATACAGGGCGCTCTCTGTGGAAACGGTAAGCGTTATATTCTTGATGCTGGATACCGGTATAGATTGCTGTCCTGCCTTGGGATGAAACACTTTCTCCATAAGCTGCAATTCAAAACTGTCATCGTACTCAACCTCTACCGATTTGCTCAGCTTGGCTTCGTTCAATTCCTCCCGTGTCACCTGCGAGAAAGCCAGATTCTGATTATTGTTCATTACATATAACAGGACATCGGACACCTCTTTATATATGTCATTGTAGAACCTGTAGGTGGAAGAATCTCTGTACAGTTTAGTTCTTGAAGGACCCCCGAAATTGACCACTATCCATCGAGGCAAAACAAAATTAGACAGGTCATAGTCTTTTTCACTATCCTGTCCGGGAAAATAGTTTGGATTTGCCATTATTCGTTCGATAGGAACATCGAGCCAGAGTTGTATCGAAAAAGCTATACTCAGCATCACCAGCCCGATAAGGACCAGATTTTTAATTTTTTCCATATTCATAATTATCAACCCCGAACCAGAGCAAGCTATTTGATGATTTTTCTTATAATATCCAGGAAGTTTGTGTTGAGCAAATTTTTAACGGCTTCCCTGACTTCATCTTTGCTGGATAATGTTACTATGCCGTCTATGGTTTGCTCCTGCCCTTCAGCGTTCACAGCCTTGATAACTATTTTATTAGCACCGTATTTCAGTTCTATTTCCTTGGCAAAAAAGCCGGTAGGGCCTATTACAATACTCTGGTCCTGCCCGGGCTGCTGGTATTCTTCCCAGCTGTAAACATCGCTGCCGTTAATATTTTGCACTTCCCTGCTGAAAGTCCTAATCTCCAGCTTGGTTTCGGCATCCGCCCAGCCGGAAATTATTATGTTCTTATTCACGGTCTTTATATCAGAAATTGGTTTGATCAGCTCGACAATATTAGGAGCTGCCCAAACCACCGGCATCATATTCACTATTAAGAACAAACTCAGGAATAGAACCATAAATATTTTCCTGGCCATAGCATTCTCCTCCTAGCTGCAGCGGCTAGTGCAAAGCATGCGCCATGCTCTGCATATACCAATATGGAAAGAAACCTCCATTAAAATTATACACAAGAAATATTACAGGCTTGTTACAGACAAATTAAGATATCCTAACAAACCAAACTTAAGCCGGAAGCTGTATCGTTACAGTTGTCCCTGCTCCATGGGTACTGTCTATACTGATCTCCCCGCTGTGGGCTTCAACTATCTCTTTAGCTATTGATAATCCCAGGCCGGTGCCTCCAAGCTCCCTGGCGCGGGCTTTGTCAACCCGGTAAAACCTCTCAAATATCCTCGGCATATCGCTTTCAGGGATCCCTATCCCGTTATCATTGACTACTATTCTGGCTTTTCCATCATTATAATCCAGTACTATTTCTATCTTACCCTTGTCCGGGGTGTATTTAATCGCGTTGCTCACAATATTCAGAATAACCTGTTCAATTTTGTCTTTGTCCCCTTCAAACTGCGGGAGAGGAGCCATCTTTCGAACCGTAACCGTATGGCCTTTTTGCTTCACCGGAATATCCAGCTTTCGAACAACCTCTTCCACTACGTTCTCCAGGCTAAACTGGGATTTATTCCACTGGGTCTTCTGGTAATCCAACCTGGACAGCATAAGCAGGTCTTTGACCAGTCTTGTCATTCTCTCCGCTTCGCTGTTCACCACTTGCAGGAAATCCCGGGAGAGTTCCCTATCCTCCAGCACCCCATCCAGCAAGGTTTCCACGTAGCTTCTTATGGTTGTCAGGGGTGTTCTGAGTTCATGGGAAACATTAGCAACAAACTCTTTCCGCATAGCTTCTAGTTTATGCTGTTCCGTTATGTCCTGAAATACCACAATATAGCCCATAGTATCCTTTTGTTCGTTTTTAAACGCAGCTGCTTCCACCCTCAATATGGTATCGTTGATCTGTAATATCCTTTCTCCCTCTGTCCTCTCCTGAATACGACTGAGGTTCAAATCGATATGCGCCTTTGAAAACAACTCGTCCAGCGTTGCACCGCCAACCTCTTCGTCTTCACAGTCAAGCATCCTCAGCGCCGAAGGGTTTGCGTGGATTATGTCACCCCTGACATTTACAGCTATAACCCCGTCGGTCATATAGGTGAGTATTGCTTCCATCTTTCCCTTCTCGCTGGCTATTTCCCCCAGGGTTTGCTTTAACTGCTGGGTCAGGTGGTTGAACATCTGTGTAAGCTGTCCGATTTCGTCTGTGGATTTTACTTCCAGCCGGTGGTCGAAATCCCCTTCTGCCATCAACTGTGCCTTGGAGGTAACCTCCTTAATCGGTCCTGTTATACTCCTCGCAAGAAGAGAGCCCAGGATAACCGTTATCACCAGTGCCAGCAGGGTTGCATTGGCCAGTATAGTTTTGGCCTTGTCAAGCGTCATGTTGACCTGCTCCATATCTGCCCTGATATATATTATCTTTTCTACCTGGCCCATCTGGTTCTTTACTGGAAAAGCATAGTCCATCAGGTACGCTTCCCCTTTATCGTTTTCTATTACCTCCGATTCCTTGTCCTGGGTCAATGAAGCCAGCAGAAGGGTTGCCGGCTCTGTGCCCAGCACCTCGCCTATGGGCCGGCTGACAGTATCGGTAAAATTGCTTGCTATTATCTGCCTCTCGCTGTTAAGGATGTACACTTCCCTTACCTGCGTACCAGTGGCTCCGTCATACCACCTCTCAATGAACTTCTGTATATCGGGAACCGCCACCAGGTTTATATCCCGGATTTGTATATAAATTGTGTTGGCCTGATTGTGCAGGTAGTCGGTAAGGTTGTCTATATGATATTGTTCCAGCTGCGTGATAATTACTGCTCCTATTATCACCATAGCCAGGAAAACCAACAAAAAATACATTATTACTATCTTCCACTGAATGCTTTTGAACATTCAATTATACCCTCCTGAAGTAGTAGCCTACTCCTCGTTTTGTTATGATGTATTTCGGGTTGCTCGAATCGTCTTCGATTTTCTCCCTGAGCCTTCTAATGGTAACATCTACCGTTCTTACATCTCCGTAGTACTCGTATCCCCAGACATCCTCCAGAAGGGTCTCCCGGGTGAACACCTGCTCGGCCTGGGATGCCAGAAATTTTATCAGTTCGAACTCCCTCAGAGTTAGTTCCACTACCCTATCGTCCTTTTTCACCTCATACCTGTTCAGGTCTATTTTAAGATTACCTGACTTAATGATGTTGGACGCACTCTCTCCATTATCCTGGGGAATTTCAGCCCTTCTAAGATTGGCTTTCACGCGGGCCAGAAGCTCCCTGACTCCAAAGGGCTTTGTTATATAGTCATCCGCTCCCAGCTCCAGCCCCAGGACCTTGTCCACTTCCTCTTCCTTCGCCGTAAGCATGATTATCGGGGTCTGTATGTCCTGCCTGAGTTTCTTGCACACTGCAAAGCCGTCCATCTTCGGAAGCATGATGTCTAATAGTATTAAGTCGGGGTTAGTTTTCAGCGTCTTCTCAATCCCTTCCTGTCCGTCAAAGGCCAGCTCCACCGAATAACCTTCCTTTTCCAGGTTGAACTTAAGGATGTCAGCTATTGGCTTTTCGTCGTCTACAACCAGTATCTTTTTATTCAATCGCATCACCCCTACATCATTATAATTAATATATTAAACTAAAATTTCATTTTTCCTGCCATAAAAGCTACAAACAGTATACTAGGACCTTTGTCCCATATTTTTCCGGGATAGCCGTCCTAATAAAAATGAACCTCTGTTCCTATGGACATATGTCGGAATTTGTATAAAATATATTATAGATAATCCCATTTTTGTAAATGGGTATCGAATATTGTAGATCGATCAGTATGATCCCCCAATCAATCCCCAATTTTTATGTATGCAAGGGTCCCCCAACCCTTGCATATTTCATTGTTGAAGTTCCGACAGCGAATATCCGAGGGAACGGGCAAAAGCCGTCTCAAACGCCTGTCCTTTTTTTAGCAGTTGGAACAATGCCAGAACTTCCTCAATGCTGCTTCTCTCCATTATCTCCTTGACAATTAGAAAGGATTGCTTGTACGCCAAAAACTGGTCCAGTTTGTTGAACTGCAAAGTCAGTTCCCTGACCGTATAGGGTTGTTCCTTGAATATATAATCCTTACCCCATTCAAACCCGGTTGCCAGGTATTCCTGGTATAATGCAAGACCTTCAGTAAACCAAACCGGATAGTTGCCGCCTGCCATATCATCCATTATCAGGTGAGTGAGTTCATGGAGATACAGTCCTTTTTCGGCTTCCTGCCCTTCTATCCCCCATTTTTTAGGCGAGATGATGCTAATGGTCCCTGCATAATAAGCCCCCAGAGTGGTTCCGCCCGACGATAACCTAAGACCTTTTTCAAGGTCTTCCTTATTGGGATAGACTATTATTGTAATCTTATCCTTCGGTTGGTACCCGAAATAATCCGCGGCCAAGGCCAATTGCCGTTCCGCTTCTCCGGCGACCCTGTCAACGGTCTCCAAATCTTCCGATGAAAATTTTATTCTAAAGTTTTCGGTATCCTTTATAAGATATCCGGTTGTTATCCTCTCAAGCCTGTTTCTTTCAATGCTGCCATATATGTTTGCCACTGCGGATTTAATCACGAATAGGTTTCCGAAAACAAAAAACAACAGAATTCCTGCCAACAGTAATATAAAACCTCTCTTGAACCCCCCAAACATATTAATCACCTCAAAAAAAATTATACCAAAATATTATGTTAACTTCATAGGTAAATAATCCTATCTGTTCTCAAAAATGATTCTGTCATCTTCTACTCTACCTTCTGTTCCGAATGTTCTGCATAAATCTGTAATTTTTTTGGTTATAATTTTCTTCTGCTGGTTTTGTGGTATTTGCGGCTGGCTTTTATCCATTATATAAATAGGATATGCATGAACCTCCTTGACATTGTTGTCTTCTAAAAAAATTTCCAATATCATGCTTTGCTTGTTGTTTTCATCGTTCTGGTCAAATACAAAATTCCCGAGGCTGTATGCAATCAATTTGCCTTTGTAGAATTCCATTCCCTGCAGAACATGGGGATGATGCCCGAGAATCATATCCGCTCCCCAATCTATTATCCTGTGCGCCAGTTCCTGTTGTTCCTTAGTAACTTTATTGCTTTCCTCAATGCCCCAGTGCAGGGATACAACCAGAATATCGCATAGGTTCCTAAGTTTTTTTATGTCTTCTTCAATGAGTTCCGCTTTCATCGGTGCCGTACCTGCAATATCCTGGGTTGCCTCAAAGGTTCTTTTATAAGAATTGCTCCAGTAATAGTTGTAAAACTCATTGTACGCCAGGAACCCGACTCTGACATCGTTTTTTACCACTACGATAGGCCTTCTTGCCTGCTCAAGGTTCTCTCCTGCTCCAACATACCCAATTCCCAAAGTTTCCAGCGTGGCTATGGTTTCCATCAGCGCGGGAGTATCATAATCAAGAATATGATTGTTGGCCAGCGATAAAACATCAAAGCCGGCATTTTTCAGTCCGATAGACGTCTCAGGCGCTGCCTGGAACCAGATGACCTTTCCGGGAAGCCTGGTCCCGGATGTAGCCAGGGTGGTTTCAAGATTTCCGAATGAAATATCAGCCCTTGAAGTAATAAAGCTTGTCTTTTCAAAGGGATAATTCACCGAGTTATTTCTGATCCTGCTTCCCACCACCCGGGCAAGCATGATATCTCCGACTGCTGCCATGACAAGCTGCTTAGGCAAAGGATCTGCTACAATCTCCTGTTCGGTTTCCTGTATAACCTGCCCGGTCTCGACCGCCTCCGGCCGGCTGCATGCGGTCAGTATAACGCAAATCAGCAGTAAGAACACGATTTTTTTCATGGCTGCTCAACCTCATAAAATAACAGTTTATTCTAATTTATCCCAAAGAGTATTAAATGTCAATTAACCAAAAGGGACCTCACAGCATAATATAAATATATGCACCCTTTTCTCGGGAGTGATTGTATATGGGTATTATGGGAAGCCTCATGAACTGTGCTCTCTTAAGAAATAAAACAGACCCTTGCATAAAACAAATGATGGCATATAGGAAGACAAAGAATATACCGGTAATTATTCAATCCTCTGAAGGAATAGACGGCAGAATAAAAAGATGCATCAAGAAATTCGGAGGCAGTATGCACGAGGAGTATCCTATTATAAACGCGTGCAGTGCAAATATTCCTCCATCGGGAATAAAGCCTCTGGAATCCCTCTATCAGGTCAGGTATTTGACACTGGATTATCCTGTCATATGCCACCTGAACAACCTGAATTCGGCCATCGGAACAGAAAGCGCGCATAGGCTTAAAGTTACGGGCAAGAATATTACGGTAGCCCTGCTGGATACGGGAACATACCCACACCCTGATATTATACGGCCAAGAAACAGGATCATCCTATTCAAGGATTTTATTGACAATGTCGAGTTCCCCTATGACGATAACGGGCATGGAACTTTCACAGCCGGTATAATGCTGGGAAACGGTACAATGTCCGGGAATGAATACATAGGTGCAGCGCCGGAAGCAAACCTGATCAGCCTTAAGGTGTTGAACCAAAGCGGCAGCGGCAGGGTATCAACCGTCCTATCTGCCCTTCAATGGATTTTGGCTAAGAAAGAAGCTTACAGGATTAGAATAGTGTGTATCCCCTTAGGCTGCATGAGCTTTCTTCCCTGTGATGTGGATCCCTTATCAAGGGCTGTACAAGTGCTCTGGGATTCGGGTGTTGTGGTTTGTGCCTCCGCCGGAAACAACGGCCCCTACAACTCGTGGATATCTTCCCCCGGCATCAATCCCAGCATAATCACAGTAGGCGCAGCGCAGACACGCGGGAAAATACCATGCCCGGAAAAACCCCTTTGCACGTTTTCAAGCAGGGGATATACTCTGGACGGAAACCAGGGCCCTGATTTTTTGGCACCGGGTTCGCATATTGTGTCCCTAAACGCCGATACTGCTTTTATCCCAAAAACCGCAGCGGGTCATAGAAGTGCAAAGCTTGAATATTATTACCGCACAGGTTCAGGGACTTCAGCGGCATGCGCGGCTGTAGCGGGAGCCGCAGCCCTCATCCTGGGCAAAAAGCCCGATTTGTCCCCTGAAGAACTCAAGTCCCTTCTCAGGCACAGCAGCAAGAGCTTAAACCTGGTTAAAACCCAGCAGGGGTATGGTATCCCGGATATAAATCAAATCCTTGAATGACAGGGCTCTTTGCGATGTCCAGCAGAAGCATAAAAGGAGAGGCTTTTCCTCTCCTCAGTTACTCAGATATTTCATCGGGTCGGCAGGCACTCCGAACCTCCTCACTTCAAAGTGCAGGTGCGGTCCCGTGACTCTTCCCGTCTTCCCCGATAAAGCTATGGTTTGACCCTTAAATACCTTGTCTCCCTTTGATACCATAAGCTCATCGTTATGCCCGTAATAGGTCTCGTAACCGTCCCCGTGATCTATTATCACCAGGTTGCCATAATCGCCATACCTGCCCGCAAACGTTACTGTACCCCCATCTGCCGCTTTCACCGGGGTCCCCACCGGAACCGATATATCAATACCGGTATGCTGGCGGCCCCATCTCCATCCGAAGCCGGATGTTATCGTACCCCTTGCCGGATACGCGAAGGTCCCCGTACCCTGGCTTGGCGGCGGTGGTTTGGTTCCCAGGGCTACAAGCCTTGAAACCGGTTCCTTTAAAACTATTTCATCCAGTATCACCCTTGAAACTTCCTGTCCGTTTTCTTTAACCACCTTGGCTGTGACTTCCCTTTCTCCATAGCTGCCGTTTTTCTTAATAATAGATTCTCCTTTGAAGAACTCAGTGCTTTCCTTGTACTCAGTTTCAAAGGGCACCCTTTCTCTGTAAACGCGGGTTTCCTCTGTTACAACGGTGACAAAGGGTTTCGGTACAACCATACTCAGCTGCTGCCCTATCTGCAGCCTCTTCGGGTCAATGCCGGGGTTGGCTTTCTCCAAATCCTCAACGGAGATATTGTTGTTATTGGATATTAGCCAAAGGCTGTCTCCTTTTTTTACGGTATATACCTTGGTCTCCGTTGTCCCGTTAACGAGGAATCTGATTGCATCTTCAGGGTTTTGGAGGTCTTCAGGCTCAACCGCGCTTTCTTCAATTTCCACTTTCTCTTTGAAGCGTATATCATCAAAGGTGATACCTTCCTGCTGAACGGCAAAGGTGTGCTTAATCTCATCAAGCACTCCCTCTGCAGCTTCCCTGCCAAGCAGGGATATCACAGGCTGGTCGTCAATATATATGGTTACCGCTTTTCTCTTCAGGTCGATGGAATTCTTAATCCTTTCCTTCAATTCTTCCCTTGTAATTATCTCTTCTCCGGACAGCCTGACTTTATCCAGCTTCAATTCCGCGCCGATTATCACGCTGTCCTTTCCAAGGTCCTCTCCTATCTCTTCGGTAATCTCGGAAACAACGCTCTCCGCAATGGCTTTATCCTTTATTATACCTACCGGGGTTCCGTTTATTTGCACGCTGTATCCTGTATTGCTTACATACAACAAGTATACTCCCGACAATAACACCAGAACGATCAATACCGCTGCTCCAGCCTTTTTCCTGCTCAGGATGGGTTTTTCTATAAGCTTTCTATAAAATTCACTTATAGATTTAAGGTTCGGCAGCTTATCCATTGTTGCTCTCCTTTCCAACTTTAGTGCACTACTCCACACTTTGCTGGGGACATTCCCTATATCGGGGACATTATTAGTTATCTGCTATTGCTGTTTTTTTATACATTTTATCCACTTAGTGGAAGGTCATATGCCCTGCGACAGCCACTCATTCACCCTGTCCTGTATCTCCATGCCGGCTGTATTCTCAACCACACCTAAAAAGTCATTGGTTGTAGCGTTTTCAAAGGAATAGACCTTATAATACGTTTTCAATGCGTTGAAAAAATCCTGATCCCCCAAAGCTTCTCTGATCTGATGAATAACAACGGCTCCCCCGTAGTAAACAAGGGTGTAGTATTCCTCAGCACTGTCAAATTCGGCAAGGCTTCTATGTATGCTCTGTTCCCATGAGCCTTTGTCCCCGCTGTACTTTTTATATCTCTTTCCTATTATATTGTCCAGTATTCCTTCAGCCGTCTCTTTACCGTACCGGTTTTCATAATACAGGATGGTTGAATACTCGGTAAGCCCTTCATCCAACCAGGGTTCCATTACCTCGTTGTTTCCAATAACCCCATACCACCACTGGTGCGCGGTCTCGTGAGCTACAACGTACTCAAGAGAAAAATGACCTTCTTTATTATACAACTCTTTATTAATGATTACAAGATTTGGGTACTCCATTCCCCCGACATAAAAATCCGCCGCAACCACAGAATAGTTCTTATAGGGGTATTCCCCAAAGAGACTGCTGAATATTTCAATAGATTTGGCCCCTACTTCAAGGGCCTTTTCTCCGCCTTCATCCTGAAAAAAATATGATTTTACCGTAACATCCCCGACCTTCTTTTCTTTTATTTTGAAGTCTTCGCTTGCTATCCAGGCAAAATCCCTTACCCTGTTTGCTACAATGCTGATCTCCTTAAAGCCCTTACCATTCTTTTTACTCCGCACAACAACCCCTGCAGCAGCCACTTCATAACTCTCCGGTATCGTTATGTTTACGCTGTAGTTGCTCACGTCACTATAGAAGGGGTCTCCGAAGCTGTAATACGGGTCTAGATTCCACCCGTTGACGTCAAACACCGCCACCACAGGATACCAGTTCGCTCCTTTCACCGTTCTTTGCCCGTAGCCAAAACGGCCGTTACATCTCGGCAGCTTAACAGTATAGTTCATATCCAGAACTATGTGCTCTCCTGGCTTTAGTGGTTTTGAAAGCTCAACCCTTAGAACGCGTCCGGTACTATTGGTATAACCCCAGGTACCTCCGTCGCCTTCCACTGACAGGCTGTCAATATTGATAAACCCTATATCAAACCCGTCGGGGTAGGCCATATACATCTCGGACGCCGTGAACGGAACGGAATCTTTATCGTTGAAGTAGTTCGGATATAGATGGATATAAATATCTTCCAGTATGGATTCCTCATTATTATAATATGTTATCTGCTGATAGCCCTTGATAATCTTTTCAACCTCATCGTAGTAGCAGTTTATTGTGTATTGGTTTATCCTTTCCTTATCGAATATAGGCTCGGCATTGCGATCCGCTTCCCACCATCCGGTATTGCACGATGTCAGCAGCAGGACCGCAAGCATAATAACCACCGTAATCCTTCTCAAAGCCTTCGCCTCCCCTTGATATATAATATTTTTATGCCTAAGTGGGAAGGGTAATAACTATTATGTTATAATATAATCACCGGAGGTTGGCAAAATTTATCCATGGAGTGATATTATGCATTTTATACTCGGGAAAACCAGCATCGACCTGGGTGATACCCCTATAGAAAATATTTTTATCGACGACTTCATGCCTTCGGCAGACGGCACCTATGTCAAGGTATATTTATTGGGCTATAAGTATGCAACCCATCCTGAACAATACGCCAACTTCTCAAACGCAAACATAGCCCGCACCTTGAACATCCTGCTCTCTGACGTTATTAAGGCCTGGGATTACTGGGAAAAGAGGGAAATTGTCAAGAAGCATTATCTCTCCGGAGATAAGAGCGGGGATTTTGCTATTGAATTTCTTAATCTGAAGCAGTTGTACATAGATAACTTCTGCAACCCCGAAATAAAAACCGGGAGCAGCCGTGAAAGCTACACCCCTTCGGACCTTACAGAAGCGATGAAGGATAAGCAAATAAACGAAATGTTTCACACTATCCAGCAGTTGATGTGCAGGCCTCTGAACCCAACCGAAAGCCTGCAGTGCCTTGAATGGCTGTACGACCTGAAAATGCCCCAGGACATCATTATAGAAGCCTTCAAATACTCCATAGAAAAAAGAGGAGTAAAAAGTATAAAATATGTAAACGCAATTATTAACAACTGGTACGACAGCGGCATAAATTCTATGGAAAAGCTGCAGGAAATGCTGGAGGTAACGGACAAAAGATACAGCCTGTACGGTAAGATATTGAAAACCATGGGACTTTCGAGGAATCCCTCCAAGAAAGAAAAGGAAATCATGGACAAGTGGTTTGATGAGTACAAAATGCCGGTGGATATGATAATAAAAGCCTGTGACACCGCTTATATGAGAATCACCAACCCCACCCTAAACTATATTGATGGAATAGTAAGCGATTGGTATAAGAATGAAATGAAATCCGTAAAAGATGTCCAGGCAGAAGTCTTGGAGCATCGCTCAAAACTTAAGGGAAAGAAGAATAAGTTCCATAATTTCGATCAGCCTATGCTGAAATACACCAAAGAGCAGCTTGACCAGATTCTGTTTAAGAAAAAAAGCTTATAACCCGGGGAGACGATGAAAATGCCCGACAATATAAAACAGATACTGTTGGAATTACAGAAGAAGAGGGATAGGGCGGAACAGGAGCGGAATGAAAGGGTAAGGGAGATTTATAATATCATACCGAGGGTCAGGGAGATAGATGAAACCATTAAGAACCTTGGACTCCAGTGCACAAAATCGCTGCTGATGACGGAAACTTCATCCCATGAAGAATTCGTCAATGCGCTAAAAGAAGAGATTTCTGCCCTGAGGGAAGAAAAGGAACAGCTTCTGAAAAAATATAGGTATTCTTTGACCGACTTCACTGTTCAATATGATTGTGATGCGTGCAGTGATACCGGTTATGTCAACGGAAGACAGTGCAAATGTTTAAAGCAGCGGCTTATCGATATGGCTTACCGGCAGTCCAACCTGAGCGGCGTACTGCAGCGGGAGAACTTCAAGACCTTTGATATTGAAAGGTTTTCCGCCGACAAATACGGCAAATACAGCAAATCCCCCCGTGATAATATGAGCGAGATTGTGAGCGTTTGCGAGGGGTTTGTCCATAATTTCGATAAGGGAACTGCAAAGAACCTGCTTTTTTCAGGAAGCACGGGCCTGGGCAAGACCTTCCTGTGTCACTGCATTGCCAAGGAACTGCTGGACAAGGGAAAGACCGTAATATATCTTACCGCCTTCGGGCTTTTCAGGATCCTTGAACAATTCCGGTTCAACCAGTCCGAAGCATCCCTGAGCAGCGAGCAACTGAACGCTATTCTGACCTGTGACCTTTTGATAATCGACGATCTTGGAACCGAGCTTTCGAACAGCTTTACCCTGTCCGAGCTTTTCAATATAATAAACGCCAGGCTGCTCGAAAACAGGAAAATATTGATTTCGACAAACCTCAACAGCGAACAGATCATAGAAACCTATGGGCAAAGAAT
>Ga0067045_1002570_pt1 | contig 73714 bp, 55 predicted proteins | sample TerdegcTABiofilm_FD_59184 | JGI IMG/M metagenome (GOLD analysis project Ga0067045, IMG submission 59184) | Combined Assembly of (Gp0054472, Gp0054536) Wastewater bioreactor microbial communities from Singapore -Terephthalate degrading... | reverse complement strand
CTTGGCAAAACCCTTCTGCGACAGCACCATCGTGATGGCGGCGGTTAAGGTCGTTTTACCATGATCCACGTGACCGATCGTTCCGATGTTGATATGCGGCTTCGTTCTGTTGAATTTCTCTTTTGCCATTGAACCCACTCCGTTGTTAAAAATGGTTGTTCATTTTTTATATTTTATTTATCTGTTGAGCCTGAGATCGGAATTGAACCGATGACCTCGTCCTTACCAAGGACGCGCTCTAACCAACTGAGCTACACAGGCTTCCTTATCTTTTCAAATAGCATGCTTCCCTTCTTGAGCGAGAGACGAGGCTCGAACTCGCAACATCCTGCTTGGAAGGCAGGTACTCTACCAATTGAGTTACTCTCGCTTTCATTAAAAAGCTGTGCAATATATATAAAAAAAAATACCTTGTCAAGTAAATTTATTGTTTTCATTGTTTTTAGAGAAATTTTTTAGAGTACGGCTTTTTCTTTATAAATAAAAACAGCAGGAATAAATTATTCCTGCTGTTTCAATAAAGATGTGGTTATTTTTTATTGCGTCAGTTCAAGCGATTCAACCTTGAACTGAACCGAGGAATTATTATCGTTGAAAAAGTAGAGACCGACACTAAATGTATCTGAAAATTCCGTTTCAAAGGTTCCGATTTCAATCCATTCTCCCTGAATGCTGCTATAATAGGCTGTGAAGGTATAGCCCTTCTTGACAAGCTTCAGATATCCCGGGCCTTTTAACCCCTCAAACGATTTTTCCGATTCGGGCAGGGCTATACCGTCAGCATATCCTTTCATATAAGCGTAAGCGCCGTTATAATCAAAATATGAGCGCACATTATCTTTGCCATTATGCGCTACAAGACCGAAGCCGGCGTGGTAATACTTAGCCCAGTCCGTAGATACTTTTGCTTCAATGGAAAAATCGCCTTTAATACCGCTGATTTCAATGCGTGGTGACAGTTTTTTATCTTCTTCAGGAATGAAATCTTCACCTATTATCGCTGTGACAACCAGTTTATCGCCTAAGAATGAATATTTAGAATCATTATTCTGATCCAACCATTTAAAACCTCCGAGTGTTTTGCCTTTGAAATCGATTGTATAAGTCTGTTTCTCAGACCTTACGTTTGCGGCAATCTCCGTTTCGCTGTCAAGGCCATCCGTGGTTTTTGTGTTGACGGAACCCTCCGTTTCACTGTCCAGTCCTTCGTTATCATCCTCAACGCGGATAATGATGATATCCGGATCTTTGGTCATTTCATTCAGCATTTTCGATGCATCCATAGCGCTGGATTTCGCTTTCTGGAGGTTTTTTTCGGAGGCGTATTTTTTATCGATTGTTTGTATGGGTAACAGCGCCAGACAATATTGATATTTAGTTGCAGGATCCAGCCAGTAGGCTTCGTATTTAAGACCGGCCATAGCAGTTTTAATTTCTTTTTCCTGGTATTTGTTCTTCAGAATTTTTTCAATGCCTTTTTTGGCTTTGGCTTCTGATTTCAATCGTGCTTTGTCGGCCTTGCTGTCTTTGGCGACGCCGATGGAAACAAAATTTTCAGCGGAATAAATACCTGGGTTGTCCACCCAGGCCGGTTTTTGAGCGATAAGTAAGGACGATGCTGTAAAAAAAAGCGCAGTTATCCATAATGGGTACTTCATAAAATCTCCGGTTATAGTGAGCCGATAGCAAAAGGTTATTTATTATTCATCATCCACATTTAAGATCATAAAATCATCGCTCGTTTGAATCTTCAGTTCTTCCGAAGCATCCAGGGCACTGGCTTTGGCTTTTTCAAAATTTTTCTTTGTTGCGTAATTCTTATCAATTGTTTCTTTCGGAAGCAGCGCGAGGCAATAATAATATTTCGTTTCGGGATCCTGCCAATACGCCTCAATTTTTAGAGACGGCATGGCTTTTTTGATTTCTTTGTCCTTGTATTTGTTCTTAAGGATTTTTTCAACGCCTTTGGCGGCTTTCTTCTCGGCTTTCTCTCTTGCTTTGTCGACTTTTTTATCTTTTGCAATGCCGACACCTACAAAATTCTCGCCGGCATAAATACCGGGATTGTCAACCCAGTCCGGTTTCTGACTATAGGATTCCGCAGAGATCAGAAACACCATAACGAGGGATGCGATTAAGAATCTCATATTTTTCTCCATTTTTAAGTTAAAATGTGTCAATCCTTCTATACCGTATAGATACTTAATTAAAATAAGAAGTAAACGAAGAAATTGTATTAGCGATCCATTTCTCAGACTGGCTTTCCAGCATCAGACGAATGATGGGTTCGGTATTGGATTCACGGAGTTGTACCCAACCATCGGGCATGTTAATTTTTATACCGTCCGTCGCATCGATAGAAAACTTTTTGTAATCACTGAGAATTCTTTTTTTAATTTTTTCAAAAGGTTTTTTTAGGTCGACGGGTATTTTATGTTTTTTCATTATATAGGCCGGCAATTGGTTTTTCAGCTCCTGAACGCTTTGATTCAAATTACACAAATGCTGAAGAATCAGCAGAACGCCTGTAGCCGCGTCTCTCCCATAATGGATTTCGGGTAGAATGACGCCTCCGTTTCCTTCGCCACCAATCACAGCCTGAACTTCACGCATTTTATTGGAGACATGTATCTCTCCGATTTTTGTTCTGTAAACCGGACATTGATATTTTGCGGCAATATCATCGATAGCTCTGGTTGTGGATACGTTAACGACTACCGGGCCTTTTTTTTGCGATAAAATAAAATCCACGGCAAGGGCAATGGTGTATTCTTCCCCGATGGCATTACCTGCATTCGAGACTACGGCCATCCGATCGGCATCGGGGTCGATAGCAAAACCGATATCGGCATGATGTTCCCGTACGGCTGTTTCGAGAGTAAGCAGATTTTCCGGCACCGGTTCCGGGTTTCTCGGGAAGATGCCGTGCGGATCCTGATTGATGGTAATGACTTCACAGCCGATTTCTTTCAACAAACGCGGAATCAGAATGCCGCCCGCGCCATTAATGCAGTCGACCACCACCTTGAATTTTCTGGTTTTTAATTTTTCGATGTCAATATATTCCAATTCCAGCAGATGGTCCAGATGGTTCTGCACGGCATGATCGTAATATTCAATTTTTCCGAGGCGGTCCCAGCTTACGTAATTTAACTGGTTCTTATGGGCGATTTCGATGACTTCATTAGCTTGCGGTTCGTTCAGGAATAGTCCGTCGGGCCCGATAAGTTTCAGAGCGTTCCATTCAATCGGATTATGGCTGGCTGTTATCGCAATGCCGCCGTGCGCCCTGAGGTTTTTTACGGCAATTTCGACGGTGGGCGTGGGCACAACTCCAATATCAATTATTCTGCAACCGGTGGCCATCAGACCCGCAAGAACGGCATTCCTGACCATATCGCCGCTTACTCTGGAGTCGCGACCGAGAATAATTTTGCCGTTATTGGCCCAGGTACCGAATGCCGCTGCATACTTGGTTACAACTTCCGGATTCAGACCTTCGCCGATGATTCCACGGATGCCGGAAACGCTTATTTTTAGATTATGGCCTGTCGGTTCTTGGAAGGAACGTCCGGATTTCATAGATTTTTCATCGGATAGATTTTTCATTTTTATATCCGACAGGTGCTCGATGAGCCTTTGCCTTACACGGCCCGCTGTTTTGATGGTCAGCGCTGACGCCCTGCCGGCGGTCGGACGCTTCCTGGCTGTGCTGGTTTTGCGGTTTGCTTTCTTCATATAAATTTTTCCTGTTTATCGTATCAGATCAAATATTTTTTTCATAGCCTGATCGAAACGGCTGACGTCCCTGGCGCCGGCTGTGGCCAGATGAGGCCTTCCGCCGCCGCTGCCGCCGGCTTCCCTGGCGATTTCCTTGATAAAATGGCCGGCATTCCATTTTTTTTCTCTGACAAGATCATCCGTAACCACGCAAACGAAAGACAGTACCTCATCACGCATCGTTCCCAGAATGCCCACGCCCGAACCAAGTTTTTCCCGTAATTTATCGCCGACATCCTTCAGCTCGACTGCCGGCGGTAAATCCAGTTTTTCCGAAACCACGCGCACGCCGTTGATCATCCGGGCTTTTATAATGAATTCATCAATCATGAGGGTAACCAGTTTCAACTGCGTTTCGGCCAGATCTTTTTCTAACTCTCGTTTGGTTGTCTGCAATTCATCGACTTTTCGCAGAACGTCTTCCGGTTGGCAGGAAAAAACGGTAGTCAGGACATCCACAATCCGTCGGTCCCGGTTGATGAGGCGTTCGGCGGTGTCTCCCGTAACCGCTTCGATGCGTCGTATGCCCGCAGCCACACTGGTTTCAATAGTTATCCTGAAATAACCGATCTGACCGGTGGAACGTACATGCACGCCGCCGCAGAATTCCTTGCTGTAATCCGAGAACTGGACGACGTTTACTTTTTCGCCGTATTTATCCCCAAAAAAAGATAAAGCGCCCATTTGCTTGGCGGCGGAAAGCGGGATGTCCCGGTGGTGGGTCAGCGGTATGTTTTCGCGTATTTTATTGTTTACAATCCGCTCGACGGCCTCAATCTGCTCATCGGTCATTTTTTCAAAATGCGTGTAATCAAAACGCAGCCGGTCGGGTTCGACCACGGATCCCGACTGCTGCACGTGCGTTCCCAGCACCTGCCGAAGGGCGGCATGAACCAGATGCGTGGCGGAGTGGTTTTTGGCAATAGACTGCCTGCGCATGTCGGTCACCTTGAGATCAGCAACCATATCCGGCCTGAATGCCAGATTGTCCGGATCGTCCGCAAAATGAACAATATCGTCGCCGATTTTCTGAGTATCCCATATTTCCAATTCTTGTTCTGCAAATCGGATTGTGCCGGTATCGCCTACCTGACCGCCGGATTCGCCGTAGAATGGCGTTTTATCGAACACGAGTTTCAGTGTTTTTCCGTCCCTATGGTATTTCAACAACCGGGAACGGCTTTCAAGCGTTTCGTATCCCATAAATACAGTCGGTGAGGATACGGCATGCAATACGGTCCATTGAACGTCAGCGGAAGTGAACTTTTTCTTGCCTTCTTCACGCGAACGTTGTTTTTGTTTTTCCATTTCCGCTCGGGCGCCTTCTTCATCAATAGCAAGGTTTTTTTCAGAAGCGACGATACGGGTCAGGTCGAGCGGAAAACCGAAAGTGTCATATAATTTAAAAACTTCAGCGCCTTCGATAACCGACTGCCCTTTTTTCAGCGCTTTGGCCGCCATATTTTCAAACACTTCCAGACCCCGGTCCAGCGTGTTATTGAAATTCTCTTCTTCGGTCTTGAGTACTTTTTCCACAAAAGCCTGCCGGGATTTAATTTCCGGAAAGGCCTCACCCATGGCTTTGGTCACGCCGGCCACGAGTTTATATATAAAGGGTTCGTGCATTTCCAGTTTACGGGCATAGAGGGCGGCACGGCGCAGAATTCTTCGCAATACATAACCGCGGCCTTCATTACCCGGAATGGCGCCGTCTGTGATGGAAAAAGTCAGCATCCGGATATGATCGGCAATGACACGAAACGATGCCTGCTGCGGATGGTCCGCATAGGTTTTTTTTGTGTGGCGTTCAATATCCTGTATGATATCCTGAAAAATATCGATATCATAATTGGATGTTTTTTTCTGCAAAACGCGGACAATACGCTCGAATCCCGCTCCGGTGTCGACATGTTTGGAAGGCAAAGGCACCAATGACCGGTCGGCCTGACGATTGTATTGTATAAATACCAGATTCCATAATTCAATGACATCGGGTGATCCTTTATTGACTAAGGTTCCACCGTTGCCCTCTTTCGTTAAATCGATATGAATCTCACTGCAGGGACCACAGGGGCCGGTCTCGCCCATTTCCCAGAAATTGTCTTTTTCACCGAAACGCATCACGTGATCCGGATGAATATCCGTTACTTTTTTCCATAAGTCAAACGCTTCATCATCGTCTTTATAAACGGTAGCGTATAGGCGATCTTTGGGCAATCCCCAGACCGATGTCAATAAATCCCATGCCCACCGGATGGCTTCGCTTTTATAATAATCACCAAAGGACCAGTTACCGAGCATTTCAAAAAATGTATGATGGTACGTATCATGTCCGACTTCTTCCAGATCGTTATGTTTGCCGCTAACCCGGATGCATTTCTGGGAATTGACGGCCCTTTGGTATTCCGGTTTCTGCTGTCCAAGGAAAATCGGTTTAAACTGATTCATACCGGCATTGGTAAATAATAATGTCGGATCGTTATGGGGTATGACCGGGGCTGAAGGCACAAATTTGTGCTCTTTATCTTCAAAATATTTTATAAACTGACTGCGTATGTCCCGGGATGTGGGTTGGCTCATGAAAATACTGACTCCATGGTTTTAATCTCAAAGGATGCGTAATTTATTTCAAAACTTCCAGTTATCTTTCCAGATTTCATAGCCGCTCGGCCCTATTAAACGCTTTCTTCCAATGGTATTTTCCCGCAACAAGCGGTTTCCATCGCTTACAACGTATTTATAATGAATAAACTGATTACAACTTTTGTCAAATGGAATATCCACTGCCCAGGTATTGAGATTGATAAATTCCATTTCCACCGACTTGCTGATATCCCATGCCCCTAATTCTTCGCAATCACCTGTAATCTGAACGGTTTCGCCGAAACGGCTGCGGTACCCGTTCAACTGGAAGTGAATTACCGTCGTTCCCGTGACGGATTTTTGCGAAAGCGCATAGACCTGAAAATCATTTTTTCGTAGAGGCATATCCACGGTTCGGTTGATCACGGTGATCGTTCTATCTGAAAGAATATCCCGATAGATTCCGTCCGGTAAGGGACAATCATTAATCTGAACCGATTCAGCATCGCCTTTATTTACGGCCGCAAAACAGATATTTCCCATGTATTTGCGTGAAAAAACATAAACCGACGGTTTCACAATGTGATGGAAGATGCCCCCCTTTTGTATCGCCTTATTTTCCATCCGTAAACGGGCAAGTTTGCTTACGTCGCGGTAAATCGGTGTCGTTGTGTCCCATTTTTCCATCATGGGGCGGTTATAGGGATCGTTGCCGGAATCGGTATCATTATGGAGATATTGTTCGGTACCATAATATATACAGGGGATACCGCGCAGGATCATTATTAAATCAATGGCCAGCCGGAGACGTTCGGGGTCATTACAAACCGAAAGGAATCGGGGCATATCATGATTATCCACAAAAGTAACAAGTTCATTGGCAGAATAGAACTCCTGGTCCCGATTTAGAATTTCGACTATCTCCATAAAGCCCTGATAATAATTTTTGGCAAAGGTATCTTCAATGGCCTGACGAAGAGAAAAATCGATCATGGACATGCCGCTGTTATTGGCAAAATTAACAGATGCCGGATCGTTGGCGCCACCCAGAAACCACTCGCCAAAAATAAACACATCCGGATAAGCGGTCCGGATATCGGTAACAAATTCCTGCCAGAACCATAGCGGCATGTGTTTAACGGTGTCCACACGTAATGCATCGACGCCTTTTTTTAACCAAAGCTTTATGGCTTCTTTGATGTAATTACGATAATTAATGCTCTCTTCATTAAAATCAGAGAGGCCGCACAAGTCATTATTCTGTACCTGGGATAAATCATTCCAGTTTTGGACGCCGCCAAAATGATGGTACCAGCTTCCCTGATCCGTGTTGTAGGATGCAAGGAGTTTGCCGTCGTCATATAGTTCGCCCCTTCCCCCGGCTGTATGGGGATTGGAATGATTGCAAACAATGTCTAAGATAAGTTTCATACCGCGTTGGTGCATTTCACGGATAAGCGTATCAAAGATGGTATCATCGCGCTGAAAAACGCGCACATCCTCTGGACGGTCAACCAGATGCTCATCGATGCGTTTAAAGTCTTTGGCCCAATATCCGTGATAGGGCGCCATGATGAAGCCCCGTTCTTCGACAGCAAAATCAATCTGGTCAAACACTGGCGTGATCCATATAGCGGAAATACCCATATTCTGCAGATAATCCAGTTTTTGAATAATACCGTTAAGGTCGCCGCCCCAGTAGGCCGCCCAGTTGTTTCGAGCAGGATCATACAATCCGTCGGATTTGCCGAAATTATTTTCGGGGTTGCCGTCGAAGAAACGGTCAATGACGATGAAATAAATAGTTTCTTTTCTGAATTCTACCATGGCTTATTTTAATCCTAATGACAAATACGTACTTTTGAGGGCTTCGTATAATTGTATTCGTCTGTCATACAGCCGTTTCAGCGGGCGGGGCTTGTGTTTATTGACAATGTATGCCGTCAACAGCGGAAGGAGTATCGTAGTGTCGCCGTAACAGACCACTGTATCGGGGAGTGTTTGGGGGTCCACTTTGCCCCAGCTGACAGCTTCGGACGGTGTGGCGCCGGATAAACCACCGGTGTCGGGACGGGCATCGGTAAACTGCACGAAATAATCATGGCCGGACTCCTCGATACCGAGTACCTCCTGAATCTGCGGTTCGGTCTGAAGCATAAAATTCTTTGGCGATCCACCGCCCAGGATGAAGACTCCGTGTTTACCGCCGCGGACTTTGGCGTTCCACACAATCGAGGCGGTTTCATTAACGTCCAAATTGGGATCGAGCCGCAGTTTATTGCCCCGCATGGACATAGCCGCGATGTTCATTCCGATGGAACTGTCGCCGGGCGATGACGTATAAATGGGAACGCCGCATTGGTAAGCCGCCGAAAGGATACTGACATTCTTTAGGCCCAGAGCCTTTTCACGACCAAAAAGGTATTTGCCAATCAGATAATGGAACTCGGCGCTGCTCATGTCCTTCTGGAATTCCGGCGACTGGATGACTTGACGGTAAAACGCATCCGTAGAAAGAAGGACCGTGTAATCAAACAAAATATCATAAATACGCACCACGCCCTCTTTGTGTAGTTTTACATCATCCATAAACGGACTGCCGCGGTGCAGGTCACAACCAATGGCAAAGTGCGTATCGTGGTATAAAATCGCCCCGGTACTGATTATCCAGTCCACAAAGCCGTTTTGTATCATAGGAACCAGGCAAGATATGCCGAGTCCGGCCGGACTCAGCGCGCCGGTCATCGAAAGTCCTACCGTAACTTCCGGTTGAAGCATGCGTGTATGATATAACCGGCAGGCCTCACTCAGCCGGCCGCTGTTGTATGCAACAAATACTTCGTCCACAAGGCTGGTAATAGTTGTTTTACTGGAAACCGGTTTAGGGAATATGCGGTCGCCGGATAAATACTTGCTCCTGGTGCTTTTTTTCAATTGGTTATGCACCCTTTTGGATTTGCTGCCGGCTACATTTTTTTTCTTGGTTTTTTCCATGATATAATTTTCCTGAAATATTTTTCTGTTAACCGGTTTAAGATACTTTATCATAAAACCTATTGCAAGTTTTTTTATAAAAAAACCCAGGGATGAGGGATTACCCTGGGTTTTATCGTAGTTTCATAGGTTTTTGGGAACCTATGTGCTTTTATAATAAATTATTTTTCAGATAAATTCAACAAAAATTTTTATTTTAAAAAAAATGTTTAAAGTTTGGAGCCTCAAATCAAATTATTAAGGAGAGCATTAAATAGTTTACATTTTTTACGTTTCTCGCAAAGATACTGATACGCGAAGCCAAATAATATATGCTTTTTACAGACTGAACGACTTTGCGATAAATTAAATATGTACACACTATCACGCTCTCCTTAATAAATAGAAAAAAAGCCGGTACGGTTCTTTGTTAAAATTTTTTTGTTTTAATTCTTTTTTACAATTGAAAAATTGTTTATAATGAAAATATTGGATTGAAAAGGAAGCAGAATTATGATGACGATTAACGGTAAATGGTTGTCTGCGTGGTTACTGATTAGCATCGGCATGCCTTTGCAGGCACAAATTCATTACAATCTAAAACCGACGAGTTGCCTGAACGGGCGCGTCTTTGTGTTTTTCAACGGCGCTATCGACAGCAGTAAAGCGCTTCCTGGAAATTATGCCAATGCCGTAGAGAATTTTGAACAACGCGTTATTGACGCCATTAACACGGCACGGATGAGCATCGACGTGGCCGCTTATGAACTGAATAGTCTGAATATCGTTGTGGCTTTATGCAAGGCCAAGGAACGCGGTGTCCGGGTGCGTCTCATTGTGGATGACAAAGCGGCGCCCAATAATAACCCCGCCCTCTGGAAAGTAGCCCGCAAACTGCTCGAATACCGCTACAAGGTTCCCTATATGACCGATGCCGGCTGGCCCTGGGTCAAATCGAAGGATAATTACTTTAAAGGCTACCGAGGTCAGATGCATAATAAATTTATGGTCATCGATTACCTTACGCCTTCAAAAGAGGACGACTGCGTGCTGACCGGTTCATATAATTACACCATTACCGGTCTGGTCAGTATGCAGAATATGTTGGTTATTCGCGACTACGAGTTGGCCGATATTTACACCAAGGAGTTTGAAATCATGTGGGGCAGTTCCACCGAGGTGCCCGATACTACCCGCGCCGCTTTTCATCAATATAAAGGCGATGTCCACAACGGACCCTTAACCTACTCCAATCTTAAAAAACAACTTGAAGTTTACCTCACGCCGATTAATAAAAGCAAATCCCGTCCGAACTTCCTGCAGGTCATTGCCGACCTCATATCAAAGGAAGCGCAACATGACATCAAAATCTGCGCCTTTTCGTTCAGCACCAAAATCGAAATCGACGACGCCATACTTGAAAAACAGGAAATGCGCCCGGGATTCGACATCAAGGCGGTTTTTGAGCCCTCTCTGGGAAAACAAAAATGGAGTCTTTACAACGCGATGATCGCAAGCCCGCTTTCAAAAAATCCCTGGAAAAAACCGGCTGAAGCGTATCTGGCGGACGAGGACAAGCATCTGCACCATAAATATCTCATCATTGACGCGGAAAATCCTGACACGACCGACATCCCCATCGTGATAACCGGCTCGCTGAATTTCAGTAACAACGCGAATGAAATCAATGACGAAAATTTTCTGGTCATCCGCGACCGGCGCCTGGCCAACCAGTATTTGCAGGAATTTTACGCGCGCTTCAACCGCGCCAAACAAAACTCCGGATTAAAGACAGAAATTAAAGAGGAAGCCGGCGAAGAAGACCTGGAGGACTGATTCCGTATCGCGTTTTAAATTTTATGAGTACGGTTGAGCTTGTTAACGCGATTCCGTAAACTCAATTTTTCTTTTCAGGCATTCTTCCAGCAGTGTTTTCTTCATATTGGCCGCCCAAAATTCCAGCGAAACATCCGCCCTGGATTTACAGCGTATCGTGATTTTCTTTTTTTGTATCTGAATTTTTATTCCGGAAATTTTAGCTTTGTGACTGCGGTCCAGAGCGTTTCCGATACGAAGAATTCCGGACAGAATTTTTACCGTGTTTTGGTCCGCTTCAGTCAGGCGGCTGAACTCCGGGTGTCGTTGTTTGGGGTGGCTTTTTCGGTGATAGCGCGCGATATTGGCGATGATCTCTTTTTCGGTTTCCGTGAAACCGGGCAGTTCCGAATTCCGAATCAAATAATATGAATGCCGGTGATGCTGATTATGCGAGATAAACAGCCCGATTTCGTGCAGAATCGCAGCCATCTGAAGGAATTCGCGTTCGCGTTGTCCCATTTTATGAAGCGTCCGGGTTTGATCGAAAAGACTTAAAGCGAGCCGTCCAATCTGCCGGGTATGGGTTTCCTCATAATGAAAAACCTGCGCCAGCCGGAGAACGCTTTCCAAGCGCAGATTTTTAACCGCGGAATTGTTTTTAAATTTAAACAACCGGTTGTGGATAAAGTCGTAAACAATGCCCTCGCGTAAAGCAAAATCCGAACACGTCATCTCGCTGATTTTAAACATTCGAAAGGCTTCCAGAAGAACGATGACTCCGGCCACAATGATATCGGCCCTTTTTGGATCCAGCCCTTTAATTTTCATTCTCTCAGCCGTCGTTTTCTTATCGCAGATTTCCTTGGCTAGTTTTTCCAGTTCTTTTATCGAAAAAGTCCCATCGTCCGGATCACGCCCGCGGCCATTACGTCGTTTCAGTTGGATCATGGAAGCAACATTTTGTATAGTGCCGGACGTGCCGACAACCATATCGATTTTTTCCTGTTCCAGTTCCGAACGGATCGACGATAAAAATCCTATGACATATTTACGGCAGGCCTGGATATCCTTGGGAGACAGCGCGGGTTTTTTAAAAAACCGGTGCGTAAGACGGATGCATCCCAATTTTAGACTGGTCGCATATTTGGCTCTTCCCTTTTTACCGATGATAAATTCCACGCTGCCGCCGCCGATGTCCATCAACAGGACTTTTTTGCGATAAACGGGAAGAGCCTGCAACGCGCCCAGGTAAATCAACCGGGCTTCTTCGACGCCGGAAATAATCTCGATGCCGATGCCGGTTTCCTCTTTCGCCCGGCGGATAAAATCGTTCTGATTAAGCGCTTCCCGCACCGCGCTGGTCGCCACGGCCCGGATTTCAGCCTGATGATTGGCGGCTATTTTTGAAAACGTGCGTAAGACGGCAATGCCTCTGTCCATGGCCTGCGGGGAAAGGTATTTCATATCGGAGGCACTCTCACCCATCCGGACGACCTCCTTGGCGCGGTCCAGAATACGGAATTTACCGTCAGGGAAAATCTCGACGACGACCAGATGAAAGGAGTGGGTGCCGATATCCATCGCCGCGAGGCGGCGATGGGGCGCCCGGGAAGATTTGCGGTGAAAAAGAGCAAGCATGGGCTTACAATGCACCCAGTAAGCGGAGTTGTTTCGGCGTGATGAACCATTTAAGTTCACCACGCGGCGTGGGTGTCATACGCGTCAGTTCAATTTTGCACAGGCTTCCCTTTTTATAAGTAAACCGCAATCTTTCGTGACCGAGAAAGAATGCCGTGAGTTCGCTCATATTCGGTTCATGGCCGACCAGCAGAATATGATCATCCTTTTGAAATTGTCGCAGTTCGCTCATCAATGCGGTGCGTGAGGGCGGTATGGCCAGAGCGTCTGTGACTTTAAGAATATCTTTGCATTTCAGCACATCGGCCACAATTTCGGCAGTCTGTCTGGCCCGGAGCACCGGGCTGGTAAGAATAGCGGTAAAAGCCATCTTGAGGTTATCCATACCGCGGGCTTCGAGTTTCATATCTTTGATGCCTTCATCAGTCAGAGGGCGTTCCGCATCGGTTTTGATTTTTCCGCCGATTTCAGCGGCGATACCGTGGCGCAGGAGTGATATTTCCATCGATGGCCTTTCAGCGACCTTCCAGTTCATCGGCAAGATAGCCGGCGTCATACAATTTCCGAAGGGCTTCAATCATGGCCGCCGGATGGACCGACACACATCGGTTCTTTTCTTCTTCATAAATAAAATTACCGATCAAACTCTCAATGTTGCCGTCAAATACCAGGCCCACAAATTCGCCGTTTTTATTAATTACCGGTGAGCCGGAGTTGCCGCCGACGATATCACAGGTGTTTACAAAATTCAGCGGCGTACTGAGAACCATTTTATCCTTTCCGCCCAGGTAACGTTCGGGAAGGTTAAACGGATAACGGAAGTCGAAACTATTGGCCCGGTCATAAAGACCATAAAAGGTTGTCTTGTAAGGCGCGATAGTGCCGTTCATCGAATACCCTTTAACCGTTCCGTAGGATAGACGGAGCGTAAACGTTGCATCCGGATTCTTTTCCTTTCCATACACGCCAAATAATGCCCGGCCGAGGTTTTCTTCAGCTTGATTCAGCGGCAAATAGACGTCTTTCATAACCTTAGATTTAAGCTCAAGATTCACCGGTATAATTCGCAGACTTACCTGAATCATGGGATCGGTCGACATCATCACGGTTTCCAGACCGCCATCCACCAGCGATTTACGGAAATTGACATCGTCCAATTTGGAGTTCTGAATCAGATTTTTCGCAGCATCGCCGGCGCTTTTTCCGTTGAGAACGATTTTGATGAAAGGATCCTCCGGCCCCAGTTGTTCATAAGCCTCCTGCAGGGCATCCGCCAGCACCGCTTCTTCCATGTTTTTGTAAATAGGCGCCGGAGAAAAAAGCCGGAGTTTAAACGATTCCAATTGCGCGTCGTGAAAACCGTCATTGCGGGCTTCGTCGGGTTTCTGGATTTCATTAACGTAATTTATTATCTGGCCAGCCAGTCCGGCAAGCCGCGAGGCGCGCAGGTTACGGTACCATAACGGTTTCATGTACTCTTTTTGTTTCTTCAAAGCCTTTTCTATCTGATCCCATGATTTACCGTATAACTTCTTCAGGTTTTTATCGGCCTGAACCCGATTGCGGAAATCCTTTTCTTCGCTAATTTTCTTCTCCATGATATTTTTGTTTAGCAGGCCTTCATAACTGCCATTGATGGATTTCAGGCCGTTTTCAAGGCCGAAAATCATTTCAGCGGCCTGGCGGGCTTCTTCTTTTCCGGTTTCCGAGTATTTTTTCAGAACGGCTATACGACGCTTGAGGGTGCGAAGAATCGTGGGATAATCATAATCTCTTTTATATTCCAGTTGAGATACGGTAAGGAGGCGTTCGGTTCTGCCGGGATGGCCGGAGACAAAAACCAGTTCCTCCTCGGAAGCGCCTTTGGTGTTCCATTTGAGATAATGTTTACTTTCTATCGGTTTATTGTCTTCGTACACGCGAAAAATTGCCATATCCAGATCGTAGCGCGGATAGGTAAAATTATCCGGGTCACCCCCGTAAAAGGCGATCGTCTGTTCCGGCGCAAAAACAAGCCGTATGTCGGTGTATTTTTTATAACGGTACAGCCAGTATTCGCCGCCCTGATACAATTCCACTATGTCCGAGCGTAAACCGGTGGATTCGTAACTTTCTTTTTGTATCCTGGCCTGTTCGGCAAGCTGGGCGCGAAGTTTTTCCTGATCGTTCATCTTGGGCGAAACCACACCGTGAATACGGTCGGTAATGTTTTCCATAGATATCAGAACATTCAATTCCAGATCCGGACATTTCATTTCTTCATCGCGGGTCTTAGCCAGAAAGCCATTCAGTACGTAATTATTTTCCTTTGTGGACATTTTCTGCACCTGTCCAAATGCCACATGATGGTTGGTAATGACCAGACCATTGGGACTAACAAAAGATCCGGAACCGCCATCGTTAAAACGTACACTGGACAATCGGATATGCTCGAGCCATTCATTGGTCGGTTCAAAGCCGTATTTTTCCTTTAAACGTTTCAGCGGCAGATTGTCAAATGTCCACATCCCTTCATCGGCTGTTACCGGAAGCGCTGTAAATAAAATCACAATTAAGGCCAAAATCAATGCGTTGAGTTTTTTATTGGTTTTCATCTTTCACCTGCTGGGTTTATTATCGATTATTTGCTTCGGCATATTCTAACAGTTTTATATCTATATTGCAAATTATAATTTGACAAATTTATTAGACCGTAATAGTAAAATTAATTGTTCCGGGCTTGCATTTATCTTTTGTCTTTAATACATTGCACGGCTTTTTAGAAACGAGTACATGGATATAGCCAATATAACAAATACGGTACCGACAGACGATTTACTGTCTGACCTCAATGAATCTCAGCGGCAGGCCGTCACGGCCACGGAAGGTCCTGTGCTCATCCTGGCCGGTGCCGGAAGCGGCAAAACAAAAGTCCTGACACGACGGATTGCCTATTTGATTGCAGAAAAGAAAGTCAGCCCGTTTCACATCCTTGCCGTAACATTCACCAATAAAGCCGCGGGTGAAATGGCCGAACGCATTGAATATCTGATCGGTCACAGCGTCAAGCGGCTTTGGATCGGTACGTTCCATTCTATTTTCGGCCGCATACTGAGACTGGAAGCGGATAAAATAGGTTATAAGAAAAATTATACCATTTACGATACCGATGACTCGGCCGCTTTAATCAAAACTGCCATGGAACACCTGAAAATATCTACTGAGCTGTATCCGGTGAATCAGATTCGCGCCAGAATCTCATCCGCAAAGAACCGCCTGATCACCCCCGCGCAATACCAGCAACAAGCCGAAAGCCCGGTGGATGCCAAAGCAGCGGTGATTTATGAGGAATATGAAAAACGCCTGAAAAGCGCAAATGCGTTTGATTTTGACGATCTCATTGTTAAGCCCATACTGCTTTTTGAGAATCATCCCGACGTGCTTGGGTTTTATCAGAACGCCTTCCGCTACATCCATGTCGACGAATATCAGGACACCAATCACGCCCAGTACCGCCTTATCCGGATGCTGGCAAAGGATCATCAGAATATCTGCGTGGTGGGCGACGATGACCAGTCCATTTACGGCTGGCGTAATGCGGATATAACAAATATTCTGCATTTTGAAAGAGATTATTCATCCATACGTATTTTCAAATTGGAACAGAATTACCGCTCCACAAAAAATATTCTTCAGGTAGCCAGCCAGGTGGTACGGAATAATAAATACCGCAAGCATAAGACCCTGTGGACGGAGAAGGAAAAAGGCGAACCGGTCGTCGTGATTGACTGCGACTCGGACAAACAGGAAGCCCGGGCGGTTGTGGAAGCGATAACCGAATCCATTCATGAAGAAAAACGGAGCTTTTCGGATTTTGCCATTCTGTATCGCACCAATGCGCAATCACGGTTAATTGAGGAACAACTCCGTACGGCTGTGATTCCTTATGTCATCGTGGGCGGACTGAGATTTTATGAACGAAAAGAAATCAAGGATGTCCTCGCCTATTTACGATTGATTAACAATCCCGCCGACCAGGTCAGCCTGGAACGCATCATCAATTTTCCGACCCGCGGTATCGGAAAAACCACCCTTGATAAAATTAAAAATTATGCCGAGCGCCTTCGCCAGCCGATGTATGCGGTACTGGACCGGATTCCGCTGACGAATGGCCTCGATCTCAGTCCCCGTACCGTACAACTGCTGCGTGATTTTAACCTGATGATCGCTAAATACCGTGAGCTTAAGGATCAAATGCTTTTTACCGAATGGGTGCGCATCCTTCTGGAGGAAACCGGCATCATCAAGCTTTACCGGCAGGAAAATACAATAGACGCCCTGAACCGGTATGAAAACATTATGGAATTTCTGAATGCCATCCACGATTACACCTTACGGTTTGATGCTGAGGCCGCTCAGGAAGACATTCTCAGCGCGTTTTTGAAGGAAGTGTCTCTGGTTACGGATATCGACGAGTGGAACGATAAAAAAAATACGGTAACCCTGATGACCGTCCACAGCTCCAAAGGACTGGAATTTCCGGTGGTCAGTATGGTCGGCCTGGAAGAGGGTTTATTCCCTTTGGAAAACGCCACCGAGGATATAAAAGAACTGGAAGAAGAACGCAGGCTGTTTTATGTCGGCGCCACCCGGGCTCAGAAACGCTTGCGTTTATATTTTGCTAGAAAACGGATGCGCTATAATACGTTATACAACGCCACGCCTTCCCGTTTTATCAATGAAATACCCGAAGACCTGATTGAATGGCAACAAAGCGTTTCGAATGAACAGCAATCGTTTTTCAATGACTATCGCCGTAAGCAGGCCCGGGCGAAAACACAGTTCCCCTATACCGACCGGCCTATTAAAAAAACGATTAGGGAAAAATCAAACGTTTATGACGGCGATGATACCCGCGCCATCAAAACCGCCTTCCGGGTTGGCCAGCGCGTGGAACATCCCTCATTCGGAAGCGGCACCATCATCCAAACCGAAGGACGCGGCGATAAACAAAAACTCACCGTGCAATTCCTCAACGGCGACGAAAAAAAATTAATCGTGAAATATGCCAACTTAATTGTTCGATGACCACTATGAATTATTCCATGAATCTGAAATCGTGCTTATTAGGGTTGATACTCCTAACGTTTATCGGCTCCAATCTTAACGGCCAGAGCGGCTCCGATACGGATTTTCTGTACGCGCGGAAGCTGTTTGAGGATAAAATGTACTCGCTGTCGGCGCAGGAATTCACGCGTTTTATCCGGACCTATCCGACCGAGAGCCGAATTCCGGATGCCCGATATTATGCCGGCATGTCGTTTTTTTACCTGAAGCAGTATGACCCGGCCCGAAGAGAATTCCAGTTTCTGGCTATTGATTTTCCCAAAGACAAGCGCGCTCCCGATGCCTGGCAACTGATTGCGCAGTGTTATACCGAACTTGGGGATTATCTGGCCGCCGCTAACGCACTGGCCAGCTTATCCGCGTTCTACCCGACTTCGCCCAACGCGCTTAAAGCCCAGTTGGATGCCAGCGATCTCTACCTGAAAGCCAATGACTTAAAAAGCGCCAAGGATAAACTGCAGAAGCTCATTAATGAACAACCCGATATTCCCGAAGCGTATGTCGCGCATTATAAACTCAGCCAGATATTTACCCGGGAACTCAATTATGATCTGTCGCTGTTTGAACTGCAGACCGTGATTGACAAGGCTAAGGACCAGGAACTAAAAGCCATGGCTTTGTATGAAAAAGCCCGGCTTTATGAAGTCATCGGCAAACTTGATATGGCCCGCACCGCTTATCAAGCAATCGTAAACCGGTTTTCCAAAACAAAAATATTTCCCGAGGCTTACTACCAGACCGCGCTTATTCTCAGCCGCGAGCGGAATACCGACGAATCCCAAAAAATTTACGCCAAAATTATTCAACACGAGCAGGCATCGGTCGCTCTAAAAAACAAAGCCCGTATCCGCACCGGAGATAATTTTTTTCTGGATCAAAAGTATGATAAAGCCAACCAGTTTTATAAAGCCGTTCTTGCTGAACCCTACGATCCTGTAATATCGAATGAAGCGCGATTCAAATCCGGTTTGACCTCTGAACGCCTGAATAACCTGCGTGCGGCCAATGAACAATACCGGGTTATTATCGATTCGCTGGAGAACGCAACGTCGGATGGAGATTTTCATAGACTTGCCGTCCTCCGATTAGCCAAAAATCTAATCGCACTTAATCAGTTTGCCGAAGCCAATCAATGGTACGAGGCCTATCTGAAAAAATATCCTGATGACAAAAAACTGGATCTGGTACTTTTTGAAAAAGCCGGCCTGCTTGAACAAAACATGAATAGTTATCATGAAGCCACGGCCTATTACGAGCAATTAATCGCCAATTTTCCACGCACCCGGTATATCGATCAGATCTATCTGCATCTGGCCACTGCTTACCGTCATATTGGACGCATAGAAAAATCCAAAGACCTATTGGAAGCCATCCCCTACAAATTTCCAGGCTCCGATTTCATCGATGCGGCCGAGAACGAGGCCGAATTTATTGATTTCTATTTTCCGCAAAATAGCGAAATCACACTGGAAAATATGATTTATCTCTTCGGACACCTTATTGAAGGCCGCCCGAAAGAAGAACTGGAACTGCAGTACGGCAAATTATTTTTTTATCAGCTGAAAAACTATACGGAAGCGGTAAAGATATTTAACAAAATCATCCGGCAAAGCAAACAGAAAAGCGTGAGTGACGAAGCCTTATATTATCTGGCATTATGCTACGACCGTTTATACCGGTATCATCAAAACAGCGCCTACCAGGACAGCGCGCTGGCCGTGTACAAAAACCTCACGGCTTCTCCTTTTGCAGATTGGGCGGCTTTGCGTATGGCGGAAATCAATCTCGGCGCCGTTCACGATGATAATCTGTGGGCGATCCGGGCCAAACCGGTATACAGCAACCTGCTGGAACGGTACCCGAACTCCAAATACGCCGACCTGATAGTTTACCGGTTAGGAACCGCACTTCGGATGCTCGGAGAATACGAAGCGCCCGCCGTTTCTGATTCGATTAAGAAAAAAACCAAAGGACAGAAAACCGGTTCTTCCGTATCCGATACGATGGTGTATTCGCTTCCGGTCCACTATGCCCTGCCCTGCTTTGAACAAATAATAGGAAGTTATCCGAACAGCCGTTACCGCGACGACGCGTATTATTCGCGCATTATGTGTTTCCGGTTCATGAATAAAAAAACGGAACTAAACGCCGCTGTCAGTGAATATATGAACTTGTTTTCCCGCGGTAAGCATATCGCCAAAGTCAAATACCTCGCCGCGCAGTTAAAAATTGAATCCAAGGATTATACGGGTGCCGTAGCGGTATTTAACGATCTGATTAAAAATTATTACTACACCGTTTATGCCGACAGCGCCGTTCAGGGTATTGGTTATGCCTATCTGCTTTCGGAAAATTATTCGGCTGCCATTGAGGCTTATAACCGGAGTCTGTCGTATCAGGAAGACGCTTTCGCTGCGGTAGATATTCTTCAATATACTAATCAGTCCCATCGTATGATCGATTACTACCGCGCGTATGCTTACGAACGCATGAATAATCAGACCAAAGCCGTGGAGTTATATGAAGCCTATCTCTACCCGGATTATCAGTGTCTTTATGCGCCACAGGCCCTGCTTTCATTGGCCGGCATCCACTGGAACAAGAAAGACCTCAAAAGCGCGCTGAAATACTACGCCCTTCTTACGGAAAAATATCCGCAATCGGAATTTGCAAGAACCGGATATGAAAAATCGGCTACGATATACTTTGACAATGAGCAATTTACGGAAGCCCGTAGCGCCTATCAGAAATTACTGGATCTGACCACCGAGCCGGTAAACAAGATGGCTATTGACGCCCGCATAATCGTTTGTACGTACCGATCCGGTAAAATTGAACGGACTACGGAACTTGAAAAAGCTTTTGAAAAAAAATATGAGAAAGAAAAAAATCTTCGTCTCCTCCTTACGAACTTCAAAGCGGATTTTCTCTATGAACTTGGCCGGCATTATCAATACACCATAAAAAATTATGATCTGGCGGCTAAAACTTATCAGCGCCTGCTGAACGATTACCCTGCGACCGGCGCGGTGCCGGAAGCCTGGTACCAGCTTGGAATTATTCGATTCAATCAGGGCAAAAGCAAAGAGGGTTTTGATCTTTTCCGGCAGGTCAGCCAGAAATATCCCGATGCCGATATCATACCCAATGTATACCTGCGGATGGCTGTAGAGGCCTTCAAGCTGGAACAGGCTCAAACGGCCATTGATGCCGCCAAGTATGCCCTGCAGCATCCCAAAATCCAGGAACGGGATAAGAAAAGCGGCATGGATTTTCTTATCAAAGTCTATAAAACCGTCGGCTATCATGAAAACGCCCTGGTGCTCATCCAGCAATACCTGGACACTTTCCCGGACGACGAACCTTCCAATCTGCTGTCCAAGCGAATCGACATCGGCATTATGCACCGGAACCTGAAATCCTATGACCGCGCCGTGGCGTACCTCAAGGATTTACTGCGAACGGCTGCCGGCGAGGACGAAGCCGAGATCCAATACAATATCGCTCAAACCTATTATGATATGGGAAATTTCCGGCAGGCCCTGCTGGAATTCCTGAGAATTCCCTATCTGGAAATGGGGGCTAAATACGACTGGGCAACGGCGGCCAAGAGTCAGGCGGCGGAATGCTACGTCAAACTGCAGCAGTATCAGGAAGCGATTGACTTATACGAAGAAATTCTCAAGAAACACGGGCATGCCAGTGATTACGGTCTTTTCGCCAAGCAACGCATTCAGGAACTAAAGAAACAGATACGATAGAATGATGCTACCGCGTACCCTAAAAACGGTTACTCCCGGCAACGCATTAATCGTGGCAAAAAACGCCGCGGCCGGCGCGGCCCGCATCATCATGCGCCATTATGGAAAAACCCTGCAGGTTGACGAGAAACACCGGCATGATTTTGTGACCGAAATTGACCGGCAATCCGAAGCGTTTATCATACAAACCATCCGCCGCGCTTTTCCGGGTCATGAAATTCTCGCCGAAGAATCCGGAACTCACGAACGCCCCGGCCCCTATCGATGGATTGTGGATCCGCTGGACGGCACCACCAATTACATTCACGGCATACCGTTTTTTGCGATAAGCATCGCTCTGGAGATTAATGGTCAAATCGCCGCGGCTCTGGTGTATGAACCGGTCCGGCAAGAATGGTTTACCGCAACGGCCGACCACGGGGCTTTTCTAAACGGACGCCGCATTCACGTCTCCGGCGTCGCCGATTCCGCATACAGCGTTCTCGCCACCGGGTTTCCTTTCCGGGATTATTCTAAGGTTGATTCTTACATGAAATTATTTAAATTTTTCATGCTTAACAGTTCCGGAATACGGCGTCCGGGTTCCGCGGCGCTCGATCTGTGCTATCTGGCTTGCGGACGGTTTGACGGTTTCTGGGAACTAAACCTCAGCCCGTGGGATGTGGCGGCTGGTTCGCTGATAATCAAGGAAGCCGGCGGCACGGTAACGGACTTCCGCGGCGGTACGGAATATATTTATTCGGGAACTATTGTCGGTTCCAACAGCCGCATTCATTCATGGATGCTGGATGCTATCCGCAATCATTTTGAATAAATTATTATAACTATAACTTAAACATAGGAGACGCAATTGAACACACTTATGATTCCGGTAATGATGCTTTTTATGGGCGGCAATCCAAACCCCGAAGGCCAGGCAGCCAATCCCCTGCTCAGTTTTCTACCTTTTATCCTGATTATTGTGGTGCTCTATTTTTTAATGATCCGTCCGCAGAAAAAACGTCAGCAGGAAAGGGAAAAAATGATCGCCGGTGTCAACAAAGGCGATAAAATTATCACGGTCGGCGGACTCCACGGTACGGTCCAGGCGACAAAAGATAAAACCGTGATTGTCAAAATAGCCGATAATGTCAAAGTCGAACTGGAACGTTCGGCAATTGCCGCTGTCGTCCTGAGCTCTGATAAGCCTGAAGCTTCCGCGCAGGATGTACAACTTTTAGATCCGGACCATAAATAAGCCATGAATCCGACCATTAATAAGAAAAGAATTATTTTTACTATCGCTGGTGTAATTTTACTGCCGCTGCTGGTTTTTTTATTATTTCCGATGATTAAAAAAAATACCGGGCCGCCAACCGATCAGCAGGAACGCATTCAATCCTTGTATCAGCAGAACTGCGCGGGTTGTCACGGTGCGGAGGGCCTGGGAACGGTGCGCGGCGTGAGGCTTGCCGGCAGGAACTTCCATCCTGACTACATAAAATCAACAATCCGTCAGGGCAGTACACGCATGCCGAAGTTCAATATTCCCGAACCGTATCTCACCGATCTGGCCGTTTATGTGGGCCGGCTTCAATGAATGATCCGGAGTACGCCGTATGTATGAACAAATCCAGATAAACGTCATGCCGTCTGCCATCCGGGACGATGTCATGGTTTTATCTCTCAAAGGATCGCTGGACTCCATCACCTCCGGCCAGGTGGAGAAAACGCTGACCACGCTGCTTGAAAAACGTATGGTTCGTGTAGTCATCAGCCTCGATGACGTCAATTACATCAGCAGTGCGGGCTGGGGCATTTTCATAGGTATGCTTAAAAATTTTGCTTCGCGCAAGGGAGAATTGAAACTGGCCGGCATCAGCAAGGATATTGCAGATATTTTCAATCTTCTGGAAATCAAGGACATGATTGCCTGCTACCGTACCATTGACGAAGCGGTCCGGTCATTCGATTAAACTTGATTTTTTAACAATCTATGATTACTTTGATGTTATAATTCCTTTCCTAATTATTTAGTAACACAAATAGTCGTATGAACCATTCCAGCGAGATGACAAAAACGGAGGCCTTGCGCTCCTGTGTATTATTTTCAAAGTTAACCGATGAAGAAATACAACGTATTCTGACCCAGTGCGAAAGCCGGCCGTTCAGTGCCGGTACGATCATTTTTGACGATGGCAGCGCCGATACCAGCGGCATGTATGTCATCGTCCGGGGTTCGGTAAAGATTTATAAAATCATCCAGGATGCTTCGGAACGGCGGCAGGCCATCGCTATACTCAAAGCGGGCAATTATTTCGGCGATATGGCTTTACTGGATGAGGAAACCCGTTCCGCCGGAGCGATGGCACTCGACGACTGCGAACTGCTTTTCCTGTCCAAAGAAGCCTTTAATACGCTTATTAACCAGAATCTGGAAACCGCGCATCATGTTCTCACCCAGATATCCAAGGTGATGAGCAAACGCCTGCGGGATACCAACAACCTGTTCCGCGAAGTGGTCAGCTGGGGATACCGCGCCCGTAAGGAAGTCCGTGACCTGAAAACCAACTTCCTGTCAACAATATCTCATGAACTGCGCACGCCCATTCATTCCATCCAGGGTTTCAGTACGCTGATGAAAGACGCCAAGGATACCGACCTCGAAACCCAGCAGAAATTCGTGGAGATCATTATGGTCGAGAGCAAACGCCTTGGCGATCTGATTAATAATCTTATTTCCCTTGCCGAAATTGAGTTCGGATCCATCGTTCTGGAACGGCAACCGGCCAGTCTGGCCGAAGTGTTCCAAACGGCTTTTGAAAACCAGAAAGCCGAAGCTGACGAAAAAAACATCGCATGCTATTTTGATATTCCCGAGCAATTACCGACGGTCCAGATTGATGTTCAGCGCATGGTGCTGGCTTGCGAACACCTGATCAACAACGCCATTAAATTCACGCCGACCGGCAAATCGGTCCAATTCAAAATCGAAGATAGCGAAAAAGCGCTCCTGATGCATTTTACGGATACCGGCAAGGGCATACCGGCCAAATATCTGGAACGGATTTTTGAGAAATTTTATCAGGTTGACCAGTCCACCACACGCGAATTTGAAGGCGCCGGCATCGGACTGACTCTGGCCCGCCAGATCGTGCAATTGCATGGCGGGACCATTCACGTCAAGAGTAAGGAAGGCGAGGGCTCTACGTTCACGATTCATCTGCCCAAAGAACACGTCCTGTATAAATAAACGGAATCGTATTTAACGCGCGCTATGGCTTTTCCTTCTGTCTATTGTATCATTCTTTCGTGGAACGGCCGCGCCCTGACTATTGACTGTATCCGTTCCGTACTGCAGTCCGATTATGAAAATCTGAAAATACTTGTTGTGGATAACGCCTCTTCGGATAAAAGCGCTGAGGCCATTGGTGCGGCATTTGCCGGTGAAATTGAAACAGGAAAACTAATTCTCATATCAAACGACCGTAATTACGGATTTGCAGGCGGAAACAATATCGGGTTAAAATATGCCCTTGAACAAAACGCGGATTATGCCTTTCTTTTAAACAACGACACCGTTGTTGAGCGGACATTGTTTTCGGAACTCATAGCGTTTTTATCCGGCCTGGAGTCGCCGGCCATCGCGGGACCAAAAATATATTACTTCGATCCACCCGACCAGATATGGTTTGCCGGAGGCGAAATCAAACTTTATAAAGGCCTGAGCCGCCACATCGGAATACGGGAGAAAGATACAGGCCAGTACAATCATCCGGTTGCATGCGACTACATAACCGGTTGCGGCATGATGATACCCAAACCCATTCTGGAAACAACCGGTTTACTGGATACCTTATATCCGCTGTATTCAGAGGATTCTGATTTTTGTTTCCGCGCGCGACAAGACGGATTCAGGTGCTATTACGTGCCACAGGCAAAAATGTGGCACAAAATCTCAGCCGCCAGCGGCGGCCAGCTCAAGTGGCGGAAGATTAAATTACGACTGATTAGCAACATTATTTTTTTGAAAAGATACGCCAAATGGTATCACTGGCTGTCCATTCCTGTTTTTCAGGCCGCTGAAACTATTAAAATTCTACTTCTGATAATAAGAGGTAAAATAAAGAATAATTAAATTTATATCCATTTATTTCGCTTTATACATTAAATATCTCTCCCATTTTCGGCGCTAAAACGGATTCAAAACCATCGGATCGTAATAATTCGGCAAACGGTAATAATTGGGAATCTTCACCGTGAACGAGATATATTTGCGTGCTCCTGCCAACTTTTTGAAGGAATTTGAGTAAATCCTTCTGGTCGGCGTGACCGCTAAAAGAATTAATTTTAACCACCCGCGCCCGGACCGCATATTCCTCACCCAGTATCCTTACTTTTTCTGCCCCGTCGATGATCTTTCTTCCCAGCGTATTTTCGGCCATGTATCCGACAACCAGAATCGTCGTGGCGGGATTTTCGATGTTATTGGCCAGATGATGCAGAATTCTGCCCGCCTCACACATTCCGGACGCCGAAATGATAATGCAAGGTTTATTGTAATAGTTCAGATTTTTAGATTCATCGAGCTTGCGTATATATTTCAGATTATCAAAACTGAACGGATTATCACCGCCGTCGAGCAGTTTTTTGGCTTCTTCGTCATAATAATTAGGATAAACTTTAAATACTTCCGTGACGTTTACGGCCATAGGACTGTCCACAAAAATCGGCATGGCCGGTACTTTTTTCTTTTCGTAGAGCAGGTTTAAATGGTATATGATTTCCTGAGTCCGTTCCACGCTGAATGCCGGGATGATGATCTTACCGTTTTCCTTTACCGCGTGTTCGATGGTCGTTGTCAGCTTTTCCTGTATCTCTTCGATCGGGTCATGTAGCCGGTTACCATAGGTACATTCCGAGATCAGGTAATCGACTTCGGTAATCTGGTCGGGATCTTCGATGATCGGCAGATTGACACGTCCGAGGTCGCCGGTAAATCCGATTTTTATCGTGCGTCCGTCCTCGGTGATGTCCAGCTTCAGCATAGCTGATCCGAGTATGTGTCCCGCGTTCAGCAGGGTCGCCCGGACGCCCGGAACCGGATCGAACGGCCGGTTATAATTAATGCTGACAAAGTTGTTCATGCAGCGCTGGGCGTCGGTAATGGTATAAAGCGGCTGTCGGGGCATCTCCCCTTTTTTGACAAGACGTTTATTAAGAAACTGCGCGTCCCGCTCCTGTATCAACGCCGAATCCTGAAGCATCACGTTGCACAGGCTCATCGTAGGGCCGGTGCAGAAAATATTGCCGTCGAAGCCGCTTTTCACCAGATTCGGAATATTGCCGCTGTGGTCGATATGCGCGTGAGACAGAATCATAGCGTCCACGGAGGCGGGATCAAAAAGAAACTGCTGGTTCCGCTGATAGGATTCATCCCTCCGGCCCTGATATAGGCCGCAATCCAGCAACAGCCGCTTTCCGTTGATGTTCAGTAAATGCTGTGTTCCGGTTACGCTGCGCGCCGCTCCACAAAATTGTATCTGCATAGAGTTACTTCCTGAAATTTTTAAAAAATAATTTTTGACATTTTAAGTAATATAACGTACTTTGAATTTATAATTAATTTTTATCAATCCAAAACAATATTTTACATAAAACGAAAGGATATGTTATGAGAAAAATTACGGTGTGTAAGGCATTCCTGATGGCGGCGCTGTTGCTTGCGATGGCGTGGTCGGAGGGAAAGGGACAATTATTAATTGAGAATTTTGATTATCCTGCCGGACCTGGCGATTCATTGGTAATGCATGGATGGACGCCTCATAGCGCAAGAAATTTTGTACCTTTAATGGTCACGACTCCTGGGCTAACATATACCAATTATGCAGGATCTAATATCGGTAATGCAACTACAGCAATCGGAGGATCTGGATCAAGAGAAGACGCTCACCGAACATTTTCACCACAGACAAGCACTGTATATGCGGCATTTTTAGTTAATGTCCAATCTTGTGGTAATGATTCAGATTATTTTTTTCATTTAGGTCCGGATGTAATAGGCACAACATTTAGAGGACGAGTATTTGTTGATGGAAATGGTTCTGGTAACTTTGCTTTTGGTATAACGTTTAAAGGCAACACCCCTGTTACAACTAGTTACACCTATTCATTTGGGACGACATATCTTTTAGTCGTTAAAGCTGAATGGGGTGGCAATACAAAACTTTTCATAAATCCAGTTATTGGTGAACCAGAACCATCAGCTACAATTACGAGTACTGATTTCGATGTTAATCCAGTTAATTATGGTGCAGTTGCTATAAGGCAGGGCAGCCGAAGTTATAATGTTATTATTGATGGTATCAGAATTGCCAATTCGTGGTCAGAAGCTGTGGCGGCACCTAATGATCCTCCCACCACTTTCAACCTTCTCGAGCCAGCCGACGGCTTCCGCTGGGTGGTCAGCAGCACTTCGAATGATTCCATTTATTACCGTTGGACTCAGTCCTTTGATCCGGAAGACTCAATCATCACTTATTCTTTTGAATACGATACAGCGGCAACCATGGATTCACCGCTTCATAATTTTTATCCCATCGGAACAGATACTTTTTTCGTGGATCATGCTAATTGGGAAGCGGAATGGCTTCAGGGACTGGGACTGGATTCGATGACCTTGTACTGGCGGATCAACGCAAGCGACGGAGTTTTGGGCCGAGTCAGCGAGGATCTTTTCTCCATTAAGTATGTTCTCGCTCCCAACGAACCGCCTTCCGCTTTTGACCTCATTGAACCCGCCGACGGTTTCCGCTGGGAAGTCAGTATATCTTCGACGGATTCCTTATACTGGCGCTGGAATCGGTCCATTGATCCGGAAAATGATCCGGTTTATTACAGTATTGAATATGATACATCCGCGGCCATGAATTCGCCGTTGCATGATTATTTCTTTATAGGAACGGATACCATTTATGTTGATCACGCCAATATGGAAGCTGAATTTCTCCATAGTCTTGGGGTTGATTCATTAACCGTGTATTGGCGTATTGTCGCGACCGATAGCCTGAATGACTATGTTACCAGTAATCAAACATGGTCTATTAAATATGTTCTAATTCCGGAATCCGTCATTCCTTTCAGGGCCCAACTGGCCGGCTATCAGGTTGTTCCGCCGACGAATTCGCAATTTACGGGTTGGGGCTATTTTGAAATGAGTTCAGATTCGAGTAACTTATTTTACCGGATTTACATACCCGATGGCGTCAGTCCCGTTACCATCCGTAACAATTGGGCGGGATCAGGATCGGATGATCCTGTTTTATACGAGTATCCGCTTGTTGGCGATTCAGCGGTTGGTAACCAGGCGATTCCTATAGAAATCGCTCGTGAATTATGCGCCGGCCGTTTATACGTACTGCATCCCGGAGTGGGCATCCGCGGCCAGATTTACCATGGAACCGCTCCCGTTACCTTGAATCCGGCACGCGCACTGAACGCCATCGAATTTGAGGGATCCATTGAACTGGACTGGACCGAACCCTTGTTCTATGAATCCGCGAAGCATTACCGGTTCAGCGATAAACAGTTTTCACGACGTAAACATGATACACCGTCCCGTGCGGCCGCATCCTCTGGCGCGCCGTTATTGACCGGTTACAATATTTACCGCTCTACGGATGGTCTCGGATTCATAAAAATTCACCAGACGGATTTGCTGTATTTTATTGATTCCAATGTTACGACCGGAAACAACTACTGGTATTTTGTATCCGCGGTTTATCTGGAAGGCCAGGCGCCATGGACCGATACCATTGTCGCGACGCCAGCGATCCCCTATTCATTTGTCGAAGGTTTTAACGATACAACTATGACCGTTCCCGGCACACTGCCTGAGGGCTGGTCCAAAGTGGATGCCGATGGCGGCGACGAAGATCCGTTTACCGGCGAATGGCGGGTGGTTCCCGAACTGGATTCTTACTTCACCACCTATGAAGGCGAAGGTATGATGTCCATCAATTTTGAGGCCGCTAATCCGAACGGCTTAATCGATGAATGGCTGATTTCGCCTTACCTGATGGCCGGTACGACTGCACCGCGTTTGAGTTTCTTTGTACATGCATCCGCTGATCTTTGGCCGGATTCACTGCAGGTTCTGATATCCACAACGGATAAAAACCTGACCAGCTTTACGCCGATTGATTATTTTGAAGGACAGGGCGTATGGACCGAATATAATTATGATTTAAGTGCGTACGGCATTACCGCGGGTGATTCATTCTATGTTGCTTTCCGGTATCTTATTTATGACGGCGGTTCTTATGGCAACAGCAGTGATTTAATCAATCTGGATTACGTCCGCATTGACGGTAATCCTATTGTGATCAGTGTTAATGACCCTGTTGCCGGCGCGCCGAAACAGTTTGCTCTGCATCAGAATTACCCGAATCCGTTTAACCCGTCAACGGCAATTACCTATGATATTAAGGATCCGGGCAAGGTATCTATCAAAATCTACAACACGCTTGGCCAGGAAGTGCGTACGCTCGTCAACGCCAAACAGAACGCCGGAACCTACAGCATTATGTGGGACGGCAGGAACAATGCAGGACAGGCCGTTTCATCAGGTATTTACATTTACCGCATGCAAACGGGCAATTTTATTCAATCCAGAAAAATGATGTTCCTCAAGTAATCTTATAACTTTTTTATAAAAGCCTCTGCAGCAAACTGCAGAGGCTTTTTTTATTGATTACCTGTTTTAAATTTCGTATTGATAGTAGATATTTTTAACCCTCTAACTGGAGACCGTATGCGTTCTGTAATTTTTATTCTGAATTTCTGTTTTTTGCTCATGATAGCCTCGGGCGCCGTATTTATCAGCGCCGCGCAAACCGACAAATCGAAAACGACATCCACACGGACCGGTTCAGCTGGAGGGCCAAAAAAGGAATGCCAGCCGCAGAAGGATTTAAGAAATTCCCTTTCGATTATCCGAAACCAGATTGATTTAGCGAACAGGGATATGGCCAAAATTAAAACGGAAATTGAAAACGCCGATAAATTCCTTGAGCAAATGAAAACCGAATGCCCGGATCTTCCGACGGCCGATCATGAAAAAAAGATAGCCGAATTTAAAACCAAATATGATAAAATCATAAGAGAACAATCCGGTGAAAAGCCATCAGGCGCCAAAACCTCGGTAACTACAAGGGACGATGGATACGATCAGGCGGAAGAGGAACTCAAACAGGCTTATTACGCGGCGAGAAAGATCCTAGACATCCGTTCGCCGAACGCGTATATGTTTTCCGATAAGCAGACCGTGAAGCAATTCTATGATGCCTGCCGGGCAATCGACTATGTCAACCGTAAACCCAAGCTGGACGCGCTCGTGCAGAAATACCCGAAGCTAAAGGATGAAAGCCATTATGCGCAATTCACGGGCGTTCAACAAAAAATCAACGATCTTACCGAACAGTTTCTGGTCGCTCATGTGAACGCGCTGATTGAAGAATCCTATAAACTCAAGGCCGGCGGGAAGAGCACGATGAATCAGGCGGTGGAAAAAGCGGAACTGGCGGTCATGATTATGGATGCCGTTCTGCTGGTTGATCCCGCTCAACCCAAAGCCGCCGCGATAAAAAAAGACGCCCGGTCCGCCTACGACGCGATGATGAAGGAATTCGGTTCGGCGATTTTTACCAGCCCGTTCCACCGGAAAAACGCCGGCAGGATTGTCTTTTCCAAAACACCGATCACGATTACATCAGAAAATGAAGCGGCGATGACCAACCGGTTCAAGGCGGGCGAAATGATTTACGCGATGAATTATTTCAACGGAACTTTCAACGAGCTGACCAAAACAAATAATTACGGCTATACGCGTTTGTTCGCCGACGGCGCGAAAATCGCCGAACTGCATTTCAAGCTCGACAGTCCTCAGCGCGAGCAGTCGTATCTTTTCACCGAAATCGTTCCCGACCCGAAGACCGCATCCACACGCGGCGCGGTTGTTTTTACCAAAGCGTTATCGGAATTATCACCGCGCGTTCATAAAATCAAGGTCACTACGGAGAACGAGTACGGTGAAATTTTTTCCGAGGGTGCGTTTGAGTTGGATTGCACCGCGGGTTTGGATATGCTATCCGATATGGCAAAGAAAATCCGCGACAAGGAGCTTGCCAAAGTCGTCATGCCGGCCACGAAGATGAAAAACGCCGCGCTGGAAAACGAGATGATCGCCGCGCTGTCCGACTGGAAAGAAAAACCGCTCCGCGTGGTCATCACGCAAGGCGACTGGGAAATACACCGCCATGCGATTACCGGCGCGATTCTTTACCGCACCATCGGCGCGCATGTCGCATTTAAAACGCCCGAAGGCGACTGCAAATTATTCTCCCTCTCCTTCAAACAGGATTACGACGGTAAAGCCTACGGAAAAACCCAGCATCACGGTGTGGGCGATTCTCAATTGATGCCTTGCGAGAATGTGAATAAATAAATGATTTAAGATAAATCGTATAAAACGTAAGGGGTATTTATTTCTGCCGTATTAATTCCTCAGCGTTCTTTATAGCGGTATCCGTTACGGTTTCCCCACCCAGTAATCGGGCAACATCACGAACTTTATCGGATGGCCCAAGAGAGCGTATTTGCGTGACGGTCTTACCGTCCTGATGCATTTTAATGACCGAATAATGATAATCAGATCTTGCGGCGATCTGCGGCAAATGCGTTATACATATAGTTTGCCGTTTTTGCGCCAGTTCATATAAAGCGTTGCCGACGGCCTGAGCGATACGGCCGGATATGCCGACGTCAATTTCATCGAAAATAAGGGTACATACTTCATCGGCCTCGGCCAGAACCGATTTGAGACTCAGCATGATGCGTGAAATTTCGCCGCCCGAGGCGACTTTGGCCAGCGGCTTCACCGCTTCGCCGGGATTGGCCGACAGTAAAAACTCAACCTGATCCGTTCCCTTGGCTGTGGTCCGGACGTTTTTTCCCCCTATGGTCAGGAAACTCTGCGGATCGTCTTCCACGGTGAGACGCACTTCAAAGACGGCATGTTCCATACCCAATTGTTTCATGACTCCTACCACGTTCTTTTCAAGCTGCCGGGACAGGGTTTTCCGGCGTTCAGAAATTTTAACGGATAAATCACTATAATTGGATATTTCCTGTTCCAATTGCCGGTTAATGTTCCCGATTTCCGATTCAAAGTTTTCGGTAGTACGAAGATAACCTTCCAATTCCGCTTTTTTCTCAAGAGCGGCGGCCACCGATCCGTATTTCTTTTTAAGGTGCTGAATTTTCTGCAGACGGGCGTTAATAGTTTCAAGCCGTAGGGGGTCAAAGTGGATTCGCCGTTGATAATCCCCTATCCATCGCGCGATTTCTTCCAGTTGAATCTGAGCCGTTTTAAAATTTTCGGTTATTTCTTGTAAGCGATCATCTATTGCGCTTATTTCCAATAACGATTTCTCCATTTTCGTCAGTTGCCCGAGTACGGCCTGTTCATCGTTATACAAAGCGTTATGAAGCTGGCCGGCGATACGATAGAGCTTTTCACTGCCCGCAAGGATTTTCTCTTCCCGGCGAAGATTATCTTCTTCATCGATCTCGGGATTTACTGACTGGATTTCTTTGAGCTGGGCGCTGTACCAATCCGCCCGCTCTTTAGCGGCCTCATTCTGCCGGATAAGTTCCTGCCTGGCTTTTAATAATCTGGAAATGGCCTGATAGCTTGCCCTGAGAGCGGAGAGATCGGCCGTATGCCGGCAATAGCCGTCGAGATAATCAATGTGTCTTTCGGTCTTTAACAACGCCTGGTGTTCATGCTGGCCGTGCAAATCAACCAGATAATCCCCCACCTCTTTTAAAACGCTATTCGTAACCAGCATATCATTAATGAAACTCCTGCTGGACCCTTTAACCGAAATTTCGCGCCGCAGAGTAAGCTCCTCGCTGTATTCGATTTCTCTTTCCGACAGAACGGACTTAATAAAATCGGCACGGCTGATGTCGAACCGCGCTTCGATAATGGCCCGATCCGTACCCGACCGAACAGCTTCAACGCTGGCCCGTTCCCCAAGCGCCATGGAAACGGCGTCAATGAGAATGGATTTGCCCGCACCGGTTTCGCCGGTTATGATATTTAAACCGGGATGAAATTCAATATTGATTTCTTCAATCAGTGCGTAATTTTTTATGTATAAGGAAGATAACATCGGTGATGAATTCTCTGCGTAATCCCTTTAAGAACGGCATCCAACAGCATGTACATGCTTTTCTAATTCAGCGGAAAACGGAAGGTAATATCGTAGTTTATTTTTTGATTACCACAAACTTACCGGTTTTGATATTGAATTTTTCCGTAGCATCGGTTGCCGGATGGATGTTAAAGAAATACACCCCGCTGGAAACATATTGTCCCTTGGAATTTTTACCGTCCCATTTCAGGGACAGGCCCACTCCCGCGCTGTAGATGCTTCGAATTAGTTCGCCGTTGATAGAAATAATGCGCAACACAGCTTTATCGGGTATGGACGTAAACGTCACGGCATCATGCTCGCCCAGAATGAACGGATTAGGATATACGGACACTGAAGACGATGCAAGGTTACCGGCCGCCGGATTCAACAGTCTCGACATGCCATGATCATAGGTGCCGAAGAATATATATTTACCGTCTTCACTGCAGGCCACCGATTTAACATTATTATTAACCAGTTTGCTGTTTTCGGAAGTAAAATGCGCCCAGGACCCGCCCGCCGTGAGCAGACTGACGCCGTTTTGTGTGGCAATCCATTTGTTATTGAAACGGTCCACCTTGATGTCCTGGACATATTCGCCGATAGGACCGTTGGGATATTCATACTTTTCGCTGACATATCCGCTGAAGGACTGCAGGCCGCTGTTCATTCCTATCCATAATACACCATCACGGTCAAATGCCAGAGCGGTGGTGGTGTTGGTGAGAAGCCCGTCGGCGGTAGTCAGGCTTTGAACGGTTGCGTTTTCGGACTGGCAGATATCCACCGGCGGTATCAGTTTAAGCACGCCTTTGCCGATACTGGAATAATTATCCACCGGATACGTGGTAATCCACAGATTACCGTTGCCGTCAATTAAAAACGGACCCGGATTCTGCGTGCCAAGAATATTCGATGAGTAATAACAAAAAGTCTTCGCGCTGAGGCTGTAAACGCATAGCTGGCGGTTCAGATCGCAGGGACCATGCAACGCCATCCAGATATAGCCGCGGGGATCATATCCTATCGCGTTGACCGTGACAATGTCCGTATTGCAGAAATCCTTGTATGACGACAATCCATTCACCGCGCTGAATACATCGGCCCGACGATTTACCAGATCGACCCGCGTGACGCCGTACGCCCAGGAACCTAGCCACACATAACCGGAATCATCCAGACGAATGCTCTGGAAATTATTGGTAATCATTCCCGTTATGTTACCTGAATTATAATTGGTCCATGTTTCAGTGGCGATATCATACCGGTAAAAGCCGCTGCCTTCAAAACCGTAGGTTCGCAGCGACGCGCACCACAATTTATTGTTTTTAACATATAAATCGGCGAAATAATTACCGCCCGGGGTGTTGGGTCGGTCCGGAAGCCATTGATTGTTTTGATGAAGATAAATAGTTCCGGTGTAATCCAGTATGGCCTTTTTTCCGGAAGGCATCATGATAAAAAATTTATTCTGAAAATTCTGACCGCTGGAATCCGTCAGCGTTAGGTTCAGGTTCTCCCAGACGCTGCCGTTTAAACGGAAAATATTATCCGCGCCGGCACAGTATAATTCATCGCCTGTCTGGCTGAAGCGGAATGATGATCCGCTTAAACCATTGTTAAACGGCGCAAATACGTCACCGGTTCGGTCATATTTATACACACCGCCCGCCGTGGAGTATAAATAAATCTGGTTTTTAAAAGCCGTCATGGCCGACAATGAAGCAGGACTGAAACTATCATAAATTCTCCATTCGGAAGGAGCCTGATAATTTGATGAACTGCGTAAAATCCTGGCCAACGCGCCCGGCGTCATGCACCAGATATACTCTGAATCTGCCATCGCGGACAGCACCTGCGTATTTAACGGAAGGTTATTGAACTTTGGAGTATAACTTATAACGGTTTTGGTCAGAAGGTTCATCACCGCAAAACCTTGATTCATACTTATTAAAAGCCTGTCTTCCGTCACTGTCAATTCATTGATGCTGTTGCCGCTGAGCGCTGTAACGGTCGTCCATTGTTTCGTATTGAGATTCAGGAAATCAATCATTCCGTCTTTGTGCGCGACAATGATGGTCTGTGGCGGATAAAAGGCCACCGCCGTGCAGAAATTATTGCTCAGGCCCTCGGTATTGGAATAAATGTTGATTTTCCGCGTATCAGCATTCCATTCCACGGCGCCTCCGGATGTAGCAATCCAGACAGTATTGCCCTGCAGCACGGCGCTTTTGTAATCATAAGCGGAAGCGAAGGTTTTCCAGTTTTTATCCGTCGTCTGTGCGTAATTATGATTAAAGGCCGTAAAGAACAAAAAAATAATAATAACAGATTCGATAAGAACCAGTAAACGAACCATGTACGAAGCTTTCCGAAAATTAAATAGACTTAAGTAAATTCACCATTTCAATCGCCGAGAGAGCCGCCTCCCAGCCTTTATTGCCGTGTTTTGTACCGGCGCGTTCAATGGCTTCCTCGACGGATTCCGTGGTCAGTACGCCAAAAATGACCGGTAATTTGGTGTTTAAACTCACCTGAGCGATACCTTTGGTCACCTCGCCGGCAATGTAGTCGAAGTGGGGCGTCCCGCCGCGAATGACCGCGCCCAGACAAATCACCGCGTCGTATTTCCCCGATGCGGCGGCTTTCTGGGCCGCCAGCGGTATTTCAAATGAACCCGGCACCCGAATGATATCGACTTTGCCTGCATCGCCGCCATGCCGGGCAATGCAGTCCATACAGCCTTCCAGTAAGCGTTCGGTGATAAACGCATTAAAACGGCTGATCACCACGGCAAACCGGCTCTGCTGAGCCTCCAGTTTTCCTTCATAAATAGCCATAATGTTTCCTGTTTGTTTTTTAAAATTGATATATCAATGACGGCAAATATACGATTTTTTGATTATACATCAAAGGATAAATTCGCAGTCCCATTGATTGCGATGCTTCCGCATTTTTCCGTTTGGTGGTCCATACCGCGTCAAGCCCGCTCAAGAAACGGTTGACAAGCATGAGTCCGGTCATTTTCTGGGCCACATCGTAATAATTGTTGCTTTTGTTTCTCATATTACGATAGGCGGACATGGCCGATGTCAGGGTTTTGCGGTTATAGCCGGTGGGCGATGGCACATACCGGGGATATAAGGAATCAATACCCGGCCCGGCGTCCGACCAGCCCAGCGCAAATTGTTCCGGATATTTGTAAATCATTTCATAATACTGCTGTTTTCCGGTTTCAAAGAGATGATGCACGGCTACACCGGTTTTTGACGCAAACAGATTTTCCGCAACCCTCAGCTTTTCCCTGTCAATGCCTGGATTCTGATAGGCCTGCGATCCGGGTATCATGCGTCCCAGATAACCGGAATCATAGCCGCACTGATCCTCCAAAAAAGCGAGATAACGGTCAATATTCCAGTTCCGGTTCGCGTAATTTTCAAATTTACGGACAAACTTATCTCCCAGCGCCCGGTTATGAAAATAAATGATCCAGCTGGTCAAATCAAGGCTGGTCATCAGGCTTCCTTTGATCAGGCTTTCGTTCCCCTTCTGGGCATAGAACTGCCCCGCTCCCGGTACCAGCAACGATAGACCGAACGCCCGTGCCGCCGATTTTTTATGAACCGTACCGCTTGCGTTCGGCATAGACGTTTGAATGGATGTTAAACTGAATTTCGTAGGATTGTTTTTTACCACAAGACATACCAAACTGTCCGTGGCGGCTCGTAGTCGCAAAGGTACCAGGACGAGAGTGAAAAATAAAACGATTGTTCGTATCATGCATTAATTCTTTTTGGTTGTATCCTGTTTGCTTTTATCCTCGTTGATAATGGTTAAATTAATCAGGGAGGAGGATTCTTTTTGAGTATTCAGGTCTTTCACTTTGACTTCCAAAGTGGCAATGCCTTCGGGCAATTCACTGATATCAAAAGCGATGTATTCTTTTTCATGGCGTGATTTTCCTTCCTTGGCCGTGACCGTAGAGGTGCCCGACCGATCAGCGGAAGAAAAGAGTCCGGATATCGTACTCAGGAAAGACTGGTTCGATTCAGCCATTTTAATGGAATAACTCACCTGATAGGAGGTTTTACCTTCATTGTTCAGCGAGAGGTTATAAATTTCATAGTATATTGTCAGCGGCTTCGTTTTCACCAACCCGGCCGCAGGATTGGGCACAACGCGCATGGTGGATTTGGGTTTCACGTATTTGTCTTTGCTGAGCGTGGTTTCGACATATTGCGCGATTTCGATATGGCTGAGGCTCAGGCTGTCCGGGGAATAATCCTTCACGTTGACGGTAAACTGATAGATGCCGACTTTATCATTTTCATTATTGCGTATTTCAAGCGCCAGATTGTAGCGGCCCGGCTGGAGGCTGTCAAAGACAATCTGGTCAAGGAAATACAGCGTTTCTTTCTCCTTCTCACTGGCGAGGACCGGATATTGCGATTCAAAATATTTTATTTCGTTAAATTTCAGGTCAAAAACTTTCAATTTCAGTTTTAGCGTGGAATTAAAATACCCCGGTTTGGTAATGTGCTGGGCAAAAACCATTTCCTTGAACGGCACGGTATAATAAAACTCCAGCCGGGAGGCGCCGGCGCCGCTTCGGAATGAAGCCACGTTGAAATTAATCGGCAGGTGCGGCGCGCCGAAATCAAATTCAAAGCGCTGGTTGCCGCCGGCGTACAGTTCATTATCCACATTATCCTGCCGGTATTCATTGTGCCCAAGCATCTTATAGCCGTATTGGGAGTTTTGCATCATCGTGGCGGCCGCCAGAAGCGAGTAAATGTTGTTCTGGTCGGCATAATACATGGCTTCATCGGCGCGGGCTTTTTCAACATCGGCCTGGGCCTGAATTTTCATTTTCATCTTGGCGTAATACGGATGTATCATCGAGCGTTCATCGAACATATTGATAATTTCGGGAAGCGTGGCCGAGTTCTGGACGGCATCGAGCAGCGGACGCATAACATAGGAACCGCCCATATTTACAAAATCAATATTCAGGCCGGCCTGTATCGAATTATACACCCATGTTTCATTATCCCGGATATTGACGCCGGATTTGCCGATATAAACCGCGTCGGGTTTGCCCAGGTTAATATACACCAATCCGCGCTCGTCATAATAGGGCGCCATCGGTTTGGAATAGGTCTGTTGGGCATAACTCAACCGCCGGTAATGTTCAACCAACCTCTGATTTTCCTTGTCCAGGGGATTGGGATCGCGCCGCATCCAGAAAACTTTCAGGAATTCCGCGCGTTCTGCGGAATGCGACAAGCTGTCCCATTTTTCTTTTTCCTTCTTCGTGGCAATATCCCGGATTTCAGAGAATAGCCGAGCGTATTTATCCTGATCCCGTATGCCGGTAAGGCCGGCGTAAAACGCCTCGCTGGCTTCTTCCGGACGGTTCATTTCAATGTATATTTTCGCTATCTCAATCAGCGGCCAGGTGTCTTCCAGATCCATCAAAGCGCCTTGTTTATAGGCATCAATGGCTTTTTCCAGCTTACCGGTCGACTTGTACAAATCGCCCAGCAGCATCCAGACATTCGGAAACCCGAAACCGGAAAACCGCTCATCCTGTTCGATAACGGCGCGAAACTTCTGTTCGCTGAGTTCATAATTATTTTCAAACCGGCACAGTATCCCTTCCAGGTAGAGCGATTCCTTGTCCGGAGCAGCTTCTTTATGATACCGGTCAATCGCCTTCCGGGAATCTGTCAGATTGTTACCGAACAACTTCATCAGGAGTTTGAGACCACCCGCCATGTCCGCGTAGTTTTTAAGTTCGTTGGCGACAAATGGTTTGAGTTGCCCGACATTCATCGTGTCAATCTTGGTCTTTTTGACTTTTTTCTGCTGGGCTAAGATTCCATGCCCGTTCGCAATGATAGCATGACTGAATAGTAATATAAACGTACAATATATGATGGTTCGGATATTCATAAATTCCCCTTTGACATAATGTTCATTAGCAAAAATATAAAACACTCAACATTAAAAGCAAACAAATAACGGCAAAACAACTTTTTTCTTTGGTGAAATATCTCTTTCATTTGGTGAAAAAATCACTAAAATATATCATAAATAGTTTGATTGAATGTATTATACAAAGGTTTAATATTATGAACAAAACAATATCCATACTTTTTGCGATGATTTTCATCGTCACGATACCGCTTATGCCGCAAACTACGCAAATCGCCTTTCAGGGATTTGAGGGATCCGGAAACGATACGTGGGGATTAGTCGCGGGATCGGGGAAAATATCCACGGCGACCGGATCAAGCGATTACCCCGCCAACCAAAGAATTCGAACCGGAGTTAAATCCTGGCAAATCAGTAATGTAACTGATTCCCTAATTTTGGAAACTTTTGATATAAGTAATTATGATAGCATTGTCGTTACGATCCGATTATCTTCCCCCGCCACATCCAATGTCCAGGGAACCGAATTATCAGACAGCGTCAATGTTTTTTGCGCAATCAACGGAACCGATTTTTCCGGATTGTCGGACCTTACCATTACGGGATTTGGCACCAATAACGCTCGTTGGGGATATGACGCCGTTTTGACGGCACAGACAAATACAGGCAGTCATGCTCTCTTTTCATCCCCACAAACAGGCGACAGCACCAATAATTACGCAACTTTACGAATAAATATTCCGGATGGCACAGCTTCGGTTGCATTAAAAATTGTTGCAAAAAACAATAATGTTGCCGAATTCTGGTGTATCGACGACATTGCCCTCACCGGCGTTCCGGCAATCACCGGCCCTACCATTTATCAGCCCGTATCGCCGCAGAATTTCTCCACCACGGTCGGCGTGCCGGACACCAACCACGTACATGTACTGTACTCATCGCTGATCAGCGGTTTGTATGCGCAGATTTCAGGCTCGGACGCGTCGCTGTTCACGGTGATTCCCGACTCGATCACCGCATCCACGCCGTCGCCGTATGTTTTTAAGGTAATCTATCTGCCGGTCGCCGTCGGATCGCATACCGCCACGCTGACGTTCTCTTCCGCCGATGCTGTTTCGCGGGAAGTGACACTGAGCGGCGCTACCGCGGCTAATGAACCCTCCGCACAGCCCACGAATCTGGCGTTCTCAAATGTCACCAATACTTCTTTCACGATCAGCTATACAGCCGCTGCCGGCTCGCCGGACGGATACATCGCCCTGCGCAAGACGGGCTCATCCCCCACCGGCATTCCGCTGGACGGCACGTTTTATTCCGCGGGCAACTCCGTCGGCGACGCGACGGTCGCTTATATCGGCAGTAACATATCGTTCGAACAGACCGGCTTGAATCCGGGAACAACCTATTTTTACAAAATATATTCTTATAACGGAAGCGGCAACAGCGTTAATTACCTGACCGTTTCCCCGCTTTCCGGCTCGCAGCAAACCACGGGAACCGGTACGGAAATCATTTTTCCCGGCGTGTACGGCGACAGTCTGCTGGCACGATTAGTGGCATCATATAAAACCAGCACCACATTGGATTATGACGGCGCAAGAGATAAAATGTATGGAATAATAGATAACCATAATGATTCCGTAACATGTGTTTATAGCGGTTATCGAATTTATATACCATATAATGACCCGAATCCAAGAACTTGGGCTAATGCGGCTCGACCTAAAATTAATTGTGAACACACATATCCACAGAATAAATTCGGTTATGCTAAACAACCTACTAGTGATTTACATCATTTATATCCAACAAATGAGTGGCCGAATAACTATAGAGGAAATTATCCTTTTGACGAAATTGCTGATAGCCCCAGTAATTATTGGTGGATTGGTAATGACAGTTTAGGTCAAACAGGTTTTATACCGAGTAGTAATATTAATTTATATAGCGAAGAACAAAGAGGTGTAAAATTTGAGCCTCGTGAAGATCACAAAGGAAATGCCGCTAGATCGGTTTTTTACATATATACTATGTATAAATCAGTTTGTGATGCCGCAGACCCAAATTTTTTCCATATTCAAAAAAACGTCCTTCTTCAGTGGCATTATTACGATCCCGTTGATGCGGCTGAGGAAACACGAAATAATCTGATCGCCACCTATCAGCAAAACAAGAAAAATCCTTTTATATTAGACTCAACACTCGTCCGCCGTGCGTACTTCCCGCCGGTGATTGGAATTGACGGAGAGCCGAATATCGGTATATATGCGTTTATGCTGAATCAGAATTATCCGAATCCGTTCAACCCTTCTACAGTTATCAGTTATCAGTTAGCAGTAAGCAGTGAGGTTTCGCTGAAAATTTATAATCTACTCGGGCAGGAAGTGCGGACGCTTGTTAAGAGCCGTCAATCCGCCGGGGAATATTCTGTCCTCTGGGATGGCAACGATAACAAAGGGCTGGCGGTCAGTTCCGGAATTTATATTTACCGTCTGACAGCCGGTAAATCCGTGCAGTCAAAAAAGATGGTGCTCTTGCGATAGTTTTTTTAATAAAATATAACCTTGAAAAAAGGATTTGTCATGAAAAGTATATCTATTTTTGCAGCCGTGTTGATTACTTTAAGTCTTAACGGATTAAAGGCTCAAAACTGGGCGGAAAAAATGAGCGATAACCAATCCAGTTTCTTTGAGGCGCAAAAAGCCTTCAACGAATATTGGGCCGGCAAAAACATTAAAGCCTCTTCAGTCATTAAAGGTAAGGGCTGGAAGCCTTTTAAGCGGTGGGAATGGTTTATGAAATCCCGGGTCAATCAGGACGGTTACCTTGACCCTACTCTTCTGTGGAAAGGCTGGGATGAAAAAAAAGCGCGTTTTTCAAAAGCCAGACAAAATTCCTCTGTATCGTGGGTCAATTTAGGTCCTGAGACGTCCTATCCTTCCGGCGGCGGAGCGGGACGCGTTAATTGTATCGCTTTCAATCCGAACGATCCGAATATTATCTGGGTTGGCTCTCCCAGCGGCGGCCTTTGGAAGTCGGTAAACGGCGGCGCCACCTGGAGCAACAGCTGGGATGATTTGCCGAATCTGGGCATTTCATCTATTGTGATTGATCATCAGAATCCGGATACCATGTATGTGGCCACCGGTGACGGCGACGCCGGCGATACGTATTCCATCGGCGTTTTAAAATCCACTAACGGTGGCGTGCATTGGTTCACCACCGGATTAAGTTATTCGGTAAACAACGGACGCCGCATCAGAAAAATAGTGATGCATCCCATCAACAATCGTATCCTTATGGCCGCAACATCCAGCGGTTTACAACGTACTACAGACGGTGGATTATCATGGTCTCAGGCAAGTAGCGGAAGTTACTATGACATCGAAATGTTTCCGGGAGATGCCAATATATGGTATGCGGCTTTAGGAACATCGGTTTATAAGTCTACCAATGCCGGACAATCCTGGTTTTTGAGTAATTCGGGTTTACCTACCAACGGTATCTATCGTATCGCCATAGCCGTAACCCCATCCGCGCCCAGCTATATTTATGCCTTAATATGCAACAATACCGATTATGGTTTTAAAGGATTTTACATTTCCCGTGATACCGCTAATACATGGATACCGCAATCGACATCGCCTAATTTATTGGGATGGAATACAAATGGTGGCGATGCCGGCGGGCAGGGTTGGTATGATCTGGTAACCGCCGCTCAGCCTACAGACAGTTTAACCGTGTATGTAGGAGGGGTCAACATCTGGAAATCGACCAATGGCGGCGTTACCTGGACGCTTAATGCCCACTGGTACGGCGGCGGCGGCAAGCCCTATGTACATGCGGATCAGCACGCCTTTGAATACCAGCCCGGCACTACGATACTCTGGGCCGGACATGACGGCGGTATCAATAAAACCGAAAACGGCGGCGTCACATGGTCTGACCTGAGCCACGGATTGGGAATTCACCAGTTTTACCGTATCGGATTATCCCGCACCAACGAAAATATCGTCTACGGCGGTTCCCAGGACAATGGTTCGGATCGGTACAATAATGGCGTTTGGACGAATGTTCTCGGCGGCGACGGCATGGAAGCTCTGGTGGACTATACCAATTCCAATATCGCGTATGGTGAGTATTATTACGGCGATATGGAACGCACTCTGAACGGAGGAAGCACATGGACGGCTATCAATGATGGCGTGCTGGAAGATGGCGCCTGGGTCACCCCGTTTATCATTCATCCGGACAGTAATCAGATACTTTATAAAGCTACCACACGCATATACAAAACCACCAATCAGGGAACACTGTGGTTCCCGATCAGCAATGTTTTGTCAACTACAGAAATGGAGGCGCTGGTCATAGCCCCCAGCAATTCCAATTATATTTACGCCGCCAATTCCACATATCTTTACCGAACAACGAACGGCGGCGCTAAATGGGACACGCTATATGTCGGCGCAACGATAAGTTACCTTTCCGTAAATCCAAAAAATCCGTCTGTCTTGTGGATGACCAAATCCGGCTATACGGCTGGTCAAAAGGTATTTAAATCCAACAATGCCGGAAGCACATGGACTAATATTTCTGCCGGTTTGCCTAATATTCCTTTCAATTGCGTAACGGTACACCCAAATGACAGTAATCACGTGTATATCGGTTCTGACCTCGGCGTTTTCCATTCTTCCGACGGAGGTGCAACCTGGGAAACCTATGATCAGGGATTGCCCAATGTGATTGTGAATGAACTTGAGGTTCATCCGACGGCTCATAAACTGCGGGCCGCCACGTATGGACGGGGTTTATGGGAAACGTCGCTTCCTGTAATCAGTATTAATGACATACCTTCTTTACCGACAAAAACCCTGTTAAATCAGAATTATCCGAATCCTTTTAATCCCTCTACAGTTATCAGTTATCAGTTAGCGGTAAGCAGTGAGGTTTCGCTGAAGATTTATAATCTGCTCGGTCAGGAAGTGCGGACGCTGGTCAAAGGTAAACAATTGGCCGGAGAACACACGTCCTATTGGGACGGCACCGACAATAAAGGAAAAGCCGTTCGTTCAGGTATTTATATTTACCGTCTCGCAACGGGCAACATCGTACAATCCAGGAAGATGGTATTGATACGATAATCTTAATTTGATAAAAAATATTGATACTTAAGTGGAATATAATAAATTGAATACGTTAAAATTTTAGTCTGTTGAATTAAAATTTTAACTAAATCAGCGCTTAGCAAGTACAAAAAGGAGATACCGTTGCTTTTGCGGATCTAAAGCCCGCGCACGTTGAGTAACCGATGACTAAGAAAAAGCCGAATCACATAAGGAAAAAATTACTCGTTGTGGATGATGACCCACCCATGCGGACGATGCTCTGTGAAATCCTTGAGATGGCCAACTATGAGGTGATTACGGTCGAAAACGGCATGGCCGCACTGGAAATACTTCAGCAACAGTCCATTGATCTCGTTATAACGGACGTCATGATGCCGCAAATGAGCGGTATCGAACTTACGCAGAAAATACGCGAACGATACGGCGCCGAACGGCCGGTAATACTTACTTCCGGCTCCATGATTGAAGCGGCCCGTTTTCTTGAGAACCCTTATACCCGGCTTATTGAAAAACCTTATTCTATCAACGATCTGTATAAACTGATAAACGATCTTTTCCTCAATCATTCCAATCCGACAAAAGTTGCCGTTGCCTGAGCGCGCCCGGATTTACTGATTTACCTGCACCAGCAGGACTTCGTCGGCGCCGTCGACTTCGGTCAGCCGGACACGGATTTCTTCGTCAATAGATGTGGTGATCTGCTTGCCGGTATAATCGGGCTGTATGGGTAATTCGCGGTGACCGCGGTCGACCAGCACCGCCAGTTCGACCTTGGCCGGTCTTCCGAAATCCATGATTTCGCTGAGCGCCGCACGAACGGTACGGCCGGTGTACAGCACGTCATCAACGAGTACAATGGTTTTTTCGGTAATATCAAACGGAATATCGCTGGTCTGTACTACAGGTTGTTTCAGCCGCATCCTCCAGTCGTCGCGGTAGAAGCTGACGTCAAGTATACCCAGGTCTACCCGGACATTCTCGATTTCGGCTATCTTATCCGCAATCCGGCGGGCAATATATTCGCCGCGCGTCCGCATGCCTATTAGCGCCAGATTTTTACAGCCGTGATTTTTTTCAATGATTTCATGAGCGATACGTACAATAACGCGCTGTACGTCCTGCGCATCCAGCATCACCGCTTTGACTTTGTAATCCATAGTTGACCCAGAAAAAGTTTATAAAATTATGCGTAAGTATAATAACCCGACGGCATTTTGTCAACTTAAAGTTTTCGAACATTTTATCTTGCGTGTTAAATTTTTTTTATATATAATAGCGCACTTCAGATGCACCCGTAGCTCAATTGGATAGAGCGTCTGACTACGGATCAGAAGGTTACAGGTTCGAGTCCTGTCGGGTGTACGGAAAAGCCTGAGTTCACCACTCAGGCTTTTTTTTTACATAAAAACTTTATAGAGCAGTTTGATATTTCGCCCGGGTTCGGGCATTATCGAACGCACGCGCGACAGATGCCGCCGGTATTTTGTATCGGCAATATTTTCAGCCGTCAGTACAATCGTATGCAATACTTTTCTGTGTTGAACCGAATAATGGGCCGCGGCATCATACAGGATATAACCCTTCGTGGGCTGTTCAAACTCAGCCACCCGGTTTTGTTTTAAGGCGCCGCGGGCTATCATCGAAAGATTAACGCGGTATAATCGCTTTGTCCACTCTGTTTTCCAGTTCAGGGGCGGAATAGCCGGCAGAGGCCGGTTACGGTTTACCTGCGTTCCGCGCACATAACTGATCAGTGCCTGGGTCTGGAAGGTTTCGGAAAATAGAACCCGCGCATTTAACTCCCCGCCTTCTATTACAGAATGGTTTCCGCTGTATTGATACACCGGCAGATAGGTCGCGATGTTGTATGTCCCCGTATTCCGCGGAAATATATAACGAAGGATTTCATTCCGGAAAACCGCTACATCCGTCTTGATGTTTTCTCCGGTATAGCGGATATAATATTCCAGTCCGATGCCCTTCTCGGGTTTCAGTTCCGGATTGCCCACCTCAAAGGAGTAGGCCGCCAGATGCGGCCCTTCGCTGAAAAGCTCTTCAATGCCGGGCATCCTTCCCGAGCGCATAACCGTCACGCCGGTGATCCATAACGGCGTCACGTTATAATTAACGGAAACCGCTCCGGATAAAATATCAAACGACCGGGAACGGATGGTGCCGATTTTTGTCATACCCGTTTCTGATGGACGCACCGTACGATAATCCAAACGAATCGATGCATGAAAGGCCCATTGATTGAAGTGCAGATGGGAATATGCAAATCCGGCCACCGTCAGTTCTTTAGTATCCGGTGTAAAGATATAACCACCCGGAACATACGAGCGATACTCACTCCAAATCCCAAAGGTCGCTTGCTTGATGTGCGCGTCGGTTTTCAGATGATTCATCCAGCCAAGATGATATGAAAGGACGGAAAACTGCGTACCAATGCTGCCGTTCGACTCGAATTCCTGATGGAAGTAATTCGTAAACGCATAAGTAAGTTCCTGATGATGAAACGCGGGATGATCAAAGTGCCAATCGAACTTAGCTTCTGCGTGTTGGCGGTTTAGTTTAATGAGAACGCCGTTGGGATGCGCGCCCACAAAACCTCCCGGAATGCCGTATTCCGACTGATAATAACTTCCGGCCGCACCGAAATAACCATCCGGCAGTATAAAACTGGCGCCGGCGGACGCATTGTACGTAGTTATAGCCGTGTTTTTCAGCTGTCCGTCCGGTGTGGAAATATCGCCGGCATTACGATAACTTCCGTCGTATTTGAAGGCCAGGGAGTTCCATGCATGATGCCACATACCGCCGGCGGCATATCCGCGGCTGACGCTTTCGACTTGTGATGAAAAAGACCCGCCGGCATGATCGCAGAGGCAGGATGGGATGTATCCCCGCTCGACATTGATGACGCCGCCAAGCGTGTTTGGCCCGTACATCAGCGCGGCCGGTCCGCGGATGACTTCGATTTTATCGGAAGTTATCGGGTCGATCACCACGGCATGATCGGCAGATGTCGCCGATAAATCGCCCGTGCGGCCTTTATCCTCCAGGATCAATAGCCGGTCGCCGCTCAAACCGCGCAGAACCGGACGCGCCGGAGCAGGCCCCATCGAACGCTGATCCATGCCCGGTTCATTCGCGACGGTCACGGCAATAGTCTGACCGAGATTTTGTCTCAGCTTTTCGCCCGCCAATTCTACCGCTTTCTGGGATTCCACCCCGTTTTTCATGGCCTCAATGATGATGCCATTGCCAATTATCGGTGCGCTTTTCAAAGCTAAGGAAAGGTATAACGTGTCATTTTCAGAAATAATAACCCAGGAGCGATATTCACGGTATCCAATCCTGAATGTTTTTAGGGTGTATTTTCCTGACGGAATACCTTTCATCGCGAATGCACCATCGTCGTTGGTAATGGTGGACCGGTGCGCTTCTTTAAGTAGTATCTGGACGCCGGCAACCGGTTCTTGTGTATCCTCATCATAAACCACGCCGCGCAGATATCCATAAGAGCGATGGGAATGAACAACCGAATCTACGGTTTCTGCCGCCAGGGTCCCAGCCGCTATAAAGTATATGAAAACGATCAGATGTTTCATTTTATTATCCTTAAAGAAAAGGAGGAAACGTTGACGTTTCCTCTCTTTTAATCGGCTTTATTTCACCGTCGGCGGAACCACCACAATCGGGATTTTAACCGGCGTAGTATAGTCGGGATGATCGACGTGGAAAATCTGTATCAGTATATCGGTTGTATCCACGGTCTTGCCGATAAGATGGAATGTCCATTTTGTTTCGGGATCGTTATTCCGGTAGACGGATGCGATCAAGGTATCGGTCACTGTCGTTTTTAGCCAGTGGTCCTCTCCTTGAGGCTGAAACAAATCACGCTCATCATCATCGGCAATAAATTTTACTTCAATCGGATCGGAAATCTGATTATTTGCCGGTACACTTATCTGTCCGGTCAATATGGTGGAATCAAGCCGGGCAATTTCAACGTCATTCATGAATAGCGCCACGCCGCGCGCCTCAGCGTGATGACTGTGTTCCGATTCTTCATTGGAACATGAAATACCCATCAAAGGAATTATTAAAATGAAAAAAAATATATGAAACGACAAAGGCGTTTTCATGATAGAATCCTTTTATAATTTAAAATCTGTCGTCACGCAGATGGTTATAGGCCATACGGCATGATGACGTTTACAGTAAGAGTTATTTTTTTACAGTTGGAAATTAAAGAATTGCAGGCGGTGCGCGGGGTGCATGATTTTTTAGTATGAAAACATCACGAATACAGGAATAGCCGTATTCCAGAGCTATCAGCTTTACGTTATGATGGATAAATATTACAGGAGCGTGGGGGGTCTGCTGGGCAAAAACAAATATACAGAGTGGGCAGTTATTATTATCGTGGCCGGTTAATAATCCGGATTTTAAAGAATCGCCGTCGGTTAGTGATTGGCCCGGCGATAAAAACAAGTTGTGATGATGGAATCCGGTCAGTAAAACAAAAACAAAATACAGCCCCGATATGAGAATTGTTTTTCGGACGCTCTTGCGGTTTCGATAAAACATATTCATAAACAATTATAATTTAGTCTTCAGTAAAAGTCAATAGTAACAACAAAACACTTTTATCATTTTTTTATTCCGATCATGGGAATAGTCTATCTGGTTGAGAGTTATACGATGGTACAAATGAAAGGGAATAGCATGAATAATTATTTGAAATCCATCATCACCTCTTTTTCCGGTCTGTTACTTTTCGGTTGTTTCAGCGGATCCGAACGGCCTATGGGCGCACAAAGTATGAAAAACCTTTATGATTACAGTTTTACTGCAATGGATGGCAGGACAGTTTCTCTCGGAGAATTCAAAGGGAAAAAACTTTTGCTCATTAATGTGGCCTCAAAATGCGGCTTTACCTCTCAGTATGAAGACCTGCAGAAACTGCACGAGACGTATGGTGACAAAATTGTCTTAATCGGTTTTCCGGCTAATAATTTCAGGAATCAGGAACCCGGTACGAATGAAGAGATTGCTAATTTTTGTAAAATCAATTACGGCGTTACTTTTTTAATGGCCGAAAAAATATCTGTTGTTGGCGATGACCAGCATCCGATTTATAAATGGCTTTCAGATAAAAATCTTAATGGATGGAATGATCTGGCTCCAAAATGGAATTTCTACAAGTACCTGATTAATGAAAAAGGCGAATTGGTCAAGGTCATTCCTTCTCAGACCAACCCGATGAGTGATGAGATAGTAAGCCTGCTGAAATAATATTTCCCATACATCCTCTTCCAAAAAAAAGGGCTGTTTATATCCAGACAGCCCTTTTTAAATTCGAATCGTCTCTTTACCGCCACCAGCTTACCGACGCGCCCATGCGGTTCAGCATGCGCTGGCGGGCCGGATATACGCGGGGATCGTTTTCGTAACGTATGAATTCCTGATTATAATCCGTTGATGACCGTCCGACCAGAATTGTTGCCAGCGCCGTTTCATCTTTCATTACGGTTAGTTTCGTTGCTTTTGCTTCGGTCACACCGTATTTCTCGTATTTTGAGGTATCATCCGTAACCACAGCTTCGCGCTCCCCTTTCAGGACTTCCTTGATAAAATCCTTAATCTTGTAATCCTGCGCGCGTCCGGTATCGGGGGCCGGAAAAACCCAGCTGGTATCGTTTTTGATTAAAGTGACCGATGCGTTATCCTTGGTTATGGTAAAAGATGTAATTTTATCCGTATTGAAATCAAATATCGGTTTAATTTCAACCTGATGTTGGCTTTCCCGGTACTGAGTATAAATAAAAAGAATGATCAGTAATGATAAAACGCCAACATACGGCACCCAGGCTTTTTTCTTTTTATCCATAGATTTCCTCCAGTACTTTACGTTGAATGCGGTTGCGTTTCCATCGTAATAGACCAAATACCACCACGAGCGCAGGAGGCAACAGGATATTCAGCCACTTCAGCGTCTGGCGCGTGCCGTCAGATATCTGATCCAGCGGACGTTGTTTGATGTCGCGCGAACGCAGCGTGATTAATTCCTGGTCGCCGGTCAGGTAATCCACGGCGTTCAGAATGAATTGCGTGTTTTCCTGAATGCCGCCGGCGCGTTTGTCGTTAAAGAACTGATTATCGGTAACCAGAACAATCTGACCGTTAGTGGTCAGCGGCCTGAAATTCGGTTTTGAATTGTATTGCGTGCTGTCCTTGAAGAAGCTGGTCATCCGGCCTTCCGCGAGCGCGGCCACGCATTTCGAGGGAAACGGAAAAACTCTCATCATTGGATTCTGGTTGGGCTGGATCTGATAAAACGGCCCTTTGAGCACACCGGTGCGGTCGGAAGTGTACATCAACGGCGTAAAATTAATCTCGGGTTTTTCCGTCGGAATAATCTCGCTCACAAAAAACAGTCTTGCGATACCCATATTTTTGGTCAACACATGATCCGGATTAAACTTCCGTATCAGGGGCAGCGGTGGGTAATCAATCGCGTTACGAATCATGAAAAAACCCTGCTGGCTTTGTACCTGCACCTGGCTGCAGCTCTGGTCAATAACCATTTCCTCGCCAATACGGAAACCGTAATGTTCCAGAAACGCGTAAATATTGGAACGTATGTTCATCGCAAAGCCCTGCTGCAGCATGTCCTTGACACGGCCCTGGCCGATGAACAGCTTGCCGCCGCGCATCAAAAACTGGTCAAGATTGTACAACTGATCGGTACTCAGCGTATCGTTTACGCCATTCATTATGATTATATCAATATGCGAAGCGATTTCACCGCTCAGGTAAACATTCTGAACCTGATAAATTTGACGCAGGAAACGCGTAAGGTTTTCGGTTGTAATTTCTTCGTTTTCTTCCGAAATCACGCCGATAGTCTTGACATTCGTAGCGGTTACCTTCTTAATGGCGGCTGTCAGGTTATATTCCAGCCCTTCGGTGGTTTGTATCATGGGAACGGATTCTTTTTTATCATTATAGATAAAAACGAGTCCCATGTAAACATTTTTTATTTCCAGTTTATCGTTTTCAACGGCCTGCATTTGTACCGGATAAATGCTGTAATACCGGGCCTGTTCCTGCGCCTTGGGATCCTGGTCAGGATTGATAAATTCAAAATGAAACCGGCCGTGGGAATAGGCTTCATACTCTTCCAGCAGATCCTGCAGATAGCGTTTGGAATTAGCCAACTGGCCGGGTAAGTCACCGGAAAAAAAGACTTTGGCGGTTAACTTGTCTTCCAATTTGGCGATAACATCTCTGCTGGAGCGTGACAGCGAGTAAATCTGATTATCCGTCAGATCCAGCCGGAAAAAGATCGCGCGTCCGACAAGATTGAGCAATACAATTATTGCCCCGATGACAAGGAAATACTTAATAAAGTCACTCTTATTCGTGATCGTTAACATGGCCTACCTCCATTTCCTGATTTCTAAAATACGGACGCTGAGCAGCAGGAACAGCGTAATGACCGACCCGAAATAAATCAGGTTTCTTGTGTCGAGAACGCCGCGCGAAATGTTGCTGAGGTGATAATCAATACTGATGAACTGAAACAGCGAGGTCAGCGCCGCCGGTACAAAGTACAGGATTTTATCCAGCAAGAAGAAAATCAAAATAATGAGAATACTGACAATGAAAGAGACAATCTGGTTCGCCGTGATGGCGCTGCCGAAAACGCCTACCGCGGTATAGACGCCGGCCACGAAAATCAGGCCGAGATAGCCGGTGATGATTGCTCCGATGTCGATGCTATTGCCCACAAACAACAGCGTAATAAAATGCACCAGGGTAAAAAGCAGCGCAAATCCGATCAGCGACAGCGCGGCCAGATACTTCCCTATCACAATCTGAACATCCGTTAGCGGAAGCGTGGCCAGAATCTCGATCGTACCGGAGTTTTTTTCTTTGGCAATCAGCCCCATGGTAATGGCCGGGATAACGATGATATAAATCAACGGTATGATCTCAAATAAAGTACGCAGGTCCGACTGACCCGCGAGGAAAAAAGTATTGGTAAAGAAATACGCGGCCAGCGCCGTAAACACCACCATTACGATATAGGCGACGGGACTGTTGAACATGGCCGAGAATTCTTTGCGAAATATGACTTTGATATTATCCATCGTTGCGCCCTCCTTCCACGGTTAACGTGCGGAATATTTCTTCCAGACTGACTTTATAGCGGCTCATTTCCAGAATAGTCCACTGTTGCTGCACCGCGTAGCGGAAAATCTCCTGACGCGGGTCAATCGTATTCGGATATTCTATATGCGCCACGAGACTGCCGTTTTCTTTTTCCACTTTGGTTACCTCAAGCTGGTTCACCGATTGGGATATTTTACGTAACGCTTCGGGCGTGGCGTTTTGCAGTTCAAGCGTTAACACGGTTTTACCCTTGAAACTGCTCATCAGTTCTTCGGTGGTGCCGTTGGCGACAATTTTCCCCTTGTTGATAATAATCATACGGTCGGCGGTAAGCTGTATTTCCTGAAGAATATGGCTGGATATAATCAGCGTCTTCTGCTTACCTAACCGCTTAATTAACTCGCGGATCTCGACGATCTGGTTGGGATCAAGTCCGCTGGAGGGCTCATCCATGATAAGAATCTCGGGATCATGAAAAATCGCTTGCGCCAATCCGACCCGCTGGCGATAACCTTTGGACAACTCGGCAATCGATTTATGCATTACGCCTTTTAAACCGCAGATTTCAACCACCTGACCGAGCCGTTTTTTAAATTTACTGCTTTCGAAGTTCCTCGCGGCCGCCACAAACTGGAGATAATCATAAACGTTCATCTCATAATATAAAGGATTCAGTTCCGGCAAATAACCGATTTTACGCCGTATCTCCAGCGAGTCATCCCGTATGTTCAGATCATTGATATAAACGTTGCCGGCCGTGGGGGCCAGATACGTGGTAATGATCTTTAGGGTGGTGGACTTGCCGGCGCCGTTGGGCCCCAGGAAACCTAATATTTCACCGTCCTGTACATCAAAACTAATGGAATCGATAGCCCGGACCGATCCATAGTCCTTTGTCAAATTCTCAACTTTTATCATGCCTAACTCCTGTTAGCACCGTATGGGTTCTGATTTTTTTAACGCGGCTGAAAATAATCACGGCGGGCTGAATAATCAAGAAAAAATATTAAATTTTAAACGATATCTTTTGCATTTATTCGTAAAATCCGCTATACTACCCGCCTTATTATGCGACGGGTATAACATGGAAAATAAATATCTGATACTGATACCGGCCTATAATGCAGAAACCTCTCTCGGCAAAGTGATTGAGTCTGTAGTCACGACTCTGAACGGATCCGGTATCCGCTATGACCTGCTGGTAGTCAACGACGGTTCCACCGACCATACCGAAGAAGAAGCGCTCAAACGCCATGTCCGGATAATAACCCATCAGGTAAACTCCGGAAAAGGCGCCGCGTTGAAAACCGGTTTTGCTTATGCGGTTCAAAACCGATATACGGCTGTCATCACACTGGACGCTGACGGCCAGCATGAACCTTCCGCGATTCCGGCATTCATTAAATACTATGAGCAGACCGGCGCCGAGATTATCATGGGCAGCCGAAAACGTTCGATACGGTCTATGTCGCCGGCGCGTATTTTTTCCAACTGGTGCACGTCTTTGCTCCTGTCCTTACGAACCGGCTGCAAAATTCCTGACAGCCAGTCCGGATTCCGTATGATTCATACCGAACTCCTTGGTAAAATCAACCTTAAGACAAGTCGTTTCGAAACGGAGTCCGAACTGCTGATCCTCGCCGGAAGGCTTCACGCACGTTTTGGGTTTGTCCCCATCCCTACGATTTACGCCGGAGAAACCAGTCATATCCGGCATCTTCGGGATACCTGGTTTTTTATTAAAATGTATTTTTCAACTATGATAAAACGGTAAAACGGATGAAAGATAATACGAAATCCCAGCTTCATAAAAATATACTCAGGCGTCTCTATGACTGGGTTTTGCATTGGGCCAATACTCCATACGGAACACCCGCTCTTGCCTTACTGGCTTTCTGCGAATCCTCTTTTTTCCCGATACCGCCGGACCCCTTATTAATGGCTCTGTCGCTTTCTAAAGTCCGGAGAAGTCTCTGGTATGCCCTGATATGCTCCGTCGCATCCGTACTCGGCGGCATACTGGGATATTTCATCGGACTGGAGTTATGGCATCTGGTATCGGACTTCTTTTTCAATTACATTCCCGGATTTACCCACGAGGTATTTAATATTGTGCGGGATAAGTACAATCAGCATGCCTTTCTGGCCGTATTCACAGCGGGTTTTACGCCGATTCCCTATAAGGTATTTACCATATCCGCCGGTGTTTTTGAAATTAATTTTTTGATTTTTATTATCGCATCCACGATAGGCCGTTCGCTGCGGTTCTTTATTGTCGCCGGTCTGATAAGGATTTTCGGCGAACACATACGGAATTTCATCGACAGGTATTTCGACTGGCTTTCGATTGCTTTTGTCGTTTTACTGATACTTGGTTTTGTAGTCATAAAACTTTTTACCAAATAATTATATCCCGATAAGCCGCTCCCGCCGCCCGGCGTTTTTTGTTGAATAATTGGTTATATTTTCACAAATTATAGCAATTATTTAACACACAGCATAATAGTTCTCAACGGGGGGAAATCGGCATGAAAACGCATGTATATGGTCTTATTTTATGCCTGTTTGGACCGGCCTTGCAGGCACAATTTGTTAAGGCCGATTCAATAGACTGGCTGATTGGAAATTGGAAAGGCCGTTCGCAGGAGGGCATTGTTATTGAAAAATGGAAACGGATGGATAATGACTCGTTTATCGGCGAAGGTTACATTGTGGTACAAGGCGATTCGGTTGTCCGGGAACATATTGTGATAATGCCTTTTAGCAAATTCTGGGTTTATATCGCTCAGGTCAATCAGCAGCCGCCGGTACTTTTTACACTTGTCAAAAATGAAAACGGGAAATTGATTTTTGAAAACAAAGAACACGACTTCCCGCAGCGGATTATATATAGCCGTTTGGATGAGGCCCGGCTCAAAATCCGCGTTGAAGGATATGTCGGCCGTACTCTAAACAAGGACGAGTACGAACTGGTTCGATCCCCGTGAAGCGTCAACGGTATTTGATGTTTATAGAAAAATAATTATTGCCTGTTTTCTTTTGTTTTATTAGATTTTTTTGTCCACTCAATTTATGAAAATAAACCATTTTCTTTGAGGAAACGCCATGATACTTTCTTCATCCTTGTTCCGAAAGACGATATCGATTATTTTAGCCGGAGGCCAGGGAGAGCGGCTGTACCCGTTGACCAAGGATCGTTCTAAACCGGCGGTGCCATTTGGCGGTAAATACCGGATAATCGATTTTACGCTGTCCAATGTCGTGAATTCCGGATTCCGAAAAGTGTATCTGATCACTCAATATAAATCCCATTCCCTGGATACGCACATTCGCGAAGGATGGAGTTTTCTTAACGGTGAATTCGGCGAATATATTTACTGCATGCCGCCGCAGTTTCGTACCGCCAATCACTGGTACCAGGGCACGGCCGACGCGGTTTTCCAGAACCTGCATGTGATGCAGGATGAAAAACCGGAATATGTCCTCATTTTATCAGGCGATCATATTTACAAAATGGATTATCTGAAAATGCTGCAGTACCATATCGACAAGAAAGCGGATCTTACGGTATCGGGCATTGAAATCGAAAAACGCCTGGCACACCAATTCGGCGTGATGGTCGTCGATACCGATAACCGCATCGTGGAATTTCAGGAAAAACCGCAGGACCCGAAGCCCATCCCCGGAAAACCCGACACCTGTTACGTTAATATGGGCATTTATATCTTTTCAGCGCAGAAAATGGCCCAGGTGCTTATCGACGACGCCAAAAAGAAGAATTCCCAGCACGATTTCGGAAAAAATGTCATTCCAGGCATGCTCAGCGATCATCACGTATTTGCGTATAATTTTGAAGACGAAAATAAAAAAGATAAACCGTATTGGCGCGATATAGGCACGCTGGAAAGTTATTACGAAACCAGTATGGACCTCGTCAATGTATCGCCGGAATTTAACCTGTACGACGTGGATTGGCCGATACGAACCGACCAGGGCCAGTATCCGCCGGCTAAAACCGTTTTTAATTCCACCGGCCGGATGGGCGTATGTCTCGACTCTATCGTTTCGGGTGGTTGCATCGTATCCGGCGGCCAAGTGGTGCGCTCTATTCTCTCACCGAACGTACGCGTGCACAGTTATTCTTCGGTTGAAGAATCGTTGCTCTTTAATAACGTCAACGTTGGCCGCTACGCAAAAATACGCCGGGCCATCATTGATAAAAACGTGGATATTCCGGAATACTTTGAAATCGGCTATAATCTTGAAGAGGATAAAAAACGTTTTACGGTAACTCCGAGCGGTATAGTTGTTATCGGTAAAAATACGAGACTTAAATAGCTTACGCGTCAAGTCCGGATCACAAGCGCGACGGCATAAGCCACAGCGCCTTCACCGCTGCCGGCAAACCCCAGGCCTTCCGATGTTGTGGCTTTAATGGATATGCGGCTAATGTCCGTATGCAGCGCGGAAGCAATCTTTCCCTGCATTTCCGGAATAAAATCTTTAATTTTCGGCCTCTCCAAAACCACGGTACAATCTATATTCCCTACGGTATAATTCAAAGCGTCCATTTTACGAAACACTTCATCCAGAAGACTTAAGCTGGAAATATCTTTATACCTGGTTTCTGTATCCGGAAAATGCTTTCCGATGTCTCCCAGCGCCAGGGCGCCTAATATCGCGTCCATTATGGCATGCAGTAAAACATCCGCATCGGAATGGCCCAGAAGGCCTTTTTCTGAAGGCAATTCGACGCCGCCCAGAATCAGTTTACGTCCTAAGGCCAGGCGGTGAACATCATAACCAAAACCTATACGGAAATCCATAGTATTTCTTATTTATTTTTCGGTTTTAAGATAAGCAAAGCACAGTTATTAACAAGTTCCTTTTCGTTCATCGTTACGGTTTTAAGCTGATTATTAAGCCACAACTCAAACTGATCCCTGTAATGCTTACTGAATGCCTGTCCGGACTGTCCTGTAGGTAAAACGCTACGGGGATGGGCGATGTCGTCCAGATCAACAATTCTTCTCATGGAAGCGCCTATTATAGTACGGAACGTACTGTCGGCGTAGGCGTATTCCGTCTTATTGACGGTCGTCGAATTGCCGGGCACCATAGCCGCTTTAAAATTATAAATATAATCAAACCATTTTTCCTGACCAAACGGATGCTCCATCTTGATATAATGCTTCTCGCCCCATTTCCACGCAGAGGGGCCGGAACGATACTGAAGCATTAATTGGTCAACCGTTTGAATAAATGTTTGTTTTAGAATATCGTCCCGTCGTTCGGTTTCCCTGGTTAAGACGTTGTCCCACCAGCCGGACCACGGAGCGGCCAGCAACGGCGTCGTGACGCGCGTCGGTACATTTGAAAGCTGAATAAATGCTTTGTAAACGCTGTCGCCCAGTTCGTCATGATAGATATTCCGGATCAGATTCTGAAAGAACGCGTTAAAAATCAGTGCGCCGCGGCTTTCGTGATCCATCCGGCCATCCCAGCTTTTGATATATAAAAACGCTTCCTGATAAGGATTCAGCGCTCGGGGATCCGGCTGGCTGGTGGCGAGCTGCGTATCACGGATGCAGGCTTCAATCAGATAAGGAACAACTTCCATGGCATGATACGAATAAATATCTTCCTGCATGGCGCTTACGTCGTTAATGGTAAAATGCTCGCGGGATTGCAACCATTCGATTATTCGCTTAATGCGCGAGGGATGTTCCCAATACCGGGAGAAGTAAAAATCCCGCTGTTCGATGAGGCGATTGTTAGCCGTCGCAACGTATCCCTCGGGCGGATTGTAACTTCTGGGAAGATCGTCAAATTCCACAAAGCCGCTCCAGTTAAGATACGAGCGTTTGCCGTCCATAATCCTGAGACCCTCGAAACCCTTACGCACGGGAATGCGACCGACGCACTGATATCCAATGTTCCCGTTGATATCGGCATAGACCATGTTTTGCACCGGGACACCGTATGTTTTCATGGCCTCGCGCATTTCATCCCATGAACGGGCCGTGTTCAGTTTGCGAAATGCGGCTACTTCATTACTCCGATAATTTCCGTTCCATTGCATGGCGATGGCCGCCGAATCGTTTTCTGTAAGCGGGTTGACTTTTGTGATGATTGGACCGTGACGGGTATAAGCCGTTTCAATCGAGATGGTGGCGGAATCTCTAACCGCAATGTTTTCTTTTATAATTTTTAATGGAAACCAGAGCTTATCCACCTGATATTCACCATTACGTATCCGTTCGGTATAAAAATCGGCTTCATCAATCATTCCGTGCGTAAAGGCCCATGCAATATGGCGGTTATTACCGATAACGATAAACGGCAATCCGGGAACGGCGAATCCGGTTACATCAAAACGGCCACCGGCTAAATGCATTTCGTACCATAACGACGGCACCGTTAACGGTAAATGCGGATCGTTAGCGATGATCGGCTTACCGCTGGCAGTTTTACTTCCGCTAATCGCCCAGTTGTTGCTTCCGAAACCCAGTCCGTCAAAACCGGCTATCCGACGGATCATGGAATTCACCATGTAAAATTCATCCAACAAAGCCGCTGCGGTTGCCGTTTCTTTTTTTGCATTTCCCCGCACCGTGTCAATGTTTTCTTCCGGAACAGTAAAGTGCGTTTTCAGGTATTCGGGCAATTTATAATCCTTAACAATTACTGGAGCGTCCGCCGGATAATCAGGGAATATCTCGCTGGCCCGGTAATAACCAACACTATCAATGATTTTTCCGTAAGCCAGGTCCACGTACCAGCCCATATTCAGAAACCAGGCGATCAGGCGGCTCGTGCTGATGCAGTCTTCCGGATACCACAAGGCCGGTTTATAATCAAGAACATCAAATTCCAACGGCAGTTTATCGTTGTTTTTTTCGATATAATAATTGATGCCGGCACAATAATCCGCCAGCATTTCTACTGATACAGAATCCAGACTGTCGAGCACGGCCAGCGCGGTGCGGTGCAATCCGATGGTGCGCATGGTTCTGTCTGCGGAAAGGGTTCTGGAGCCGAACACTTCCGACAATTTGCCCTGTGACAGCCGCCGGAGCATATCCATTTGCCAAAGCCTGTCCTGGGCCTGAACATAGCCTGCGGCAAACATCAGATCCTGTTCGTTTGCGGCCAATAAATGCGGCACACCGAAAGCGTCACGATATATTTTGACATCTTTCCGGATACCTTCAATATAAATCTCGCCCGTTTCCGCGGGAAGGGATCTGGTCAGTAAAAGGTAGGTAAAAACAGCCAGCACACAACAAAATAGGATACCCAGCAGTAAAATCGCCGCAACCAGTCTCTTCCAGCGGATAAACAGCATCGTTTTATTTCCGGTTAGATAACCGGATTCGTTTTTTTACGCTCTTTAAGTAACTTTATCGTTACTAATGTAATCATTAAACCGGTCATAGGGAAAAAGCACAAGGCACTGACCCACAAACCCAGGGTGTATTCGGCCGGTTCAAAACGGAATTCGATGACATGTTTTCCGGATGGCACCGCAATCGACCGCAGGATGTAATTGGTCTTGTAAATTTCGGTTTCATTGCCGTCAATAAAGGCCTTCCAACCATGCGGATAATATATTTCGCTTAATACCAACAATGACGGTTTGTCAACGTAGGCTTCAAGAACGATTCGGTTGTTCTTAAAATCCTGAATAGTAACCTTAGCTGAATCATACGGAATAATATCCGAGTGCGGTTCCTTTTCCAGAATCGCTGTTTCGGCCGGATTAAAATCCGGCATATTAAGCGTTTGGATTACTTCTTTAGCCGTGGATATTGTTTTATAGTTCTTTACGAAGAATGCCCGGGGCAGCATGTTGAGATTTTTATAAACCAGCAGTTTATTCTGCGGATCGTAATTAACCATCTCAAAAGGCAGTTCAGACGGCAGTTGTCCCCCGACGATAAGATATTTCACATTAAGCATATTAATAACGTTCAGGTTTATCGGGAACTGCTGATCGCGGCCTTTATAAAGCGAATATTCGATAATATCCTGATAGATACGCATTTTAGCGGGGCTGTATCCGCCGATGTTTTCCAATCCATAATAGGTCCACACCGGCGAGGCGCTCTGGGCGTGTTCTGTCAGCGGAAAAATGCGGAACTGGGTGGTATCTTTTTTTAGATATTTTATAGTCGGCGTTTCAACAAATTCAGCATTCAGATTTCCGCGCGTCTGGGGATGTAATATCTGTTTATTGACAATAATCATATCCACCGCCATGACCACAACCAGAATTATCATAGCCATAGTAACAGAAATTTTTTGTTTCAGGCGGAAATAGATTGCGGCAAGAATGATTTCCAGAAAGACGATGAATTTAAAAAAGCCGGCGCTCAGTATATCCATACGCATCCGCTTCAGTTGTTCGATCTGCCCGGATGAATAACGCTGAAGTTCACCTTCATTGAGAAATGAAAAGGCCTGCGCCAAACCGCTTTTAAATAAAAACCCGATGAGCAACGCCGCGCCGGCTCCAATCATCAGATACAAAACAACCTGCTGAAGCCGCTCGGATTTCTTTTTTTCCTCTTCCGATGGATTCAGCAAAAAATCAATCCCGTAACAAGACAAAAGCGTTACGGCAAAAGCAAACAGCGAAAGAATCATTGACGGCACGCGGAATTTATCAAAAAACGGAAGCACCGTCAGAACCAGTTTGAAAAAGGGTTCAAAAAATTGTCCGAAGGATATAAGCAGGGCCACAACCGCTACCGTTATCAGAAACCACGTAAAACGTGTCCGCCTGAAAACTACTGCAAATATCGCTGCCACCATGGTCAGAAGCCCGAAATAATACGTTGAGGAGGTGAATGTCAGCCAACCCCAGTAGAGGGGGCTTTCCATACCAAAGAATGAGGGGATAAAAAAGGTCACGGACTCCAGAGGATGGAACGACCACATCGTTATATAATCAAACGTCATGCCGCTACCGGCCGCTGTTGCACCTGCTTCGGCCATAGCCGGAGGCATTCCCCGCATCGTGACGGCAGAGTATACGTACTGGGAGAAATAACCCAGCGCACCAAAACCCAATCCAATCAGCGTAGCCGCGCCAAAACCCAGACCGTTTTTAACAATAGCCATTTTATCATTTTTCCAATGATCGTAGGCGTAAAAAATAAAATAGATACCCAGCATTAAAAAGGTATAATAAACAATCTGCGTGTGACTCGGCGCATTGAAAAATGTACCGATACAGAACCCCATAATAGACCAGTTGAGAAGCGAGCGGTCTTTAAAAAATCTGAGTACGCTCCATACAATCAAGGGCATGTAGGCCATGGAAACAGCTTTTCCGCCATGACCGGCTGCCACCGATCCGACTAAAAAATTAAAAAACATATAGGCGATGGCGGCCGTTAACGCTATGCCCTGGTGGAATCCCAGCGAGCGAGCTAGCAAAAACATAAAAAGACCCGCAAAAAAGAAAATAGCAACTTCCCACGAATGATCCCGGTTCAAAAACAGCACATTCACAGCAATATTCATGTAGTACAGCGGATTGAAATACCGCATATATTGAATAACCGGAATATCTTCCTGAGGGGAATACATCGCGCTGGCCAATCCGGGCATTCCTGAAAACATGTAAGGAAACCATAAAGGGTACTGCGATTCTTTCTCCGTCAGATTTTTACCGGCTGTGGTAACCGCTTTACCGGTAGATACATCCCCACCCGCCGAAAATATTTTATTCTGAAACACATAATCGCTGAATAAAAACAATACTAGCGCGTAAATAAATAAAACCGATAACAGATCTTTCTGCCATTCTTTCATCGGCCGTTTTGCGGTTTCGGTGGTTTTCTTATACTTTTTCGGTGTGATTTTTTGAGCCATGAAGTTTATATCCCTTATTAACTGTAAATTTTATACTTGGCTTCCGACAAAATATATAATTTTTTAAATAATATCAATACTTTATGCAAAATATCATGGAATAAATGCGATAAAAAGCATTTAACATAATGTTTTAATTTTACTTGACAAATATATATTATTTGAGTATCATTGGGCAAGCGTTATAATTATTAATGTTAAGATGTAATATTCAGGAGTCCGCTTGATGAAGACAATGACCAAGAAAGATGTTTCAAAAAGAGTTGCAGACAAAATGGAAGATAAAGTCCATAATATTGAACATCTGGTTGATATTGTATTTGAGTCCATAAGAGAAATATTATCCGAAGCGAATCCCGATGTACGGATCGAAATAAGAGATTTTGGCGTTTTTGAAGTTAAGACCACCAAAGCCAAACCCAAAGCCAGAAATCCGAAAACCGGCGAAATTATATATGTGCCGCCTCGGAGGAAAACTCATTTTAAACCAGGTAAACTCTTGAAGGAAGTTCTAAAAAAGCCTCTGGAAATGAATGCGCCCACTGATACCGGCAATGAATAATAATTTTTTTTTACTTCAATGCCATCCAAATACATAAACGGATGGCTTTTTTTTTTATCATGAATAAAGGAAGAATACTTGCCATTGATTTCGGTGAACGGAGGATGGGTTTAGCCATATCGGACCCCGATAGAATCCTGGCGTCTGGACTGACCACATTAATCGTAAAAAACACCCGTGACGCTGTCGGGCAATTGAAGGAAATAGTATGTAAACACGAAATCAATCTTATCATAGTAGGGCTTCCCCTTCTCACCGACGGCACTCATGGTGAGAAAGCCGGTAAGGTTTTATCTTTCTGTGAATATCTACGTGAAAATCTCACCGTTCCGATACAATTGATTGATGAACGTTTCTCGACAATTTCCGCCCAGCGTATGCTGCTGGAATCCGAAACAAAAAAAAAGCGGCGTACGAAAGAAAAAATTGATGAACTCGCCGCCGTTGTAATTTTAAGGCATTATCTGGATTGTTCTTCAGCCTGAGAGTTTAATCTTTACCAGCTCCTGAACTCTTTTCCCGTCGGCTTTTCCTTTTACTTTCGGCATCAATACCGACATAACCTTACCGATGTCCTTTTGAGTCTGCGCGCCGCTATCTCTAATGGATTGGTCTATTATTTCGTTTAATTCCTGCTCAGATAATGGTTGGGGCATATATAAACTTATTATTTCTAATTCGGCTGATTCTTTATCGGCCAATTCTTTCCTGCCGCCCTTGGTATATTGTTCTATAGCTTCTTTACGGCGCTTTACCTCGTTTTGAAGAAAACTGATTTCATCATCGGCGGTAAATTTTTCCTGCTTGTCAATGATAATTTTTTGAAGACCCGCTTTGAGGAGCCGAATGGTATCGGTTTTCATTTTATCTCCGGCTTTCATCGCCGTTTTAAGGTCTTGATTCAATTTTTCTGCTAAGGCACTTACTGTCATAATAAATTCCTGTATTTGTTGATTATAAAAAAAGGGAGAAAGTTGTATTTTTTTAACCACGATTTAACTTTCTCCCACTTTACCCTACCTTATATATAATATATAAAATTTTTGAGAACAACGCTGTGATTTACATCACACATTATGAATTTTCTTAATTAATTTGGCCTAAATGGTAGTTTAATAACAAATTCTGTCCATTCATTAATACTGCTTGAAACTAAAATTTCGCCATTATGTTTTTGTACTATACCATAAGTTATTGATAATCCTAAACCTGTTCCTTGGCCTATGGGCTTGGTAGTAAAAAACGGGTCAAATATTTTATTCAAATTCTGTTCCGGGATGCCGCATCCATTATCTCTGATTTTGATGTTAATTCCTCCCTGGGCATTATCTTCTGTAGAAATTTTTATTAACCCGGATTGTTTGGAAAGTTCTTTCTGACCATTAAGTTTTATCTCAATGGCATGGGCAGAATTAACAAGTACATTTAATAGAACCTGGTTAATCTGGTTAACATAACAAAATATTTTATTAGAAGCCCGATAATCCTTTTGTATGGTCAAGATATGCTTATACTGGTTCATGAATAATTTTACCGTCGTGTCAATACAATCGTGAATATTGACTTCATTGAGTTCGGCTTCATCCAGTCTTGAAAAATTTCTGAGATCCAGAACGATATGGCGGATGCGTTCGGCTGCGTTCTTAATACTGCCGATAAGGACATCCATGTCGCTAATGATAAAGTCATAATCATGCGTTTCTTTATAATCGGCAATTTTTTTAAGAATTTCAGGATCGTGCGAGACATACCTTTCATATTCCGCAATCAGGCCTTTAATAACCTTAATATAATCGTCCACATAATTAACATTACCCGCCAGGATCGAAGTCGGGTTGTTTATTTCATGAGCGACTCCGGCAACTAATTGCCCTAAGGACGCCATCTTTTCGGATTGCAATAATTGGGTGTGTGTTTGTTTAAGTTGGTTTAAAATTTTTTCCAGTTCTTCCTTTTGCCGGAAAATCTCAGAGGTTCGTTCCTTTATCTTTTCCTCTAATTCCTGATTGACGCGTTGTACGATTTCCAGTTTTTTATTCACCCGATAGTGGTATAGCCTATATCCGCCATATATAACAACCAGCACAAATCCTGCAATAAAAAAGGGATTCAGCCACAAAGGCGTCTTAACCGTAAAATGAACTATGGCCGTATTTTCACTAATAGAACCGGAAGCGTTTTTCATTCTCACTTTAAAAGAATAATCTCCCGGAAGAAGGTTGGTGTAACGGACTTCATTGCGAGTAGAAAAATCGGACCATTCATCGTCGAAATCATTAAGAAAATACTGATACTGATTGGTTTTTTCATTAATGAAAGAAAGGCCGACAAACTGGAATGTTACGCTGTATCCTTTAAAGGCTATCGGTGCATTATTTCGGTCACTTAATAAAAGGTTGGGAGCATAGGTTATCTGATTGGTAATGATTTTAGTTATATAAACCGAAGAACGGTTTCTGGTTTTCTGTGGTTGGTTTCTCTGATACCAGGTTACGCCGCCAAAATTGGCAATCCACAGGCTGCCGTCTTGGTCAAATAACAAACCATTATTTGTCGTAGCCTCGTTGGCCGTTAATCCGCGGTCTTTATTAAGCATCTCCTGTAAGATTAATGATGTGTCCCTGATTTCATAGCGGCCAAAACCCGTGCTTCCGACCCAAAGGTGAGAGGTCAGCGGATCTATTTCTACAACGGGAATGACATTATCCCCCAATCCAAGATCGGTAGCCTTGTAATTGATGAAACGCTTACCGTCAAACATTGAGAGACCCAAGTCCGTACCAATCCAGTAACGGCCGGCGGTATCCTGACGAATTACATTGACCGTATTGTTCGGAAGTCCGTCTTTTTTTGTCCATAGTCGGAAAGTGAAAGTATTTTGAGCGGTGTCTTCAATAACTTCCATCAGGCCGTCATTGGTTCCGGCCCATATTTTCTGTTTTCGGTCTTCATAAATGCACCACACTCTCACCGAAGGGGCGCCGCTGGCAGGTGTAAATGACCTGAATTTTTTACCGTCATACATACTCAGTCCATAGTGGCTGCCAAACCAGAGCCGGTCGCGCGAATCTATTTCAATGTCCAGAATGGCGGCATCCGTCGAAACATACAAATCTCTTCTTTCTCTCAGTCGTCCGTTACGAAGTTCATAAATATGGTCCTCCGTTCCGATCCAGAGACCGTTTTGCCTGTCGGTTTTTACTACCCATACCGCATCGCCCGGGATATGCCATTTTTCTGATATGGAGAATAATTTTGTGCCGTCATAACAATCCACGCCGTTGTCCGTGGCAAAATAAATTCGCCCGGAAATATCGCGGGTTATGGCATTGACTACATTCGATGATAAACCATCCTTGACGGTAAAATTGTAAATATCGGAATAAGGTACTTTAATAACACCGCCGCCATTGGTGGCGATCCAAAGCACGCCTTCATAATCCTGAAATATGTATTGCAGGCTGTTACTTGAAAAATTATCATCGATAATAAAATTCCTGAATTTTCCGTTTCGTAACCGTGAGAGACCGTGATCGGTTGCAATCCAATAGGAAGAATCGGGCGTAACCACTGCTGATACGACGTTGTTGTGAATCATGCCGTCTGAAGCGTGAAACTGGCGAATTTCCTGATAATCCTTAAATGCGCTCACCGTTTTCCGGAGGTCAGATGGGATAATAAAAAGACCCAAACTTCCGCAGATAACGACATTATTCTCCCAGTCTTCATGGAAATTATTTACGTTACCAAATCGTACCGACGGCGAAGAGGTTATCATTTTGAAATACTCGTCATAGGTTTTGCCATCGTAAGGAAGGCAGTAAATTGTATCTTTGCCGCCAATCCAAACGTATCCCCGGCTATCCATATAGGCCGAATAGAATGTCGTATTTGGAATAGTATCGATATGAATATAATGGTTCCCATCAGCCATGTACAGTCCCCAATGCCTGGTGGGAAACCAGTACCGGCCGTTACGGTCCTGAGTCATCTGCCAGACAGCATTTTTGACATCGGATTCATGGAGAGAGAAATCGGTGAAGCGCATACCGTCAAAAACAGCCAGCCCATCGTCGGAGGGTATCCAAAGATAGCCGGCGGCATCCTGAAAAATGCTTCGGGCATTGCCGGCATTACCGGTTTCCCTGGAGTAATAATTATAACGAAAACCATCATAACTGACAGCCCCTCCGCCGGTAGCAAACCACATCAGCCCTGTGCGATCCTGATAAATATACCAGACCTGGGCATGAGGGAAACCTTCATTTAAATTGTAATATCGGAAAAAGGGCTGTTGAGCAACCAGTCGAACCGGAATCAACAATAAAAAACAGATGCAAACAAACAGGATTCTATGCATTAAAAAAAATATCCTGGTTCATAACAAAATAAAAAATCGGTCCGTAAGACGTAGCGAATGTTTTTTCATTCAGACTTATTTAATATCTTTAACCGTTGTCAGGGAAACGCTGGCTTCTGCAAAACCTTCTTCGGATTTTGACATCGGTATGGATTTGAATTGTCGGATAATAGATTGCGTGTCTTCCTTTATCAGATAGAGTCCATTGTCCAGTTCTTCCACGGAACCGGCGTTAAGTTCCGGAAAGGGGTTCAAACTAGCAAAGGCTTTGATAATTTCTGTTCCGAAGGGCTGGCTGATTTCAAAGCTGAACCGTGAATCCTCTCCGCCGATGGTATATACCGAATCCGCCAGAATTTTGAACTGCTTTTCCGAACGGGAATTAGGAAGTATCTGAATATTATTGCCGCCGGCATCATGGTACACCAGACGGATATAGCAATCTTTGTTGGTTTTCACATAGACCAGCAGTTTATCTTTTTCCTTGTACACGCCGCCGTCGCCTTTGTCGGTCCAGACGACAATTTTTAAACGATCGTTGCGGGTATTATCGGCCAGCAAGGCCAGATCGCTCTGTATCTGTGAATAATTATCCGGCTTTAACGAAATAGAAGCTGGTACGAGTTTCGCGGGAAAACTGAGATTCGCACTTCCCATTGTCTCGCCGGTCAGCCGTGAAATAATTTGAGTTTTAACCTCCAGATTATCATCTAATTCCCAGTAGCTTCCAATAATCGTCGCATCCGCACCGGCAATGGCCGCCAGACCCTGCGCGGTTCCGTCAAACTGGATGCCGTGCGACTTCAGATACAGAGAAACATCCTTGCTGCCAATCACTTTCATCGCGCCGACCTTGCCCAGTTCGGTTTCGATTTTTTCCTTGAAATAGGCCGTGAATTGACTGGACATTTTCGTGTTCTGGTAAATAAAATTTCCAATGACCACGCTGGCATTACCGCCGGATTCCGCAAATTTCGTGTATAGTTTGTAGGCCAGCAGTCCCGAGACCACGTCCAGATTGGTGTATTCCGTGTCGCGGCCTATTTTGTCAATCAGAACAGTCAAATCCGATTCATCGTCCATTTTGGATATGGACGCTTCAAATTCTTTATCGGGAAGGATCACACGCAGTTTTTTCACCTGCCGCTGGATGGTGCGCAGTTCCGATATGCATACCTGAAGTTTCTCAATCGCTTCATAGTAGCTTTTTTGTTCTACCAGTTTTTGCGCCTGTTGAAGAAATTTTTTATATCGCTGATCGCGGTCCTGGATTTCAGCGCGCAAAGCATTGCCGGCTATTTGACGGTCAAGAACCGCAAGGGCATAGTAATTTTTTTTCTTTTTGTCATAATCTGTTTCTTCTATACGCAATCCCTGCACGTCCAGACTGACGTTCGCTTTGGATTGTTCCTCGACCGTGGAGGTCGACTGACCGGTGTTGCCCTTGATCACTTCCGTGCTGGAATAAACTTGTTCACTGCGAATGCTGACTTCAATGATTTTTGCAAGATTCCTGGACGCGTCGATCTTAGCATCGTCTTCTGATTTGCCTACACCGACTGCTTGCAGATATGCGGTGTCTGGAAATTTATCGCTTTTATTCTTTTTTGCCCAATCCTTAGTTTGAGCGGAAAGGTCAAATAAACACAGCCCAGCGAATATTAATGTCAAAATCATCGATTTGTTTAACATAGCATTTCCTTGATTTTTTAAAGACCGTAAAATATAGTTTTTTTTTCTTCCAAAAGCAAAAAAAAAGGTTATGGATTCTGCTTGAATAAGACCGGAAAATAACCTATAATTTATTCCGTTATGTAAACAACTGTAAACGTTTTTTATTAACCATCGGGGAGTACCGCCATGGATCAAGTTATCCGTTTTGTGAAGTCCAACCAGACGCGTTTTATCGAGGAATTAAAAGATTTCCTGAAAATTCCCAGTATCAGTAATAACCCGGAAAATAAACATGAAGTTCAGCGCTGCGCCAATTATCTGGCTGATCATTTGAGATCCATTGGACTTCAGAACGTAAAAGTCTTTCCTACGAAAGGTCATCCGGTGGTCTATGGAGACTGGTTGAACGCACCGGGTATGCCAACGGTTTTATTTTACGGGCATTATGATGTACAGCCTGTGGATCCGCTGGAATTATGGAATAACCCACCGTTTGAACCGGTTATTAAAGGCGATTACATATATGCCCGCGGCGCCTCAGATGATAAGGGCCAGATTTTTCTTAACATCAAAGCCGTCGAAGCTTATTTAAAAACCCACGGTAAATTACCGGTTAATATTAAATACTTGATTGAGGGCGAGGAAGAGGCCGGCAGCAGTCATCTGGAAGATTTTATCAAAGCCAATACGCGGTTGCTTAAGTCCGACATCGTGCTGATATCCGATACATCCATGTTTGGCGATAATATGCCATCCCTATGTTATGGTCTGCGCGGTCTTTGTTATATGCAGATTGACCTGACAGGACCAAATATTGACCTGCATTCAGGCACATACGGCGGCGCTGTCGGGAATCCGATCAACGAACTGGCCAATATAATTGCCAAGTTGAAGGATAAAAACGGTAAAATCACCATACCGGGATTCTATAAAAAAGTCAAACCCCTGACCAAACAGGAACGCGCGGCATTTAAGAAATTGCCTTTTAATAAGAATCAGTATTATAAGGAAATCGGCATCAAAGACACATTCGGGGAAAAAGGATATTCCATCCTTGAACAGGTCAGCGCGCGCCCCACACTGGACTGCAATGGCATATGGGGAGGTTTCCAGGGCGAAGGGGCCAAGACCGTACTCCCGTCCAAAGCCGGCGCCAAAATCAGCATGCGCCTGGTGCCGAATCAGGATCCAAAAGAAATCGCCAAGCTGTTTTCCGCCTATATAAAGAAAATCGCGCCGAAAACCGTACAGGTAACCGTCACCGAATTGCACGGCGGAGATCCGGCCATGACAGATATCAATAATGTCGGAATCCGCGCCGCCTCAAAAGCGCTGAAAAAAGTGTTCAAAAAAGAACCCTATTACACCCGCGAAGGCGGTTCTATTCCGATTGTAGCAGCATTCGAGAAAATTCTCGGCACCAAATCCGTATTGATGGGTTTTGGCCTTGATTCCGATGCTATTCATTCGCCTAATGAACGGTTCAAACTTAGTAATTTCCATAATGGCGTTCTTTCTACCGTTTATTTCTTTGATGAATTGGCCGCCTTGCATAAGTAAATACACATAATGATACGGGAGCGGTTACCGCCGCTCCCCTACTTTTAGCACATGATTAAAAACTTTTTTTGCGGCTTTCGTTATTTTTATAGAGGATTTCAATTTATCCTCCATAATGGCAGACTTGCAAAATATGTTTTTACGCCTTTTTTAATTAATTTGATAATTTTTTCCGCCGGTTTTTTTATCTTTATTTTCAAACTTGATTCTTTTCTTTCGTATATACCCCGACAGGATGCATGGTATTTCGGCGTGTTGTATTATTTCCTTGCAGCTGTTTTAATCATCACCTTTCTTGTTATCGCTTTTTATCTTTTTACCATAGTCGGTAATATTATTGCCTCGCCGTTTAACTGTGTCTTATCAGAAAAAGTTGAAGAACTGGAAGCTCATAAAAAGATCGAGACGCATACCACCCTGAAAAGCACATTGGCTGATGCCCGCCGGGCAATAGCTACCGAACTGAAACGGTTGATAATATTTATATTAATATTTATCCCCATACTGATTATTAATTTCATCCCGGTAATCGGACAGGTATTATATTTTATTTTGATGCTTTTGTATACCTGGTATGCGCTTGCTTTTACGTTTATGGATTATATATTAGACAGAAAAGTACGGAAGTTCAGAGAAAAAAACCGGATAATATTTTCACGGTTTTCCTGCTCCTTAGGATTTGGAGCGGTTTGTTTCATTGTAGGACTCATCCCAATCATAAATCTTGTCCTTATACCGGTATGCGTCACGGGCGCTTCATTGATGTATTTACGCGAATATAAGCGATAATTTAATCAATCCATCAAGGAATTCCATGAAACCTGTACAAATAGACGGCGAATCCCTTACTTTAACATTGATTGATCAGCTTCTGTCGGAGCATTCATCGATTTGTTTATCGGATCATGCGGTGGCCCGTGTAAGGCAGGCCCGGGAGATTATTGAACATATCATACATTCAGGGAAAACGGTTTACGGCGTCAACACCGGATTTGGAAAATTCAGCGATGTACGGATTACAATGGATCAGATTGACAAACTTCAGGAAAATATTATCCGCAGCCACGCATCGGGTGTGGGTAAGCCCTTCCCTGACACCACCGTTGAACTCATCCTGCTGCTTAAAATAAACGGGCTCGCCAAGGGATATTCCGGCGTTCGACAGGAAGTCATTGATACGCTTTTAGCGATGTACAATAAAAAAGTTTTACCGGTTATACCGGAGAAAGGATCCGTGGGCGCCAGTGGCGATCTGGCTCCTCTGGCCCATCTCGCGTTGGTCATGATCGGCGAGGGGCGCGCGCGTTATCAGGGCCTCGAGATGAGCGGCGGAGATGCCATGATGCGGGCCGCGATTCCTATATTACAGTTAAAATCCAAAGAAGGTTTGGCGATACTGAACGGCACTCAGGTTATGACGGCGATTGCCTGCGAAAATGTGCTTCGGGCTCTGAATCTGATTGAACTGGCCGATATTCTTGGTGCATTAACAACCGAAGTGCTGTTTTGCACCGATACCGCTTTTGACGAACGCATACAGCGCGTACGCAACCAGGAAGGACAAATAACCTCCGCCGAAAATCTGCGCGGACTTCTGGAGGGCAGTCCGATGGTCGAAGCGCACCGAAACTGCAGTAATGTTCAGGATGCATACAGCGTCCGCTGTATGCCGCAGGTGCATGGTGCCAGCCGCGACGCGGTACAGTATGTCAGGCAGATCGTGGAACGGGAAATCAACGCCGCTACGGATAATCCTTTGATATTTACCGAACAGGGTGACGTACTTTCCGGGGGTAATTTCCACGGACAGCCGATAGCCCTTGCGATGGACTTTCTTTCAATAGCGATGAGCGAACTCGGTAATATCTCCGAGCGACGCGTGGCATGGATGATGGATACGCATATTAACGGAGAACTGCCTGCTTTTCTGGCTAAGGACGGCGGTCTTAATTCGGGCTATATGATCGCCCAGTATACCGCAGCCGCACTGGCTTCCGAAAATAAGACACTTTGCCATCCTGCGTGTGTGGATTCCATTCCGACTTCCGCTAACAAGGAAGACCATGTCAGTATGGGCACAATCGGAGCCAGAAAATGCGCATCGGTTATCGAGAATGTCGAAACCATTTTTGCGATTGAATATCTGTGCGCCTGCCAAGCCGCTGATTTTCGCAAGCCGCTTCTTCTTGCTCCTCGTACCCGCCGGGCTTATGAATTATTGAGACAGCATGTCTCCTTTTTGGAGCATGACGATTTAACCGCCGAACACATCCATAAATCACTTGGGTTGATTCGGGACAAAAAAATTGTCGAAACGGTCTGGGATTAACCGCTGTTGTAAAAGAGTGGCGGAGAGAGTGATCCGCCCGAGGCGGAGAACTCACGGTATCTGTTTCTTCAACCAGGCCCGGCCGGCGCCGGATTTCAAAAACTTTTCCCGCCGGATCGCCTCCTGACGGGTAGCGCATTCTTCATAATACACTACCTGCCATGGTATGCCCCTTTGAGTGAAACGATGCGGGCCTTCAGGA
>Ga0067045_1027660_pt1 | contig 73837 bp, 69 predicted proteins | sample TerdegcTABiofilm_FD_59184 | JGI IMG/M metagenome (GOLD analysis project Ga0067045, IMG submission 59184) | Combined Assembly of (Gp0054472, Gp0054536) Wastewater bioreactor microbial communities from Singapore -Terephthalate degrading... | reverse complement strand
CATATAGGCTTCTGGGATCTCCAGTCACCTGTTTTGTATTCCCTGGCATTACCTACCTCATCTATAACACATCCTACGTTGAGTTCATGCCATTTGTATTGATCCATTGGTTTAGCCATTAGAGCCCCCTATTAAAATCAATTTTTAAATTATCAAAAATTCATAAAACTTTAAATAAAAAACTTTCATAAAATGACCATGTGAAATAATGAACAAAATAAATCCACTATTTCCTTTTAAATGGCATATATATGTATTACAAAGACGGGCTCAATTTCAATATAAAAAATAAAAAAAATTACTTGTGAAAATATTCACCTAATTTTTAGAAAAATTATATACAGAGAACCTTTATAAGGTATCTTGTTCTTGGGTATGTGCAAAGGCATATTTTATAAGGCTTTTGTTATACTTTGGAAAGTTAAGAAATGCCTAAGATTATCAAGTGTTATATCCATTAAAAAGAAATATTTATAAAATTTTGTTGACAAGTAACGCATCTATATTTAAATATAAAAAATATAAAACATAAACACTATAAAGGGGGTGACCAAATGCCAATATACATAATGATCAGCACATTAACAGATGAGGGCAGAAAGACCATTAAAAAACATCCGGAAAGGATCGAAGAGGTCAACAGAGAGATTGAAAACATGGGGGCAAAAGTTCTTGCTCAATATGCAATCCTGGGTCAATACGACTTTATAACTATTCTTGATGCACCTAATAATGAGGCAATAGCAAAGATCTCTATTGAGATGGGTTCGAGGGGGACTGTGCAGATAGTTACGCTGCCTGCTATTCCAGTGGAGGAGTTTATAGAAAAAATGGCTTAAAAAAACATAGCTGTCAGCTATTTACTATAAAATAAAAATGGCTGACAGCTTTATTTTTTACTGTTATGGAAAGATCGTATACTTATAAAGATTCAGGTGTTGATATAGAGAAGGCTGAAAGCCTCATAGATAGGCTCAAAAAAAATATTCAGGATACATTCAACCCTTTTATTCTCAACCCAATAGGTGGATTCGCATCCCTGGCAGAATTGCCTGGGAACATGAAAAACCCCGTGCTTGTTACTTCTACAGATGGGGTAGGGACAAAATTGAAGATAGCCTTTTTAAGCAATAAACACGATACAGTAGGGATAGACCTTGTGGCCATGTGTGCAAATGATATACTCACTTTAGGAGCAAAACCATTTCTCTTTCTTGATTATTTTGCCTGTGGCAGGATAGATGAAAATGTATATACAGAGGTAATCAACGGTATTTGTGAGGGGTGTAAGATGGCTGGATGTGCCCTGGTCGGCGGTGAGACAGCCGAAATGCCATCTTTTTATAAGGATGGTGAGTATGACCTTGCCGGCTTTGCAATAGGTATTGTGGAAAAAGACAGGATAATAAACGGGGTAAATATAAAAGAAGGTGATATAATCTTGGGCCTACCATCAAATGGACTCCACAGCAATGGATTTTCCCTTGTGAGAAAGGTCTTTTTTGATGTTCATAAATTAGATGTCCATGACAAAATAGACGGTATTAATGATATGCTCTATGAAGAATTACTGAAACCCACAAGGATATATGCCAAGACCATATTAAATCTTATGGAAAGTTTTAAAATAAAAGGAATGGCACACATAACAGGTGGTGGCATCCCAGGAAATGTAAAGAGGATAATCCCCGACGGATTTTTAGCCCATATAAAGATAGATCAAAAACTGATACCCGAAATATTTCATATTATTAAAAGACTCGGGAATGTCCCTGATGATGACATGCTTACAACCTTTAATATGGGTATCGGGTTTGTCATTATAGTAGACACAGACCATGCTGAAGACATAGTTAAAACCATTAGGTCTTCAGGAGAAAAGGTATTTGTAATAGGGACAATAGAAAGTTCATCAAAGAATGAAAAAGTATTGGTCGAATATATCTAATAGCCCTGTATAGGGCATTTTTCACAATTCGGGACTTTTTTACAATACCTTTGACATAGACATACAATAAGGGCATGATATTCATTATATGTATACACATCCATAGGGAGATTTTCTGTAAAGAACAACTGAATCACATCATAGCTGTCTTTATTGTTTTCCAAAAGGCCTCTTAAATAATCATCCATTAAAAAAGGTCTGTGATTCTTTAAAAATCTTTTTGTATAAGCATCTACCACAAAAACAGGCCTGTTTAAGGCATATAGAAGTATGCTATCTGCGGTTTCTTTGCCTATACCTTTTATATCAAGCAGGGTCTTTCTCAACTCTTCTGTAGATATATGTTCTGTATTTTCTATAGATGCATTGTATCTTTCATAAAATACATCAATTATGTTTTTCAACCTATTGGATTTTATATTATAATATCCAGAAGGTTTTATTATTTCACTAAGTTCTTGTACATCTATGTGATAAAGCAACTCTAAGTCTAATAAACCCTTATCCTTAAGACCATTTATTGCCTTTTCCACATTCTTCCATGCGGTATTTTGCGTGAGAACTGCACCAACAATAATCTCAAGGGCTGTATCTCCAGGCCACCAGTGTCTTTTTCCAAAGGCATCAAGAAGCCTATTAAATATTTTAAGCAGTCTTTCCTGTATGTTTTTCATGGGTAATATAAAAGACCATATGCATCAATGCCACATCTTGAGAATCTTCTGTGAATACCTTTACATCTAACCTTCCTATCTTTTTTCCTTTGTGTATGATAGATGCCTCTGCATAAACGCGATTACCTTCAAAAACAGGTTTAAAATACTGGATGGAAGATTCGATAAGCACGGCTTTTTTACCCAGAGTATTTCCGCATGCACCACCTATATGGTCTGCCAGTGTAAATATCACACCTCCATGGGCGCTATCAAAGACATTCAGGTGCTCCTTTTTTATGGTCATCATCCCTTTTGCATACCCTTCCCTCACCTCCAATATCTCTATTCCCAGTGCCTTTCCCACACTACATTCATTGAAGAGATCTTGTATATAACAATCATCCATGTTTGCCTCCTTAAAAACCATCATATATCTAATAAGCTAATATTCATCTTATAAAAGGCATCCTATAATCAAGAAGCACCTCTATAAATCTATTGTCATGAATAGGGTTATGTTCCATATAAAACAAATGGGAATCACAATTACAATCTGAGGAGCCGAAATCTGGCGCAAAGCCATCGGCAATCCCTTTTATGGAAGAAGCCATATGACATTCAAGTCTTTTATGGGAGCGCACAGGTATTACATGAATCAAGTCTGCCTCTTCCCTGAGATAATCTATATGCCAGAAATGCGGCTTATTTCTTTTTTTATGTCTTGCAAGTCTCTTGTTGAGATTTTTCATGGCAGAACCTACATACAAATAATAGCCTTTTCTAAAGAAGATTTTACCTAACCCTCCTATAGATAAACTCTTATCGCAGTTAAGATTCAGTATAAGCACATAACTACCCCTATCCCTACTCTCTCTTTCATATACATGCCATGGAATATCTAACTCTTTAGTTTTGTTTTTAAATGTTAGATCTTTATTCCACGATATAGCAACAGCTTTTATAAGTATCTTATTTCTCAGTGAGTATAAGGTCTCTGAAAATTCAGGGTCTATATGATACTCGGGTAGAAAATATTCCGGCTTTTGAGAATGGACAATAAAAAGCACACACCCAGAAAAGGTAGATTCAGCCAGCCCCAATATATGCCTTGTGCCCCTTGAGGTCACTGCATCAGGGAACATGGCAATATTATTATGAAATAGTGTGCATGATTTAACCTCAAGTAGCATCCTGCTTCCATCCTTTTTCAACATGAAATCAAACCTGCTGTTACCTATTTTAAATTCGGGTTTTTCTATTTTATAACCTTCAAGCCCAGGGATATTGCCTTCTTCTATTAGCATCCTTGCAATACCATTAGTATAATGGGTATGGAGAAACACTGTTTCTAAATCCTTCTTAACTGCCATGACCATAAATTTTGTATTTCTTATCCCATGGCTCGGTTTTTCTCTGAGATAGATTATTCTTCCTTTCTGAAGTAATTCCCACAATCTGCCCGGATTCGGCAGATGTGCTGTTAGTATCTTCCCATTTAATTCACACTCTACCAAAAACCTGTTTAACCTTCTTCTATAAAAGGCAAGATCAAAATCTCTAAAATTTTTTATATCACTACCCATTGATACGCCAGATTATAGCACAGGTATTTGACAGGTCAATACATCATCTCATAAACAGAGAGTTTTATATCAATTTTTAAAAAATAAATCATAAATTTCTATTGACAATATTTTTTTCAAATTGTAGTAAAATAGCTGTATACAAAGTAAATTAAGAAGGGAGGGCTTTATGAAAAGAGGTATATTTCTATTAACTGCTTTTTTTTTCACTGCATTGATTCTTGTTGTATCACCATGTAATGCCCAGCAGAGAAAAGATTGGCCAACAAAAGGTGTTACCATAGGTGCAGCCCCAATTGGAGGTGTCTATTATGTATGGGCTGGTGGACCTGCTAAGGTCCTAGGAGAAAAGATGGGTATCCCTGCATCTGTAGAATCAACAGGGGGGCCTGTTCACAATGTCCAGCTCGTAAACAACAAGGAACTACATTTCGGTATGGTTACTGCGGCACCTGCCTATGAAGGTTGGACCGGAACAGGTTGGGCAAAGGGCAAAAAGTATCAGAATATAAGAGCAATATTTCCCATGTATACTACCTATTTCCAGATGTATGCCCTTAAAAAGAGTGGCATAAAAAGCATCAAAGATTTTGGTGGGAAGATCATAGGAACTGGCCCAGTAGGTGGGACACCTGCCACATATTGGCCTATGATAATTGCCGAGGCTGGCGTGAAACCGAAAAAGATAGTAAATGCCTCATCCTCTGACCTGGACAATCAGTTAAAAGATGGACTCCTTGATGCAAATGGTCAGTCTGTCGGTCTTCCCTGGGGTCTTGTTTCTGCCACAGAGACAACACATCAGATTGTTGTTATAGGAGTTGAGGATGATATTGCTACAAGATTTATAAAAAAACACCCAGACTTTGCAAAAGGCATTATACCGAAAGGCACTTACAAGAGTGCACCTAATGACATACCAACCCTTACTGTATGGAATTTCATGGTAACCTATAAAGACATGCCTGCAGACTTTGTATATGAATTCACAAAACAGATATTCAAGAACAAGCCATTACTTGTGAGTGTCCATAAATCAGCCGTTGAGGTTGAACCAAAAAATATCCTCTATTCTCCAATACCTCTCCATCCAGGTGCAATAAAATACTATGAAGAGATAGGGATAAAGATACCCAAAGAATTGAAAGAATAATACGTTATTAAAAGTTAAAAAAAGATAGTGGGGGGGTTAAAGATGGAAGAGAAGGCAGTTGACCTTGGAAAGATAAAGGATGCCGAGCTTATAAGGACAAGGGAGTTCGGTAAATTCGGCTCTTGGGTTATCTATATAATCGGTGCAGTATGCTCTCTCTTCCATCTATACTGTCTTCTTATAAACCCCATAGACCCATGGTATTTCAGGGGCATGCATCTTGTCTTTCTCTCGTTTTTGTGCTTCCTTCTATATCCAGGCTGGGATGGGGCAAGAAAAAAGGTGCATCCTATTGATTATTGTATGATCCTCATGGTAGTTATCCCATTTATATACATGGTTATTAACTTTGATGACTGGATATACAGGGTCGGTGTTACACCTACTAAATGGGACACAATCATCTCACTCATGCTGATAATAGCTATCCTTGAGATGACAAGAAGAACAACGGGCACTGCCTTGATGATTATAGCCATATTATTTATACTTTACGGATATTTAGGGAAATATTTACCGGGTCTACTGTATCATAAGGGCTATAGTTTACCTAGGATATTCACGTATCTCTTCAGTCTCGATGGCATATTGGGGTTGCCCATATTTGTATCTGCTGCATATGTCTATATATTTGTCATTTTCGGTGCATTTCTAAGAGGCTCAGGTGTAGGTGCATATTTTATCCAGTTTGCCAACTCCATTGTAGGCTGGGCTCGTGGAGGTCCTGCCAAGGTTGCCATTATCTCCAGTTCCCTTTTCGGCACAGTATCCGGTAGTTCAGCAGCAAATGTGGTAGGGACGGGAAGCTTCACAATACCCATGATGAAGAGCATGGGATATAAACCCCATTTTGCCGGTGCAGTAGAGGCTGTTGCATCTACAGGGGGTCAAATTATGCCGCCTGTTATGGGTGCAGGGGCATTCCTCATGGCAGAGATACTCGGTATCCCATATGTAAAGGTTCTTGTTGCAGCTATACTTCCTGCTGCCATGTATTATCTTGCTGTGTATTTTATGGTGGATTTTGAGGCAGCAAAAACAGGACTTGTAGGTCTGCCAAAAGAACAATTACCGAGTAAAAAAGAAACTCTAAAAAAGATATATATGTTTGCCCCCCTTGGTGTCCTTGTTTACTATATTGCCATTGCCATGGCATCTATAATAAAGGCTGGGACACTTGCTGTTGCAGCGTGCATCATTGTTAGCTGGACAAATAAAGATACAAGGATGGGCCCGAAAAAGATTATAGATGCCCTTGCAAATGGTGCAAAAGGCGCCATAGAGATGGCAGGGACATGCGCTGCTGCAGGTATTGTCATAGGTATTATATCCCAGACAGGGATAGGATTGAAATTCGCCACCATACTCCTTGATTTTTCAAAAGGCATACTGCCACTTGCCCTTGGTCTCTCAATGGTGGTTGCCATAGTCCTCGGTATGGGTATGCCCACAACTGCTGCATACGCCATATGTGCTGCAGTTATAACCACAGGTCTTACAAAACTCGGAGCACTACCCATTGCTGCCCATCTATTTGTATTCTATTTTGCCTGTATCTCTGCCATAACACCACCTGTTGCCCTGGCTGCATATGCAGGTGCTGCCATAGCCAAGGCTCATCCCAATAAGGTGGGTTTTACTGCCATGAAATTGGGTATTGCAGCCTTTATTGCCCCTTATATGTTCATATTTAATCCTGCCATGCTCTTTATAGGGTCTATGCTTGACGTTATTCTTGTTACTATTACGTCGCTTATCGGCACATTTGCCCTTGCCTGCGGTATGCAAGGCTGGCTATTAGGAAGGACAATACCTTTTCTTTTAAGGATCCCACTCCTTGCCGGAGCTATACTACTTATAAAACCTGGCATCTATACTGACATAGCAGGTATTGGACTTCTTATCTTGACCTATCTTATTTCAAGGGTTTGGAAAAAGGCATAATATAATTAGAATTAACAAGCCACATAATTATCGCATTTTTTACATTTAGGGATTTTTAATACTATCCATATTGTGGCCTCCTACTTTTAATACCGTTGAAATACTTCTTTAAATCTTAATTAACAAATGTTTTTTAGGGTGTTATTTAAAGTTGAATACCCCACCAAAGGTCTTAAAAAAGGTCATCCCGCAGGTTATCACCTGCTGGATGACCCCGATATTTTGAAAGATTTATCTTGTCTATTTAAGTAATGAAAGGAATGTTCCGGCAGCCACTGCTGTGCCTATAACACCTGCCACGTTAGGACCCATGGCATGCATAAGGAGAAAATTCTTGGGATCTGCTTCCTGACCTACTTTCTGGGAAACACGTGCAGCCATTGGAACTGCAGATACGCCTGCAGAGCCTATAAGTGGATTTATCTTTTCTTTCAGGAAAAGATTCATGATTTTAGCAAATAGTACACCACCTGCTGTTGAAAACGCAAAAGCAACAAGACCGAGAAAGAATATAAATAATGGTCTTGGGCTTAAAAACACCTCTGCCTTCATAGTAGAGCCTACTGCAATGCCAAGTATTATGGTAACAATATTAAGCAGATCATTTTGGGCTGTCTTTAAGAGCCTATCTACAACTTTACATTCCCTAAAGAGATTGCCTATCATTAAAAGACCCATAAGGGGTGCTGCATCTGGAGTTAAAAGGCAGATCACTATGGTAGCAACTATAGGAAAAATAATCTTTTCTGTCTTAGACACAGAACGCAACTGTTTCATACGGATCTTACGCTCTTTTTCAGTGGTTAGAAGTTTCATGATAGGTGGCTGTATAAGAGGCACCATGGCCATATACGAATATGCTGCCACAGCCACCATACCCATCATGTGAGGTGCCAGGGCAGAGGCAAGATATATGGTTGTTGGCCCGTCTGCACCGCCTATAATACCTATGGTAGCTGCTTCTTTTAGATTAAAACCAAGAAAAATGGAACCAAAAAAGGCTACATAGACACCAAGCTGTGCGGAAGCACCAAGGAGCAAAGTCTTAGGGTTTGCAATCATAGGACCGAAATCTGTTAGTGCTCCTATACCAAGGAAGATGAGGCAAGGGATGATTTCGGTTTCAAGACCATATCTAAAAAAAAGATTTATTAGTTGTCCTGGGCCTGTAAGGGGGGCGAGTGGCATATTAACAAGAAAGATGCTAAATCCTATGGGGACAAGGAGAAGTGGCTCAAAATCCTTTTTTATGGCAAGATACATAAAGAAAAAACCAATAAGCCACATGACTACATATCTGTAATCAAGGTATGGGATACCTGTCTTTAAAAATATGTCATATAATACATTAAGTAAATGCATTTTACTTACCTCCCTTTTTTGTTGTAAGTTTCACAACAAAGCTCATTAATTTTACACTCAAGGAGAGAATGATCAATGTAAGAAACACAATCAGTAAACCTGTGCCTGCAATCCCTAATGCCTCTCTAATCATGGTTTATCCTCCTAATTCTTTTTATAGTGAAATAACTATCATGGTTATTGCGAATCATTAACTCAAATATATTTTTAGGTTATTCATCATGCTTTTATTAGGGATAAGCCAAGACAAAGCCTCGTTATCCGCTATTTCAACTTATTATTCCATGTTACAAACTTTATATTAATCACTATATTTAAGTTTAATGATATAGCCTTGTCAAGAGAATAATTTCACAAAATAGAGATTTTATCTTATGAAAATTAAAAAAGAAAAAATTTTTTTATTGCAATAATGGATAAAATATTTAAACTTAAATTTCAAAACTCAAATGCAAAAGTTTATTGCCATAATCGACGATGAGCCTGATATATTAGACCTTGTATCCATAAATCTAAAAAAGGCAAACTTTCATGTAGAGGCCTTTGAAAATGCCGAATCATTCCTGAGGTTTATTAAATCAAATAAACCGGATCTCATTATACTTGACCTAATGCTACCTGATATGGATGGATTTGAGGTCTGTAAGGTTTTAAAAAGTAAGTCAAATTTTTCATCCATACCCATTATCATGCTCACAGCAAGGGCAGACGAAACAGAAAAGGTGCTCGGTCTTGAGCTCGGAGCAGATGATTATGTAACAAAACCTTTCTCGCCCAGAGAACTGGTAGCAAGGGTAAAGGCAGTTTTGAGAAGACATGGCACAACAGAAATGGATGACCTGATAACCATTAGGGATACCGTATCTATAGATATGGGAAAACATGAAGTGACGGTGAACGAAAAAAAGATAGAATTAACCTCTACAGAGTTTAAGATACTGAGCCTCCTTGCATCAAGAAAAGGTTTTGTGTTTTCAAGGGATGCTATACTTGAACACCTCTGGGGTAATGAAAAGACGGTAATAGATAGAACAGTAGATGTCCATATAAAACACTTGAGAGAAAAACTGGGAACTGCATCTAGTTTCATAAAAAACATAAGGGGTCTTGGTTATAAAATAGAGGAATGAGAATAGGTATATTTACAAAGATCATGGGGGCCTTTATCATAGTGATTGCCCTACTTGGTCTATCCATGCCACTTATAGCCTTTAAAACCATTAAGAGCCATTATATATCTACCTTTACAGATAACCTCAAAAATATGAACCTTTTACTCAGGCCTGAGATTACTAATCTATTAAAAAGCAATAAAATCAAAGATATGGATAACTTTATCAAGTCATTTAAACATAGTGTAAATATGAGGATAACCGTGATAGATAATCAAGGTACAGTACTTGCAGATTCAGAAAAAGACCCTCAAACTATGGAAAATCATAGAATGAGACCTGAATTTATAGATGCCATATCAGGGGATATAGGAAAATCCATTCGTTTCAGCATAACCGTTGAGGAAAAGATGCTCTATGTATCTGTGCCCATAATTGTAGACAATAAAATTTCAGGTGTCTTGAGGATAAGCACCTATTTAAAAGATATAGAATCTCTACTCAGGAATATTAGGGTAAAGATTACATGGATAGCATTTACAGTCATAGCTATAGCATTCATTATAGCCCTTGTTATCTCAAGGGGCATTTCAAGGCCTATAGATGAGCTTGTCTCTGCAGCCAGACAGATATCTCAAGGAAATTTTGATGTCCGAATCATTTTAAAGAAAAACGATGAACTAAAAGACCTTGCAGAGAGTTTTAATGATATGGCAATACAAATGAAAAGGATGTTTTCCAATTTAGCCAATCAAAAAGAGGAATTCAATACCATTATCTCATCCATCGAAGAACCCCTATGTGTCATAAAAAAGGAAGGGATAGTAAAACTTTGCAATGAAAGTTTTAAAAAGATTGTCGATATTAAAGAGATAAAAAAAGGTTACTTCTGGGAATACTTAAGATCTCCTGAACTCGATGACATTTTAAAAAAAGTAATGTCCCAAAAAAGGCACTATCTAAAGGAGATAAAACTTAGAGATAAATTCTATCTATCAAGCTATACATATATAGATAAAACAGATGAGATAGTCCTGATACTTCATGAAATAACAAGATTCAAGCAACTGGAGACACTAAAAAAGGAATTCATCGCCAATCTATCCCATGAATTGAGGACACCTCTTACCGCAATCAGAGGTTTTCTTGAAACCCTGGAAGATGAGGAGGATATTAAAAACAAATACTATCTTGAGGCAATAAAAAGACATACAAAAAGACTCATGAATATTGTGGATGACATCTTGATATTGAGCGAGCTGGAAAGGGAGGGGATAAAACTTGAAACTGAAAATGTGGATCTGAAATACCTTACGGAAAACATAATCAAGATTTTCGAACAGAGATTAAAAGAAAAAGGGCTTAATATAAATCTCCAAATACAAAAAGATATAACACATATAATTGCAGACCCCTTTAAGCTTGAACAGATGCTTATAAACCTTATTGATAATGGAATAAAATATACAGAAAAAGGCTACATATCAGTGGGTATCACCCAGGATGATAAAAATACTGTAATTGTCATTGAAGATACAGGTATAGGTATTCCTGAAGCTGCCATCCCCCGTGTATTTGAAAGATTCTATACTGTAGATAAATCTCGATCCAAGAAATTAGGAGGCACAGGCTTAGGACTTTCAATTGTCAAACACATAGTCCTGCTCCACAAAGGAGACATAAAGGTGGATAGCATATATGGCAAAGGCACAAAATTTACTATCCAATTGCCGAATAGTCCATAATAATGTCTTGGTTGAAATTGAATGTTAAAAATTAACAGAAAATTAACAGAAAATTTATCAAATCGTAACAATTACCATCTAATATTCGTCTATGCAATATATTCTAATCTATAGGAGGTTTTTTGTATGTTTAGATGGATAAAGGCTTTGATTTTCCTTGTTTGCATCTTTAGTGTTGGATTAGTTTCATTTAATGGCTATGCTGCCGAAGGTGAGCTTATAGGTGCAGGGGCTACATTTCCACAACCCCTCTATTCAAAGATGTTTGATACATATTTTCAACAACATAAGATAAAGATAAACTATCAGGGTATAGGTTCCGGTGGTGGAATAAATCAGCTTATCAAAAAGACGGTAGATTTTGGTGGAACAGATGCATTCATGACCGAAAAGGAACTAAAAGATGCTGGTGCTACAGTACTTCATATACCTACATGCCTTGGTGCAGTGGTGGTAACATATAATCTTCCAGGCAATCCAAAATTAAGATTAACCCCTGAGGTCATAGCCCAAATATTCTTAGGAAAGGTAAAAAAATGGAATGATCCATCTATTCAATCCTTAAATAAGGATGTGAAACTTCCAGATTTGTCAATAACTGTTGTAAGAAGGGCAGATGGAAGTGGAACAACCTATATCTTCAGTGAATATCTCACAAAGGTAAGTAGTGAATGGAAAGAAAAGTTAGGGACTGGAAAATCACTCAACTGGCCAGAAGGTTTTATAGGTCAAAAAGGTAATCCAGGGGTAGCAGGTTATATAAAACAGACCCCCGGTGCAGTAGGTTATGTGGAGCTTTTATATGCGCTTCAGAATAACATGGCATATGCATCCATAAAAAACAAATCAGGGAACTTTATAGAGCCAACACCTAAATCTGTAAGTAATGCAGCTAAGGTCAAAATACCCGACGATACCAATGTATCTCTTACAGATACCAGTGCAAAAGACGGCTATCCTATAAGTGGTTTTACATGGCTCATATTCTACAAGGAGCAGAATTACGGTGGCAGGTCATTAAAAAGGGCAGAGTCTCTGGCAAAATTGCTTATGTGGATGGCAACAGACGGTCAGAAATATGTAGAGCCCCTTCAGTATTCACCCTTGCCAAAAGAGGCATCAGAGGCTGCCCAGAAGATTATAAAGAGCATGACCTATAACGGAAAACCAATACTGAATTAAAAACATGACAAAGGCCGATAAATCAGAGAAAAGGTTTACAAAAATTTTACTTATATCGGGGCTATCAATAATAGTTCTACTCCTGGCAATATTCTTTACTTTATTGATAGCCTCTATGCCTTCCATAAAGACCTTTGGGCTCGGTTTTTTCATGAGCAAGGATTGGGACCCATCTCTTGAAAAATTTGGAGCCCTTCCCTTCCTATACGGAACATTGATCACATCTTTTATAGCGCTTATTATATCTATACCTTTTTCTATTGCCATATCTATATTCCTGGGTGAATATTTCAGAGATGGGGTTGTCTCTAATTTTTTAAGGAGTTCTACAGAGGTTCTTGCAGGCATACCTTCGGTAATATACGGTTTATGGGGGCTATTCCTTTTAATGCCTATTACAAGATACATACAGACAGCCTTCGGCACAACCCCTTATGGTGTAGGTATATTTACTGCTTCTTTGATACTTGCCATAATGATTATACCTTTTTCTGCCTCTATAGGAAGGGAGGTTATATCGCTGATACCTGGAGACCTTAAGGAGGCTGCATATTCCCTTGGTGCCACAAGATTTGAAGTTATAAAAAAAATAATAATACCATATGCCCGCTCAGGTATCATTGCAGGGATACTCCTTGCCTTTGGAAGGGCAATCGGAGAGACCATGGCGGTTACCATGCTTATAGGTAACAGCAATTTCCTGCCCAAAAGCATATTCGGTCCTGGCAATACCATGGCAAGTGTCATAGCCAATGAGTTTGCAGAATCTACAGGCATTACTGCATCATCGCTTATCTACATCGGTCTTGTGTTGTTTTTTGTAACCACATTCGTAAACATCATAGGGACATATATTATAAAAAAGATAAGCCTTGAGGCATCAAAAGAGGTGACCTAAGTGAACGCAGCAGAAAAGATTGATGAGGTGGAGATACCACATAAGATAATCCCTTTTCCCACCCCTATAAAGGTAAAGGAGAAAAATATCATAAACAGTAATAAACCGGTTAAGATGAGGATAATTAAAGACAAGATCTTTAAATATCTTGTCATACTTTTTTCCATCATCAGCTTTCTGCCCCTTCTACTGATTTTGTTCCATATTACAAAAAACGGTATTTCTGTTATAAACTGGAGTTTTTTAACAGAGATGCCCCGTCCTATAGGGGAAAGCGGTGGTGGGGTATTTAATTCCATCATAGGTTCTTTAATGCTTATACTACTATCCAGCATCATCTCCATACCACTTGGCATCACCGCAGGTATATACCTTGCGGAAAAGAGTAAAGGAAAGCTGGCAAATACCATAAATCTCTGCATAGTTGTCCTTCAGGGCACACCATCTATAGTCATAGGTATAATCACATATCTGTGGGTTGTGGCACCCCTTGGGGGATTTTCAGCATTGTCAGGAGGCATTGCATTGAGTATCATGATGCTTCCTGTCATTATTAAATCAACAGAAGAGACCTTGAAGCTCATCCCATACCATCTGAAAGAGGCATCCCTTGCCCTCGGTGTCCCCTATTACAAGACCATACTTAAGGTCATCCTGCCTACAGGACTAAGCGGTATACTAACGGGTATACTGTTGAGTGTGGCAAGGATTACAGGTGAGACAGCACCTCTACTTTTTACTGCATTCGGTAATCAGTTTTTAAACTATAATATATTAAAACCCATAGATTCTCTACCATACAGGATATTCTATTATGCCATGAGCCCTTATCCTGAATGGCATACTGCTGCCTGGGGCGCATCGTTTATTCTTGTGGTCATTGTTCTTGTATTCAATATCATTGCAAGGGGTGTATCTGCCAAATGGAAAGTTCAATTTTAAAAGTAGATGATTTCTCTGCGTTTTTTGGAGAAAATCAAATCTTAAAGAATATCAATATCGAGACCTTACCTAATAAGGTTACGGCCCTTATGGGCCCTTCAGGGTGTGGGAAGACAACCTTGATAAGATGTATCAATAGGATGCATGAATTAATCCCGGATGCAAGGGTTTCAGGTAAGATCTATCTTAAAGATGCGGATATATATATGATGGAGCCTATAGTCTTGAGAAGGAAGATAGGCATGGTTTTTCAGAAACCCAATCCATTCCCCATGATGAGCATATACGATAATGTAATAGCCGGTTATAAACTCAATGGTATCAAATTAAAAAGAGATGAATCAGATAGTATTGTGGAACGTTCCTTAAGGAGTGCTGCCCTCTGGGATGAGGTCAAAGATTCCCTCCACAGAAAAGGGACGTTTCTCTCAGGGGGACAACAGCAGAGACTTTGTATTGCCCGTGCCCTTGCCATGAATCCTGAGATATTGCTCCTTGATGAACCTACATCTGCCCTTGATCCAAAATCCACATCCCATATAGAAGAGTTGATAGTGGAATTAAAGGAGAATGTCACCATGCTTCTTGTGACCCATAATATTGCCCAGGCAGCAAGGGTATCGGATTTTACTGCCTTTATATATTTAGGTGAACTCATAGAATATGGCCCTACAGAAAAGATGTTCACTGTTCCAAAGGACAAAAGAACTGAGGAATATCTAACAGGGAAATTCGGTTAAATCCAATCTAATAACACCTTTTCTATTTATTTTTCTCAAAAACTAAAGAGCTTATAAACAGTAAATTCACGAATAAAAAGACTTTTTTAAAAGGTCCATCATTTTATTTGACAACATTATTTGTGCTGTATAATATAATTACAACTTCATGGTAAAAAGAAAAAAGACAAGGCAGATACACATAGGTAATGTTTCCATCGGTGGTGGCAGTCCTGTTGTTGTCCAATCTATGCTCAAGACAAATCCTGAAAATCTCGATGAGGCCTTGAAACAAACCCTGGAGCTTAAAAAGGCAGGGTGCGAGCTTGTGAGGATTGCCTTACCCTACGAAGACACATGCAAGATTATCCCTTTTCTAAAAAAAGAGACGGACGTCCCTTTAATCGGTGATGTTCATTTCAATTACAAGATAGCCATAAAGGCCATGGAGTCAGGGATTGATGCCATAAGGATAAACCCGGGAACGATAAACAATATCCATAAAGTCAAAGATATAGTCCAGGTGGCAATACAGACAAAGACCCCTTTGAGGATAGGTGTAAATGTAGGCTCCCTTGAAAAGAGGATATTGAAGAAATATCAACATCCGAATGCAGATGCCATGGTGGAAAGTGCCCTGTATTATATCAAGATGATAGAAGACATGGGATGGCAGGAATTAAAGGTATCACTAAAGGCATCTGATGTCATGGATACCATATCTGCCTATGAAAAATTTTCAAAGAAATCCGATTATCCACTCCATATAGGCATAACCGAAGCAGGACCCATCTTTTCAGGTGCCATAAAATCATCTATAGGCATAGGGATTTTGCTTTATAAAGGTATAGGAGATACCATAAGGGTGTCCTTAACAGGCAATCCTGTTTATGAGGTAATAGCAGCATATCATATACTCCGTAATCTTGGCATAAGAAATAGAGGTATCAATATAATCTCATGTCCTACTTGTGGTAGATGCAGGACAAAGATTATGGATCTCGTAAATGAGTTCGAGAAAGAGGTTGCCTATTTTAGCGAGAATATCAATGTGGCCATTATGGGATGCGAAGTAAACGGCCCTGGAGAGGCAAAGGAGGCAGATATTGGTATTGCCTTTGGTCATGACAGGGCAACTTTATTTGCCAAAGGCAAGATAATAAAAACAGGCATACCAAAAGAGATGGCAGGGGATATTTTAAAAGAGGAGATATACAATATCATTACAAAAGGGTAGGCAGCTCATCTCTTTTTCTTAAAGATCAATCTTATAGGTGCACCAATAAAACCATACTCCCTTCTCAATGCATTCTCTATATATCTTTTGTAATGTTCGGGGATAAGCTCGGGATGATTGGAAAAAAGTATAAAAGTGGGTGGTTTTGTCTTTTGTTGATGGATATAATAGATCTTTACTGCCTTACCCTTTATGTATGTGAGATTGGCCTGACTGGTTATGGCATCAAAGCATCTATTGATTTCAGGGGTTGGAATCCTCTTTTTCAGCTCTTCATAAATAAAAAGGTCCTGGTCTATAATCATGTCTATATTCATACCTGTTTTGGCAGAAGTAAACACCACAGGACAGTATGAGACATGGGGTATCTTTTCCATTACCATCTCCCTGTATCTCTTTTCTTTTATCTCCCCTTTTACAAGATCCCATTTGTTGATGACTATACATAGACCCCTGCCCCTTGATTCTATCAAATGTGCTATACTGCCATCCTGGTGCCCTACCCCTTCTTTGGCATCTATCACCAGGTTTACCACGTCTGCCCTTTCAACAGTCTTGATTGCCCTTGAAACAGAATATTCCTCCACCTTCATGGATATCCTGCTTTTCTTTCTCAAACCTGCTGTATCTATGAGGATGATCTTTCTATCCATAAACTCCATCTCTGTGTCTATGGCATCCCTTGTCGTTCCAGGGATATCACTTACAATCATACGCTCTGAGCCGATTATCTTATTCACAATAGATGATTTGCCAGTATTAGGCCTACCTACAAATGCAATCCTTATGTAGTCTTTTCCACCTTTTTGTTCTTCTTCTATACGACCTTTTTCTACAACAGTATCTTTATTTATTCGGCTTTTTATCTCTTTTCTTATATCCTCAAGGAGGTCATCTATGCCCATACCGTGCAGTGAACTTAAAGGATATATTCTTTCAACTCCAAACTCATAAAACTCACTAACCGAGGTCTCTCTTTTATCGGAATCTATCTTATTAACAGCACAAAATATGGGTTTATTAAATCTTCTTAACCTTTCATAGATGTTCATGTCTTCAGGACAGAGCCCTTCTTTTCCATCCAGTAAAAAAATAATTGCCTCTGACTCATTTAAAGATAACTCTATCTGTTTTCTTACTTCTTTTGGGAGGCTATCTTCTTTTGTTGATTCAAAACCGCCTGTATCAACAAGTATATATCTATCTCCATAATATTCGAATTCACCGTAATTTCTATCCCTGGTTACACCGGGGGTGTCTTCTGTTATGGCCTTTTTGTAACCCAATATCCTGTTAAAAAGTGTTGATTTTCCTACATTTGGCCTACCTACTATGCAAATTATCGGTTTCATGATTTAAAAATTATCTTTTAATCTTTATATTTCACAATCAAGCTTAAAATAAAACCGATTAAAGGAAGGATGCAAATAGATTTTAAGGCAGCAGGAACACCATAGGCATCGGCTATTGTTCCAAGGAGGGTTACACCGATACCGCCTGTCCCTATGGCAAATCCTACCATGAGTCCAGATGCCACACCGAGTTTATTCGGTAACAATTTCTGTGCCATGACTATAGTTACCGAAAATGTGGATATCATGAGCATCCCCTGTAAACCCAGGACAAAATACAATAATATGCTGTTTTGAATAAAAGGAATGAAAATAAGAGGCAATGTAATAGTAGCAAGAAGCATGGTAAGCCTTAGAAAAAATCTATGTCCCCATCTATCGGCAAATGGGGAACCGATCAATGTTCCTGCAGCACCGCAGAGAAGGTATATAAATACGAGTCTCCCTGCAATAAGAGGGTCACCTTTCATATAATTTATGTAATAAAAAGGTATGTACGATAAAAGTCCCATCTGAGTCCATGACCTCATAACCACCACCATGATTACCATAAAAAGCGATATATATGACCCAAAAGTAGGCTTTTCTGCTGTTGCTTTTTTCTTTTCTTGTTCAAGACTGGGTATGGCTATGGTATTTTTCTGACCTATTATTACGGCCGTGCATGCAAAGGATATAACCACCATTAAAGGAAGATATGAAAACCCCAAAAGGTGGATTAGATAGATGGCGATTATAGGACCTAAAGAAAAACCCAGGTTTCCGCCCACAGAAAATATAGACATACCGGTTACGCTTCTTTCTCCTGTAAAAAAATGGGCAGTCTTATAGCCCTCAGGGTGATAGGCTGCTATACCAAGCCCGCTTATAACCACAAGAAGCAGAACAACTATATAATTATTCGGCAGAGATAAGAGTGAATATCCTATACCTGCAGACAAAACCCCTATGGGTAAAAGTATGGCCTTTTCCTTTTTATCTGAGTAGAAACCGAAAAGGGGCTGCAATATGGAGGATGTGAAGTTCGCCATCATGAGTATAAAACCGGTCATGGTATAGGAAAGAGAGAGCTTCTCCTTTAAAAATGGAAGTGTTGCCGGCAGCGCACCCTGATAGATGTCTGTTACAAGGTGTCCCAGGGATAGTATAAGTAGAACCTTTAGATTAAATCGTGCCATCCTCTAATATCCGCCTCAGCCTCATAAGTAACCTGCATGTAGCGCCCCATATCCTATCTCCGTTATAATAAATGGACGGCACCATCTCAAATCTGCCATCATATTCGGCAGATTCCATCCCTGGATTTACCTCCATAAGATTTTTAAAGGGAAAAAATATAAGGTATGCAACCTCATCTGGATTTGTCTTAAATTTATATGGATACGGCATAACACCTACATATGGTGTTATAACAAATCCTGTCATGGTGATCATATCATCGAGTCTACCTATAATCTCTATATCATGTCTCTTTACCCCAATCTCCTCACAGCATTCCCTTAGGGCTGTAATCATAGTATCACCATCATCATCCTCGCACATCCCACCGGGAAAAGATACCTCATTTTTATGAAAGCTGACCTTATCAGACCTCTTGGTGAGCACTATAAAAACCTCACCTTTATCCTCAAATATGGGGATAATAACCCCAGCACACATAAAATGAGGGCTTTCAATCTTTTTACCCTCGTAATTTTTCAACTTTTCTTTTATAAGCTCTATCATATTTTTAATTAATCATAATATGTATGGAAAAATCAATGTTAAATAGAGACCCTTTGTCAGGATCTCTATTCTGGGGGACATACTTGAGAAATTTGTAGATTTAAATATTTAGATTATTAATAATAAAATATCTAAAGGTCTCATATTTTTATTTAACACAACCTGTATGGTCATATCCACCGAGGACTCATTAAAAAACATTATCTGCACTCGTAGTCTTCTTTTAATGTAAAGCTCCACTTGCAAAATAGGTGTTCTGGATGGGGATCAGGTGGTGCAAAATGACACTTTACCTCTATACGAGAATCTATCTCTTTTGCAAAGGCTTCAAATAAGGCAAAATGCATGGGCTTGCAAACAAATTCGCCAAGCCCATGCCTTAAGCGTGCCTGCTGGGCAGTGCAATTGGGAACAGTCAAAATAACCTCATCATGTTTTTCTTCAAACACATACCCAACCACAGTTGCCATAGGAAATAATTTAAGCGCTTTGATAAAGCCTGTTAAACCCTTTTCCTCAATTCCAAAACGTTTGATAGTTTCTCTTGCTGCCAATTTTGCACCATTTTTCCAGACGACTTCAACAATCTCCTCTGCTTTTTCCTTGCCTACTGCTTCTGATACAGCAAGAAACCAGAAACCATCGATAACTTTGTAATGCCAGAGGACAAATTCGAGATATTTCTGGATATTATTTTCCATTACTTCTTTGTTTTCAGCTCTCATTTTAACTTTTCTCTACTTCCAGTATTGATCCCTTAATATCTTCTTCTGTATCTTGCCGACAGGGTCTTTTGGCAATGCATTAACAAAATCAACAGATTTTGGCAGTTTGTATCTGGCAAGGCGCTCTGAACAAAAATCAATCAATTCCTTTTCTGTTGCCTGCGCATCCTTTTTAAGCACCACAATAGCCTTTACCTGCTCACCCCATTTTTCGTCCGGGACACCAATGGCTGCGCACTCTTGGACTGCAGAGTGAAGATGAAGGACATCCTCTATCTCATGGGGAGAAATGTTTTCTCCTCCGCTTATAATGAGATCTTTTTTTCTATCAACAACATAAATGTAACCTTCTTCATCTACTGTTGCCATGTCTCCTGTGTGTAACCATCCTCCTTCAAGGGTCTTTTCTGTTTCTTCTGGACGCTTCCAGTATCCCACCATCACATTGGGTCCTCTTGCAATGATCTCTCCCATCTCTCCCGGTTTTACATCTTTTCCATCTTTATCGACAACACGGACATGGCAACTGAAAAGCTCTTTTCCTACTGATGCAAGACGCTTTAAACCCACACCATCCAATGCTACATCTTCTTTAGGTAGATATGTCAAAAGGGGTGAAGCCTCGGTAAGTCCATAGACTACAAACAAGATTCCAGGACCTAATAATTTCAAAGCGCGTTCAAGAACAGGCAGAGGGGTTGTTTGTCCCCCTATGGCATAGCTCTTTAAAGCGCCTATTTTATATCCACCCTCTTCAAGGGCATCTAATATCATAACAAGCCCTGTATAGACAAGGGTAATGTGCGTAATTCCATATTTATCCACTGCTTTCCAGAATTCATGACCATCAAAATTATTCATGATTACGTTTGTCCCGCTTATATAAAATTGGCATAATACCATATTCATCTGCATGGTGTGGTAAAAAGGCTGAACATGTAGGCAAACATCTGAAGGACCCAATCTGTAAGCAATGGTGTTATTTATTACACCGGCAAGAAAATTATTATGTGAAAGCATCACACCTTTTGGCCCACCAGTGGTGCCGCTTGTATAAAAGATTGCGAATATATCATCAGGCTTGACAGCCACTGATGGCTCATCTGCGCTGGATGATGCAATAAATGGCTCGTATTCCATATCCATTTGAATTAAATGTAAAACTGATATTTCACCTTTGATCTCTTCGATCTCCTTCTTAAATGCCTCTCCAACAAACAATAAATCTATCTCTGCATCATTTATGACAAACTTCAGCTCAACAGGAACAAGCCTAAAATTAAGAGGCACGAAGATCATGCCTGTTTTAGATGCAGCAAAACAGACTTCCACCATTTCAGGGCTATTTTTACTTAAAATAGCTACTTTATTACCCGGTTTAAGTCCTAAATTGAGAATGGCGTTCGAAAGTTTATTTACTCGATTATTAAATTCAAAAAACGTGATTCTTTTATCCTCATATATAAAGGCATCTTTGTTTGGATAACGGCGCGCACATAATACGGGAAGATCTCCTATAATCATATCTGATTACCTCCTTAAATAAAATCTACATTCCTAAGTAACATTTTTTTACATCCTCATTATTCAGCATCTCTTCTGCCATGCCTTCTGACGCTATTTTCCCTGTCTCAATGATATATGCCCTATCTGAAATCCTTAAGGCTGCTGTTACATTTTGTTCAACAAGAAGTATGGAAATGCCTGTTGAGCGCAGATTCTTTATGACAGACATAATATTTTCAACAACAAGCGGGGCAAGCCCCAGTGATGGCTCATCAAGAAGTAATAATCTCGGCATGGACATTAGTCCTCTGGCAATGGCAAGCATCTGCTGCTCACCTCCACTCATGGTCCCTGCTTTTTGAGAAAGCCTTTTTTCAAGGACAGGGAATAATTCAAAGACAAACTTAAAAAGCCTATCCATCTCAGGCTTTTTCATAGAATGGACATAAGTGCCAAGAAAAAGATTCTGTTTAACTGTCAATGACCCAAAAATCTGTCTACCTTCTGGCACATGGCTTATACCTTCCTTAACAATATATTCTGGTTTACGATTGGTTAACTCTTTACCTCTAAAATAGACTTTTCCGCTAAAAACTGGAATTATCCCTGATATAACCTTAAGTAATGTTGTCTTGCCTGCACCATTAGCGCCTACAAGGCATACAATCTCTCCCTCATGCACTTCTATTGTAATATCTTTTAAAACCTGAACCTTGCCATAACCAGCATTTAATCCTTCTGCTCGTAACATCATTCTTTGATCTCTCCTATACACATTCCTGTGCACTGCCATATGTTCCAAGGTATGCTTCTATAACCTGTTGATTGGCACATATTTGAGATGGTGTTCCTTCAGCCAGTTTCTTTCCAAAATCAAGAACAACTATATCATCTGCTATATTCATGACCACCTTCATATTATGCTCTACAAGGAGTATGGTAATGCCTCTATCTCTGATGTTTAGAAGCAGTTTAATAAAACCATCTACCTCTGCATCATTTAGACCTGATGCAGGCTCATCAAGCAAAAGCATCTGAGGTTCTGTCATCAAAGAACGGGCAAGTTCAAGCAATCTTTGATTTCCAAAAGAAAGGGCTCCTGGCAGAAACTTTTCCTTACCCTCAAGCCCGACAAAACTTAAAATCTCCAATGCCTTATCTTTTACCTCTCTTTCTTTTTTATTAAGTGATCCTCTTCGAAATATTGTCCCAATTATGTCGGGCTTTAATTGTTTATGAGCACCAAGAAGGACATTATCCAGAACAGTAGCGTTATTTATCGTAAAAAGCCTTACAAGCTGAAATGTGCGGGATATACCAAGAAAAGCAATCTTATCAGGCGTCATACCTGAAATTTTTTGCCCATTCATATATATGGAACCATTATCTGGTTTTAAAAGCCCGCTTGTAACATTGAGTAGTGTTGTCTTGCCTGCGCCATTAGGCCCTATCAATGCTTTGATTTGTCCCTTTTTTACCCTAAAGTCTACATTTTCCAGGGCACGGACGCCTTCAAAGGTCTTTGTTATGTTCTCTATATTAAGTATATCTGAGTTTTGGACCATCATCTTGCCCTTCTAAAAATAAATTTTCCTAAACTAATCAATACCCCATAAAGCCCTTTTGGCATAAATACCAAGACAACTATTAAAATTATACCGTTTATAAGTAGTTCATAATCCTGGAACTGATAGGTTATCTCTGGAAGGATCTTTAAAAATGCAGCACCCAGCACAGGACCGTAAATTGTTCCTATACCTCCCAGAAAAAGCATAACAAGTATATTAATAGAGGTCATGACACCGAAATCATCTGGTGCAATAAAGCCCATATAATGGGAATAAAGAGACCCTGCAAGAGAAGCATATATAGCAGCAAGGATAAATACACTCGTTTTGTATTTTGGACTGTTAATGCCAAAATGCCTGGCAGCCTGTTCATCGCTATGTATGGCAATGAGGGTTCTCCCAAAAGGTGATTTTACAACAGCTATGCTGCTGGCTATTACAAGAAAAACCACAAACCAAACAAAATAGTAATAGAGTATATGGTTTTCGAATGAAAACCCAAATACGCTGAAAGGTGGTATATCCCTGAGACCTGATGCCCCGCCTGTGAATTTTTCTAATCCAATAATAAGGGTAAATATAATCTCATTAAAGGCAAGGGTTGCCATGGCAAGATAGTATTCTTTAAGGGCAAGAACAGGTCTGCCTGTTGCCCAGGCAAGGACTGCACTTATAAACATACCGCTTGTCATGGCAATCATGGGTGGTATACCATATCGTGCTGTCATAATTCCTGAAGTATATGCCCCTATGGCAAAAAAAGCAGCATGACCAACAGATATCTGACCTCCATAACCCATGAGCAGGTCCAAACCTACCGCAAGCATTATGTATATACCCACAAACACAAGTATACCGGTCTTGTATGGTGAGTCCCCAAAGGTGAGAGGGTATACTATGACAAATAAAATTAAAAATAACCACCAATATCTTTTCAATGCATTCATCCGTTTTCCTTCTATGATTTACTGAAAAGCCCTGTTGGTTTAAATATCAAAACAACCATTAAAAGGATAAAAACTATTGTATCTGAAAACTTAGATGATATAGTTCCTATTGTATAGGACTCAACAAGGCCAAGGAGAAAACCGGCCATAACAGACCCGGCAATGTTGTTTAGTCCGCCTATGGACATGGCAATAAATCCCTTCACCATGGGCATTACACCGCTTGTATATTGCATGAAAAGAAGCGGTGCCACAACTGCCCCGGCAAGGGCGCCTATACCTGCACCCCAAGCCCATGCAAAAAGTTCTGCCTTAAGCACATTAATTCCCATAAGTCTTGCCCCAAGCGCATTCTCAGCACATGCCCTCATGGCAATCCCAAGAGATGTTTTCTCAAAGAAATACCAGATCATCAAAAGGACAATTACGGTTATTCCAAAAATCCAGAGGACTTGCAATTGAAGTGACGCTCCTAAGATATGTAGAGGTTCTCCCTGTGTAAAAGGTTGTAAAATATGTGATTCCCTTCCCCACACAATCAGGGCAAGACCCCTTAAGGCAATAGATATAGCTATGGTCATTACAATCAATGCACCTACGGAAGAACCCTGTATGGGCCTTATGAGAGCCTGCTGAATAATTGCACCCATACATACGGCAATAAATATGGCAAGGGCAAAGGCAAGAGGCATAGGCACTCCCTTTTGTGTCAAGGTTGTCATAATAAGTGCACCGAAAACAAAAAACTCACCCTGGGCAAAACATATCAACTGCGAAACCTTATAAACTATCACGAGACTAACGGCAATTAGGGCATATATGCTTCCTGTTGTTATGCCACTGAAAAAAAACTGGATGAAATGGGAGATATCATTCATTTATAGATCCTTTTATTTAGGTAATTCCCATTTTCCTGCCTTAATGGTGAGAAGAATCATATCATCTGGTTTTGTCCCATGATGGTCTTTTGCAGTGAAATTATAAACCCCCTGCATGGCTGGAAAGTTTTTTATATTTTCTATGGCATCACGAAGTTTTATAGGATCTGCCTTGCCTACCACTTTAAGTCCTTCTGCGATCAGATCTATGGCATCTGCCAGTTCTGCAGAAAAATAATTTGCAGGTTCTTTATACTTTTCCAGATGGCTCTTATTAAAATCAATTATAATCTTTTTAGTAGGGTCGCTGTCTAAAAGTGCTTCTGGCTTCATGACCTTTCCAGATGGAACAAGCATTTCTGTTTTAATATTTGCCACAAGCTTGAGGAAACCAGGGTTTGCATTGCCATGAGACACAAGAAAAGGCACCTTAATGTTTAATTGCTCCATATTACGAGCAATTAATGCAGCAGGCTCGCCAGTGGTAAAGGAAAAGATCGCCTGGGGATTCATTGTCCTTATCTTTGCAAGCTGTGTAGTAACGTCTGGGGATTTTACATCGAATTTTTCCTCTCCAATAATTGTAACACTGTATTCTTTGGCATATTTTCTCGCCACACTTGAACCCAACTCTCCAAGCGGGCCTATAGGCATTAGGAGTGCGAGTTTTGTTATACCTTTCTTATGAAAATATCTAAAGGCAGTAATTACGGCAAAATCTGTCTTGTGAGATGTATTGAAGAGATAAGGGTCTTTCGATGTATCTACAGCATAGCCAGAGTTTATTATCGTAGGTATTTTATATCTATTTGCCATAGACGCAACTGCTCCTGAAATGGGCACCGATGCAGTTCCAGTCATAGCCACCACATTATCTTTGGATATGAGTCTCTGGGCAACCTTTGAGGCCTGTTCAGGAGAAGACATGTCATCATATGATATTAGTTCTAATGGAACACCATTTATACCTCCTGCCTTGTTTATAATCCCTACCTTTAGTTCTGCAGCCTTCTTTTTATACTCACCAAGCCATGAGAGATATCCTGTTAGGGAAAATATTCCGCCTATTTTATATGTTTTTTGAGATTGTGCAAGAGCCATTTGAGGTATTACAAGCATAATAAAAAAGACTGAAACAATAAAAAAAGCAAGTTTTCTCATAAAAACCTCCTCAAATATATTTTTCAAACATTAAAGCAACAACCATGCCATCGAAAAAATTATTACACTTAGTATTATTTTTATATGATTAATTGAAAATATTTGTAATAAATACAGGATGTTATTGATTTTTTAAAAAAAATTTAATAATAGGCATGTTGAATTGATTATTAAAACTAAGCAATCATAAATGACCAATCAAAAGCATCTGTGAATATATAATTATCTTGTTTTAAAAAGAAATGAATATGGTCATTTTTGACTATCATTTCTGAGTAGACGAAGTCTTCTTGTGAGAGTAGATATGCTAATACCGAGTCTATGGGCAGCCTCTTCAAGGGTTTTTGTTTGAGAAACAACCTTTTCTATGAGCATCAGTTCGTATCTGTCCACCTCTTCCCTTAATGTGCCTGGATGATCAAATATAAATACCTTTTCCTGATCTGTTAAATATTTTTTTGGTAAATGTTCAGGTTTAAGCATCTCATCGTTTGCTATTACAACCAGTCTCTCCATAAGATTAGCAAGCTCTCGGACATTTCCTGGCCAGTTATAATTAATAAGCCTTTCTATTATTTCTTTGCTTAAGTGTTTTTTTATATTGTATTTCTCGTTATATTGCTCAAGATAGTGGATAAGAAGGAATGGTATGTCTTCTTTTCTTTCTCTCAAAGGCGGGATTGTTATTGGTACAACATTTAGGCGATAAAACAAATCTTCTCTAAAAGTCCCTTCCTTTACCATCTTTTCAAGGTTTTTATTTGTAGCAGCAATGATTCTTACATTTATTTTTTTTACTTTTGTCCCGCCAAGTCGGATTATTTCGTGATCCTGTATAGCTGATAAAAGTTTTACTTGAAGTTTCAGAGGCATGTCTGCTATCTCATCAAGGAACAATGTCCCTTTATCTGCAATTTCAAAATACCCAGGTTTACCTTCTTTGCTTGCACCGGTAAATGCACCTGATTCATAGCCAAAAAGTTCCGATTCAAGAAGTTCCCCAGGAATAGCCCCGCAGTTTATCTTTATGAATGCACCTGTTTCAACTCTGGGACTTGCCTCGTGGATAATCCTTGCTATAAGCTCTTTTCCAACGCCAGATTCACCAAGCACCAGCACAGTTGCGTCAACCCTTGCAACCCTGAAGGCAGTCTCTATAATCTGGCTCATATGTTTACTATGGGCAATAAATTGAGTTCTCATGGTGTGAAGCTGTTTTACATCGTGGAGTTCTGCAAGATATTTGGATAGTAATTTCTGCGATTCTTCATATTTTTGCTTTAAAACATTAAGCTCAGTAATATCTCTAAGATTACAATATATTCTCACGATTTTGCCGTCACGGTCAAATACAGGGACACCTGTGCTAAGCACTTGTCTGCCTGACTTGGTATTTATAATCACAGTCTGTGCTTTTCCTGTTTCCAAGACTTTCAATGATGCTGCAGTGTCCGAAACACCTTCCTCTACGAGTTCCCTTGTTTTTCTCCCTATTATCTCTTCATTTTTCAGTCCCATAACCCTTTCAAAAGAAGGGTTCAGAAGAATCAGTTTGCTTTCACCATCGATGATGGCAAGACCATCATAGGAATGTTCAATCATACCTATAAGGTCTATGTTTAATTCTTCCAGTTCGTTTATCTTTTTAAGAAGTTTGTCTACGTCTTTTCTCTTCTCCATCTTCAAGGCACTTAGGGCATCTCTTTCTTTTCTTTTTTCAGGGATTTTAAGGATAGAGGTAATCCCTGGGGTCTTTACTTTATCAATTTCTTTTGCAACTTTCATGCCTTTTTTTGTCATATCTGACTCTTATGGTTAATTCTGACTAAAATGTTGTATAAATTGAGACCTTTAAAAAGGTCTCTTACTTTAGGGCATATCCGTAAGATCCTTGTTGTCGAAAAGTTCTTTAAATTTTAAAAAAATAAAATAAAAAAATATTTCCATATTTATTAGGCCTTTGCTATATTCTTCAAAACTCTAATTGTAATTAATAACATGTTTTTCAGACACATAGAAATTGTTTTTTTATTTAAGTTTTTAAAAGAAGGGGCCGATATGAAAAGATTTGCTTTTATCCTATGGTTAAATATAATCTTCTTTCTCGTCTCCACACATGTTTCTGCAGAAGGTGAACTTAAATACTTTGAATTGGGAAATTTTACCCTGGAAAATGGTTCAGTTATAAAAGATTGTAAGTTAGGGTATAGGACATACGGAAGACTAAATGAAGATAAAACCAATGCCATATTCTTTCCCACATGGTTTGCAGGGACATCAGAAGAGATATTCAGACTTGGTTATATAGGTCCTGGCAAGGCTTTAAATACAGAAAGGTTTTTTGTTATAACCTTTGATAATATAGGAAATGGTGTCTCTTCTTCCCCATCTAACAGCACTACTCAAAAAGAAAAAGACTTCCCAGAATTCACCTTAAAGGATATGTTGAGGGCAGGACATTTACTTATCACAGAGCATCTTAAAATAAACAAACTCCATGCAATTGTAGGTATATCTATGGGAGGCGCTCAGGTATTTCAATGGGTCATCTCATATCCTGATTTGGCAAAAAAAGCCGTCTCCATATCAGGGACAACAAAGATGACATCTTATGATATCCTTTTTTGGCAATCAGAGATTAAGGCATTGACTACTGCCATGGATTGTATAAATGATGGAACTGTAATGCATACAATAGCACCACTACACATGCTTGCCTCAAAGACCCCTGATTATTTTGTAACAAAAGTAAAAGACAGCGAATTGCCTGATATGCTCAAAAATATGGAAAAATCCTTAAGACTTTATAATCCATATAACTGGTTGTGGCAGTTAAAGGCCATAATGTCACATGATGTTTTCAAACCCTTCTGTGGGTCAGAGGAAAAGGCAGCAAAGGAGGTACGTGCTAAACTGTTTGTTATAACAGCAGAACAAGATTATATGGTCAATCCTGAACCAAGCTTAAGATTTGCCCGCCTAACAGGAGCAGAGATGTTAAAGATTAAAAGCGAATGCGGACATTACTCTTTTATGTGTGATTTAGCCACATTGCAGAAAGCCATATCAATTTTTCTTGAAAAACCTTAGACTCATGTTTAGATAAAGCCATATCAATTTTTTAAATATAAATAAATCATCCTGTTATAAAATGGCACTGATAATTCTATAGACCTTGATACCTTAATATCATTGGAACTGGGGGAAGCTGATTTTCCATTATGCTCAATAATAGCAATTTTTGTTTAAGCCCTTTTGCCTTATATCAAGCAGACCTATTGAGGGGATACGATAAAGCTCACCTCGTGGAGTATCTCATTATTTTGGTTAACAAGCCTCAGTTTGTGTTTTCCTCCCTCCGGGGTCCACATGAACCTTTTATTGTATCCTAATACCTCGTCATTTATAACCCATTTTATATCTTTGCCTGCTCCTGTTCTCTCGAAAAATACCTTCTGATTATCGGCAGGTATATCAGGATCAATGGCTATTACCATATCGTTGCAAGGGTATATTATCTTTGGGATAGCAACCTCTGCTATAGTTCTAATCTCTCTAAAAGGCTCTGTGCCTTTAATAAACCATTCACTAATTAAACCATCTCTGTTTATATTATCTACTTGCACCTTAATAATACCATCAGGTGGTTCCTGTGGTTTTGAGGTCACATTTCTATGGAGATACCTAACTATATCATTCCAGATAGGTGCTGCCCCTGTTACACCACTTACATTCCACATGGATTCACCTGAGAAATTTCCCACCCATACCCCTACAGTGTGCCTATCAGTATAACCTATACACCAGTTATCCCTCATATCCTTGCTTGTCCCTGTCTTAACAGCACTCCAGAATCTGGTGGCAAGGGGATTTTCCATGTGAAATGTTATGCTTCTTGCTGTCCTGTCCGATAATATATGGGATACTAAATAGGTTGCCTGTCTTGAAAATACCCTCCTCTTCGGCTTGTTTTTATTTCCATAGATTAGATTGAGTTCGCCAAAGACTCCTCCATTAGCAAGGGTTCTAAAGGCATTAACAAGCTCATATAGGCTCACATCCAGGGTGCCAAGGGCAAGGGCATATCCATAGAACTCCCCATCCTTTAAGTCTTCGAAACCGAGTTCGTTGAGTTTTTCTACAAACATATCCTCACCTGTGAGCATTAAAACCCTTACAGCAGGTATATTCAAAGAAGATGCAAGGGCAACACGGGCTGTCACATAACCTTTGTAATCCCTGTCGTAGTTCTCAGGTCTATATACGCCACTTTCTGTTGTTATATTTATGGGTTCATCCAGTAATTCTGAAACAGGGGTAATAAGCATCATATCAAAGGCAAGGCTATATAGAAACGGCTTTAATGTAGAGCCTGCCTGTCTTTTTGCTCTGACTCCGTCCACATAAAAAGCCGTTGATTCAGCCCCTGTGTTTCCTACATATGCCAGGATATCACCTGTCCTGTTATCAACAACTATAGCGGCACCGTCCGTTACATTCTGATGACGAAGTCTTAGTATATGTTCCCTCAAAACACCAAGGACAAAACCCTGAATATCTCTATCAAGAGAGCATCTCACATCTCCAACATCACCTTTTAATAAATACCTTGCTATATGAGGTGCCATGACAACATCATTGGCTATCCTGTATGGTTTAGAAAGGGCCTCACTTGTCTTATTGGCAAGCCTCTCTGCAGATATGCCTGCATTCATCTTTTTATTGAGTGCTATGACTCGCCTTGTTATATCTTTTACTTCTGCATTGGGTGAACGAATAAGCGATGCCAATATTAGAGATTCTTCCAGGTCAATTCCCCATGGCACCTTCATAAATATCCCCCTTGAGGCTGCCTCTATCCCCTGGAGTTCACCCCTGAAACTTACAAGATTTAAATACGCCTCCAATATCTGGTCTTTTGTCCATCTTTTCTCAATTGCTATGGCTTTCCTCATCTGATTGATCTTCTGGGAAAAGGACCTCTTTTTTATTCGGGGTTTAAGGGTTTGGTCTATCTTAGATACAAGCTGCATAGTTATGGTGCTTGCACCTCTTCTGCCTCCTGAGATAATATTCTCCAAAGATGCACCCATAAAGGCAATCATATCTATGCCTCTGTGGGTATAAAATCTCTTATCCTCTGAATAGATGACTGCCTTTATAAGGGATGGTGAAATGTCTTTCAACTCAGTCCATTCGAGCCTCCTTGATAGATAATCAACTCTTAGGGTATGTATTGGCCGACCGTATCTGTCTTTCAATACGGCCTCTGATTTCTTGTATGATTCGACTATTTGATTATATTCAGGGAGGTTTAAATTGCCGTAGAAAATAAACACATAGCAGGCAACAGACAACATTAAAAACATGGTTAAAAAGGTTATAAGGACTATGCGGATCCTTCTAAACATAATCAAATATTTCCCTACCTATAATCTCTTACTTCAAAAGGCTTATTGGGTATCTCGCCAAACATCTCAGGTGAATATAGTGCCTCCACCCTTGTCTCAGGGAGGTGAAAGAATCCCGCATTATTAAGCCTTATGGTGTATTCTATGGACCAGCTACCTTTTGGCACAAAACTGTAATATGCCCTGAATGCCTCATATGCATGCTCTTCAAATTCAGGATATATATGATTATGGTGGATTCTTTCGTGATTTAGAGGTATCTTTAAATCCCCTAATACGCCTCCCTTTATAATCCTTGAGCCTGCAGGCACAGGGTCAGATACTACAACCCAGGTCATATCTGCCTGAGATGTAATATCAAGCCTTACCCGCAGGACATCTGAGACGGAAAATTCTCCTGTTTTCTTCTGTTCTATAGGCTTTATGGTCTTTTTAATAATAAAGCCTGTAGAAACTCCTGACCTTCTGGGGATAGCAGCTAAACTCGAAACAGTAACCCAAGGAGAGCCTGCGCCTTTATGGTTAATGCGGAGAGGATTTTGTTTTTTCCATGCAAATAAAAAGCTGTCTCCTGAACTATTTTTTCCCCAATCAAGGGTCTTTTTTATATCATCCAGCATAACTAATGAGGTGCCTGTAACAGATTCTGATTCAAATCCCCTGGAAAACTTTTTAAGGGCCAATATGCCCCATGCATTGGCAACAGTGGTATCCCATCTCCCTGCCTTCTGCCTGCCCATAATCCCTCTTACAAGCCTTGGTATATCCTCTTTCCATCTTCCATCATCCATAAATGTAAGGACGGTTTTTATGCAATTTACATCAACACCTGTCATAAGCCACCATAGATTATCCCTATTCTCTGTGGAAAACCCCATGATAGTTCCCTGGAGATTAAGTCTTGACCTGAGTATGTTTTCAGCCTCTATTAACCTTTTTTCTCTATCCCTTACATTCTTTGTCTTTTTCAATATATTGATCAAATCAATAATGGATGAGGTGGGCAAAAATTCAGGTTCAATACCTATAGAATCCAGCATAGAGGCCTCTGCCATATTTTTTCTTGAAAGCGACTCTATGGCAGAAAGCTTCCTTAATGATATATCTGTTACACCCAGAGGATTTTTATGCAACAAACGACCGGCTACAAAATTTTTTAACCCCTGTAACATGGAGGATTCTATATTCTTTGGAATAACAAAGCCTACCTCATCTGCTATGGCGATTATATATGATGTAAGGATGTCACTGCCTGAAAACTGTCGGGAAAAGTATTTTACAAGGCCATTTGAATCAAGATAAGACGGGATTTCTGACATAATTCGATTCCACATGGCCTCATCATTTAGGACCACTGCCTTTGAAACCCTCTGTTCAAGACATACATAAGGGTAATGCCTCATATATTCCAATATGGAATTTATCTCCAAAGAGATTTTAGGTGTCATTGCCACCCTTAATCCACCTTTTTTTGGAATTGCATTCTTTGGCTCCGTGACATCCATTTTAAAATCCTTATCAAGCCTCATTATGGTTGACTGGATCGTCCTCACAGGCGTAACAGGTATAACCCTCTGGGAGACTTTAAGGGCATCATAAAGATTGCCCTTTTTATCCTTCACATTCACCTCCCATGTCATTCTGTCTGTGTATTCAGGCACGTTTATTATCCAGCCTATCTCGTGAGCCTCGCCTGGGGCTATCCTGTCCAGTATAACAGGTAGGACTTTTTCGTCTTCAGCCTTTCCCTCTTTTCTTTCCTTGATATTTGCCCATATATCCACATCCACAGGTTCTTTGGTAGTATTCCTTAAATGGAATACAGCCTTAAATCTATCGCCCTGCCTTACCAAATCAGGCAGACTAGATGATATGATTATGTCCTGGGTGGTTTGGATCCTTGCCCTGCCGCTTCCAAAAAGGCTATCATTTGCACTGGCAACGGCAACAATGATAAATCCTGTTATGGAATCATTAAGGGGTATTTCTATAGATGTCTCGCCTTTTTCATCAAGGGCAATATTAGGCTTCCAGAATAAAAGTGTATCAAACAGTTCCCTTGTTACCTGCCTTCCTCCGCCTCCACCCTGTGGCAATGCCTTTAATCCATAATGCCTTTTCCCTACCACCTGCATCTGGGCTGTGGAGGTCTTTATATCATATCCCCTCCTCTGCATCATATGCTCCAAAAGACCCCATGTTTTATTATCCATAAGCTCAAGGAGGCCTTCATCCACGGCAGCAACAGCTATCTCTCCATCTCTGGGGGCCAATCCTTCTTTGCTTGTTTTTACCTTTATCTTTACCACTGCCTTATCCCGAACCTTGTAGATACCTTTTTCAGGTTTTACATCTACCTGAAGCTCATAGGGCCTCCAGCCCACATATATCTCTGAGATACCCAGCTTATAAGAGGGTCTACCAAGATCAATCATGGCTGTAGATTTTATGTCCCCTATTCTCCCCCTCACACACAGGGCAGAGATAAAGACATTGGGTGCATAATTCTCTTTGATGGGTAACATAATAACAGGGTCTTTACCTGAAATCTTTGTGACAAAGGCATCTATAATACCCTCTCTTTCCACTGTAACAAGGGCATGGGCCTCTCTCATGGGCATCCTCACCTGAAAAATGGCTGTCTCGCCAGGTTCGTATCTTTTCTTTTCAGGTATCAAATCCATCCTGTCTGTATCAATTACATCGAACCACGTGTCATCCTTACCGGCAATCCACCCATCCACCTTGGCATATGAAGGGTTACCCTGGTCATCCATTGCTTTTGCCTCAATGATTATACTACCTGAAACAGGCGCTTTTGCCTCGCATATAAGGAGTCCTCTTTTATCTGTCTTGCCTTCACATATGGTGGCCACACGCTTTGTCTCGTTTATGTGTTCATACGAATAGAAGCCACCTAAGAGTCTCTTTCTATGGGAATAATAATTCTTCTTAAAAATGTCAGATTTAATATATAGGTTCTCCACAGGCCTTCCTTTTATATCAAGTGCCTTTATGTGAAATTTGACTGTCTCCTTTGAACCTGCCCATGTATCCATCATAATACCCAATAGGACACCTGAAGGATATATAGTAATACGCCTTGATACAGTCTGGGTCTCACCATTGGGGTCCTTATATTCAAGTTCTGTAAGGAGATCCTGAACGCTTGTCGAAGGCGGAATATTGTCTATCAATGCCCTAATAGTTCCTCCTTCACCGAGGGCAAATTCAAGGGTCTTTAAAGATTCCTTTGATTTTGGTAAATCTATATCTTCCTCTTCATAATCCGATTCTTCGTCATAAGACCTTTTCCTTATGCCTTCCTTTACTTTGCCGTTACCGAAGATAAAGTCTTCATGACCATCAAAAGCAAGGTATTTAGGCTTAAGTTGTGACCTTAATTTCACTGGCAGACCCTTTGCACCAGCCCCTGATAGGTATTCCACCATGAGGTCTACCTCTGCTTCCCTTTTGTTTACCACATGATCAAAGACCGGTTTTATAATCCCTTTCATAAGGGGTATCTTAAACTCCTCTACCCTGAAACCCGTTGTCCTGAAAACAGACGCAGAACCTTCATCTCCATCTATATTATCCTTTGTTGTGAGGATGACAGAATAATAGCCTAATTTTATCTCTTTTGGTATGACCCATTCTGATATGCCCCTGCCCTTTGTTTTATTCCATTTCAGATCAATTTCATATCGATCCTTTGATCCCAAGTGTTCTATAAATACCTTTTTTGGAATAATATCATCTGCATACTTTATGCCACCTGTTGTATGCCTCCTTAAAAAATGTTTCATATAAACGGTTTCGCCAGCCCTTAAAAGAACCCTGTCGAGGACAGTATGGGCTATCACATGGGAAGCCTGCGTTACATAGGGAAGTCTAAAACGATAGGGCTCTATGCCTTCATCCCAACTGGAATGAACAAAAGTCATGTCATTATCTTTTCTTACAAATACAAAAAGGCCGCTGTTTATTGATGAGATGGGTTTGAGTTGCTGGAAATCATAATAAATGTCATCGTCCTTTTTGATTTCACATTGTGGCAGTTCATCCAGACGAGGTAGCCTCTTATTGATAAAGGCTATTCCTTTATCATCCGTCTTTCCGTTCCATATGGCATTGCCCTTACAATCACGGATTACAACCTCTGCTCTCTCAACAGGCTCTCCTTTGCCCAATGATGTAACCCATACAAGAGAAGATTCTACTCCCCATTTTAGGTGGGCAGATAGGTCCGTAACAAGGGCTGCCGTAGGGCAATACATGGTCTTGTTTTTACCTAAAAGAGCGCTACCGAGGATGATGCTTTCTATTTCCACCACATAAAACCCAGGCCTCTCAAGAGGTATGCCCATCACCTCCAATACCTTCTGACCTGATGGTTTAGGAAGTGTAAATACCTTTGCAGTCTTTTCTCTTTTCAAGATAGACCTTGACCTGCCGACAGATGATACCTTTTTGAGCCACTCTATAATTGCCTTATCTGTGTCTATCCTCTCTGACCTCCCTGAGATATTAAAGGATTCCTCATAAACGGTTCTGCCTTTTAGTTCTGGCTCAATATTACGAACCGTAAGGGGCAGAACAGGGTCATGTTTTTCTATAATGCCAAAGCGGGATGAAAACTTGGCAAGGGGTGGATAGGCATCTGTTTTGACCTTTAATGGAAACCTGTTTGCATTTATCAATGTCCTTCCTGCATCATCCTTGAGATGTTTTGGGATATGGATTGTAAGTTCTCTCTTTTCCAGAAAAGGCCCTGGAAAGGATAAGGACTCTACAAAATCCACCTTGTCTTCTATCTTTGGTCTGTATATGTTTTTTCCATCCCTTATAAAAACATTTCTTGCTATACCGGTTGCCACAGGAGAGCTGAATCTTACCAACATGGGTAAAAGGGGTATACATGCTGCCTTAGTATTTTCTCTCCTGCATTCAAAAGATGCAATAAAAGGCATCCTTGTTTTGAATTTAAAGACCTGTTCTTTTGTTGTAGGGATACCTGTTGTGGACATAATGCCCTTACCCCATACAAAGGTGATATTTGTATTGTTTGGAAATCTCCTTTTAGGCCTTATTAAAACCTCGTGTTTCTCCTTTTGGGGATAGTAATTTCTGTGATAAACCTTCAATAACCTGTCCCTTTCTTCCTTTTTCAATATATCTATACTTACAGGCTCTTTTATGCCCTCTATGACAAAATATGCATTTTTAAAAATAGTTGATTCTTCTGCCTTGCCATCAAGGTTTAAGACAAAGACTTGGTTTTCATCTATATTCAACGTGCCATCAAGGGGAAATACAGACTTGACAGCAGGCCCACCAGTGGAAAATGAAAAAGACCTCTCCCCTTTCACTGGATTTCCCTTTAGGCTTTTTAGATTATCCTTGACCTTAAATTCACATTCCACCCCTGCCTCCAGGTCTTCTTCAAAGTCGTATATCCAGTTTTTTCCATCCAACCATCTGCCTGTGCCTTTTACAGGGCATTTTATCTCAAATGGATCCTTAAGATGAAGGTCGCCAAAGGCTACCATCTGTTCAGAAAACCTGACGGTTACCTTCCTTATGTATTTTGTAAGGCCTATGGGAGCAAAATTTTCTATATATACATTCCCCTTTTGTTCTTTCTGACCTGCCAAGACATGAAAAGGTAAGGCTACTAAAATGAAAAAAAATATAAATATGGTTAATCTAATTTTCATTACTACCCCCGTGTGACCGCATTGTTTTTTCTATTATAGCATCAGGCTCAGATAACATCTACTATCCACTGCTTTTTCTTTCTAACCAAAATTTCATTTGACATAACCTCTTCTCCCAAAAAGGAACAACCTGATACACCTTTTGCATCTTCCCACAAGGTTGTAAAAGAAAGGGTGAAATTAGATAAATCAGAAGCATGGGCTTTGAGATAATGAGATAATGCTGTTGTATGTTCATATGAGCCTTCCTCATTTGACAATCCTTAAGTGTTCGGATAATATTAAAAAACAAGGCATTAACAGGATATTAGTTTGTTTTAAATTATTATATAAAGGTCTCTTGATGAATAATAATTATTTAAATAGCCTCAATTTGAAAAAATTCTTTTCCATTATTATATATGCGTTAGTCCTATTAGGCATATATCTTACAAGTTTTAAAAGCTATCTTCTATTTCAAAGCATAGCTGAAGTATTTTCTATTGTTATTGCCTGTGGAATATTTCTTCTTGCGTGGAATACAAGAAGATTAATAGACAATCACTATCTTTTATTTCTGGGTATTGCCTATCTCTTTGTAGGCACCGTCGATTTTGTTCATACCCTTGCATTTAAGGGCATGAACATATTTTCAGGCTATGATGCCAATCTACCTACACAATTATGGATTATTGCCAGGTATTTAGAAAGTATATCCATTTTTCTTGCACCTATATTCTTGATAAAGAGGCTTAATCCATATCTAACTTTTATTATTTATTTAATAGTAACATCCGCTTTATTTATTTCTATTTTCACCATACCTGTTTTTCCTGATTGCTTTATAGAGGGCAAAGGATTAACCCTTTTTAAGATTATAAGTGAATATATTATATCTTCTATCCTATCTGCATCAATATTGGTCTTATTAAAATTTAAAGAAAAATTTGAAAAGACTATTTTTAATTATATATTATGGTCTATTATACTGACCATTTGCTCTGAACTTGCCTTTACATTTTATGTAAGTGTTTACGACTTATCAAATATGATAGGTCATTTCTTAAAAATTATATCCTTTTATCTCATCTATAAGGCTATTTTTGAAGTAGGGGTATCAAACCCATACAGTCTCCTTATTAAAGATCTGAAAGAAAATGAAATGCTTCTTAAAGAGGCACAATCTGTTGCAAAAATAGGCCATTGGGTTTTTAATGTGGAAACAGAAACGAGAAAATGGTCAGAGGAGATATTTAATATTTTGGATATTGACCCATCACATGGTGAACTAACTCTGGAAAAACAAAAAGAGATAATTCATCCGGATGACTGGGATATGTATTATAACAATATAAAAAAGGCAATACAAGACGGCATACCATATCATATAGAGTTTCGCATAATAAGATCAGATAATAGAATAAGATGGTTAAGTTCCAAAGCAAATATTGCAAAGGATAGCAAAGGAAAGGTTATAAGACTTTTTGGAACTGTCCAAGATATAACAGAACTTAAGGAGACTGAAGAGGTTTTATATCAAGAAAAAAAGAGGTTTTTAACCCTTATTGAGAATGTACCTTTTGGTCTGATACTCATAGATAAATACGGAAATTTCGTTTATGTCAATCTTAAGTTTAAAGAGCTCTTTGGGTATGACATAAATGATATCCCTAACATAGAGACTTGGTTCATACTTGCCTTTCCTGAGCCAGAGGCAAGAAAAAAGGTAATACAATCATGGTTTGAAGAACTAAGCCATGCAACCCCAGGTCAAAAAAGTGAAGGGGTTTTTAATATCATTGCAAAAGACAAAAAAGAAAAGATTGTAGATTTTACAGCTCTTAAGCTTCACACAGGTGAACAAATTGTAAGCTGTCTTGATATTACAAAACAGAAGATATTAGAAAAAAATTTAGAGAAATTAAGTCTTACAGATGAGCTTACAGGGTTATACAATAGAAGAGGTTTTATAATGCTGGCAACACAGCAGATCAAGATTGCAGAGAGGGCTAAAAAAGGTATGCTTCTATTTTTTATAGATTTAGACCATATGAAAGATATAAATGATAGTCTTGGTCATCAGGCAGGGGATATGGCCATTATTGAAGCTGCCTCTATAATGAAGGATGTATTTAGGGAATCGGACATTTTAGGTAGGATAGGTGGAGATGAATTTGCTGTCCTTGCCATTGATACCACAGATGAGATAAAAAATATCCTTATAACAAGATTAAACAAAACCATAGCAACCTATAATTCCATAAAAGACAGAAAATACATGCTTTCTTTCAGTGTAGGGGTATCATGTTATGACCCTAATAATCCTGTAGACCTTGACACCCTCATGTCATCAGCAGATGACCTCATGTATAGAGAAAAAAGGAATAAAAAAAGTAATTCCATTATAAGAGACCATTAAGAAAATTAAGGGCTCTGGGCCATGCCTTGTATGGACCCAAGCTTCTTATTTTCTGGAGAAGATTCAGGAAATGACAAAGTCTTTAAAATCAGTCTTATCAACGCACCTTTTGTGAGGAATACAAATCTTATACCAAACCTTTAGGTAGGATAGATTAAAAATGGCAAAAAATTGGCAAACGAAGAAAATAATCTAATTACTTTATACGGTGGTATTGACAAAACAAAAAATAGGATTAAATTTTTTATAGAAATGTAACTAATTGATATTAAAGATGAAAGGAGGGATGGTATATGACAGAAATTGCACTTTGGAAACCATGGAGGGAGATGGAGAGGATAAGAAAGGAGATGGATAATATCTGGGACACCTTTTTTGACAGGAGGCCTGTAAGAGGTGATGGTGTTTCAGAGTGGATGCCATCTCTCGATGTATCAGAGACAAAAAACAGCTACATCGTCAAGGCAGAGGTCCCCGGGATTGATCCAAAAGATGTGGAAATCTCTCTCAGTGAAAATGTCCTCACCATAAAAGGCGAGAAAAAGCAGGAGAAAGAAGAAGAGAACGAGAACTACCACATAATAGAACGTAGCTATGGAGGTTTTACCAGGTCCTTCAAGCTGCCGGGTCAGATCCAGGGTGACAAGGTAAAGGCAAATTATAAAAACGGGATTTTGAAGATAACACTACCAAAAACCGAAGAGGCTAAGAAAAAAGAAATAAAAATAACAGTAGAATAAAAGCCCTCTCCAATCTTTTAACGGCGTCCTAAAAAGGACGCCGTTTTTATTCAAAACAAAATCCATAAAAACTATGACAAATCATTTCTCAATGGTTATAATAGAAAAAAGTCTTTTTGGGGGTGTTATTTATGGAGATGACCAGAAGAAGATTTTTTATCATATCCTCTGCACTCTTATCATCCGTCCTTATTAAAGATAATGTCCATGCAAAAGAAGGTAGATATGCCACCCTTATTGACATTACAAAATGTGATGGATGTCCTAACGAGCCTATACCAAGATGCGTCATTGCCTGTAGGAAACAGAATAGCTCAAGGTTTCCTGAACCAAAAAAACCTATAACACCATACTGGCCCAGAAAAACCTATGAAGACTGGTCTGAAAAAAGGGAAAAAATAGATACACTTACACCTTATAACTGGATATTTGTTCAAAAGGTATCTATAGACGGGAAGGATATATTCATACCAAGGAGGTGCATGCACTGTGATAATCCACCTTGTGTAAGGGGATGTCCGTTTGGCGCCCTTTCTAAGAGACCTACGGGAAATTCTGTTATAAATGAAAACATCTGTTTTGGTGGTGCAAAATGCAGGGATGTGTGTCCTTGGCAAATACCTCAGAGGCAGGCAGGGGTTGGTATATATCTACATCTACTACCGAAATTTGCCGGTGGTGGAGTCATGTATAAATGCGACCTGTGTAAAGACAGGATAGAAAAGGGCATTGAGCCTGCTTGTGTTGTGGCATGTAGGGAAAGACTAAAAGAAAATAGTGTATTTTTCTTCGGTGATAGAAAAAGCATATATGAACTTGCAAAAAAAAGGGTTAAAGATGAAGGGCTTTTTTTATACGGTGATAAACAAAACAACGGTACTTCTACCCTCTACCTATCAAAAGTCCCCTTTGAGGTCATAAATAAAGCACTTATAGAAAAAAAGGATAGGTTCAAGATGCCCACAAAGGTGGAAAACAAGATACATGCCACCTTTAATCCCATAGGCAAAATAGTCCTTGCCTCAGGTGTATTATCCATAGCAGGTGCTGTGGCAGCGGCAATCATTTCAGGCAAAAAAGAAAAAGGAGGCCATGACCATGCAAGGAAAGATTAAAAGACATACAATCATAGAAATCCTTGAACACTGGATATTGGCCATTTCAGGCATTGTCCTTCTCTTTACAGGGCTTGGTTGTCTACCCCTTTTCAAGAGATATTACATAACCGAGATACCGGGATTTGCATGGACAGGTGACTTCAACACAGTAACCACAGTCCATTATACTGCATCCATATTCTTTTTTATGGCAGTCCTCTTCCACATATTCTATCATGGCATTAAAAAAGAATTCGGATTATTGCCCCGAAAAGGCGATATAAGTCAAAGCATAAAGGTCATCTCTGCCATGATAGGCATAGGAGATGAGCCACCATCTGATAAATACCTCCCCGAGCAGAGGATAGCCTATGTAGGTATTGGCATAATCATCTTAATCCTTACCATCACAGGGATCATAAAGGTCCTAAAAAATCTCGAGTGGATTGTTTTATCTCCTTTATCTGAAGGCATAAACACATTCATCCACACCTTGACAGGCTTTTTATTTATGATAGCCTTTATAATCCATGTAGGTATTGTCCTGTTCTTTAAATCCAATTGGCCTTTGTTGAAAAGCATGTTTACAGGATGGATTGATGAAAAATATGTAAAACACAGACATGCCTTATGGTATGAAAAGATAAAGGAAAATGCCCAAGGAAATGCCCAAAATGAGACATCAGAATCTCTTCAAGAAATCCCGTCAGAAGAATCAAAGGAGGAAAAAGAAGAACCATGCCCACAAGGATAGTAATAACCTTCGGTGATATTTCGGTCCATGCCGAGCTTGATGATACTGGCTGCGCAAAGAAAATAGCAGATGTCCTGCCCATAGAATCAAAACCCAATGAATGGGGTGACGAATTTTATTTTACAATCCCGGTAGAATATCCTCTGGATGAAACAGCTACAACTAATGTAAAAGTAGGCCATATAGGATACTGGCCACCGGGAAATGCCCTTGCCATATTCTTTGGACCGACACCTATAAGTAGTGGCTCTGAACCTGTGCCAGCCAGCGAGGTAAATATTGTAGGTAGGATAATTGACGATGCTAAGTTATTAAAGAAAGCAAAGGGCGCAAAAAAAGTTAGAGTTGAAAAACTTACTTAAGCCTTAATCTTTTTTAAAAGGTCTATTAAAGGGATTAAAATTTTTATAATAAAAATGCCCCCGGCATGACTCGAACATGCGGCACATGGATTAGGAATCCATTGCTCTATCCGCCTGAGCTACGGGGGCAATGACTATTGTTGAAAGAAGGTCTTATCCTTCCATCTCCTTAAGTCAGTGTATTTATTTATCGCATATCTTAAAAATGAAATCAATCTTGAAATAAAAAATAAAATAGTTTAAGTTGAAACATTTATTCCAGTGTGTTTAGGAGGACGTATGGATAAAGCATTAAGAGAGACAAATTTAAGGGAAATTGGCCCTATAAAACGGGGTAAGGTGAGAGATGTCTATGATTTAGGAGATAAGCTTCTCATTGTGGCAACTGACAGGCTTTCTGCCTTTGATGTAGTCTTGCCTACAGGGATACCTGAAAAGGGTAATGTCCTTACCAAATTGTCCATCTTCTGGTTTAAAAAGATAGAAGACATAATAGAGAATCATCTCATAGAAACAGATGCAGAAAGATTTCCCGAACCTCTTAAACAATATGCCCATATCTTGAAAGACAGAAGCATGCTCGTCAAAAAGACAAAGGTAATACCTGTAGAGTGTGTGGTAAGGGGTTATCTTGCAGGTTCAGGATGGAAAGACTACAAAGAAAGTGGCTCTATCTGCGGAATAAAACTGCCTCCTAATCTTTTAGAGTCCGAAAAACTCCATGAACCTATATTTACACCTACCACCAAGGCAGAACAGGGTCATGACACAAACATGACAGAAGATCAACTCATAGAGATGGTGGGAAAAGAACTTGCCTTCCGATTAAAAGATTTGAGCCTTGCCATTTATAAAAAGGCATGCACTATAGCAGAAGGTAAAGGCATAATCATTGCCGATACAAAGTTTGAATTCGGGATGATAGATGGCAAGATTATATTGATAGATGAGGTATTAACCCCTGATTCATCAAGATTCTGGTCTATTAAGGATTACATTTTAGGCAGGTCTCAGGATAGCTATGATAAACAGATTGTCAGGGATTATCTCAATACCCTAAATTGGGATAAACAGTATCCAGGGCCAGAACTGCCTGAAGATATAGTGGAAAAGACTGCAAGAAGATATAAAGAGATCTTGGAGATATTAACAAAAGAATAAATCAATTATCTTGCTTATTTAAGACCTTTGGAAAAGCGCTCTTATATAGCATCTCCAGATTATTTCGTGCAAGGGTGAAGTTGGAGTCTATTTCGAGCGCCCTTATATATGCCCTTCTTGCATCTTCATATCTTCCTGCAATAAAATAGGCATATCCAAGATTATTATAAACCCTTGCCTTATTAGGTGATTTTCTCACAGTATCCTCCCACAAGGATATCTCATCTCTATAGACGTGATTTCTTGCTATGGTATAGCTACTTAAAATTGTCGTCAGGATGGCCACTGAAACCCATAATGGTATGATTTTTTTTATCTTTTTAAACATAAACAAAATCCCTGCAGCGGACAAAAGAAATATAGACCATCCTGCAAGATAGAAATGCCTCTCGTTGATGATATCTATACGGGGTATAAATGTGCTCACAGGTAATAACTGGATGATAAACCAGAAGATGGCAAAGGCAAGGAGCCTATAGATAGTCAGTGTCTCAGGGTCTTTTCTATGGTCTTTTTTTATTAATGGCATAAGGGAAAATATACCTGTCAAGATTATAATACAGAGAAAAATCAATTCAAGAAACACGGAAAGATTCCAGGATGAGATAATCAGATGTTGAGGGTCTATATTTAATCTGTTTAATAGAAAATAATGAAAGACCGTATCAGCTATACCGTTTAACTGACTTAAGAGATTTAATTTAATAGAGCGGATGTTCATGCTGTATGCCACAAGACGGCTATATCTTGTAAACAACAAAAAGAATAAAAGGGAAGAAAAAAACAAAATCCAGTGGAAGGCCTGTCTTTTTACCATCTCATAAAGATTCAAACCTTTGTATGTATTTGTCACATCCCAGAGTATCAAAATTAAAGGCAGGGATAGGGCAGTCTCTTTTACAAGAATTGCCATGAAAAAAAACAAGACCGACAGAAAAACCCATTTGTCTTGCCATGGATAAGGCTTGACAATCCTTGCGTATGTCATGAGGCTTGCCAGATAAAACACTGCCATAAGAGATGATGATCTGCCGCTTATATATGTTACAGATTCTGTCTGTATGGGATGGACGGCAAAGAAAATACCTGTCACAAAAGCCACAGTAGTATTCAGTGTAAATCTTTTTGTGAGGAAAAAGATTAAAAAACTATTTATAACATGGCATATGACATTAAAAAAATGAAACCCCCACGGTTTTATACTTATAATCCAGTTTAATGTATAGGTGAGCTTGAGTAGTTGCCTTATACCGCTTCCTGCATCCTGCCACCAAGCACCTAAAGAATGGATGCGGGGGTTAAAAACAATGACATTATAGTCATCAAACTGGAAATCTCCATTTAAGGAATTGGCATATACAATAAGGACGACTATAACTATAACAACAAAAGGGATAAAACTGTTCAATAGGTCATAATATCTTTCAATCTTTCTCAAAACCTAATCAACTAATCCCTGACACTCAATGGTCTGCCCTAATACAAAATATCACTAAATCTATTATTTTCTAATATATTCATCCACCCTTCTGTAGGTTTTCGTGAATTCATCTTCGTCCTGCCCCAAGGGCGGTGGAGGGGGCGGTGGGGAAACAGGCTGAACCGGCTGAAACTGTTGTGCTTGTGGTTGTTCAGGAAAAGAAGGCTGTATAGATACGGGAGGTGAAGTATACCCACGGCCATATGGTTGGGTTGGCTCAAAGGGTTGGGCTGTATATTGTCTCCCTGTTTCCTGGCCCATGGTAGAACCGCCTATTGTTATGGTCTCAAAACTCTCTGCAAACCTGTTTCCTGTTCTGTAGACAACTCCACACCCGTGAAAAATGCCTTTGAATGGAAGACATGTTCCTTCTCCTCCTATCCTTACAGTAAACTGGCAAAAATATGTCCCTGAAGGAACAGAAAGGTCAAATCTTGCAAAACCATCACCCCTTCCGTTGGTGTATATCTGCCCGAAGTCCCATGCAATAGTATATGCTGTATTGCCCTCACGGCTTATAACACTTCCATCACCTACAAGATAGCCACCAAAGGAACGGTTTTCAGGCATAGATGCCTTGTTATATGGATTAAATAGGTGAGCACCTACTGTATATGAATGATTAGGTTTTGCGCCCTTTAGCTCAAACTGAACAATAACTCCTCTATAGGTTGTTTCCCATCTAACTGACCCAGATGAAATAGGATCTCCAAATAAATCCCATCCCCTTGTTAAATTGGCATACCCCGAATTCTGGGCAGATAGATCTGAAGGAAGAAATAACATAAATGCCACAAATACAATAAAAAAGCCTATTAATATTTTTTTAATGCTTTCCATTTTAATCTCCTTTTTATTCTCTATTTTTATACAAAAAAATTTGTCACGCATTGCTTGAAAGCATATATATGTAACTGATTTAAGTCAATGATATAAATCACCTTTAATTGTTTCTTCAAATTTGGCTGAAATTCTAAATACATTTTTTATCAACAGTGAGTGAATTGTCTAAACACAGATCCATTCTCTACCTTATCTTCTTTACAATAGGGATGACCTCACCTATATCCATTATAATAAAACGGGATTTATCAAGCCTGCGTGATTGGATCTGCCTGCGTAATTCCATAATGGGAAACCCTGGTGGTTCATCACCAAGATGAAATGTGCCCCACTGGGTTGGAATAAAATATCGGGCATTGAGGTCATCAAATGCCTGTAATACCTCATTTATATCCATATGGGCATAATGCATGAACCATCTCGGTTGATAGGCTGTTGTTGGTAGTAGGGCAAAATCAATATGTGGAAACTTCTTGCCGAATTCTTTATATCCTATAAAATAACCACTATCAGCACCATAATAGATGGTAAAACTGGGTGTCACTATCATATAACTCAACCATAAGGTTTCATTAAAACCTTGACCTATACGACGAGACCAATGCTGGGCAGGCAGGGCAATAAGGTTAATACCATTGCCGCAATCTATAGTCTGCCACCAATCCATCTCAACTACATTTGTTTTATTCATACTGCCAACAAAATCTTTAAGATCAAGAGGCACAAATATTCTTGTGTCCTCAGGAAGACTACTTATGCTATCTATGTCCAAGTGGTCGTAATGATTATGCGAGACAATAACAGTGAGCCTTCCACCTAATTCTTTAATTTCTTCTGCTGTAATGCCAGGTGGGGTTTTGCGTTTTGGCAGAAGCGCCCTTTGATTAAATATAGGGTCTGTCAACCAGTATTCTCCGTTTATGCGCATAAGAAAGGTGCCATGACCTATCCACGCAATAAAATCACCATCGGGCATGGATTTGATCCTTGTTTTCAAATGAGGGATAAAACCTGGTAAAAAAGTCATCTCCTCTTGGGTGTAGTTTTGTTTTTTTTCAAACTTCCATCTCAAAATAGTGAGAATGCCTCTTTCTTCCATGGGCATCCATGGGTTAAAATATTTGCCATCCTTAAAATGCTCTGCATAAAGCATCTCCCTTTTTGTATGGGCAACTTGTCTCCTCCATTCTTCTTCATTGAATGGCCTCTGAGGCAGACATGATGTGCATACCAAAAAGATAACTAAAATCAATAGGTAACGGATAATCATAAACTCCTCTTTAATGTCACAATAGACCTTACATAATTGGCAGATACAAAAGGAATGTTAAAATATTTTTTCATTTTTCTCAAAAACAAAATAACTTATCTTCAAGATTCTCAAAGATTTTATACAATTTTTGTGAAAAAAATATATTGACAATCATATGAAAGCATTCGTAAAAGATATTTAAATCTAATAAAAAACACTCAAAGATTCCAAAAAATGGGGGGTAAGGATATGCATAAGATTGCTGTTATACCTGGTGATGGCATAGGAAAAGAGGTTGTCCCTGAAGGCATAAGGGTTCTTGATGCAGCAGGGGAAGGGTTTGGTTTTGCCTTTGACTGGCACTTCTTTCCATGGGGTTGTGAATATTATCTCTCTACAGGTCAGATGATGCCTCAAGATGGTATAGAAATATTAGGCAAGTTTGATGCCATTTTCCTTGGTGCAGTCGGTGCCCCTCAAGTTCCCGACCACATATCCCTCTGGGGGCTGCTTATCCCTATAAGGAGAGGATTCCAGCAATATGTCAATTTAAGACCCGTGAGGCTTTTAAGGGGTATTGAAAGCCCTCTAAAAAATATAAAAACAGGAGATATAGATTTCTTTATCGTGAGGGAAAATAATGAAGGGGAATATTCCAACATAGGAGGAAGGATCTATAATGGAACAGAACAGGAAATGGTGGTTCAGGAATCTGTATTTACACGGAGAGGCGTTGAAAGGATAATCAGGTATGCCTTTGAACTTGCCAAAAGACTAAAGAAAAAAAGGGTTACATCTGCCACAAAATCCAACGGTATCATATACACAATGACATACTGGGATGAAATATTTAGTGAAATAGCATCCCAATACCCTGAAATAGAACATGAAAAGTATCATATAGATAACCTTACCACCATATTTGTAAGGAATCCCCAGAAATTTGACGTGGTAGTCGGTAGCAACCTTTTTGGAGATATTTTATCTGATTTAGGCCCTGCCATTGCAGGGAGTCTTGGTATTGCCCCATCTGCAAACCTGAACCCTGAAAAAAGATTCCCATCCATGTTTGAGCCTGTCCATGGTTCAGCACCGGATATTGCCGGAAAAGGTATAGCAAACCCCGTAGGCCAAATATGGTCAGGGGCAATGATGCTCCAACACTTGGGCTATCATGAAGCAGCAGAGGCAATAGTATCTGCCATAGAGACTGTTATAGCCGATAAAGGCATAAAAACACCTGATATTGGAGGGACATCATCCACTAAAGACATGGGAAAGGCCATAGCAGATGTTATAAAGGCACAAGGCATTTGAAATTAGCTAACACAACTTAAAAACCTATTTACACTTATGAAGTGTTACACTTACGAAGCATAAAAACTGATTACCATATGAAATGTTAATGACCATTTCCAGAAGGGCAATGTGTTTATATTAATCTCCTATACGTTTATCTCATATTCCTCAGCTATCTCATCCCAATTAAGATGTGGAATAAATGAAAAGGCATTTGAAGGTCTCATATATATTTATTCCTGCCGTATAAAAAAAAATGACCCAATAAAATAATGGAAACAAACTGAATGCCCATTGAAAAGACTACTAAATAGATTATGGATATATCATATAAAACACCCATGAGTGCACTCCCTAAAAACCAGAAAAAACCGTATCCCATATTGAAAATTCCATAAGCAGAACCCCTTTTTTCAGGGGAGGACATTTCTGAGATGGCTGCCCTTAAAACAGACTCCTGCATACCCATACCGATACCCCATAATATCATGCCTAAAAGCACAAATTTCCAACCCCCTAAAAAGACCATGGGTGCAAACAGGAGTGAAAAAAATACACCCAAAACAACGGTAAAAAGCCCTACCCTATCGAATAACCTTCCAAATACCAGGGCAGCCCCGGCATCTGAAAGCATGGCAGCAGTATAGAAAAGTGGTATTTTATTCTCATCTATTATGCCTACTTTATTCAGGTGAAAGGCTATAAGTGGAAAATCTGCATAACCTGCAGCAATTAAGACAACTGCACTCATATAAATCCAGAAGGTCTTGCGCATATCTTTTGTCTGAATGATACGGAATGCCCCTGAGATTTGAGATGGTTGTGGATATTTTATACGGGCGAAAAAAAGACATGCAAGGGCGAGCAGGGCAGGTATTGTCAAAAATGCATATGCGGTTCTATAATCACCTTTGAAATAAAGTATACCTGCAACAATCAAAGGACCTAATACAGCACCTATTTGGTCCATGGCCTCATGGAGACCAAAGACCCATCCTGAGCCGATTTCACTGCCTGCATGAGATAGCATTACATCCCTTGCCGGTGTCCTAATGGCTTTTCCCAATCTCTCAAATACAATAAGGATTGCCGCCATCTCCCAGTATCCTGCCAGAGCCATAAAAGGGACTGCCAGTAGATTCACTGCATATCCAATAATCGTTACAAGCCAGTATCTCCTTGTTCTATCACTTATATAGCCTGAGATTATCCGCAAACCATAGCCTATAAGTTCTCCTAATCCTGCAATGACACCTACAACAGTAGCGCTTGCACCTAAAAAGGCAAGGTATGGACCATTTATACTTCTGGCACCCTCATATGTCATGTCACCGAAGAGACTGACAATACCCAATAAGACGGCAAATAGTAATGCCCCTTTATGTTTTGACATGGTTTATCCCATTTTCGTGAACATCAAAAGACTCTGCTCGAGGACAAAATATTTTTGAAAAAAGTCTTTCATTATCTCTTACTTTTTCCGCTTTTTTAAAAATTCAAGGATCATATACTTTTAAGGACTGAAAACAGCAACTACAAATGAATAAAAATTACACATTTTATTTCCCTGCATTTTACCTCCACAGGCACCACCATGTCCACCAAATCTATGACAAAATCTACTTCTGTCTTATCCTTTGTTCTCCAAAATAGATTAGTCCAAGAAAAAAGGTCAAATTTATAAATTATGGTCAATCATAACATAAAATAGTAAAATTTTTACACTTTCCATTTTGTAATTAGAATTGAAATGTCTCATACTCTGGGGCTCACACGTAAAACCCCCTTTGGTTGATTTAACTGAATTAAAAGATTATTTAAATTCGGTTCAGGTATTTTTAAAGGCTATTTGAATTATTTCCTCTTTATGTCCTCTTCTGCTGATGAATACTTTTGAGCTACCTCAAAGCATTGGTCAGAAATGGCCACAAAGGCATCTACCACATCCGGGTCAAAGTGTATACCATACCCTGATTTTATAATCTCTACTGCCTGTTCATGGGGAAAAGCTGGTTTATAGATCCTTTTGCTTATGAGGGCATCATATACATCTGCCACAGCCATAAGCCTTGCAGAGATAGGTATGTCATCTCCTGCCAGTCCTTCAGGATACCCTGTTCCACTCCATTTTTCCTGATGGGAATAGGCAATCTCTTTTGCAGTATCAAGGAATGACCTAATATTCCCTATCCTCTTCTCCGCTGAAATGATTGCATCCCTTCCAAGTATTGTATGTCTCTGCATGATATTAAACTCTTCAGAGGTTAAGCGTGCTGGTTTAAGGAGTATATTATCAGGGATACCTACCTTACCTATGTCATGTAATGGCGCTGATTTGTAAAGTAACTCTATATATTCATTGGTTAAAAATTCCTTAAATCTTTGATTGTCTTTTAGTTTCATAGCAAGCATCTTAACATAGGTTTGTGTCCTTTTTATGTGATTGCCTGTCTCTGTATCACGGGTCTCTGCAAGGGATGCAAGTGCCATGATTGTTACATCCTGAATGGCAATGATCTCTTCTGTTCGCTTTAATATCTCCTTCTCAAGGAATTTATTTTTATCTTTGAGAAAATCCCTTGCATCCTTCAGGGTTAAATGTGTATTTATCCTTGCAAGGAGTATAGGAGGGCTAATAGGCTTTGTAATATAGTCAACAGCTCCAAGTTCAAAACCTTTTTTCTCCTCCTTAACCCCTGTTTGAGAGGTAAGAAAAATAACAGGTATATCTACTGTGTCTGGATTTGCCTTTATCTGCTTACATACTTCGTAGCCATCCATGCCAGGCATGATAATATCCAGAAGAATCAGGTCAGGTTTATCCTGTGTAGTAAGCATTTTAAGAGCCTTCTCACCGCTGGTGGCAAATTTTGTCCTATAAAAGTCCTTTAAAAGTGTGCTTAACATGACAATAATGTCAGGAGAGTCGTCAACAACAAGAATGGAGTGCTTTTTTGGATGTTCTATTATCTCGCTCATAAAAGCTTATTAAATATACTGATAATTTTATCAAAAATCGAGTTAAAATTAAGCTTTTTTCTTTAAAATCTCATGCTTGCAAGATAGTCCAATATATTATATAAAATAAGTATTGCCGACATAGCTCAGTGGCAGAGCAGCTCACTCGTAATGAGCAGGTCGTGGGTTCAAATCCCACTGTCGGCTTTAATGATTTCAAAGGGTTAGATGTAATAATAATTTTCATTGTCTACCGAATTGTATAATTTTTATATAGTTCGTTTTCTAATTTTGAACACCCTCCAGAATATCTAATGCATTTGACATATGCTCCAGCGATAAGTAAATTGCAAAAAAAATGATAGATTAGTTGCAAAAAGATGATAGATAATTGCATTTTAATGATACATTTTATTTATGATTTTAAATGATTTAGGCATGTTTTTAAGACATTATTTATTGAGTTAGCATGCTTACAATGGCCGAGCCAAGAAGCAACGGAGGCTTGAATTTTTTCTCTTGTAATTTTACCTTTTCGATATAATTTTGAATATTTCCGAAAGCGTTTTGTGGCTCTTATAAGACTGGATTTTCTTATGAGGATATTATTATGCCATATGCGGTAACCAAGAAAGTCTATCCCTCGCTTAATGGGGAATATATCGCTCTTAGGATTTAAGGAAAGCTTGAGTTTATTAGTTAAAAAATCCGATATGCTTTTCTTGACTGAGTGGAGATATCCAGAACTATTATGTAACACCAAGAAATCATCCATATAGCGGATATAATACTTCATTTTTAGTTTATGTTTCATAAAATAGTCCAGCTCATTTAAGTATAGATTTGCTGCCCATTGAGAGATTAAATTACCAATGGGCATATTTTTGGAATTAGGGTCATCTTTATTTGTAGAATTGGCAAAGATTATTTGTTCAAATAACCACAAAGTTTTTTGGCATTTAATCTTTTTCCCAATTATAGATAGCATAATATGATGGTTAATGGATGGGAAAAACTTGGAAACATCACATTTTAAGCAATAAACTCTGCCCCATTCTTGTAAGGCTCTTCTTAGGAATGTAACTGTCTTTTTTACCCCTGCATGTGTTCCCTTGTCTCTTCTACATGCATATGAATCATAGATAAAAAGCTTATCCCATATGGGCTCAATTATGTTCATGACTGCGTGATGAACCACACGGTCCCTTATCGCTGACACATATATAATTCGTTCCTTTGGCTCATATAATGTAAATGTTCGATACGGTGCTGGAACGTATGTTTTATTGAGCAAGTCATTCTGTAAATCAATAAGGTTTTCTTCAAGGTTTATTTTAAATTTTAATACTTCAGGATCATATCTCCTTCCTTTTGCTACTTTATGGAAGGCAAGATGGAGGTTCTGGAAGTCACAAATTTTATTATACAAGTTTCCGATTCTTTTCATGACCGCTCACCACATGGCTTTCGATTTCTACTACCCATATGGGTTGCATTTATATTTTTGCCGACCAGCTTCGAGTCGACAAGGACCACAGCCTGTACATTTTTTGAACTGTCCTGAAAGGCATTACCTTTCAGGCTTCGGCCTGTACCTGTAAATGTGCTGCACGGGCGCCGATGTTCCAGTTGTAGTTCGACGGAGCGTTGTTGAGGTTCAATGCACCCGGGCACTGAGCCCCGTTGTTGCAGTTGCCACCACGGAGGGCGCCACGGATAACCGGCTATGGCCCTGAGAACTTTTTATCCAGCCACCTACCATCTTGCCAAGCTCAATAACCATTTTCGACCAATTTTCATATTTTTTGAATGGTAAAAACCCCAATTCTTTTGCCAGTCTAATTTTTGTCATGAGATGCGCTATTTCTATATCAAGATCCTGTAATGTATTTTTCTTAAAATAGCGTTTCTGTGACCGAATAATAAGTTTATCTATTTCGTACATGGTTTGGCGTATTTCCGCAGAAAGTGTATGACGTTCACTTTTCGGAAATTGACGTAAGCATGTGTAGCCATATTTCATCATATCTTCATGTTTTTGTTTAATGATTAGTTCATTCATCTTACCGTAATCAGTTATAACCCCGCCCTTTCGGGCGGGGTTCAGAATTCAGTATTCAGTTCTCAGGGCACAAGTACTGCACGGGCGCCGGGGCTCCAGGCGTAGCCCGACGGAGCGTAGGAGAGGTCCAATGCACCCGGGCACTGAGCCCCGTAGCCGCAGTTGCCACCACGGCGGGCGATCCTTTCACCCGATAAATCATGCCACCATCCTTGACCATCAAAGCCACCAGAACCAGCGGTTGTTGTCGAGGCGGCGATGCCATGCAATTTAATCGCCGATTCTATTCTATATGATGCAACAGATTGTCCAGACGTAACACCAGAAATAGTAAGGTTTGTATTTGTAAAATTTGCATTGTCATATCCATCTGATGGGTTTGACCAGGGTTTGATGGTCTTACCTGCTGTGTATATAACGCCATTGTATAGCCGAAGGCCTTCTGCAAACTCCCACCTGTTCCCACAAAAATCCGAAATGGGGATGTCCCACTCGAGAGGGCCGCCACCAGTAATGCTTCCGCCATTGGCGGCTTCGGTTGCATCAAGTATGCCGATTTCATTCGGATTTAAATGCCAATGCGGAACCTTCGGGTTTTCTGTTGAATTGTAGCCATTTGTGTTTCCGTGTAAGAGCCAGCGATTAATCCGTGTCCAGATCCAGATCTCGAACCAGTACTGGTCGGGGATTAACCCGCCTTTACCCGCCCAGTTCGCTGATCCACTTCCCGCAAAGCCACCGCCTGAAAACCTGTTATACAGGTACTGCCTGAAATGCGCAATCGGTTGACTCACTCTCGGTGCTACACCGCGCTGGCTGACGTATTGCCGGTTGGGTGCTGTGTCACCTGCCACAGTACCTTTCGACGTAGATGATGCATCCCAGCTTGAGCAGGGATACATGTCGACGTATAATCCCCCTGCTTTCACGATCTCGTAATCCGTATTTAATGTCCATCCGGATTGTATCTGATCGGGGTGAAACCAATCCCCAATAGTGCCAGATGGAGTAGCGACTGCCGCTACCGATGTCAATGCACGACAAGCTCTGAAGGGCGGTATCCAGCGCATTACTGATTCATGCGCGTCCTGATCAATGTATACCTCAAGAAACGACCCCTGGGCTATAAGCCCGTGCATCTTTTCGAGTATCCACAAGCTTGTTCTCTTTCCCATTTTTATTTCCTCCTTTCATCCTTTTTAATATAGACTGTTTTTTTTCCATAATTCGGACGCTCTACTCCATAACGCGAGAATCCACACCGGAGACATTGAACGTATCCTTTTATATTCACATAGATTTCTTTGCTTCCGCAGGCTGGACATTCTTTCATGATTCACCTCCTGGCAGATCAAAAATATGAACATTGCATTTTGATAGATCCAAAGGCTCGACGATATTTTCGTATTCTATCTTCTCTTGCCATCTGCGAATGACAACGGGATACTGATCGCCCTGTCGTGGTCTTCTTTCACCGAGCCATCTGATGCCATTTGATGTCTGCTCATAGTCCAGGTCTTTCCCGTAATTGCCCCACCAGAAGCCAGCGGAGACGATTTGACTGCCTGCAAGATTTGGGATTTCATCTGTATCTCCTTCAGTGCGGGTCACGTATATTTCTTCGTCAACGGGTTCCTGGACAATGCCTTTTTCCTGCTGTTCTACCTTTGCAGGAGGCAGAGATACTTCTGCAATCTGCCAGTAGCAGTCATACTGTGGATTTACAACAAGTTTGAGATTATTATCGATAAATATTCTGACCATCTGGCCTTGAAACGGCGTTAGATCAATCTCTTGGTCTTTGTATTTTATTTTGCTACCTTCAATAGTAACCATTGCAACCTCCAACTATGCAGTTTTGATTACTGATATATCAGCACTTATGCCAGATACCCCACTATTGTATACGACAGCGGTGTTTGATGACTTTACAACCCAGATGTCTCCTACATTAGGTATAACTACATCTTTAGGAGATACAAGAACATAATAATTTGTATCGCCCTTATTGTGCGTTATAGTTTTTCCATCCTGCCCTTCGAGAGTTGTAGATGTTTTGTAATGTATACCACCAATACAGTTTTGCAGGTCACCACTTGCTGGAGTGCCAAGTGCTGGAGTTACAAGAGTTGGAGATGTGATGGTTGGAGATGTCGACCTAACTATAGCTCCAGTTCCTGTGTCAGATGCAGATTCTATGGCAGTTCCACCAGAATTTACCTGTAATGGCTTCCCCGCCGTGAGACCAGTTACATCGAGATTTGTGGTAAGGACTTTCTTGCTGTCAGTTCCATCGTGGTCGTGCCCTGTGGAAGTGTTTTCAATCGCTGATACGATATTTTGCAAGTTGGTATCGTGTTCAGTGGCATTTAATGGAGCTCCTTTACCTGCTCTTGTGACTATGGAAATTGCCATTCTTTAACCTCCTTTTTATATAACAAAAATTAGTTTTAATCAGCATTCTGTTTCTTACTTTCCATTTCTTTTAGTTGCCTTTTTAGTTCTTGAACTTCCTGAAATAGATTTAAAATCATCTGATCTCTTTCAGCCAACATCTCAACCAAAATTTTTTCTCTTGCTATGTCTTTTATGTCCATATTGCCTCCTCTTTAAATATTTACAATGAGCAATGTCATAGGAGTTCCATATACAGTTAGAGGAGCAGTATATCCTGGTGGTAGTGTAGCTTGTCTGTCCAACAAAAATAATACTCTAACAGTATTAGAACTTATCCTATATAGTCCTGCAATATAAAAGAAAAGCCAACTCTCAATAATTCCAATTTTTTGTATATAAAAAAGATGTTGTGGATTAGACAACACATAAAATGGGTTTTCGATATTTTCATGACTAATATCCATATAAAGTGTGGATGTGCTTAATTGTATGATTTCGGTTGCATATATCTTTAAATAACTGAACCTACTATCAAACGCTACATTGCCATCTTCTGAAAAAATCCTCATACCATATGAGGATTCAATATCAAGTTTATAAGACTCACAACAACAAAAATAATCAACATGTCCATAACATCTTATGTATAAATAAGAATTTGACACGATTCTTGTAACAACACAATATGAACCCACACTTGGTCTTAAGCAAACAAGAGGTGTTGTTGGTATATTTGATATTGGAATTCCAACTTCAGTGAATGGTTGGTCTGAATTATAAGCCTCCACATAACCTGAAGAGTAGTATGACATATTTCTATATTTGCTATCTATTAAAATCTCATTATTTGAGTTTTTAATTTCTATACCAAATCCCATCTTAATCCTCTATGTATATGCAAAAACATAAATTATAGAATCAGAGCTTGGTATAAAAGAATATGCTCGATATTCCCATTTTATATAGTTCCCATCTTTCCAAACTGTATGGGCTGCTTTTTGTCCTTCTAAACCTATGGCAAATTGAACAGTTTGTAAATATGACACTCCTGGAATTTCTATTTGTCCATTAGTAAAAGCTTGTGCTGTCCCTACATATAGTAGTCTTGTTATCCTATCAGTCATTGATAAGATGATATTTGAATTTGAATCCCTAACTCTTAAACCATAACTCATGATAAATACCCCAGTTCGATTCTTAAAACATTATTTTCATCATAAATTCTTATATAACCACTATTTAAATTTATTATCATTTTCCCATTTGAAGATTCCATATAGCCTGCTGTGATTGTTCCAAGATTAGCACTGATAGCTGAAAGAGAAGTTACATTCAGCTTATCTGCGGTAATTGTTCCAACTTGTATCTTTGCATTGGTTATAGTTGCATCCTGAATTTTTGCATTGGTTATAGTTGCATCTTGAATATGTGCAGTCCCTATTACACCACTTGCTATATTTGCACTATTGGTAATTATCTGATTAGCTCCAATGTTTCTTGCAAGTATAGAACCATCGATAATCAAGTCACCACTTATTCCAACAGAACTTTGACCATTGATTGACCCTACCGTAAACACTTGAACAGGATTACCCGATTCGTCAGGTCTCATCACTTTGAACTTGTCCGCAAGAATCACAAATTCAGAACCAGTTGACGAATCAAGCATCAGTCCCACACCAGCTACTCTATTATTTGCATTCATTTTTAATGTCCACTGGGACACTATACCTTCTGAAATCTGTGTCCAATAGGTGCTGTTTGGTGGTTGGTTATTTAATGATTGCTTGATACAACGATAGTAATATGAACCACTCTTCACAATCGTTCCTGGATAATAGGTTGTGTATGAGGTCCAGGTAGGTGCATTTGTAGTGTCATAAACAGATAGTCTATTTTCAAGTGCTGCCACTCTAAGATAAGAATTTGCATCTTTCTGGTCACTGTTGTATGTAGCAACTGTAAGTTTTTCTGAAATACTTGCCCATGTTCCTGCCTGTCCTGCTGTAATTGCTGTTTCTGCTGAAGATAATCTTGTTCCATGATTGGATATTTGAGATGTATGTAATAAAAGAGAAGATGTGTGACCATCTATTATTATTTCTGCATTTGACACTCTGTCTTCCAGTTCATCAAAATCTGCTTGAGATGCCTTTAGCACTATCTGTGCTGCAAGTCCATCAATATCTATCTCTGCCGAGGAAATTCTGTTCTCAATTCCATCCATTCTTGATGCATGTAAATTGATCGTAGAGTTAATACCATCTATTTCCATTCCTGCCTGTGTTACCCTTATATCAAGTCCTTCGACATCGGCAGCAGTCTCAACAAATACACCAGGTTCAAACACTCTGTTTTCTTCATTAAAGAGGAAAGCTATATCGCCCGTAATAGCTGTGGAATATAGATTGATGGTAGCCAGGCCTACCTCAAGCTCACTCATATAGGCTGAAAAAGTATTAGAAAAAGCAGACTCTTCCCAGTATTCATCCCAGCCAGGAGTTATTCCAGGAGTTGGTGCTGGCGTAAAATCTATTGTTTTGATACAAATATAAGTTTCTCCCTCATACTTTACCCAATCATTTATCTCATAAAAACCATTTTCATCAAAATCAGGAACAAACAGATTTGAAAAAGCATTAAACTCTGATTTAGTTACCCTCAAATCAATTTCATAAGACAACTGATTTATTTCAGAGGTATGAGTTGATACTGTGTTAGACAGAGCATTGAACTCTGTTTGGGAAACCTTCGTGATTATTTCTCCTTCAAGTTCATCAACTCTATTTTCTATGTCTGTTACCAAAGTGATTATAGCTTCTGACTCTTCCCAATATTCCTCACTTCCAGTTTCTCCAGGTTCATATGCAGGTGGAGGTGTATATGCTTTAATACATCTCCATACCTTTCCATCATGTGCAACATAGTTTCCCAAAGCATATGAAAAGGAATTGCTCCACGGTGTAGTTGTGAGAGAGCCTATTTCATTTTGTAGATTCAGCAACGCTGTTGCATGCTGAGAAGCGATTGCCAATAAGTCATTTATATTTTCTCCTTGTTCTGCCTGTAGTTGAAGCAATCCATTTGCTGTTCCATATAAACCAGCAAACACATCTCCATATACTCCCTGCTCATAAACAAAATCTGTAACATCTATGAGATTAATTCTTGCAATCAGTTCCTGGGCAAGCTGGTCTTCTGATATATTTCCTTCAAGAATAGTTAGATAATCAGATGGATTTGTTGAAGTTTGTCCTTGAACTCCATTTGTTGCAGATGATGGATACCAATCTCCTACAGTCCCATATTTATCTCGTACTCTAACCCAATAATATCTTATGTCTACAAGTCCTAAACCTGTATGTGTAAATGTAGTACTGGTTGCATCTCCTATCTTTACTGCATTTGCTCTATTATTTACGGTGGCAGACCATACTTCAAGCACACCACCTTCTGGGATAGTAACCGAAGCAGTAAGAATTATAGAGTAAACTCCTCCTGTTGCTGTTAGCCCAGTTGGAGTTGGAACTGCTGTTATAGTAACATCAACACTTCCAGTTCCACTTTCATTTCCTGCAACATCAACTGCTTTTACATAAAAAGTTTGTGTCCCAGTCCATGTGATTCTTACCTGATAGCGTGTCGCCAATCCTATGTTTGTTCCATTTACAGTATAGTGCGAAATAGGAAGTGATGTCTGGCAACTTGTCCAGTAAATAGTGACAATCTCACCACTTATTGAATAAGAAGGAGATGGAGTTGATGGTGCAGAAATGCTTATGCTTGCAGTCTGCGAATAATCGCTTTCTTCAAGATTTCTGTTTAATGCTGTAATCTTAAAATTATAAGTTCCAGCAGTTAGGTTGCCTCTGTATGTGTACCTGTTGCCTGTATAGTTCGATACAAGCAATGAATCGTTCAAATAAATATTGTATCCATATGTCCCAATGTCAGCATTAGCAGTCCAGTTCAACACAATGAATTGACCACTTAAAGTAGCGGTAAGTCCTGTTGGCTGAGTAGGCACATATGATTTCCCAGTAAATTCTACTGAAACAGGAAGAAATTCGTAAGGATTGGGTTTGTTATTTACTGCAAAATAGTATGTTTTGCCTGGTATTAGATTTTCTACTTCATAGAAAGGATTATATGTAGTTCCGAGAAGTGTCCACGGACCAATTTCTGATATAGGACTAATATATACATACCACTTTATTGCACTACCACGCCAGGTCAATGAAATGATATTCTTTACAGATCCATCTGCACCAAACTTGAGATTTTCAGTTGCCTGAAGTCCAATAACAGGTGCTAAATCAGATATATTAGTAAAATATGGCAGTTCAACAGAATCATCGTAGACATCAGGCCAGTACTCAAGAGCTGTGATTTTTCTCTGCATATCCGAAGCTCTTGAGATATTCAAAACCCTAAACAGCTTTGTTGCTTGATTTACTTTTCCAAAGGAGTACAAAGCATATTTCGACGGAGTTCTAGTCCAGTTTTGTGTTATCGAAAGCGTATCTGTTGTAGTCTGCTGTCCTACAGAAGAAACATACCTTGTCTCTCTGTCGTCTGTATCGTAGTGCTGTATTGTTACAACATATGTTTCACTAGGATAAAGTGTGACTTCTCTATCGAGAGTAACTGAACCACTGGTAGCACTTACAATCCTGCCAGAGTAACCCCATTGAGGAACATCATGTGCAACCTCTATTACATCTCCTGGCAGGCAGGCTATAGCATCAACATCAGCATTAAAGGAAACTGTATTTGTCAGGTAACGGTTGCAGTTCATCAGATATTTTGCATGTTTTACTGCCATATCCCTTGAAGTACAACCAAGCAGGTCAATCTGTGTTGGCTTTAGTTCAACATCAGTATTTAATCCAGCCTGTTCAAGAGTAATTGTTTGCTTCGAGTAATTTAATTCCTCATCATAATATGTGACTTCAATAACATTTGCTCTTTCATCAGTTGACAACCATGTTTCCTGAAAAGAGTCTTGGATAATATTACCCATTGTGAACATGAATCTCTGTACTGGCAAATCTTCAGAATCATATACAACAGAGAATTTGCTACCAATTTGAATTACAGTTCCCCTTCCAAGCTGTGAAACAGTATCAAGAGCTTTTCTTAAGTTCATTGCACTATCAAAATAGATATTGCAGGTATATCCTTTTTCACTACACCGGTCTGCCCACTCTGAAAACTTCTCATAAATTATCTTTGAATATGGTATATCTCCACAGTTTTCATTGTGGAGAATGTCATAACAACCCCAGGCAGGACTCATTGCTGGCTTATTTTCATATCCAGAACCTGTGTAGACTGAGACATTGTTTCTGGCAACAAGGCAGGTAACTCGTGGTGTAGAACCAGAGAGCTGGTCTGTAGCAAGGACTTTTAATCCAAGCAATGCTATCCCTGGATATGTGAAATCATCTGCTACAATCTCCTGCATATATTCCCAATATGTTAAATTTCTGTATCTTGAACCAGTAGGAAGTGCAGATGAGAGCTTTATTCGAACTTCATACTGATCTGGGGTCAAACCTGATATGAGATAATACCTTCTTACAGCAGAATTAGTTGCCTCTGTAATCGTTACCTCTCCATAATCTTGCCATGTTAGATAGCCTACTCTCCTATACTGAATCTGAAATGCTACCGATTGCTGGTCCAACCCCCCAGAGTTGTTTGCATAGAAAAGTCCCTGCGGAAGAGATATTCCAATGCCAATTGAACTTACAGAGTTTCCGAGGGTCTGCTTTGTAGTGTAGCTTGTAGTTAGAGGTGTATTGATAGCCTGGTCTGAAAATGTGTCCTGGAAAAATGGAATAGCAGTCTGGTTTATCTCTCCGTATCTTTTTTCTACTTCAATATCAGAATAATAATCTATCGGAGTATCATTTATTTCTATATCATCAATAGAATCTATATAATGACCAGCAATAGCATACAGCAAGTTGAGATACTGCTTGTCCCCATCAGTTGAGACATACCGTCCGATGCACGGTGGGGTAACTCTGTGGGTGCCGTATAAGACTGGCAAAGCAATATTTTCTTGATAGAGGTTTGACATTGGCTCCCAACTGTATGTTGGAGAATTTGAATAATCGCCAGTGTCAAAACCTTCAATGTCTGGGGTTGATGGAGGAAGTAAAGCATTAATTAACAAGCTCCCAGCAACCATAGTGCCTATTTGAGCACCCATTAAAAGTAGAGGTGCCTCTATTAATGGAGGCAAAACAAAAGTTGTGACTACAACAAGGGCAAGTATAGCCACAGACCTTGCTATATCTTTTCCTCCACCACCCCCACCACCTTTAGGGACTGCACAGAATGCTACAAAGTCTCCTGGGTTGATTTCATAATCAGATATGATTGTATTTTCAGGAAATAATCTTCCATTTACAGACACAGCCACATCAAAAGCTGTATCTAATGGAGCTGGATAGTAATTTCTGATGATTTCCTGCAGAGAGACTGGTTGGAGACAGTCTATATATTTTGTGTCCTGTGATTCGATAGGTTTAAAGGGATTTCGTATACAGGTTACAACTATCTTATCCTTCATATTTGTAAAATCCCTCTATACACCGTGAGTAATACTTGTCTGAAACACTTGAGATAATACTGCCTGTCTTCTCAAGAGTATGAATAAACCTTCCTCTGCCAATATACACTCCAAAATGGCTTATCAACCTGGGATGTGCAGGATTTGATTTCATAGCCACAGCACAAGGCTCTGTTGGAGTATCTATTTTCTGCCATTGGCTTTTCTTTGTATGATAAAGCCTGTTGATTTCCAAAATATTGAAACAAGAGACAATTACATCTGGCAGATCAATTCCATAGATATGTTTGAATACCGCCCTAAACAAACCATAACAGTCAAAATAGGGTTTCTTTGTGACAGGGTCTATCTCAGTCCCCCTACCACCGTCTCTGAAAGGACATCCAACAAAATAACTCAAATCATACATACAGTGGTGTCCTCCCAAGTCCAGGAAATCCTCCAAATCTTGCTGAATTGCCAAGCTCTCTGCATCTTGCCAGTGTTCTGTCACACGAAGTCTCCGAGCCAGAATATCCACAAAGAGTTCCTTTGAATGTCTTGTATCTACAGCGATTTTTCTGCATTCTGTAGATAGGGAATCTTCTGGTAAACAGATTCACAGCACCCAGAGTAAATGTAGCCCACATAGAACTTGTAGAAGGTTGTTTCAGCTCGAAAGCGTGTTCTACAATGGGTTCTGTTTCATTGAGATGCTCACTGTGAACTACACTTATTGTTACAGTTATAGGACTGTATCCATTTTCTTTGCAGTAGTTGTCATACTCCTGAATATATGCCTCTATGGCTCTGGTGACATTAGATATGCGGAGTTGAACCTGTGGAATTTCTCCTTTGGAATTATCTGTTATTTCGTCAATCTCGAATGGAAACGGGACATATTCGTTTCCATTCCAGGTAGTAGAAACATTGTCACTTGTGACTCTGATGTGGTCATCAAGCCCTGGAACATCAAGGTCAAGCAGGACAATGAAAATACCACCATCCGTGAGCTTATTTTTTTCTTGTATGATCTCTGAAGACAAAACAAGAGGCATTATACCTCCTCAAGTTTGATAGATAGATTCCAATATCCAGGAGAAACAGCCTCTGCATTTAAATTGTTGTCTGCAAAAACAACGGTATATGTCTGGTTGTCTACAGGATTAGTCCAGTAGAAGGCAATACCTTGATTTTCATCGAAAAAATCTTTTATAGATTGATAATCTGAATCGTCTATATAATCCCATTTTAATTCCCACTTATGGCGTCCCCTCGATGATCTTGCTCGCACATGGATGTAGTTGCCCTCAGATTCAGACCGTATGGTTGGCTTATAATACTCTTCTTTGATAGGGAAGCCAGGATTGTTTGTATATGCACTGTTGAATGAATCCAACTATTTACCTCCAAGCATATCTCGCAAGCCCCTTACATTCCTCTGGATTGCATCAACAACAATAGGGACTATTATCTCTGATGGATTGACTTTTACATCCTGCTGTCTTGCTGTAATGGGGGTTCCGCTATTATTGTGGATCTCTATCTTGATGTTGGGGGACTTGATTGCACTGCCCAGGGCTTTCATCTGTCCTGGCGTGAATACTGCCTCGTCTTTTCTGATATACGCAAGGATTTCGTCTGGGCCAACTCCAGTATGAAACCTCGGCAATAGTCTGAATTGTCTTGCCTCATGCGGGAATCCGCCCCCGTGTTGGACTGGTGTTGCTACATAAGTCTTGGATAATGTGTAGCCTATCCCTGTTTCATAATCCATTGCAACTGTGCTTCCGCCACCCCCACCAGAGAATAATTTGCCGATTCCGCCAATTATCGCTCCTGATACTTGCTGACCTAAGGCATTTGCGAGGGCACGTTTCACGCTTGACATAAAACTATTGAGATAGTCGGAAAGGCTTTTGAGTTTGCCTTCAAAGACATCAAAGAAAAAGTCGCTGAAAGCCTGCTGCATGGCCTGGGCGGTATCAACAGCCATGTCTCTTGCAAGTTGGAATGTTGTTTTTAGATTATATAGATATTCAGTAAGCCCTCTTGCCCAGCCTTCGGTGAAACTTCCTGTGAGTTCTTTCATGGTCATATTGAGCTCATTGAGCTTTGTATTTATCTCTGCTATTTTATCCTCTGCCTGGATGCGGGCTGTGATGTCGCCAGCCTCAATGGCTTTCTGACGAATATTCTCATAATAAGATAGCATTTTTTCATATTCTGCTATCCTTCCACGAGCAATGTCTTCCTTTGACATGGACATCTCTTTCTCTGCTATGTCAAGAAGTGCCAGACGTCTTCTCGATTCAGCCTCAATTTTATGCAGGTCGTATTCTTCTCTGATTTTAGCCCTCTCACGGGCGCCTCTCTCTTCAATCTCTTTTAATCTTTCCTGATATTCCTCATAGGTCATCTCTGAGTATGTCCAGATTTCGGTAAGCTCTTTTGTGAGTTTTGTCTCTTCCTGGATGCTTTTCTGTATGCGATTTTCCATCTCATTTGCTGTTGAGGTCTGAAGTGTGTTTACAAGTTCTGTATATCTCTTCTCAGCATCTTCACGCTTTTTGGAAGATTCTTCATAGTCCTTCCACTGTTTTTCCCAATTTAAGTGAGATTCCATTCTCTCTTTCCAAGTGCTGAGGAGACTTGTATCGAGCTTTACGCCGTGCTCTCTCATGGATTGGGACGCTTCCTGCATAAGGTCTTTATATTTTTTCTCTATTTCAAGCAATTTGTCGTTTAATTCATCTGAGTTATATGCAGTTTTATCAATATCTGTCTGTAGATCTCTTAATTTTTTCTGCCAGTTTTCAATGGCTTTTACTTGCTCATCTTTTAGCGGTTGGGTATTACCTTTGATAGTATATCGGCCTGACTGACCGCTCATAAGCCTTTCTCGAAACTCATTGAGTTCCTCTTCATCCCATGTGGCGGACGCACTCTCCTCATACAACCCCATGCCTATCTTACGTTTTGTTGCCTCTCCTATCTTTATGATGCCTGCTGATATTGCCTTGCCTATCTCTTCAGGACTCATACCTTTTTTGAGGAGCCTATCAAGGTCTGCCTCGTTCATTCTCGGCAATAAAACTCCTGGGACATTTTCCTGGATTTCTTTCCACGAACGTTCCAAAAAACTATTTTTTGCTATACTCCCTATAAGTGGAATCTTGCTTGCGGCTGCTGCGATAAGCTTAACTATTTCCTTTAATGACAACACCATATCGGCAAGGATACTACCTGCCATTCTGAGCCGATATATGACCTCTGGTTTTATGTCTATCCTTGTAATTGTCCCGTCTGCATCCCTTTGAACATCAACAAGGCTTTTTGAAAATTCTTGAATTCCCCTTTTTAACATCCCAAAAAGCCCGCTTCCGCCTTCACCAAACGCTCTCTCAAGAATATCTTTTAGATTACTCCATGCACCTTCCCATGTGTTTTCAAACTCTCGTGAGGCGTAGATAAAACCTTCGAGCCGAGTTTTTAATTCCGAAAAGACTGTGCCTTTTTCCCTCCACTTTTTCACCATACTGTCAGATATTCCCAGGGCTACAGCAAGAGACGAAGATGCGGGCTGAATGCCTCCTTGTATTAAGTCCCGTGCTTCTTGTTTAATTTGATTGATAGGCAAGCCTATGGCCTTAACGGCATTAGTAAGCAATCCTGTTATTTCAAGAGTTTCCTTGAAAGTCATTTTAGCTGATAATGCAGGAGCGAGTATACCCTGATAGACCTCGACAAGTTCCCTATAAGATGCAGGTGTTGTCATAGCTATTTTTTGCAGTTCCTTTTGTGCATCGATTGCAATCTGCTGTGCTGCATTGAATTTGTCTTGGCCGACAAGAATGTCACCCTGGGCATCTATAATTTTAGTCATGGATGTAAGTATTGCAGATATACCAAGTTTTGATGTCTCAAGAGTTTTGTTGTATTCTATGGACATGCCAACAGTTTTTTTGAAAGCCTCAATGGTCTGGTTGACTAACGATGCTACGCCAGCAAGTTTCAGAAGGCTGCTTACAAGTCCATTAGTAGATACCCGAACACCGTCAAAGCTATTTCTTAAACTTGGTAGAGTGTTACGCAGCTTTTCTATTTCAGATTTTGCCTTGTTTATCTCGGATACAACCGCCTTTGCATCGGCGGTTATAGTCATCTTGACATTATTATCTGCCATGCTATAATCCTTTCTATGATGCGTGCCTTTCTATGCGGATATTTTTGGCCTATTTTGGTCTTTGGTGGCCTTATCATCAACCTTTGTGGAGGCTGGATTATAGGCATTCCTATGATGCTTATTGGTATATGGATGTCTGAACAATTCAAGGGATAATCCTCTCCGCACATCTTTTTCTGCACATCGCACATGCATCTGGGTGTCTGCATTTTTTCTGTTTTTTTATCCCTGTTTCTTTTTCTCTCACACCCATAAATGCCAGCACCGCCTCCCTGAATATTATGTCACGCTGCTTGTATTTGATGTATCGTTCGCACTCTTTGAATGTATATCCCCATTCGATTGTGTCTCTTTTTGTGATGTCTCCACCTGCGATGATGCAGACGAGCTCGTCGATGGCGTCTGAAACTGAGCCTGAATTGCTTCTACCATCTTCCCCAGCCTCTCGAAGAGAGAAGAAATGGGGTTCAATACGAAAAAATCCTCTATCACCTTCATAGCAGTCTCAAGCTCCAGAGAAAATGCGATCTCGTCGGATATGGCTTTTAAATCCTTTTCTTTTGGATGAGTGCCCACTGGTGTAAGGATTACCGCAAGGGCATCGGGCAGGCGATCACCAAGAATGGCAATCAGTTTCAACACATCCACATCGGAAGGGATGTTGAGCCCCTCCAGCACCGAGAGGAGCTGTTTAACCTGCCCGATTACAAGGGGTCTTTGGATATATATTTTGTCTCCTATCTTGTATTGTCTCATTAGCACCTCTACGTGAATGCTATGGATATTTCATCGTCACCGCTCGAACGATTGAGCTGGCAGGTAATTCCCAGACTTCTTATCCCATCTCTCACATCATCAGAGATGTTGATATACTGCACTTTTGGAGCTGTGATTGTGCAGATGTTGCCAGCACTGCCAGAAAGTGTCAGTGTCAAGTTCCCTTCACTGCCTGAGCGAAGTTTGGAATAAAAATTATATGAAGTAGTCGCAACCTGCTCTGGGTCTATGGTCATAGTGGGCCGTCTCCCTGTAATTACTGCACTTTTATATCCACTTTCTGTATTGGCATCTTTTCTCAAATTCACTTCATTATTCATATTGATTTCAAGGACTCCAATCAGTGCAGAATAGCTGTCTATTGAAAATGTCGCTGAGAGGAATGCCACAGGCTTTGTGGACTCGTATGTCACACCCGAGAGCATTGTGCCATCTGTTACGGAGAAATCAGCACCTGTGAACTCAAAATGAAGCCAGCCTGGAGCTCCATCTTCAAGTTTCAGACTTACATTCCCACGTGCTCCCCAGATTTTCTTGATTACACCGTCTTGATATACTGCAAGCGTCATAGAAGAGATAGACGATGACGCAGGGGCATATGTAACAGAGGTATTGGCAACAACTGTTTCGCCAAAACCGCACGCCTTAAGCAAATTCCCAAGCGCTGGTGCTGTCCCTGCTGTCCCAGAGCCTTTCAGCTCTACATCAAATTCCAACTTTGCGGAACGAACACCTGGAATGCTTGCCCAGGGCGATAGCGAGCTCGATACGTTTTTTCTCTCACCCATAGCAAAATTCGGAGTAAATTTTACATTTGCAGCGAGAAAGGCGTCAGATGCAGATAGTGTTTCTGCTGTGCCCTCTATACTCTCTATCTTTGCCGCAACCTGTGTTCTGGCTTCAATTAATGGCATCTTCTACCTCCTTATTTTCGTTATTTTCTTTTTTCTGGGGTGGTTCAATGGGATTCCCATACTGGTCAAAGTATTTTGTCTCACCAGTGTTGAATTTGTCTTCCATTACCTCTATAGCCTTTTTTTCTTCTGCCTTTCTTGCCATATTGCCTCCTTCCTTATGTCGGCACATCCAAATAGTGCCGTGTCCTGAATTTGACAACATACGTTACTATTCCGTCCGCGTAGTCAACCAGTTCCCTTGACGCGCATATAAACGGCTCTATATCCGCAATGCCGAGCTGCTTCCCCTCTATCGCATCGCGAACTGTATCAATCAATGTATATGCATTACCTGCCGCAGAAGCCTCTGAAGTAAGATTTTTTCCAGAGATCAAACATTCAAAATCCGTAGTATAAACAGGTCTTGGTTTACTGCCTGTATTTGTATCACCTGCAAAATACACAAAGCATGCGGGGTAATTTAACGTCACAGGCGGTTTTTTCCTACCCAGAGAATCAACCACTTTGAACATATCCAATGCCCGTATGGTTGTTATTATACTGTCTTCTATGTCTTTTATCGTTGACATTAAAACCCTTTCAACTTATCCCGTGTGAATATTCTATCGTTTGTTGTTTTATTCGTTTCAGCATAGCTGTTACTCGTAGCAGTAGGTTCTGGTTCAATGCCGAGAGAAATTGTACCCTTTGCCAGCATCTCAAGAAACTTTATTGCGTTTTTATATCTCTCCGAGCGGGTTTCTGGTATCTCCTCCTGCCGTCTCGAATAGAGATTGTATACTGCAATATCAACAGAAAATTTCTTTATAACCGCAGGAACGGGGCTAAACGGGACGCTGTATCTAACCCCGCAGTATCCGTCAATTTCACTGTCTGCCTGGGCTATCACCTCATTGATGATATCCTCATCTATTGCACCTGTCCCTTCATCATCTGTGAGCTGAATCAACGAGTCCTCAGGAAGTAATTTCTTTATATCGTCAAGCGTGCAGTATGCCATGAGAAAAAGGGAAGGGGTTAACCCTTCCCCCCTCCTTTCTTCTTTACAGTTTCAACGGGTTTCAACGCAACTTCCTCAACGATTAACATGGGCTCTGCCTTTAGAACCTCGTAAGTCTCCTCATCCACTTCAACAATCTGGGGCTGTTTTGTCCACTTCATCTTCGCACGCCAGAAGCTGTCTTTTTTAGCCGCCACCTTGATTTTCATATGTCCTCCGCTATGTCAGCCAGGGCACAACCACGAGCTTTGCTGAGTTATACCAGATGTTGCTTGCCCCGGTTGCATCAAACTGTGCTTCAACGAGTCTCTTTCCTGCAGATTCGTTCGACGGTCCAACAATGAGATGGGTCGGTATGATGTTGAGCGGCACGCCCTCGTCGTTTGTGAGACTCATCATGGCAGTCCTGGCGGCGGAATAATTTGTCGCATCGAGGGTTTGCTTGGAACCGTATGCGAGCTGCCAGAGGCCATAACCCACATTCTTTCTGTCATCTACGCCGTAGCGGTATTTCTTTCTCATGAATACATTCTCATCATCAGGTCTATCCATAGCTACAAACTGGGGCTGCTTTCTCACCTGGAGAATGATGGGTTTTATGGGTTTGCTTAAGTCCATGAGATACCAGGCAGCAGATGCCCCACTGCCATAGTTGCTCTGTGTGGATGAACCCACAGGGTGGTCTGTATCAAAGAAATACTGGCCATCAAAGCATGTTGTCGAGAATCCTGCGGCAAGAAGCTGGAATACCAGATAATCTGGATGCGATTTAGCAGCTTGAGCAAGCCCCTGGATCATGGGGGTGTATATACCTATCTGGTCATCATCTATGTCATTTCTGTCAACTTCTATTGTGGCCTCATAGTCTTTATTGACTATTTCATAATGGAATGCAGAGAGGTCTTTTATAACCCTGTCTCCGAGCCATTCTCTCATCATTGGGAAGGCGCCGAGCCATTTGTAGTCAACGCTTCTGCCAGTGGATGGCACCTGCATTGCCACCAGCGGCCAGAGTGGCTCGATTGTTTCGAGAGCTTGGTTGAAGATCACACTGAATGTTTTATAGATGCCCTGTAAATTTGTCTGATTGATTATCATTTCATACCTCCTTTAGGGTTAATTTTATTCTCCGTCGTCCACATACATGACGAGCACGATGTCACAGTTTGCAGCACTACCCGCTGCTGTTTCGTTCGCCTTGATTATGAAATCTGTGTTAGCTGCTATCTCAATTGATAACGATTCGCTCTCGCCCTGCGTGTCTGTCCCTGCGATGGTGGCAATGGTGCTGTCATTGAGCTTCAATACAAGGGTCTTATCTGCCCCTGGCGCAGTGCCGAGATTGACATATGCCCTCTTGACTACAACTGGATTTGGTGATTCCACCGCAGGCAGGGCAATTGTCTGGTCTGAGCCGTCTTTTGTCCACCCAGTGAATCTGGGAAGGGTCAGAAAGAATGGCCCTTTTGCGAGCTTCTGGGTTGCAGCCTCAACTGTTGCCTCCGCTGCTGCAAAGTGATTGCCTGCATCCGCTATGCTTATTGCAGATGCTGCGTGGGCTCCAGAGGTGTCTGCAATATGTGTCTCCACTGCAGAATAGAGTATGGCAGGCTCTATATCTATCCAAGCTTCTGTTGCGCTGATATAGCCTGCGATGTTGCCGCAGAAGATGGCATTCGTCACATTTGCAGCTAAATCCACAGTCTGATTATCAACCAGGAAAACATTGTCACCGATATTGGCAACGGATATATTGTGACCCAGTGTCATCCTGAATAGACCTCTACGTCTCACTGTGACTGTCTTATCCCCGCTTGCACCTGCTGAGTTGTCCACATACTCACGGGCAACACCCATAAAGATAAGCCCTGCTGTATCAGCACCATTCACAGCGTATCCGCCTGCATTGACGCAGACAAGGGCGCCTGCATAGATTGTTGTTGACTGATACACGGGTAGGGTTATATCCACACCTTCCATATATTCTGTTTTTTTGTCCTGAGTTAATGCTGCCATCTTAGACCTCCTTTACACTGTATTTTTTAAATGTTTCTGTGTCCACGCCACAGAGCTTGTTAATAAACATCTGTGCCTCATCGAGCTGACCGTCTCCCTCTTTTTTATCTGTGCTGACCTTCTGACCAACAGGCACAATCACGGGAGCCTTCGATACAAAGACATGAAATCCAGCCAGATCGCTTTTGGCATACTCCTTTGCCCAGTCCTTCTGGGCAGGGGTAATTTTTCCTTCCTGCATTGCCTTTTCCACAGCGTCGTTGGCCTCTTTCTCTGCAAGTTTGTTCTTTATTGCTGTTAACTCAGAGGTTAACTGCTCAACCGTTGAGTGTGACTGCTTCATTGCCATGATAGTGCCTATGACTTCTGATTCCGCTGCGTTTTCTTTCAAGCCCAGAGCATCGAGAACGGCTTTACTCACCGCTGGCTTCTGTGCTGAAGATTCTTTAAGTTTGTTCACAGCGAGTATTGCCTCTTCCTCTTTTGCATCTTCAGGCAGACCAAGTGTTTTTAATAGTTCTTTCATGTGTCCTTCCTCCTTTTCTATTTTTGTTGCCTTGTTTACAAGCGGCACCATGCCGTCTATGTTGGGCAGATTTGTCAGCGCTGCGTTTATGAGCTTTAAGACCTTATTGTCTGAAACTCTCTTTAAGAATACAGGCGAGATGTATTTGTATTCCCTTGCCGCTATCATCTGTCGAGCCTTCTCAGTCCATTCCACCACTGCCCAGAGACCATCCCTCCCCTTGTTTATCAATTTTTTTATCCAGCCCGCCGCAGGTGCAGCAACTGGCGGATCTGCAAGTGTCTGGTGTTCATAGTCAATGACGATGTCATTCTTCTTACCCTCAAAGTCATTGATGATGGATTTGAGCGATTCCTCATCCACCACAAAATCACCCTTTGGTGTTGCTATCTCTCCATAGGGTAGTATCTGTATCTCAGCTGGGGCTCCACTAATCTCATTGATGATTGTTATTGTATTTGACTGGGCTTCCTCACCTATACCGTATTTCTTTTTGAATCTTTGTAATCTCTTCTCTATAATCTTCTGGTCTTCTTCACTGTATTTTTCCCTGTTTCTTCCCCTTCCCCAGTATACCGCTGCTGCCCTCACATGCTCTGCATCTGGCACGGGATATGCATAGTTCACAGGGTCGAGCCACTCATCATCTGGCACATCTGACCATTCGGATGGTTTTGTGATGTGACCGTCCTCTCTTATGCTTATTCCATACTTTTTACTTCTTTCCTTCTGTGCCTCTCTGTCTTTCTCTGTCACCATATCCTAACCCCCCGTTGAAACTCCGTTGAAACTCGATATATTTCGCTTATAAGACGCATGAAAATCACCCCCCTATAGGGTAGTATATCCCCCCTCCCAAAACGTGGCTTATAACGCAAATTTGAAGGGGGTATTTTTATTTCCTCTTTCATAGAGCACCTTCTGTGATGTATCTTGCGAGTTTTTGCCTTATTTTCTCCATGCCTGTCTCTGGTATTTTAAGAAAAGGTCTTGCCGGGATGGTTGCACCAGGATGTTTAACAGATTTAACTGGATGTGCAGCTCCAGGCCAGAAAAGGGCTTTTTTATTTTTTGGTTTAATAATGCGAGGTCCAATTTTTCCACCAAATTGATGCACAGCAGCGTATTCAACATTGGTGCCAACTACTGCCTGGGTATCGGTCGCTTTGGCAGTTATAGAGGCTGCAAGTTGTCCACGCACCTGTAATATCCTACCAGGCCAGTGACCCTCCTTTTCCCTTTTTGCAATAGTTGATGGTCTTAAGGGTTTCCATTTAGGTCTGCCTTCCTGGGCAAAGTTTTCTTCAACCTCATCTCGCATGATTTCAGCGATGCTTCTCATGATGGGCTGCATATGCTGTATGCGTGATTGCAGGACTTTTAAGAGATTCTGAACCCCAGTATCGTCAACTTTAATAGTTATTTCCATGATGCCTCCAAAAAGGTCTGTAACACCAACATGATAATGTCCTAATATACCAAAATGAAAATGTCCTAATAAGAATTGCTAAACTGTCTCTTTTTAGCAAGGAGGAGACAGGATGGTAAGAAAGGACATAATCATGATAAGACAGAA